>Ga0075421_100010332_pt1 | contig 11534 bp, 12 predicted proteins | sample SoiMetdeltSBSDD5_FD_75292 | JGI IMG/M metagenome (GOLD analysis project Ga0075421, IMG submission 75292) | Bulk soil microbial communities from a Populus tree surrounding site in Tennessee, USA - Soil MetaG P. deltoides SBSDD5 | ecosystem: Environmental > Terrestrial > Soil > Tree plantation...
GACCCGGCTTCGCGGTAGGGAACCCATGAGCGCAACGACAGAATTCAAATCATACGTACCCGTTGCCCAGCGCGCCGCGCTCGAAAGACTCGTGTTCTTCAACTCCTGCCAAGGTCGCGTGAGCGATTGCATCGCCAATGCGATCGAAAAATTCGGCGCGCCCGAAATCGTCGCGGACCGCGATCGCCTGCGCATCTACATGAAGGGCATGCCAGACGTGCAGTCGCTGTTTGCGCTCGATGCGTCCGGCCGCCCGGTCGGTGTAGCCGTCTATACACGACAGGATGTAGAGCACGTCACTGTGATGCACCTGAGCATCGACGCTGAGTTCGCCAGCGGCGGCACGCGTGCCGGCGAGCAGTTGTTGTTGCGGCTGCTGCGCGAGGTACGTCGTTCGACGCGCCGCGTGAAGGGTGTGCGGCGCGTCGAGCTCTACTACGCGTCGGGACGCGCCGCGAGCCAACGCTGGCGGATGCCGGCGAAGGCGATGATGTAATCCTCCACGTGCTTCGCCGGCGTATTGCTGTGGCGATCCTCATCGCCCTCTGGTGCGCGCTGCTGGCTGCAATGCTCGGTCGCTACGCGTGGCCGCTCGATCTGTTCGCCAACTTCCGCGTCCAGTACACGCTGCTGTTTCTCATCGTCGCGATCGTGCTGTTCGCGCTGCGCTCGCCGTTGCTCGGCGCGCTGGCGATCGCCGGCGCCGTCGTCGGCGCGATTCCGATCGTCAGCTACATGGGCGTGCAGACGGCGCGTGCCGAGGCTGGATCTGCCAGATTCCGCGTCGTTACCTACAACACCTGGTTTCGCAACCACGACTACGCTGCCATTGCGCGCTTTTTGGAGCAGACGCAGGCGGATGTGGTCGTGCTCGAAGAGCGCGATCGGGACGATGGCGCGCAGCGGATCGCTGGGCACCTGAGCTCTTATCCGCACTCGTTCATCGAGCGCCGGCCTCATGGGGCAATCGTGTTCTCGCGCTGGCCGATCGTGTCGGCGGAGTTGCTGCCGTTGACCGACGGTCCGGGCGTACTCGCTACACGTGTCACACTCGATTGGAACGGCACGCAGGTGACAGTGCTGGGCGTACACCTGCACTGGCCGCTCGGTCCCAAGAGCTCGCACATGCGTAATGCAGAGCTTGCGGGCATTGCATCGTTCGCTGCTTCGCGCAAGGAGCCTGTGATCGTCGCGGGAGACTTCAACGTCGCGCCTTGGTCGCACCATTTCCGCACGACGCTCCAGCGCTCCGGGCTGAGCGACTGCGCGGCGGGTCACGGCCTCGCGCCTTCCTGGCCTTCGCAGTTCCCGCCGCTCGGCATCCGCATCGATCACTGCTGGGCATCGCATCACTGGCGCAGCGGCGACGTGCGGCTCGGGCCGTCGAACGGCTCGGATCATCTGCCGTTGATCGCCGATCTGGTGTGGGCGGGGCCATGACGTTCGGGCCGCGCTTGATTCGCGGCGTTCCCGGGCTGGCGCTGAAGCGACTGGTCTGGAGTCTCGTGCGGCGCCGCGAGTTCGCGTACAGCACGACTACGCCGCGTGGCTGGCGCATCACCGGACACACGCGGGACTGGATTCAGCGCAACCTGTACTACTTCGGTCTCTGGGAGCCGAACCTGTCGGCGTGGATCGAGAGCCGGCTGTCGCCCGGCGACTTGTTCATCGACGTCGGCGCGAACATCGGCTACTTCACGCTGCTCGCGGCGAGCCGCGTCGGCCCATCGGGCGCGGTCGTCGCCGTCGAGGCGATGCCGGCCATCTTTCAGCACCTCGCGTCGCATGTTGCGGCCAACGGACTGACCAACACGCGTCTCATCAACGAGGCGGCAGTGGGTCCGAACGACCCGGCGGAAGTGAAGCTGTACTGGGGCGGCGCCGGCAACATTGGTTCCAGCGGCATGATCCAGCATGCGACGCAGACCGAGTCGGTCAAAGTCGCGGCACGCACGCTGGCGCAGATGCTGACGCCTGACGAATACCGTCGCGCGCGGCTGATCAAGGTGGACGTCGAAGGCGTCGAGGGGCGAACGATCCGCGGCCTCGGGCTCGAGCGCGGCGGCTTCCACGAGCGACTCGAGTTGATCGTGGAAATCTCAGCGGGGCCCGACGTGGAAACCGACCCCGACGACCTGCTGCAGTACTTCGCCGGTCTGGGCTTCTTTCCGTACGAGCTGCGCGAGGATCATTACTTCCATCGCTATGCTTACCCGGCGAGCGCAGTCTCGCGGCCGCAGCGCGTACGGCGGCCGCTGACGGCAGTTCACAATGTGATCTTCTCGAAGATCGACGCCGACTCGTTATAAGCGGCGGATGACGTAGCCGCCCGATTTCTGATCGTGCTCCAGCGCCAGGAGCTTGCGTTCCTGCGCTTCCTCCAGCAGGTCGCTGAAGGTGCGGAAGCCGTAGTAGCTCTCGTTGAAGCCCGGCTTGCGGCGCTTGAGCGCCTGCTTGACCATCGAGCCCCAGATTTTCTCGTCCTGATCGCGCTCTGCGGCGAGCGCATCGATCGTGTCGAGCAGCAGGTCGAACGCTTCCTGCTTGCGGTCTTCCTCGGTCTTTTCCCCCTTCGGCTGCTGATGCTCCTTCGCAGCGTCAGCCGCCGGCTTCGCCGGCTTGCGGCGCGTCCGCTGCTGCTTCTTGCGCTCCTCCTGCCGCACGAGATCGTCGTAGTAGATGAACTCGTCGCAGTTCGCGATCAGCAGATCGGAGGTCGAGCTCTTGACGCCGACCCCGATGACGAACTTGTTGTTCTCGCGCAGCTTGCTGACCAGCGGCGAGAAGTCCGAGTCGCCGCTGATGATCACGAACGTGTCGACGTGCGCCTTCATGTAGCACAGGTCGAGCGCGTCGACGACCATGCGGATGTCGGCGGAGTTCTTGCCCGACATGCGCACGTGCGGGATCTCGATCATCTCGAACGAGGCCTCGTGCATCGGCGCTTTGAACTCGCGGTAGCGTTCCCAGTCGCAGTACGCCTTCTTCACGACGATGCTGCCTTTCAACAGCAGGCGCTCCAGCACGCGGTCGATGTCGAACTTCGCGTACTTGGCGTCGCGCACGCCGAGCGCGATGTTCTCGAAATCGCAAAACAGCGCCATGCTGGTGATCGTGTGCGCCATCTACAGCCAACCTCGGCGGCGGAAGAACAGGTAGGGGACCAGTCCCGAGACGAGCATCAGCAGCAGCGCCCACGGGTAACCGAGGTGCCAGCCGAGCTCGGGCATGAAGTGGAAATTCATGCCGTAGATGCTCGCCACCAGCGTCGGCGGCATCAGCATCACGGCGACGACCGAGAAGATCTTGATGATGTTGTTCTGCTCGATGTTGATCAGGCCGAGCGTCGCCTCCAGCAGGAACGAGGTCTTCGTGCCCAGGAAGCTGGCGTGGTCGGACAACGACGTGACGTCGCGGCTGATCGAGTGGAAGCGGTCGCGCTGGTCGCCGGTCATCGGCGCGGACTGCTGCACGAACATCAGCAGCCGTCCCAAGCTGACCAGGCTCTCGCGCGATTTCGAGTTGAGCTCGCCGTTGAAGCCGATGCGCTCGATCATGCGGCGCAGGTCGCGGCTGTCGGGCGTGCCGTTGCCACGCTGCGCGAAGATGTTGCCCGACAGATTGTCCAGGTCGGCGCCGACGCGCTCGAGGACGTCGGCGATCCGCTCGGTGAACGCCTCCATCAGGCCTGCGAGCAGCGCCAGCGGGCTGGTGCACGCTGCCGGATGTTTTTCGGCGTAAGCGATGAACTGCTGGAACGGCTTGGTGTCGAGATAGCGGTTCGTCACCAGGCGCGAGCCGGTGAGAATGAACGTCACGGCTGTGGCCACTGGCCGGTCGGTGTCGAGCTGCGCGGCGACCGTGGTCGTCATGTACAGCGCGCCGTTGTCCTCATACAGCCGGTTGGAGGTCTCGATCTCCTTCATTTCCTCGCGCGTCGGCACGTCGATGCCGAGCTCGCGTTCGACCAGCTTCTCCTCTTCTGCCGTCGGCTCCAGCAGGTCCAGCCAGAGCGTCTCTTCGGGAATCTTCGGCGGCGAGCCCGGCGTCGTGCGCGCCAGGCCCTGCGGCTGCTGGATGAAGATGTTCAGCATGCCGCGCGACGTCGCGATCGGTGGTTGTCAGCCGCCGTGCTCATGCGCGGCGAGCTCCTGGATCAGCTGGAACAGCTCCGGCTCCCCGCCGGCCTTGCCTTCGTCCGTGAGGTACTTGCCGTTGACGGCCACCTGCGGCACGGAGTCGATTGCATAGCGCCGGTTGAGGAAATCGGCGCGCTGCAGCTTCGATTCCACGCCGAACGATGCGAACGCCTTCTGGAACTCGTCCGCGCTGACGCCGTGCTTCTTGAAGAACGCCGTCATCTGCTCGACCGTGTTCAGCGGAACGTTGTTGACGTGAAACTCGCGGAAGATCGCCGAGTGCAGAGCATCCAGCTTGCCGAGCACTTCGGCGGTGTAGAACAGTCGTGCGTGCATGCGCAGCTGATCGTTCCACATCGCCGGCACGCGCACGAACTCGACGTACTGCGGCTTGCCCTTGGCGCGCCATGCCTCGATCGTGGGATCGAGCTTGAAACAGTGGCCGCAGCCGTACCAGAAGAACTCCACGACCTCGACTTTGCCGGGCGCCACATTGGTGGGCTGCGCGGGCACGACCTTGCGGTAATTCGTTCCTTCCTTGAAGTGCTCGGTCGCGGGCGTGCTGGTCGCATTGGCCAGGCGCAGCGCCGGCTGCACGCCCGTCGCGGCTGGGTCCGGGGTTGCCTGCGCATCTTCGGTTTCGGTGACCGTCTCGGTCGGCGGCGTCGGCGTCGATTCCTCGGTCGTCGCCGGCGCGGCAGCGTCGGGAGCGGCTGCTTCGGTACCCGCAGCAGCAGTCGGTGCGGCCTCCGCCGCCGCCGGTTGCGCGGGTGCGCCCGGCTCCTGCTTCTTGCTGCATGCGAGCGGCACGAGGAGAACGAGCGCCAGGGACGCAGCGGACAGGAGCTTCTTCATGCGTGAGCTCATTGCGGGATTCCAGGTTCAGCGCAGACCTTGCACATAGGAGGCGACGGCGTCGATCTGCTCGTCCGACATCGTGCCGGCGACGTCGCGCATCATTTTGTTCAGATCGGTCTGACGCGTGCCGGCGCGATACGCACGCAATTGTGCGGCGACGTACGTGCCGTACTGAGCGCGCAGCAACGGATACGCAGCCGCCGGATTACCGGCGCCGTCCGGGCCGTGACACGAAGCGCAAGCCGGGACGCCGCTCTTCGGATCGCCGCTGCGGAAGATGCGCTGGCCCAACGTCAACTTGCTCGGATCGGCTTCCAGGCCCGCGGGCTTCTGCGACTGGAAGTAGGCGCCGAGGTCTTCCATATCGTCGTCCGATAGCGCCATCGCCATTGGCGTCATCAGCGGGTTCTTACGCGCGCCGCCCTTGAAGGCTTGCAGCTGCTTGCGGATGTACTGCTCGTGCTGACCGGCCAGGTTCGGCCACTCCGGATTCGCGCTGTTGCCGTTCGGGCCGTGGCAGGCGACGCACGCGGTGGACTTGGACTGCCCTTCGTCGGCCGAGCCGGCAGCGAGCGCTGAGGCGCTGGCACACAGGCCCCAGAATGCAAACAGGAGTACGAAGAGCGGGGCAAGTGCGGAACGCTTCATCCAAAACTCCAATACTGCTGGGCGCTTAAAAGGCGCGGAATTGTACACTAGCCGCCCCCCGCCGCCTGCCGCGCCGAACCCAACGAAATGTCGCAGTTCCCCGAAGCCCGATTCATCAGCAGCGCCTGGCAGCCGCGACAATTTCCGGCCGACGACGGCACCGAGGTCGCGTTCGCGGGCCGCTCCAACTCCGGCAAATCCAGCGCGCTGAATGCCATCGCCGGCCGCAAGGATCTGGCGCGCACCAGCAAGACGCCGGGCCGCACGCAACTCATCAATTTCTTCGGCCTGGATGGTGCGCAGCGCCTGGTCGATCTGCCCGGCTACGGCTTCGCGAAGGTGCCGGAGCGCATCAAGGAGCACTGGCAGGAGCTGCTGACGCGGTACATCGAGGCACGTGCCTCGCTGGCCGGGCTCGTGATCGTCATGGATGCGCGGCGGCCGCTCACGGACTTCGACGTGCAAATGCTCGACTGGAGCGGCGCACACGGTCTTGCGACGCACATTCTGCTCACCAAGGCAGACAAGCTCGGTCGCGGCGAGTCGATGGGGGTGCTGAAGCAGGTGCGGGCCAGCGTCGAAGGCGTCGCGACCGTGCAGCTGTTTTCTGCGGTCACAAAGACCGGCGTCGACGAGGCGCGGCGCGAGGTCCTGGCCATGCTCAAAAACAAAAAAGAAGCCGGCAAAAGTCGCGCCTTTTGACGGCGCTTGTCGAAAGGGCCTCGGCCGCTTTCGACCAGAAAAAAAAGCCCGGTGGCTCGTGAAGAGCCACCGGGACAGTGTTACCCGGCATGGGGATGGACCGGGTTGCCGTTCGCTCAGGGAGGTCAGCGAACGGGAGCGTCCTGGCCGACGCTCGTAGGTTGAGACGTCTGCGCTTCCCTAAAGTTCCGCCGCCGAAGGGCCCGGCGAACGTGAAGAAAGATTCATGATTTCAGTCGCTTGATCGCGACGCCCGGGCGGGCTCGATCGTTGCGGCGCCGTCGCTGGAAAAGCGGGGAATCGCGCGGCGCCCGCGCCCACCGTTGTACATCGACAACAGCGGCGCGGGCATCAGTGCATCACAGGAACGTATAGGTGAGGCCGACCGAAATCATGTCGAGGTCGACATCGCTGATATCGAACTTCTCGTATTCGGCCCGGATCGACAGCCCGAGCACGCGGAACTGCGCGCCGACTCCGTAGGCGAGGTCCGTGCCGTCGTCGTCGAAAGTGCCCGAGATCTTGCTGTCCCACGAAATCAGACCGGCCTTCGCGAAAAGATCCACTGGACCGGTCGGCAGGAAGCCGACCGCAAAAGCCGAAATGCCGTCGCCATCGGCCGTCGCTTTCTGGCCGAACACGGTGTCTTCGGGCTCGCCGAAATTCACATAGGCCGCTTCGATGCCGAGCCAGTCGAGCGGGCGCATGCCGGCGATCAGCTTGAAGGCCGTGTCGTCGGCGTCGAAATCCTCGACCGCCACGCCGTTGGTGACATCGTCGATCTTCAGATTCGCCTGGCCGACCGACCCGCCGAGGTAGAAGCCGTTGTCGGCGGCGACGGCGGGCAGTGCCGGCAGGGCCAGCAGCGCGGCTGCGAACAGGATTGCTTTACGCATGCAAGGGATCTCCGTGTCTGAAGGGTGCGGGGACAGAGAATGCCGGACAGAGCTGAACGGCAATTGAACTCGATCGATTCGATTCCTTTACGCTCCGTAATCAGTGAGCTTCGTCCCAATTGGCGCCGGAGCCGACGTCGACTTTCAGCGACGTACGCAACTGCGCCGCGGCGCTCATCAGCTCACGCGCGCGGCCCATGAGCTCGTCGGCGGCCTCGCGCTTCACCTCGAACACCAGCTCGTCGTGCACCTGCAGGAGCAGTCGTGCCGGAATGCCCGACGTGCTCAGCCAGCGATCGACCTCGATCATGGCGCGCTTGATGATGTCCGCAGCCGTGCCCTGCATCGGCGCGTTGATCGCCTGACGCTCGGCGCCTTGCCGCAGGGCTGCGTTGCGCGAAGCGATGTCGTTCAGATAGAGCCGACGGCCGAATACGGTTTCGACATAGCCGCGTTCGCGCGCCTGCTGCCTCGTCTCGTCCATGTAGCGGCGCACGCCGGGATAACGCTCGAAATACAGGTCCACGTAGCGCCGCGCTTCGCTGCGCTCGATGCCGAGCCGCGACGCGAGTCCGAACGCGGACATGCCGTAGATGAGCCCGAAGTTGATCATCTTCGCCGTGCGCCGCTGATCCGCGCTCACCTGGTCGAGCGCCATGCCGAACACTTCCGCGGCAGTCGCCTGGTGAATGTCGCGCTCGTCGGCGAATGCGTTCAGCAGGCCCTCGTCGCCCGACAAGTGCGCCATGATCCGCAGCTCGATCTGCGAGTAGTCGGCAGCGACGATGCACCAGCCCGGCGGCGCGACGAATGCCTGCCGGATGCGTCGCCCCTCGGGCGTGCGAATCGGGATGTTCTGCAGGTTCGGCTCCATCGACGAGAGCCGGCCCGTCGCCGCGACCGCCTGGTGATAGCACGTGTGCACGCGCTGCGAAGTGCGATTGATCTGCAGCGGCAGCTTGTCGGTGTAGGTCGACTTCAGCTTGGCGAAGCCGCGATAGTCGAGGATCAGCCGCGGCAGCTCGTATTTCTCCGCGAGCTCTTCCAGCACGGCCTCGGCAGTCGAGGGCTGACCGGTCTGCGTCTTGCCGAGCACAGGCAGGCCGAGCTTGCCGTAGAGCACATCCTGCAGCTGCTTCGGCGAATCGAGCGAGAACGGTCCGCCCGCGGCCTCGTGCGCGCGAGCTTCGATCTCGCGCATGTGCCGCGCCAGCTCCAGGCTCTGTTGCCGCAGCAGTTCGCCGTCGATCAGAACGCCGGCCTGCTCCATCCGGTAAAGGACGGGAACGAGGGGTTGCTCGATCTCTTCATACAACGAGCGCAGCGCAGGTACGCCGGAGATGTTGGTCCACAGCACGCCATGCAGTTGCAGGACGACGTCGGCGTTTTCAGCTGCGTACTTCGTCGCCGCGTCGATTGCGACCTGGCTGAAGGGAATCTGCTTCGCGCCGCGGCCGGTCAGGTCTTCGTAGTGGATCGGATCGAAGCCGAGATAGCGTCGGACCACGGCGTCGATGTCGTGGCGCGTGGCCGTGCTGTTCCACACATACGACTCGAGCATCGAGTCGAAGCGCATGCCGCGCAGCTCGATGCCTTTGCGCTTGAGTGCGTGCTCACCGTACTTGAGGTGATGTCCGATCTTCGGCAGCTGCTCGTTTTCGAGCAGCGGTTGCAGTGCCTGCAGGGCTGCTGCCGCCGGGAGCTGCGTCGGCGCGCCGGCGTAGTCGTGTGCCAGCGGCACATATGCCGCGGTGCCGGGCTCGATGCTGAATGCGAGGCCGACAATCTCCGCCTCCATGTAATCGAGCGAAACAGCCTCGACGTGCAACGCGACCAGTTCGGCGGCTTGCAGCTTCTCGATCCAGCGCTGCAGGTCCGCCATCGTGAGCACGGATTCGTAGCTCGTCGGCGGTCGAGCCGCGGCGGCTGCCGATTCCACTGCGGGCGGCGGTGCCGTCGGCGCGCCTGCGGCAGTGGAGCCGCCGTCGATCTGGCGCAGCAGCTGACGGAATTCGAGACGCGTGTACAGCTCGCGCAGCCGGTCCTTGTTCGGCTCGCGGCGCACGAGCGATTCCAGGTCGCAATCCAGCGTGAGGTTCGAGTCGATCGTCGCGAGCTTGCGCGACAGCTCCAGTATCGGCAGGCCGGCACGCAGATTGTCGCCGACCTTGCCGCTGACCGCGGCCGCATTCTCGATGAGCTTGTCGAGCGTGCCGTACTCGTTGAGCCACTTCGCCGCGGTTTTCGGCCCGACTTTGTCGATGCCCGGAATGTTGTCGATGTCGTCGCCGATGAGCGCGAGATAGTCCATGACCTGCTCGGGCCACACGCCGAATTTGTTCTTCACGCCCTCGCGATCCAGGCGCGAGTCGAACATCGTGTTCACCAGCGTGATGCGGTCGCTGACCATCTGCGCGATGTCCTTGTCGCCGGTCGAGATCAGCACGTCGAAATCCCGCGCGGCAGCCTGCTTCGCCAGCGTGCCGATCACGTCGTCCGCTTCGACGCCAGCGATGCGCAGCATGGGCAGGCCCATCGCTTCGACGCAGTCGAGCAGGGGCTGCAGCTGCGAGCGCAGGTCGTCAGGCATCGGCGTGCGCTGTGCCTTGTATTGCTCGAACAGCTCGTCGCGGAACGTGCGTCCAGGCGCGTCGAATACCACCGCGATCAGCTCCGGCGATTCCTCGCGGCACAGCTTGTTGAGCATGTTGACCACGCCGAGCACGGCGCCGGTCGGCTCACCACGCGAGTTCTGCAGCGGCGGCAGCGCATGGAAGGCGCGATACAAATAGCCGGAACCGTCGACGAGGACGAGCTTGCGCCGCGCGTTCATCAACGGCCCGGTGGGACAGCGGGTCGGTCAGGATCGGGGGGCTGCACGCTCGGCTCGCCCTGCTTTTTCTTCGTGGCGCCCGTGGCGTCCTCGGGCATGACGGTATCGGTGCGCTGCTCGTCGGGACGATACAGCGGACCTTTCAGGCCGCACGACGCGGCGAGCAGCACGAGGAGGGCAAACAGCAGGAATTTCGGCCGCGGGAACATGGGCCGAAGTATAGCTCACCGAGGCTGTCAGCTTTTTTCCAGCACGAACATCGTGATCCGGGAAATGCACACCAGCCGATCCTGCTCGTCGGTGATGCGGATCTCCCAGACGTGACTGCGCCGGCCGACATGCACCGGCCGCGCGGTGCCGATGACGAAGCCATCGGTGACGGCGCGCACGTGATTGGCGTTGATCTCCTGACCGACGACCCGGAACTTGTCGGGATCGACGGAGAGACCCGCTGCAGTGCTGCCGAGCGTTTCCGCCAGAGCGACCGAAGCGCCGCCGTGCAGGATGCCGAACGGCTGGCGCGTGCGCTCGTCGACCGGCATGCGGCCGCGCAGGAAATCTGTGCCGATCTCGGTGAACTCGATGCCGAGGTGCCGCGGCAGACTGGCGTGATAGAAGCGCAGGTCTTCGAGCGTGTAGGGACGGAACCAGATCGTTGCGCTCATTTCTTCAGCTTCTCGGCAATTCTTCGATAGGCGTCGCGGAAGGAAATGCCTTCCTTCACCACCAACTCGTTGGCGGCTTCGGCTGCATGGATTGCCGGGTCGAGCGCGATGTGCTCGGGACGGAATTTCACGCCGGGCAGCGCGGCGGCGAGGATCGCGAGCGTATCGAGGCAGACATCGATCGCCCGGAACAGCGGCGCCTTGATGAGCTGCAAGTCGCGTTGATAGCCGGATGGCAGCTTGGCGACGATTCCCAGCACTTCGCTCAGCGCCGCGCTCGCTGTGGCCGTGCGGCCGCGAATCAGCTCGAACACGTCCGGGTTGCGCTTCTGCGGCATGATCGAAGAGCCGGTCGTGAACGCGTCCGGCAGCTCCACGAACGAGAACTCCTGCGTGTAGAACAGGAGCAGGTCGGCGGCGAGCCGGCCAGCGTCCTGCATCACGAGCGCGATTTCGAATACGACTTGTGCTTCGGCTTTGCCGCGCGACAGCTGGACGGCCGTGACAGGTTGATGCACGTTCGCGAAGCCGAGCGCCGCGCGCGTTCGCTCGCGATCGAGCGGCACTTGCGACACACCATAGCCAGCAGCAGATCCCAGGGGATTCTTGTCGAGGCGTCGCTGGCACTGCCGCAGCCCTTCCGCGTCGTCTCGCAACTCTGCTGCGAAGCCGCCAGCCCACAATGCAACTGAGCTCGGCATCGCCTGCTGCATGTGGGTGTAGCCGGGCAGCTGAACTTCGCCCTGGCGCTTGGCAAGATCGTCGAGGGCGGTAGCGACCGCAGTTGCTGCCT
>Ga0075421_100010333_pt1 | contig 11532 bp, 11 predicted proteins | sample SoiMetdeltSBSDD5_FD_75292 | JGI IMG/M metagenome (GOLD analysis project Ga0075421, IMG submission 75292) | Bulk soil microbial communities from a Populus tree surrounding site in Tennessee, USA - Soil MetaG P. deltoides SBSDD5 | ecosystem: Environmental > Terrestrial > Soil > Tree plantation...
GGCGTTGGTGTCGATCTCGAAGTTGCTGCCCGGCAGGCTCACTTCGGGATGGCTCGCCGATGCGGGTGCGACCGCGGCGACTGCGTAGGCCGCGGGTCCACCACGGGCTGGGAGGTGGCTGTCACGCTTCGGCGGTGCCTCAACATGAGATTGGGCCCAGTCAGGTCCAGACGGCGCTCGATGTGCTCGGGATCGTCGCGTTCGCGGCGTCGGGGGCGTTGCTGGCGGTCAGGCGGGGGTTCGACGTCGTCGGGCTGACGGTCCTGGCCTTCGTCGCGGCGCTGGGCGGCGGGCTGCTCCGGGACCTGATGCTGGGGACGACGCCCGTGGCGCTCACCGACATGTGGTACCTCGGCGCCGTGGCTGTCACCGCGCTGGTCACGTTTCTCGGCGCGCCGCTCATCCACCGCTTCCGCAGCTCCCTGCTGACCTTCGACGCCGTCGGCCTCGGCGTCTTCTGCGCCACCGGTACGGTCAAAGCGCTCGACTTCGGCATCGAACCCCTCGGCGCAGCGGTGCTCGGGGTCATCTCGGGCTGCGGCGGCGGCATGATCCGCGACCTGTTGGTGCGCGACTCACCGGTCATCTTCGGCAGCAGCTCCGACCACTTCGACTCGCAGCTCTACGCCGTGCCCGCCTTCGTCGGCTCGCTGGCGCTCGCGGTGCTCGGCGACCAGTTCCCCGACAGCCTCAACGCCTTCATGATCGCGACCGCGATCTTCATCGTCCTCTTCCGGCTCGGCGCCATCCGTTGGGACTGGCAAGCCCCCCGGCCTCGGCCCCTCGAGCCCGAGAGGCGCGGTTGAGGGCTACTGGTCCATGATGCCGAGGTCGCCGCAGGTGGCGCCGCCGTCGACGGCGAGCTCGGCGCCTGTGATGTACGCGGCATCGTCGGATGCGAGGAACAGGACCGTCCGGGCGACGTCGTCCGGGGTCCCGATGCGGGGCACGGGAAGGCGCCTGTAGTAGGGCGCATCGCTGGTGGTGCCGGCGAGCATCGGTGTGTCGACCCCGCCGGGGTGCACCGAGTTCACCCGGATGCCCTTGTGGCCCAGGTCGATGGCGGCGCACTTCGTCAGGCCCCGCACCGCCCACTTCGACGTCGAGTACGCGGCGACAAACGGCAGTCCGGTCAGGCCGCTGGTCGACGAGATGTTCACGATCGACCCGCCCCCGCCCTTGGTCATCGACGGCGTGACGGCCTGGATGCCCAGCAGCACGCCGGTGACGTTGACCTGCATGATCCGCTCGAAGTCGTCGCGCTTGATCTTGTCGACGCGCTCGAACCCCAGGATCCCGGCGTTGTTGACCAGCACGGTGACCGGCCCGAAACGCTCCTCGGCGGCGGTCACCGCGGCGGCCCAGGCGGCCTCGTCGGTGACGTCCAGGGGCACGAACAGGGCGTCGTCGCCCAGGTCGTCGGCCACCGCCTTGCCCTCGGCCTCGAGGATGTCGCCGATGACGACCTGGGCGCCCTCGGCCACGAACAGCCGCGCCTCGGCCTCGCCCTGGCCCCGGGCGCCGCCCGAGATCAGCGCAACCTTGCCGGCCAGCCGGCCCCGACCCGTCATGGCTTCTCCGATCCGACGGCCCAGATGGCGAAGAACTGCGACCCGCCGCCGTAGGCGTGGCCGATGGCGGTGCGGGCGCCGTCGATCTGGTGGTCGCCCGCCATCCCCCGCACCTGGAGGGCGGCCTCGGCGAAGCGGATCATGCCCGACGCCCCGATCGGGTTCGACGACAGCACGCCACCCGACGGGTTGAACGGCAGGTCGCCGGTCATCTGGGTGACCCCCTCCTCGACCAGCTTCCACCCCTCGCCCTCGGCCGCGAACCCCAGGTTCTCCAGCCACATCGGCTCGTACCAGCTGAACGGCACGTACACCTCGGCCACGTCGACCTGCCGGCGCGGGTCGGTGATGCCGGCTTGGCGGTACACGTCGGCCGAGCAGTCCTTGCCGCCCTGGGGCGACACCTGGTCGCGCCCCGCGAACATCGTCGGCTCGGACCGCATGGCGCCGCCCAGCATCCACGCCGGCGGGCGGGACGCCCGGTCGCCGCCGGCCTCGTCGGTCAGCACCATGGCGCAGGCGCCGTCCGACGAGGGGCACGTCTCCGAGTAGCGCAGCGGGTCCCAGAGCATCAGCGAGTCGCGCACCGACTCGAAGCTGATGTTGGGCTCGTGCAGGTGGGCCAGCGGGTTCTTGAGGGCGTTCTGGCGGTCCTTCAGCGCCACCAGGATGCCGATGTGGTCCGGGGCGTTGGAGCGCCGCATGTAGGCCCGGATGTGCGGGGCGAAGTAGCCGCCCGCCCCCGCGACCAGCGGCATCTGGAACGGGATCGGCAGCGTGAGCGCCCACATGGCCTCGCTCTCCGACTGCTTCTCGAACGCCACCGTCAGCACTCTTCGATGCACGCCCGAGGACACCAGCGACGCGGCGACCAGCGCCGTCGACCCGCCCACCGAGCCGGCCGTGTGCACCCGCAGCAGCGGCTTGCCCGCTGCACCGAGGGCGTCGGCCAGGTAGAGCTCCGGCATCATCACGCCCTCGAAGAAGTCGGGTGCCTTGCCGATGACCACGGCGTCGATGTCCGACCACGTCATCTCGGCGTCGTCGAGGGCCCGCTTGGCGGCCTCCCGCACCAGCCCGGCCATCGACACGTCGTCCCGGGTGGCGGAGTACTTCGTCTGGCCGACGCCGACGACGGCGACTCGCTCCTTGCCCATGGCTAGTTCTCCCCCTGGAGCACGCAGACGAGGTTCTGTTGGAGGCACGGACCGCTCGTGGCATGGGCGACCGCCCGCTCCGCGTCGCCGGCCATGATCCGGGTGGCGGCCTCGCCGATGCGGATGAGCCCTGCGGCCATCATCGGGTTCGCGGCCAGCGGCCCGCCGGACGGGTTCACGTCCGTGCTCCCGTTCAGGCCGAGCGCCCGGCGCACGATGACCTCCTGGTGGGTGAACGGCGCGTGCAGCTCGGCGATGTCGAACCCGCCCCGGTCCGCGCCGGCCCGCTCCCCCGCCAGCCGGGTCGACGCCGAGGCCGTCAGGTCCCGGACCCCGATGCTGTGGGGGTCGGTGCGGTGGTCGACGCCGTCGATCCACGCCGGCCGCTCGACCAGCTCCCGGGCCCGGTCGCCGGCCGCCAGGACGATCGCGGCGGCGCCGTCGGTGATCGGCGGGCAGTCGTGGCGCCGCAGCGGCGCCGCCAGCTCCGGCTCCTGCAGCAGCACGTCGGCGTCGGCGGACGACTGGAGCAGGGCGAACGGGTTGGCAGCGGCGGCCCGCCGGCTGCGCACCGCGATCTCGGCCATCTCCTGGGTCGTGGTGACCCCGGCGTCGATGCACGCCCGGGCCTGCAGGGCCGCCAGGGCGATGCTGTCGGGCCACAGGGGCGCCTGGTGGTACGGGTCGAGCTGGCGGGACAGGACGTCGCGCAGCGAGCCCGGCGACGACTTGCCGTAGCTGTAGACGAGGGCGGTGTCGGCCTGGCCGGTCTGGATCTTGACCCAGGCCTCGTACAGCGCCCAGGCGCCGTCGGCCTCGACATGGCTCTCGGAGATCGGGGGCCAGGCCCCGACGCCGTCGAGCGCCTGCACGAAGCTGAAGGCGGCGCCGGCGAGGTAATCGGTGCTGCCGGAGCAGGTGAAGTCGATGGCGCTCTGGTCGATGCCGAGGCGCTGCTTCACCTCGTGCAGCACGGGCATGACGAGCTCGACCTCGTTGCGGTCGTCCAGCCGGCGCACGTGCGGCGACTGGGCGAAGGCGACGACGGCGACGTCACGGGTTCCAGTTGTCGGCATCAGACGTGCTCCCGGAACGAGTCGTAGGGGGCGTCGGGCTCGCCGGTGGGCCGCCAGAACTCGATCGAGGTCATCGTCGGGCCGAGCTTGTGGTCCTCGACCCAGACGGCCTCGACCCGCATGCCCATCCGCACCTCGTCGAACGGCACGTCCTGGATCAGGCCGAACAGGCCGATGTCGGCCCCGTCGAGCAGCACCGTGGCGCAGACGTACGGCACCTCCAGCGCCTGGCCGTAGAACTGCAGGTTCACCACGCAGAAGGTCGTGACGATGCCGGTGTGGGGCAGCTCGACCTGCTCGCTGGTGGGCACGCCGTCGGTCGGGCACGACCCCCGGGGCGGCACGTAGACCTTGCCGCACTTCGAGCAGCGCTCCCCGAAGATGCGCTTGTTGGCGATGCCCTTGAGGAACCGGGTCGTCGCCTCGCCGGCGGTGAAGCGGTAGTTCAGCTGGGCCGGCGTCTCGATCTGCTTGACGGGCTCGGCGTCGGCGGCGGGCTCGACCGGGCCATCCGACCCGGCGTCCGTCGCCGGCTCGAAGCAGGCGATGTCGGTGATGCCGCCGGAGCGCTCGGCGGCCCAGCGGACCTGGACCCGCATCCCGGTGGAGATAGCATCCGGGCTTCCGGCGTCGACGGCGTGGAGCATGGCGGTGTCGGCCCCGTCGAGCCGGACCAGCGCCCAGGCGAAGGGGCGGTCGAGGGGCTGGCCGGGCCGGGGCTCGGGCTCCCACGACCAGGTCGTGACCGTGCCGGTGGTGGCCAGGTCGACCAGCTCGGTGAGCTCGTCGCCGGTGTCGGGGTCGTACTCGACCGGCGGGCAGATGACCCGCCCGTCGGTGGCCTTGATCCCGACGATCCGCCGGTCGCGCAACCCGGTCAGGAAGGCGCCTTGGATCGCCCCAGCCGTGCGGCGGAACGGGTACTCCAGGACGAGCGGGGCCGAGAGGACCCCATCGTCCGGGAGCACGGCATCACTCGTTGGCATGACCGGTGGCTCCCCCCGTGGTTCCCAAAGTGAAACACGTTCTAGTTCTCCCTCTGTCTAGCAGAGGAGGCCCGAGCGCCACCACCCTCGGGGACTAAGGCGACTACCTTAAACCTCATGGGGAGAGCCTGGGGGCTGGTCGGGGGTGTCGTCGTCGCGGTCGTGAGCGCCGTGCCGGTAGGGGCTGAGCCGGCGCCGCCGGTCGTGCCGGGGCCGGTGGTGGGCGACGTCACGGAGGTGCACGACCCGACGATGGTGCGGGAACGCGGCTGGTGGTACGTCCTGTCGACCAACGGCGGGATGGGGATCCGGCGGTCGGCCGACCTCGTCCACTGGTCGCTGGTGGGTCAGGTGTTCCCCGACGGCACGCCGGACTGGGTTCGCGACCGTCTTCCCGACGTCCCGCCGGACAACGCCTGGGCGCCCGACCTCTCCTACCGCGACGGCCGCTGGTGGCTCTACTGGTCGGTCGCCGACTTCGGCACCCGCCGGGCGGTCACCGGCCTGATGACCAACGCCACCCTCGACCCGGCCAGCCCCGACTACCGCTGGGTGGACGAAGGCCTGGTGCTCGCCACCGACGACACGTCGCCCACGGCCGCCATCGACGCCAACGCCGTCACCGACGAGCACGGCGACCAGTGGCTGGCCTGGGGTTCGTTCTGGGACGGGATCTTCGTCCGCCGCGTCGACCCGGCCACCGGCAACTTCATGACCGGCGCCGCGGCTGTCAACATCGCCCGGCGCAAGGAGTGGTGGCAGGGCGTCGAGGGCAGCTTCCTGGTGCACCGGGACGGCTGGTGGTGGCTGGTCGCCTCCTACGGTTTCTGCTGCCACGGGGTCGACTCGACCTACTCCGTCCACGTCGGCCGGTCCCGCAGCCTCACCGGGCCCTACGTCGACGCCGCCGGCCGGCCGCTGCGCGAGGGTGGCGGCACCACGCTGCTCGGCAGCTACGGCGACGTGGTCGGCCCCGGCCACGGCTCGGTCGTTCCGGTCGAAGGCCAGCTCGTGTTCGTCCACCACTACTACGACAGGGGCAACGGCGGGGTCCCGGCCCTGTCGATCCGTCAGCTCCTCTGGGGACCCGACGGCTGGCCGGTCGCCGTCGATCCGGGCTTCGTGCAGGTGACACCAACGGCGTCCGCCGTCGGCGGCCAGTGGCGGCTCACGAACCACCCCCAGGAGTGCGTCTCCCGGGACCGGATCGACGCCACGCTCACGCTGCGGGCCGACGGCACGGTGTCGCCCGACGGGCGCTGGCGCATCGACGGCGACGTGCTCCGGATCGAGAGCGCCGGGCGGAGCTGGTGGCTCTACGTCAGCGACGACGCCGGCTTCGGCCGCGACGACAGCACGGCGGCGGTCCGGGGCCAACGCACCGATGGCACCGAGGCGGACGGGGTTGCCACCACGCTCTGCTCCCCCGCGCCGCCGACGGGACCGGGCCCCAAGCCCGAGGGGCCTCCCCCGCCGGCGATCCCCATCGTGGAGCCGCCCCCGACGACGGGGTAATCGGGGTTCTTTGAACCGCCGTGGCTCACTATGAGCCACGGCGGTTCAAAGAAAGCCCTCAGAAGCTGATGACCTGGCGGATCGTCTCGCCGGCCTTCAGAGCGGCCACGGCGTCGTTGACGTCCTCGAGGCCGATCCGGCGGGAGATCATGCCCTCCAGGTCGAGGCGGCCGGCCTTCCAGAGGCCCAGCACCCGGTCGAAGTCGCTGCGGACGTCGGCCGAGCCGTAGTACGAGCCGGTGAAGTTCTTCTCGCTGAAGAAGATCTCGAAGGCGCTGAACTGGACGAACTTGTCGAGGGCGCCGACACCGATGATGCAGGTGGTGCCGCCCCGGCGGGTGACGTCGTAGGCCGACCGCATCGTGGTCGGCAGGCCGATGGCCTCGAACGCGTAGTCGAAGCCGTCGCCCCCGGTGATCTCGTTCTTGGCGGCGTCGAGGTCGTCGGGCTTGACCGCGTGGGTGGCCCCGAAGCGCTTGGCGTCCTCCAGCTTCTGGTCGACCAGGTCGACGGCCACGATCTCGGCCGCCCCGGCGACCCGGGCGCCCTGGATCGCGGCGATGCCGACGCCGCCGCACCCGAACACCACGACCGACGAGCCCGGCTTCACCTCGGCGGTGTTGAGCGCCGCGCCCACCCCGGTCATGACGCCGCAGCCCACGAGCGACGCGATCTCGAACGGCACATCCTTCGAGATCGGCACCACGGCCTGGTGCGGGAGGATGATCTCCTCGGCGAACGTGCCGGTGCCGGCGAAGCCGAAGACCGGGTTGCCCTCGAGGCGGAAGTTCGGCACTGCGCCCATGGCGAACTGGATGTTCACGCACAGGTGGGGCTGGTGGTGCTTCACACAGAAGTTGCACTGGCCGCACGGCGGGCTCCAGGCGACGATGACGTGGTCGCCTTCTTTCACGTTGGTGACCCCGGGGCCGACCTCGGTGATCGTGCCCGCACCCTCGTGGCCGGGCACGAACGGTGCCGGCTGGGGGATGATCCCGGTCATGCCCGAGACGTCGGAGTGGCACACGCCGGTGGCCTCGATCTTCACCTTGACCTGACCGGGCCCGGCGTCGACCAGCTCCACGTCGTCGTGGATCTCGAGCAGTTCGTCACCGGTGTTGCGGAGCACGGCGGCACGCATGGGGTCCCCCTTGGCAGACGTTGAGGTGCTCGCACTCTTGACCCTCCGGTCAGGCGGTGTCAACCCGAACCACGGGGCGCCGCGGAACAGATCCGCGCCCTCACCGATCACTTCAGGCATGCACAACGGAACCGAACCTCGCCGACTGCGGGCCCGCCGGGGCCTCGTGGCCGGAGCAGGCACCGCGGCCCTGGTCACGGCGGCTGCGCTGGCCCACGCCGGCATCGCCGGGGCGGACAACCACCCGACGACCACCCCTCCGACGGTGAGCACACCGGCGACGCCGACGACCACGCCACCCCCCACGGTGACAACGCCGGGGCCGCCGACCACCGCTCCGCCCGTGACGTCGGTCGATTGCGACGGGCAAGCGTGGGTCGCGGTGCCGCCCACAACCACGATGCCGGCCGGTGCCTCCACGACGACGCAGCCCTCGCCCCCGACGACCTTGGTCATCGAGTGCACGCCTCCGGCGGCCACGCCCATCGACGAGCCGCCGCCCAACACCGGCTGACGGCTGCACGGCGGGCGTCGCGACGCAAGATGTGGGAACGGATCGACGTCCTCGTCGATCTAGGGGGATGTGGTGACGGACACCGGACCCAGCCGGGTCGACAGGCACGAGGACGAGATCGCCCGCCTCTACCGTGAGCAACGGGACCGGCTCCGGCGGCTCGCCTACCTCATGACCGGGGAGCGGGAGGTCGCCGAGGAGATCGTGCACGACGCCTTCGTCCGGGTCCACCGACGCTGGGACAGCATCGACACACCCCCTGCGTACCTGCGCAAGACCGTCGTGAACCTCTGCCTGGCCTGGCGCTCCCGGACCGCGATGGCCCGGGAGCGCACCTTGCCGACCGACGACCGGGTCGACCCGCCCGAGCTCGACGAGACCTGGGCCCTGCTCGCCCGGCTCTCGCGGGAGCAGCGGGTCGCCCTGGTCCTCCGGTACTACGAGGACCTCCCCGACGAGGAGATCGCCCGGGTCATGGGCTGTCGCCCCGCCACCGTCCGGACCCGCATCCACCGTGCCCTGAGCTCGCTGCGAAAGGAGATGACGCCATGACCGACCCGCTGACGCCTGACGACGCCGAAGCCCGCTTGCGCCGCACGTTCGCCTCGCGGGCCGAGGACATGGCCGACGGCGACGATGCGCCCTGGGATCCCAACCTGGTGCACGATGCCTTGACGCTGGCGCCCCTGCCCGACGGCGAGGGGCGCCAGCCGCGCCCGAGCCGCCGGCTGCTGGTGGCCGGCATCGCCGCAGTGACGCTGCCGGTGCTGGCGGGCGCCGCGTACCTCGCCAACCGCGACACACCGACCAAGACCATCGGGTCGCCCGGGGGGTCGCCCTGCGAGTCGACGACCACGACCACCGACCAAGCGTGGACCGAGCCGCCCACCACCTGGCCGGCGACCACCGAGCCGCCGACCACGACGACCGTGCTCCCTGGCACGACGTCTTCGACCGTCGGCACGGTGCCGGGCGACGGCACCACCACGACCGCGCCAACGGTCCCGACGACCAGCAGCACCACGACCCCGCCCACGGTCCCGACGACCGGCGGCGGCAGCAGCACCACCCAGCTGCCCCGGCCGTTCATCCGGCAGGCTCCGTGCGACGGCACCACCTCGTCGAGCGCGCCCGCACCGGCTCCCACCGACGAGTGCATCGTCGTGGGCGTCGGCGACGAGCGGGGGTGGGTCGGGGCGACCGGCGAGGGCGCCGCGGCGGCCCAGTTCGACGTCGCCGTGCACGAGGTCGACGGCGAGGGCCTGAGCACCTACCCCGGGGCCGTACCGATCACCGCGGGCGACCACCAGGGCAGCTACGCCACGATCCAGGACGGCGACGGGTCGCTCGGCGCCGTCGAGCTGGTCCTCGGGAGGTACACCGTGGTGATCCAGGGCCGGCACATCACCAGGGACCAGAACGTGGCGATCGCCGCCAGCGTCCAGGAGACCGGCGAGGCCGGGACCTTCACCTTCACTCCCCTGCCGGGTTTCGTGGCCGACGTCTGCTGAGGGCGCGGGCAGCTACTCCGAGGCCGTCAGCAGGTGGGCGGCCTCGGAGAGCTCAGAGGACACCCACGCCATGTCGCCCATGCCGTTGGCCCAAGCGATGAGGCACGACCACCAGACGTGGCCCAGCATCTTGGCCACCGAGGCCTCCAGAGCAGGGTCGACGTCCGGCGGGAAGGCCGGGCGCATGATGCCGGCGACCGTGCCGGTCATGCTGTTCATGGCCTCGACGCCGGCCGGGTCGCCCGAGGTGAGCGCCGCCACGACCGCCCCGGCCAGCTGGGGCTGGCGCTCCATGGCCCGCAGGGCACGGTTGAGGACGTCCATGACCCGGTCTGCGGTGTTGTCACCTGCCGGGGGTCGGGCGAGGACCGTCTTCTCCAGCTCGGCCATCCACTCGACCATGGCCGAGGCGAGCAGCGCGTCCTTCGACGAGAAGTAGCGGTAGATCGTGCCGAGGGCCACGTTGGCTCGGGCGGCGACGTCGCGCATCTGCACGGCGTCGTAGCCGCCCTCCGCCGCTAGCTCGAGCGCGGCCCGGATGACGCGCTGGCGCCGGGCGGCCTGGCTCTTGGTGAGCGTGTCGACGGTGGGCGCCTCCTGGCCTGGCATGACGCATCAACCTAGTTCCGGCTTCGCAGGGCCTGACGGAACGGTGTGTCGCGGTCCTCCCGAGGCTCGGGCGGCAGGCCGAGGGCGCGCTCGCCGATGATGTTGGCCTGGACCTGGTCGCTGCCGCCGGCGATGCCGAGCGACGGCGCGTGCAGGAAACGGCGCAGCCACATGTCCTGGGTGCCCTCGGTGCCGTCGGCGTTGTCCAGCTGGCCGGCCGCGCCCTGGAGGTCGATGGCAGCCCGGGTGAGGTCGCGCATGTAGCGGGAGTGGGCCAGCTTCATGACCGACGCCTCCTGACCAGGCGGCCGGCCCTGGCTGAGAGCGGTCTGGGTGCGGTACCGGAGGAAACGCAGCAGCGCCGCCTGGGTGTGGACTCGGGCGAGGGTCTGGCGGACCCGCGGGTCGTCGGTGCGGCCGCACCGGCGGGCGAGGTCGACGAGCGCGCCCGGCTCGGGGGTGGAGCCGCCTCCGCCGGCGATCGAGGACCGCTCGCTCATGAGCGTCGTCTGGGCGATGCGCCAGCCCTCCCCCGGCTGGCCCAGCACGTTGGCCGCCGGGATGCGGACGCCGTCCAGGAAGACCTCGCAGAAGTGGCTCTCTCCGGTCATCTGGCGCAGCGGCCGGATGGTGATGCCCGGCGTCGCCATGTCGACGAGGAAGTAGGTGATGCCCTTGTGCTTGGGGACGTCCCAGTCGCTGCGGGCGAGCAGGATCCCCCACTTGGCCCGGGGCGCGGACGAGGTCCACACCTTCTGGCCGGTGACGACCCACTCGTCGCCGTCGCGCTCGGCCCGGGTGGTGAGCCCGGCCAGGTCGGAGCCGGCGTCGGGCTCGCTGAAGAGCTGGCACCACAGGTCCTCGCCCCGCAGCATCCCCGGGAGGAACTGCTCCTGCTGCTCCGGCGTGCCGTGGGCGATGATCGTCGGGCCGACCATGCCGACCGCGATCATGAAGACGCCGGTCGACACGCCGAAGCGGGCCTGCTCCTGGTTGAAGATCGCGCTCTCGATGGGCCGCCCGCCTCGGCCACCGAACTGCTTCGGCCAGGTGATGCCGGCCCAGCCCCCGTCGTAGAGGGTGCGCTGCCAGCGGCGGCACTCAGCGACGTAGGCGGCCTCGTCGTAGGTGCCCGACCAGAAGCCGGCCGAGAAGTCGTCCGGACCGCCCTTGGGCACGGCGTGGGCGTCGAGCCACGCTCGGGCCTCGGCCCGGAAGGCGGCCTCCTCTGGCGTGTCGTCGATGTCCACGCCCTCAGGCTAGAACACGTTCTAGTCCGAGGACGGATCCGTCGGGTGTCGGGGCGTCAGGCCGCCGCGGCCGGCGCCTTCGGGACCACCGGCTCGTCCCACAGGCCGACGCCCTTCCAGAGGCGCTTGGCGACCGGGCCCACCAGGCCCAGCTCGACGCAGAGGCGACGCACCTTGCCCACCGAGTCCTTCACGAACTGCT
>Ga0075421_100010334_pt1 | contig 11532 bp, 7 predicted proteins | sample SoiMetdeltSBSDD5_FD_75292 | JGI IMG/M metagenome (GOLD analysis project Ga0075421, IMG submission 75292) | Bulk soil microbial communities from a Populus tree surrounding site in Tennessee, USA - Soil MetaG P. deltoides SBSDD5 | ecosystem: Environmental > Terrestrial > Soil > Tree plantation...
ACGCAAACCAACCGTGGACGACTGGTTGCGCCGCACGCGGGATTTCCGTCAGCTCGAAATCCTGGACCTGCAGGAGGGCATCGACCTGCTGTCACAGCATCAGAGCTTTCAGAACAGATCCACCGCGGACGACTTCGCTATCGAGCAAACGCTGGCATCGCTGCGTGCAGAGCTGAATCGCCGCGAGAAGGAAGCAGGCCGCAAGGGTTCGCACCGCCACAAATCGCGCAAGTCCACCACGCCACCGCCGGCGAAGCATCCGCGCGTACTCACCGAGAAGGGCTGTGTGTACGCGGGCCCGGAGGAGCAACGCAGCGAGTACAACCTCATCATGAAATGGCTCGCGCGCGGCGATCTGCCTGCGAAGGATCGCAAGGTGCTCGCCCGGGAGCGCCAGTTTCTCGAGCCGTTCCTGCTGGCGGACCGCCAGCGGCTCGCGGCCGAGCGCCATGCGACCAAGGTTCAGACTGCGCTTGCGCCTGCCGCAGGCGACGATGCCGTGGCGCTGCTGAGCATGGCACGGACGATCGAAGGCATCGGCAAGGATCCGAAGGTCCCGGACATCCGCTACATCCATTACCGCGGCGAGCGCTATGCGATTGGCGCCGCGCAGGCACAGAGCCTGCGCACGAAGCTCTCCACAGAGCTCAAGCGCGTCGTGAATCGCATCGAATCCAACGCGGGCGTCGAGCGCGAGCGCTACGACTTGCAGGTCAAGGTGAACCGCGAGAATCGCTTCGCGGCGTTCTGGTCGGGGCTGGTCGGGGGCGCGAAGGATCCGGGCGGGGAGATCTCGGCGACGTACGTCGCCGTCATGGCGGTCTATCGCCAGGCACACGCGAGCCTCGCTGCGGGACAACTCGTTCAAGCAGCGTCGCGCGTGCCGAAGCTCGAGCAACTGACGCAGGAGCTGCGCGCCATGTCGCGCGGCTTCCAGGACGACTACCTGAAAGGTGCGGACCGCCTGAAGACTGGCCTGGAATTCACGCGCGATGCGGCGTTCGCGGTTGCGGGCAGCATCGGTGCCGTGGTCGCCGCTCCATTCATCGCAGGTGTCGTCGGCGGACTCGGCGTCACGTCCACTGCGGGCGCAGCCGGACTCACCATCCTCGGGACGAGCGGCATGGTCGGCGGCAGCATGGCCATCGTTCGTGGATCCACCGCGGCGCTGGGAACAGCGCTGACGGGCGCAAATCTCCATGACGTCGCGCGTGCCGCCGGCGGCGAGGCGCTACGCGGCCTCCGTGAGGGAGTGATCAGCGGAGCCGGCGGCGCCGCGACACGCGCGCTCGCGCCGCTGCTCGGCGTAGGTGCCAACGCGGGCATGCAGTTCGTTCGACGTGCCGCAGGTGAGGCAATCGTCAATGGCACGACGACGATGATCGACGTGCTCTGGCAGGGCGGCAGTATCAAGGACGCGGCGCTTGCCGGCGCGCGCAGCGCGGTCCTGAGCGTTCCAGGTTCTGCCGTCGGCGGGTTGAACAGCCGTGCGGCAAAGTTCCTGTTGGCACCCATGACATCAGGCGCCACAGCGTACGCCGGCGCAATCCTCGCGGGAGAATCGGTCGAGGTCGCACTCGCGCGCGCGGGCACCGCCATAGCGACAAGCTTGTCGATGTCCGCTGCTACACATGGAGGCGCGCGAGACGCAGCGCTGCAGCAGCGCGGGCGCAGGGTCGGCGCGCGCGTCAAGCAATTCTTCAAGGGCGACAGCAAAGGCGAAGATCAGAACACGCGGCAGCCGCCCCGAGCACTGCCCGGCAGCGGACCGTCGCAACAGTTGTTGCTGCCGAGAAATCCGCCGGTGGAATCGCCCGAGTGGCTCTTCAATCGACTGGAGAACGCCGTCGAACCCGGGCTACCGCAATCGTCACGAGTCCCGCATCCATCGCATCCCGCGGACGGCGAGTTTCGCGCGGGGATGACGCGCGCGGATCACGCCTACGACGCCTACAACGAGGCACTCAGGGTGTCCGGCGGTCGCGAGGTCGGGATCTGGTATCACGAGGGCACGGGCGAATACCGTGTGCACATCGGCATCGAGACACGTGTGCACGGGCCGGATTCTCCCGGGCCGTGGGTCGCACTGGTGCACTACCACCCGAACCCTGCAGGCGCACTGACTTTCCGTTTGCCGGCGCCGGCGGACTTCAACGGCCTCTACGGGCCGCACGCGCGCAACCGCAACCAGCTGGTGCGGGAGTTCGTCGAGTACGACATGCCCGGCGTCGGGCGCGGGCGAACGGAGTACGGAATCGATCCGGCCCACCCGCGTGAGCCGTTCTATGTGCGCATTCACCGGCCGGACGGCACGGTCGATGCACCGCTGCGTTTCGCGGATCGCGACGCGTACCAAGCCTACTGGAGCCAGCGTTCGGTGTTCGTCGAGAAGGGCACTCAGCAACATGCAGAGATGTTGCACGACGCCCGTGTCGCACTCGAAGGGAACGATGACGATTGGGGAGGTCCCTCGCGCTCGATGGCCGGCATCGGTGGCGGCACGAAGGAGACCGCTGCCAAAAAGCCTCCATACGGATACCACGACGACCGCGGCGAGCCGGCGGCCATGGAGAGGCTCAGGCAGCGAGCTGAACAAAGGCGACTGCCTGCGGCCGACGCGGAGCTGGCCGATCCACACGAGATCGGTATCGAAAATCTCCCCGCGGACGCCGGGCCAGATCTAGCTCCTGAAGCGAGCGTGCATCGCGACCCGGGAACGGGCGAGGCGCGACCGGTGCCGCCCGACACGCAGCCGCCGGCAGAGATGGTTTTTCCGGAGCCTGGCCAACGGCCGCCCGCTCCGGTTGACACCGGCGACCGGGTGGAGATGCCGGCGCTCAATGATGCCGGGCTCCCGTACGACTGGGATCACATTCCAACCGATCCGGGACTCGACCCGCCATGAGTACCCGATGAACTGCGCGTGCTTCATCGTTCCGACAGAAATCCTCAAACGCTTCGCGCGCGACAAGCGCTTGACGGCGGCTCAGCGCAGAGCATTCGCCGAGGCGGCAGCTTTCGAGACGCATTGGCGCAAGCTGCGCACGGTGCAGTCGAGAGCAAGCGCAGTCGCGCTCCGATCGCTGGCGGGTGCACCGGCGCGTCCCGTTGCGCCCAGTGTCACGGTTTTCGATTGCACGACCGGGACTACGCTGCCGGGCTTGCTGATCTCGGATCCTGATGCAACGGCCAAGCGTGTGCTGGATGAGACTGCGGCAGTGGCGGAGTTCTATCGCACGGTCTTCGGGCGCAATTCTCTCGACCGGCGCGGCATGACGCTGCAGTCCTCCATTCATTACGGCGTCGGCTACAACAACGCGTTCTGGAACGGAGCGCAGATGACTTACGGCGATGGCGACGGCAACATCTTTCTGGACTTCACGCGCAGCAGCGACGTCATCGCTCACGAGTTGACGCACGGTGTCACGCAGTTCAGCGCGCGGTTCAGCTATGCGAACGAAGCCGGAGGTCTCAACGAGAGCATGTCCGATGTGTTCGCCTCGATGTTCCGCCAGTGGCGCCGTAAGCAGAGTGTCTCGAAAGCGGATTGGCGCATCGGCCGCGAGATCATCGGGCCAGGCGCGGCTGCGCGCGGCTACACGTGCATCCGCGACCTGGCGCGACCATCCGGTCGGCATTGTCTCGTCGTGCAGCCGGATCACTATTCGCGGCTCGAACCAGGGATGGAGCCGCACGCGACCAGCGGCGTGCCCAGTCTCGCGTTCTACAAAGCGGCGCGAGCGATCGGCGGCAAGAGTTGGGAAGTGACGGGACAGATCTGGTATCGCGCACTCACGGATTTCGCGCCGAGCCCCAAGGCCAGGATGAAGACGTTCGCCGGCCGCACTCGACGGCTGGCCAAGAGTCTGTATCCCGACCGCACGGCAGTGCATGCCGCGGTCGATGAAGCTTGGGCGGCTGTCGGCTTGTAGTCAGGCGAGTATGATCGGGCGGCGCCTTCAGCCAACGATGCGGGGAATGGACATTGGCGAGCCGGTCGGTGTCGCTTCGAGCTTTGCTCGCCATCCTGGCGCTGCATCGGCTGGCGCTCGGCATCGCGGCTGCGCTGCTCGTTGCTTACACGCTCGTCGGGTTCTTCTTGGTGCCGTATTTGCTGCGCACCAATGCACAGAGCTATGTAGCGGATGAATTAGGCCGGACGCTTGCTGTTGGCAAAGTGTCCTTCAATCCGTTCACCTTCCGGCTCGCCGTGCACGATGCGGCGTTGTCCGAGAAGACCGGCGAGGTCATAGCGAGCTTCAAGGAACTGGTCGTCAACGGCGAACTCGCCTCGATCTGGCAGCGCGCGGTCGTGCTCAAGGAAGTGCAGCTCGATGCGCCCGATGTGAACCTCGTCGTCGAGCGCGACGCGTCGATCAATCTCGCACGGTTGGCGCCGCCGCCCAAGGCTGAGTCTCAGCCGGTCGCCGACGAAGCGGACGAGCCTTTGCCCGGTATACGTATAGGCCGGCTCGCGGTGAGCGGCGGACGAGTGGATTTCGAGGATCGCACCCGGCCCGAGCCTTTCACCGCGACCTTGTCGCCGATCCGCTTTGCGCTCGAAGACTTTCGCACCGACCTGAATCATGAGAATGCCTATGAGTTTGCGGCACGCTCCGGCGCGGGCGAGACGCTGAGCTGGTCTGGGAGCTTCACCGCGCAGCCGCTGGGCTCCCACGGACAGTTCGCCGTAGGGCAATTGCGAGCCCAGACGATCGACAACTATCTGCAAGGTCAGTTGCCAATGCGGCTGGTCGACGGCGCGCTGTCGCTCACAGGAACCTATCAGCTGTCCTTGCATCCGACGCTGGCGCTCGATGTCGGCTTGCCTGAAGTGACATTCGTCGACTTTGCGGCCGCGGAACAGGCAGAGGCACAGCCGATTGCGGTCGTTCCGAAGCTTCGGGTCGCCGGCACGCAGTTCTCCTTCGGTACGCGCTCCGTGCGCGTCGACAAAGTCGAGATCGACGGCGCACGCGTCCGTGCCAGCCGGGAAGGCGATGGATCGTTGAGTGTCGCGCGCCTGGCGAATGGTGAAGAGACGGATGAAGCCTCGACAGCCTCGACGGCTTCGTCAGCGGTACCGTGGAAATGGAGTGTCGGCGAGATTCGCGTCGCGGACGCCGCGCTCGATCTCGAAGATCGCACACTGTCGCCGCCAGTTCAGTTCAATGTCGCGCCGATCGCCGTAACAGTCGCCGGATTGAGCAGCGAGCAGACCGCGAAGATGAATGTGACGGCCGATCTGGGACTGGGCGGCAAGCCGCTGCTGAAGAGTACAGGTCAGGTGCAGCTCACTCCGCTCACAGCTGCACTCGCGCTCGATCTCAATGCGTTCGATCTGTCGACGCTGCAGCCGTACATAGCGCAGGCGACGAATTTGTCGCTGCGCTCGGGACGACTGAGTGTGAAGGGCGACGTGTCCGCGGTAGCGGAGGAGGGCGCCTCGCCGACGATGCAGTTCAAAGGCGACGTACAAGTTGCCGATCTGCACACGATCGCCGGGCCGGCAAACGAGGACCTGGTCAAGTGGCGGAATCTCACACTGACTGGCATCGACTTTTCGCACAATCCCGATCGGGTGACGATCGACCGCATCGTCGCGCGCCAGCCCTATGCGCGCGTGATCATCCGACAAGATCAGACGCTGAACGTGGCAGCAGCTCTCAAGGGCGATTCGGACGAGGTGTCGGAGGGTGAGGCCAAGCAGCCTGCGACAGAAGCCAAACCAACGCCGATGCGCATCAAGAGTGTCACCGTCACCGGTGGCTCGGCGCTGTTCGCGGACTATTCGATCACGCCTTCGTTCGCCACCGGCATCGTCGATCTCGAAGGCACGATCACGGGGCTTTCGTCACAGCCGAATTCGCGCGCGAAGGTGCAGCTGGCTGGCAAGGTCGATCGTTACGCGCCGGTCGACATCGCTGGCGAGGTGAACCTGCTGTCGGCCGCCGTGTACTCGGACGTCGCGCTGAACTTCCGTAACATGGAGCTGACGACCTTCAATCCGTACTCGGGCAAGTTCGCCGGCTACAACATCAGCAAGGGCAAGCTGTCGACCGAGCTGCACTACAAGGTTCAGGATCGCAAGCTCGACGCCCAGCATCACATCGTGGTCGACAACCTGGAGTTCGGCGACAAGACCGATTCGAAGGACGCGGCGCCGATTCCGATCAAGCTCGCGGTCGCGCTGCTCAAGGATCGTCAGGGCGTGATCGATCTGCAGCTGCCGGTCAGCGGCAGCCTCGACGATCCGCAATTCCGCCTCGGACCGATCATCTGGAAGGCACTGCTCGGGTTGCTGACGAAGATCGCTACTGCGCCGTTCGCGCTGATCGGCTCGCTGTTCGGGGGTGGCGACGAATTGGCTTACGTGGACTTTCCAGCCGGCTCCGCCGAGCTGGCGCCGGCGCAGATCGAGCAGCTCAACAAGCTCTCGCATGCGCTCGTCGAGCGGCCGCAACTGCGATTGGATGTACCTGTCACGCTGCTGGCCGAGCAGGACAGCAAGGCCATTGCCACCGCAGACTTGTACGGGCGGGTACCGCCGCTCGGCGAACTGTCGGACGAGGCAGCGCTGCGGAAACGACTGACGCAACTCGAGGCGCTCTACCAGACCTCGACCAAGATCGCGCCCGAGTACCCAGCCGAGACGCAGACGGACAAGAGCATCGACTGGAATGCCCGCACGACCTGGATCGAAGCGCGCCTGCTCGAACGCTTGCAACCGGACCAGTCGACGCTCGATGCGCTCGCGCGTCAGCGCGCGCAGGCAGTGCAGTCCGTTGTGCTTTCGGACACTGCGGTCGCGCCCGAGCGCCTGTTCATCACAACAGAGCGCAGCGCCTCGCTCGCCAGCGACGGGCGAGTGCGCATGGAGCTGAAGCTGGAGTAGGGCGACCCGGCTACTGCGACGGCGGCGGTGGCGAAGTGCGCGGACCCGACGGCGCGTGCTGCGGCAAAGCAGGCGGCGACCCCACCATTCCACCGGGCAACGCTTTCGCGCGCATCCGCTGATAGGCCGGCCGAGCCTCGATCTTCGTCTTCCACGCAGCGACGTTCGGGAACTGCTTCGCGTCGACGATGTTGAGACCGGTCGCGACGTCGAGCGGGAACTTCATCATGATGTCGGCCGACGAGAACTCGGCGCCGCCGAACCACGGATGCTTGCCGAGGAAGTCTTCGGCGAACTGCACGACCTGCTCGGAATCCACCAGCGGCGAGCGCTGCTTCGGCGCCTGGATGCGCCACACGCGATAGTCCTGAAAGAGACGCGCGGCCAGCGAGCCTTCCGCGTAGTGCATCCAGATCAGGTGGTACGGATAGTCGGCGCTGTCGACAGCCGGCTGCAGCTTGCCCGGTGCGTGTCGGTTGAGAATCATCTCGATGATCGCACCCGATTCCACGATCACCTGGTCGCCGTACTTCACCGTGGGTGCTACAGGCATGCCCGGGTTGATGGCTTTGATGCTCGCCATCGAGCCCGCGAGATCGCCGCGCTTGAACTCCAGCTTGTAGGGCATGCCGAGTTCTTCCATCAGCCACACGACGCGCTCCGACCGCCGCCCTTCGAGGTGATAGATCGTGATGTCCGGCAGCGGTGCCGTCGCGGCTTGGGCCTGCGAGAGCGTCAGCAATGCGGTCGACAGAAACAGAATGACAGCGCGCTTCATACGATTCCCCGTGTTCTTGGAATTCTGCTGGCGCAAGCCTAACTCATAACGCCCCTTCTACGGAGTGACGCGCAGTGGAAAGTGCCTGGAAATGGTCCGGTGACCAGAGTTACGCGCCTCCTGCTGCTCACGCTCGCCGTCGGCGTGCTGCAGGTCGGTTATGCGCAGGAACCGCCGGAGACTTCTCGCTTCCGCGATCCGCAGGACGGGCAGTTCGATGTCAGCTCGTTCCTGGAGAAACCCCGGGGCTTCCTGCCCGTACCGATCGTCATCACTGAGCCTGCCGTTGGCTACGGCGGCGGCCTCGCAGGAATGTTTCTGCGGCCGCGCGAGCAAGCCGGCGAGCAAGGCTGGGCCAGGCCGAATATTTCTGCCGTCGGCGCCATCGGCACGGAGAACGGCACGCGCGCAGCTTCGCCGGCGACGCGAGCCGCTGGCTCGATGTACGTCTCAAGACTCACGCGGGCGTCGGCGCTGGACACATCAATCTCGACTTCTACGGGCTCGGCGCGAACCGTGCGTCGCTCGATGAGGCAGTGCGCTACTCGCTCGATTTCGGCCTGACGTTCCTGCAGGGCACGTGGCAGCTGAAACCGAAATCGCCGTGGTCGTTCGGGCTGCGCTACATCTATGCGCAGGTCGAACCGAAGCTGCGTGACGAGCCGGCGTTCCCCGGGCTCGTCGATCACGTCGACGTCGACATCTCGGCGCCTGCCGCAGTCCTCGAGTTCGACAGTCGCAATAACGTCTTCACGCCGACGCGCGGGATCTTTGCCGAGACCGTGTACCTCGTGTCGCGCGAGGACCTCGGCGCCAACGTGGACTTCGAACGCTTCCAGCAGGTGGTGATGGGGTGGTACCCGATCACGGACGCGGTGACGCTCGGCATGCGTGCCGATTATCAGCGGGCGTCCGACGACACGCCGTTCTTCCTGCGTCCCTACATCGAGCTGCGTGGCGTGCAGGCGATGCGTTATCAGGGCGACGAGATGGCCTCGGCGGAAATCGAAGCGCGCTGGCGGTTTCGCGCTCGCTGGAGTGCCGTCGTCGCGGCCGGCGCCGGCACTGCGCACAGCACACGGCAGAACTTCTCAGGCACGCAGGACATTGTCAGCGGTGCCGTCGGTCTGCGCTATGAGCTCGCGCGCAAGTTCGGGCTGCACGCCGGCGTGGACGTCGGCTTCAGCTCCGAGACAACTGCGGTCTACTTTCAGATCGGCAACGCGTGGTTCCGGCCGTAACCCTCAACGTACCAGCGGGACTTGCGAAGAGACTCCGACCTGGTGGACGAGGCCCAAGCGTCGTTCGACCTGGATCGCGCGGGCCGCTGTCGCGGCCGGTACTGCGGCCTGGAATTTCGCCAACCACTTGACCCGCAGGTTGTGGACTTTCTGATCGCGCTCGAGCAAGGCGGTCACGTACGCAAGGGCCTCGGCATCGCTCAGTTGCCCGTAACTCTTGGCGTACTTCTGCGTCGCCTGGATCTGCCCTTCGACGACCGAACCCAGTTCTTTCTGGTACTCCTTGTACAGCGGCCAGAACTTCGTGGCCTGATCGGCCGTGAGCGTCAGCGTCTTCGCCATCACATCCGCCGACTTGGCTTCCAGGTCCTTGCGGAAGTCCGCGACGATCTGCTCGGGCGTAGGCTGCGCGGCAGCACCCGCGGGCGGCGCGTCGGCGGACCAGGCAGGAAAGGTGATAGCCAGCGCAACGAGCGCCATGAGGCCGGTCTTCATGGACTGTCTCCGCAATGAGGGAGATTCAGTCTAGGAGGCGCAACCAACCGCGCCATCAGGGCTACGGGCAAACGCGCGGCCGCATCTACTACCTTGATAGTTGACAAACGACGTGCCCATGCGCCAACCTACTATGCCATTAGTAGTTCGCGGAGGAGGGCAAGCCATGAGCGTGTCGCTCAGCAATCGAGAAGCCGAAGTCATGGCGGTGCTGTGGGAGCAGGGCGCCTCCACCGTTGCCGAAGTGAGGGACAAGCTGAGTGATCAGCTGGCCTACACCACCGTACTGACGATCCTGCGCAACCTCGAAGCGAAGGAGTACGTGGGCCACGAGCCGGATGGGCGAGCGCACCGCTACTTCGCCCGGATCCGGCAGCAGGTCGCACGCAAGAGCGCGATCCGCCACCTGGCCAGCAAGCTGTTTCAAGGTTCTGCGGACCTGCTGCTGACGCAACTCGTCGCGGACCGCAAGCTGAGCGAAGACCAGGTGCGTCGCATCCGAGGGATCCTGGACGAGAAGCCTAGCAAGGAGAAATCATGATTGCCGCGTGGCTCGTCTATGCGCTCGTCATCGCTCTGCTCGTGAGCTGCGCTGCACTCGTTGCGGAGCGGATCGCAATCCTTCGCCGGCTGCCGAGTCGGTGGATCTGGGTCGCGGCATTGCTGATGTCATTGACCTTGCCGGTGCTGTTTGCGTGGCAGGGCGCGCGAACGACTGAACGGCCGGCGATTGCGCTGGCGGTCCTTGCTGCCAAAGAGACCCCGCCGGTCTATGAACAGTCCCCGATCGTGTGGGTCGGCGGCGATGCACCGGTAGTCGCGCGACGAGCGGCATTGGACATCTGGTTGCTCGTGGGATGGTCGGCGATGAGTGCGCTCACCCTCGCGACGTTGGCGATTGGATGGCTGCAGCTCCGCAGACGCCTGCGGTGCGCAGTGCAGGGAGAAATAGCCGGCGTGAGCGTCACGGTCTCTCGCGACATCGGGCCGGCTGTAGTAGGCATCGTTCGTTCGCGAATCGTGATTCCACAATGGCTGCTGCAGCAAGATGCAGCGACTCAGAGGATCGTCCTCACCCACGAACGTGAGCACCTGCGGGCGCAAGACATCCGCGTGCTTGGCGCAGCGCTGCTGATTGCCGCGCTGATTCCATGGAACCTGCCTGTTTGGTGGCAGCTGCGGAGACTGCGCTTTGCGCTGGAAGTCGACTGCGATGCGCGCGTGCTGCGCGGTGGACAATCGCGGTCGACGTACTCGGCCGTGCTCTTGAATGTCGCCACGCGACTCGTGCCGTTGCGAGCAGCAGCGGCAGGGCTCTCGGAGTCTGGTTCGTCCCTCGAGAAGCGCATTCGCATCATGCATTCGCCGGTCCGCACGCGCTGGCGCGTGCTGGCTGCTCTCCTTGGAACATGCAGCATTGCGTTCATCGCTGTCGCGGCGAACGTGAGCGCGCCGCCGGTTCCGGCTCTGACCAGCGGCGAATCCGAAAACGGGCTGCCGCTGCTGCCAACGCCAGTGGCAGCTTGGAAGGATGACGAAGCGGATCTCGCCCATGCCATCGGCTACTTCTATCCGCAGCTGCTCACGACGAAGCAAGAGGGTGTGCCGTACGTGTGGGCGGTCGTGAACGAGCGCGGCGAGGTATCGCAAATCGATATGGATGTGCGTCCCTCATGGGAGCGCGATGCGGAGTTCGCGCGCAACTGGCAGGCGTATCTGGAGCGGGCCGGCGTGGTCGAGTCGCAGTTGCGTCAGGAGCTGGTGGTGCAGATCCCGATCGGTCCCAACTACGGCGTGGTCGCCTGGGTGATGGAGCCTGGCGCCGTCGCCCAGAATCCCGCAGCGCCAATGTTCGCGCTCGCGCACAGGCAGGCACGGGCAACGCAGGCGCGCATGCTTGCGACTGCCGATGCGCAGCGTCGTCTGATCGAGCATTTCGATCCAGCTGCTTTGAGCGAAGGCGTGCCAGCGGGGCAGGAGCTCTGGTTCCTCATCGATCCCTACGGCAAGGTGCTGCACGCTGGCCGGCGAACGACGATCTCTGAGCCGCAGGCAGCACGAATGGCGATGAAAGAGATGTTTCCGGAACTGAGCGTCGGCTACGTCACGAGAGGAACTGCCGT
>Ga0075421_100010341_pt1 | contig 11531 bp, 10 predicted proteins | sample SoiMetdeltSBSDD5_FD_75292 | JGI IMG/M metagenome (GOLD analysis project Ga0075421, IMG submission 75292) | Bulk soil microbial communities from a Populus tree surrounding site in Tennessee, USA - Soil MetaG P. deltoides SBSDD5 | ecosystem: Environmental > Terrestrial > Soil > Tree plantation...
GCGGTCATCTCTGAACGAAGCTCCGCCATCCCCCCGGTCATCTCTCCACGAAGCTCCGCCATCCCTCCGGTCATCTCTCCACGAAGCTCCGTCATCCCCGCGGTCATCTCCCCACGAAGCTCCGCCATCCCCGCGGTCATCTCTGTCCGAAGCTCCGCGATCCCCTCCATCCTGTCGTGATGAAGGTGCGCGGGTCGTGCCAACGAAGATCGACGCGAAATGCGCCGGACTTTGTTGGTGCGCCGAAGCGATGACCGAGAATTCTCCACGCCTCTTGGTCGAGCGTGATGATATTTTTGCGACGTTTCCATCTGGCGCTGCCCGAAGGAGACGATGCCATCGTCGAGGCTGGGAATCAAGGAGGGATTATTGAAACGTACGATCCTGTGGCTTGCCGTCGTCGCCGTCCTTCTCGCCGCCGGAGTTGCGTACGGCGCGATCCGCCGCGAACGCTGGTATCGCAACGCGCCGGAAGGTCGAAGGCAGGCGCTACTCGAAGCGCTGCAGCCGGTCGCGTTGGCCAACTGTGAACTGAAGCGATTTGGCGAGGCGAACGACGGCGGTTACTTGCTATGTGGGAACCTGCTGAAGGATGTGCAATCAGCCTATTCGTATGGCATCTCGGGTTACGACGGCTGGGGATGCGACATTTCGCGTCAGCTGAAAGTAAACGTCCACGAATACGACTGCTTCAATCTGCAGGAACCCGTCTGTGAAGGGGGGACACTGGTGTTCCATCCCGAGTGTGTGGCCGGCGATCGATCCACGGACGCCGAGGGTCGTCTCTTTGACACGCCTGCATCACAAATCGCGCGAAACGGTGACGCCGGCCGTCACCTCGTCGTCAAAATGGATGTCGAAGGAGCGGAGTGGGACACGTTTCTGAAGGTCCCTGAATCGACACTCGATCAGATTGATCAGCTTGCCGTCGAGTTTCACGGCGCGAATGGATCGCAATTCAAGGACGTCATAGAGAAACTCAAGCGGAGTTTCTACATCGCCAACCTCCACTTCAATAATTACAGCTGCGCACGTAGCAATTGGCCATTTCCAGCATGGGCGTATGAAGTCCTGTTCGTCAGCAAGCGTGTGGCGATTCTAGATCGCAGCAAGCGTGCTGAGTTCAGCCCGTTGAATACTCCGAACAAGCCGTCGGCGTACGATTGCCAAAGCATCACGTGGGTTCCCTTCCTGCGGACTCTGACCCACTAGCTCTGGTTTGCCGCCGCAATTCCGTCACTAACCACGGACGGACTCGGATGAACACGGAGCTCAGCACAGGCTGTATCAATGGGGGCAGTTTTTTCGCTGCAGGCACAAAATCCGTACGCTCCGCCCTCGGAATTTCGCGGTTTTGGGCCGATCGGCGGTGGCATTCCGCTTGCTCTCTACGGAGCAGAGGATATTTGGATATGGCAAACGATCAGCCCCAGCCGGACGCACTCCGATACCTCGATGCGGATCAGGTGAAACATCCGTCGGGCACACTCGCCGGAGTGACGGTCTGTGGCTCGGACGATGAGCCGCTCGGCGCCATCTCGGGTGTCCTTGTTGAACCAGCTAGCCGCCGGGTTCGCTACTTTGTGGTCGATCGCCGGGGCCGATTGTTACCTCGCCGTTACATGTTGGCCGCCGACACGCCAGCGGTCCTCGAAGCCGAGGATCAGAGGCTTCGCATCCTTTCCAACGTCGACTCCAACGTCGACGATCTCGAACGGTTTGATGCGCGGGGAGTGGAGCGCTTCTCGGAGGAAGACGCCATCACCGCGATGTTCGCTCATCCCGCCGCTTGATTCCGCGCCGGCGAGAAGCTGTTCAGTGCCTCCTGCTCGTTCTCAAACGATTCGAAGATCTTCAGCAAGCCGCTGATGCGCATGACGCGCTGACTGCGCGGTGAGAGACGCAGCAGCTTTACATCGCCGCCCTTCCGGCGCACGCTCACGTACTTCGCCGCAATGACGCCGACACCAAAGCTGTCGATGTAGGTAACGCCCCGGAGATCCAGCAGGAATTTGAGGTTGGCCTCGTCGACGAGGTCGTTCATGCGGGCACGCAGTTCCCCCGCGCCGTCGCCAAGGATAACGCGGCCCGACACCTGAAGGATCGTGACGTCTCCGATCCGGCGTTCGGTGATTCTCGTCGGCATGGGAACTCTCTAAAACGCCGACTGCTTGCGGCGGGTCAAGCCCACGAAATTATACCTTCGCTAAAGCTACGGGGGACAAGCTGATTTCGCTAAAGTTCCGGGGGTCCGGCAGAGGTACCGCAGAATCAGCAAACCTTCTGGCGGTGAAATCCGTCTCAGGTTAAAGTCGCTAAAACCGGAGTCCTCATGTCCATTCTGAAGAAGCTGTTTTCCCGCAATACACAGCCGCGTCCGCGAGTTCGAATCTGCGTTGAGTGTGGGATGCCCGTAGCGGAACACAAGGAATGGTGCAGCATCCTCCGCACCCAGCGTGAGATGGACGCTCGCACGCAGACGACGCCCGAACGCGCCTGACCCTTCGGGTCCCCTCCGGAGTCTGCTTTCGGAGGCTGGTCTAGCCGGGCCAAGGCCGCTGGCTTGCTTACTGGTCCGGCGCGGTCGTTTCCGCCTGCTCCTTCGGCCTAGGCGGAGTACGGACTGTGCGACAATGCTCCAGGCTCTCTGCGAGCAGGAGGCGTTTATGAATCAGCCTCAGCAATGCGCTCACCCCGGTTGTTCATGTACCGTCCAGCCAAACGGGGAATTTGGTAAGTACTGCTCCGAACACTGTAAGGAAGCCAAGAATATGACGGAACTGCGCTGCGGTTGCCGTCATCCCGGGTGTAGCTGACCGCGATCAGGGGCGCCGGCGGAACGCCGTGGTGGACTCGATATCGCGGCGGTAGTTTTCGATCTCGGCGGCAATCCGTTCCGGTTGCCAAGCCAGTTCGGCGCCCATAATTTCGGCTACTCGCGGTGCCGCACTCCACCCTTGATCTGCCGACGCACCCAGCCGCGTACGGCGCCGGATGAAATCCGAGACACGCTGGCAGTGTTCCGATCGAACGGCGCAGATGACCTCGGCGCCGACGTCGAGATAGTCGGAGGCGAGCGGCTGCTTGGCGCCGGCGCCAGGCAATGGCTTCTCGGCCGTCTCACAGCGCGCCGACATCTTCAGTTTTTTGCACACTGCATCCACCGCTTCTTCTGCAATCGCTCGATAGCCAGTGATCTTTCCTCCCAGGATCGAGATGATGCCTGGCGATGGCAGGTTGTCGACGATCTTGTGCATCCGGGAAACCGCGGAAGGTCGCCCCGGCTTCTTTACCAGCGCACGTACACCTGCCGTTGTGTAGCGCACGTCCTCCAGCCGCAGCGTGGGAAACATCGGCCGAACTGACGCCAGCACGTAATCGACATCCGCCGGCGTCGCCTGTGCCTCAGCCGGATCTCCTTCATAGTCGGTGTCGGTCGTGCCGATCCAGGTCTGGCCGAATCGGGGAATGGCGAACATCAACCGCCGATCGACGGCGGAAAACAGCACGATGGCCGATTCGGTCAGCGGCGGACACGCGATGTGAATCCCCTTCGTTGTCCGGATCCGCGCCGGTCGTGTACCGGTCTGTGCGCTGGCCGTTTGTTCCCACCACGCGCCCGTCGCGTTGACTACCACGCGCGCGCTCAGTTCGGCTTCATCTCCGTCGATGATGTGCCGCACACGTACTCGTGGTATAGCGCCCGCGTGCGTCACCGGCGGCACCACTTCGCAGTAGTTGAAAATTGTCGCCCGGTGCATCTCGGCGTCCAGTGCATTCTCGAGGGCCAGCCGTTCCGGCAGGTCAACCCGGGCATCAAAGTAGGCCGCAGCACCACGCACATCGTCGCGCTGCAGGCAGCCGTCGACGGCCCGCGCCTCGGATGCGGACAGGACACGGTGCCGGGGCAGCGACGTGTCCGGACTCAGCGCGTCGTACAGCGTGAGTCCGACGCGCAGCTTGAGCGCGGAGACAGACATTCCGGACATGAATGGAATCAAGAACTGCAGTGGCTCGACAAGGTGCGGCGCGATCCGCAAGAGCGTTTCACGCTCCTTCAGATCCATGCGGACGAGACGGAAATCGAGCTGTTCCAGATAACGCAGCCCGCCATGCACGATCCTCGTGGAGCCGGCCGTCGTCCCGCTCCCGAAATCCCGCCGTTCGAACAACGCGACACGCAGCCCGCGCATCGCTGCATCCCGCGCAACCCCGCACCCGATGATGCCGCCGCCGATCACCACGACGTCGAACGTTTCCCCCTGCACTGACGCCAGCCGAGACATGAAGAGAATTGTAAGGTGCCCTCCTATCTTTGCTGTGTCTGCTTCTCTCATTGCTCGCGGGGCCCCACCCCCGCTCGCTCTCGCTCGGCGTCTTCGCGCCGCGCTCGGGCCGCGGGCGCTTTGCCTTTGCCTTTTGCCTTTTTTCTGATCTAGTGTCCTGCCATGCAAACACTGCTTGCCGAAGCGATTGGAACGATGCTGCTGGTTCTTCTCGGGGATGGAGTCGTCGCAAATGTCATATTGAACAAAACCAAAGGGCAGAACGGAGGCTGGATCGTCATTACAGTCGGGTGGGGCGTTGCGGTTGCCATGGCCGTCTATGCGGTCGGGCGAATTAGTGGGGCGCACCTCAATCCGGCGGTGACGATTGGTCTGGCGGTGATCGGGAGTTTTTCGTGGAGCGAAGTGCCGGGCTACATTGTCGCTCAGATGATTGGCGCGTTTGGCGGAGCCGTGCTCGTGTGGCTTGCGTACCTGCCACACTGGAAGGCGACAGCGGACCCGGCGACGAAGCTTGGCGTGTTCGCAACTGGCCCGGCCGTCCGCAACACGGGCGCGAACTTCGTAGCGGAAGTCATCGGTACGGCGGTGCTTCTGTTTGGCGTCCTGGCAATCGCCGCGAACGCTCAAACGGTGTCGAGACCGGGCGACGTCGACCTTTCTTTCGTATTCAGCCGTGGCCTGCAGCCGCTGCTCGTCGGCGTTCTCGTGCTCGGCATCGGGCTCTCACTCGGCGGGCCGACCGGTTACGCAATCAATCCCGCACGAGACCTCGCGCCGCGTCTCGCCCACGCCCTTCTCCCGATTCCAGGGAAAGGGAGCTCGGATTGGGGCTACAGTTGGATTCCGGTTGTGGCCCCGGTGATTGGCGGCATTTTCGGCGCCGGCGCGTATTTTTTTGTTGGGTTTTGAACCATTGCTGAATGCTGATGATAGGCCGCGATCTGAAGACCGCGGCCGGCATCGGAGGTGACGTTGCGAAGCTACGTCGGTGCGATTGATCAGGGGACGACGAGCACGCGGTTCATGGTGTTCGACCGGAGTGGGCGCGAAATTGCCCGGCACCAGGTCGAGCACGATCAGATTCTTCCCAAGCCAGGCTGGGTTGAACACGATCCGCTCCAGATCGTCGCACGTATGAACGAGTCGATTGCCGGCGCGCTGAGCGCGGGGAAACTGACGGCAGGCGATCTTGCGGCTATCGGGGTGACCAATCAGCGCGAAACGACGGTCGTATGGAACCCGAAGACCGGACGTCCGTGGTACAACGCCATCGTCTGGCAGGACACGCGAACCGACCGCATCATCAATGCCCTTGATGCCGAGTCGGCCAACATCATTCGCGCGAAAACGGGTCTGCCTCCGGCGACGTACTTCTCTGCCGCGAAGATTCAATGGATCCTCGAAAACGTGGATGGCGTTCGTGCGGCGGCAGCCCGTGGTGAAGCTGTCTTCGGCAATATCGACACATGGGTGATTTGGAATCTCACGGGCGGCCGTGACGGCGGGTCGCTGGTCACCGACGTCACCAACGCCAGCCGGACGATGTTGATGAACCTGCGAACGCTGGCGTGGGACGACGAGCTGCTGTCGATCTTTACGATCCCGCACGCGATGCTCCCCGCGATCCGTTCTTCGTCGGATCGGTCGGCGTATGGCGTCACCCGGCGCAGCGGTCCCGTCGGTGGGGAAGTTACGGTCAGTGGCGATCTTGGCGATCAGCAAGCTGCCACCGTCGGTCAGGTCTGCGTTTCGCCGGGCGAAGCGAAGAACACCTACGGAACTGGCAATTTCATGCTGCTGAACACCGGCACCGAGATCGTCCCGTCGAAAGCCGGGCTGCTGACGACTGTGTGCTACCGCATGGGAGATGCGGCCCCGATTTATGCCCTCGAAGGATCGATCGCGGTCACCGGTTCGGCCGTGCAATGGCTGCGTGATCAGCTCGGTGTCATCGGTTCAGCGGCTGACATCGAGGCGCTGGCGACATCTGTCCCGGACAACGGCGGTACCTACTTTGTCCCCGCGTTCTCCGGACTGTTCGCGCCGTATTGGCGATCCGATGCGCGAGGCGCGATCGTGGGATTGTCGCGATTCAACACCAAGGCGCACCTCGCGCGCGCGACGCTCGAGGCGATCTGCTTTCAGACACGTGCCGTCCTCGACGCAATGGTGAAGGACTCGGGCGTCGAACTCGAGATCCTGAAAGTCGATGGCGGCGCGACAGCGAACAACGCACTGATGCAAATGCAGGCGGACATTCTCGGCGTGCCGGTGGTGCGGCCGGTCGTCGCTGAAACAACCGCGCTCGGCGCGGCGTATGCCGCGGGCCTGGCGACTGGATTCTGGAAAGACCTCGACGATCTCCGTCAGAACTGGAAGATCGATCGGCGGTGGGAGCCGCACTGGACCGACGACCAGCGCGACGCGGCCTACTTCGGTTGGGAAAAGGCGGTCCAGCGGACGCTCAATTGGGTTTAGTCTGCGGTTGTCGGCTGGCGAACGCGATCCGGAATGCGGGATCCGATTACGGAGGAGCAAGACACATCATGCGCCGATCCCTGTTGTGTTCTGTCGTGGCTGCGTCCATTGCGTTGTCGGCCGACGCCTTGGCGCAAACGAAACAGACGTTCACCCACGAGTTGATGTGGTCATTTCAGCGAGTGGGTGCGCCGGTGCCATCTCCCGACGGCAAATGGGTCGTCTTCAGCGTCGCCGAACCGAACTACGATCCGACGAAAGACGTGAGCGATCTCTGGATCGTGGCGTCCGACGGCCGCTCGGCGCCGCGCCGCCTGACCTCGAACAAGGGCTCCGAGAGTGGACCGTCGTGGAGCGCCGACAGTGGCCGGCTCGCGTTCGCGGCGAAGCGCGACGACGACGAGGTTTCACAGATCTATGTGCTCGACGTTGCGCTTGGCGGCGATGCGCAGCGCGTGACGAACACACCGACTGGGGCGAGCGCGCCGAAGTGGAGTCCCGATAGCAAACGCATCGCCTTTCAGGCCGCGATGTGGCCTGGTGCGACCGATGAGGAATCGAACCGCAAGGCAGTGCAGGAGCGCAAGAACGCGAAATCGAAGGTCCGCATTTACGACGCGTTTCCAATACGCAACTTCGATCGATGGATCGAGGACTCGAAGCCACACCTGTGGATCGTCGACGTGGACGGCGACAGGAAATCACGTTCGCTGTTTGTTGGATCGAAGCTGGCCGCGCGACCCGGCTATAACGGCGATGGTTTGAGCGTTGCGTGGGCTCCGGATGGCGAGTCGCTGGTGTTTGCGGCGGCGGACAGCGCTGACGCCGGCGCACGCGCGATGGTGCTGTCGTCGATCTGGCAGATCCCTGTCTCCGGCGGCGAACCGAAGCGGCTTGGTGCCGACGGTCTCGATGCGAGTGCGCCGCGATTCAGTCCGGACGGCAAGACGCTGTGCTTTACTGCGACGGATGGGAGGGCCACGATTTACGCGGTGTCGCGGATCGCGTGCGCCACCTGGCCGATTGCGGGGCAGCCGGTACGAATGCTCACGAAGGATCTCGATCGTCCTGTTGGATCCTGGGCGTTCACGCCAGACAGCAAGTCGATTTACTTAACCGCCGAAGACGCAGGGCACGAGAAGGTATACTCGGTTCCAGCCGGCGGCGGCTCGAGCACACTGGTCCTCGATGCGCCGCAAGGTGTCTACACCTCACTCGACATAGCGGCGCGAGCGTCGACGCCGATTCTCTTCGCCAACTGGGAAAGCGCGACCAACCCGCTCGAGATCGTACGGATCGATCCGGCGACGAAGAAACGCGATTTCCTGACGTCGTTCAATACGGCCAGGGCCGCTTCGATTGATTGGCAGCCGCTTCGGGATTTCTGGTTCACCGGTCGAAACGGCGCGCGCATTCACAGCTACGTCGCGCTGCCGCCGCAATTCGATGCGTCCAGGAAATACCCGCTTCTCGTGCTGATGCACGGCGGCTTCGCCAGTTCCTGGCGCGACGCGATTTCGTATCGCTGGAACTATCACCTGCTCGCCCATCCAGGGTTCGTTCTACTCGCGACCGACTACCGCGGCTCGACCGGGTATGGCGAGAAGTTCGCCCTCGACATCCTCGGTGATCCGCTGAAGGGGCCGGCCGACGACATCAACGACGCGGCCGACGAGGCAATCAAGCGATTCTCGTTCATCGACGGCACTCGCCAGGCCGCCGCCGGGGCGAGCTACGGCGGTCACCTTGCCAACTGGATGGAAGGCACGACGTCGCGCTACAAAGCGATCGTCAGTCACGCCGGGCTGGCGACACTGGACATGCAGTGGGGCATGAGCGACGGCATCTATCACCGGGAGCTGATGATGGGCGGGCCGTATTGGGAAAACCCGCAGAAGTGGATCGAGCAGAGCCCGCTCGCCAAGGCCGGCAATTTCAAGACGCCGATGCTGCTCTCGGTCAGCGACAACGACTTCCGCGTCCCGCAGGGCAACACCTTGACGATGTATTCGGCGTTGCAGCGGATGAATGTGCCGACACGACTGCTCGTGTGGCCGGACGAGAATCATTGGATCACGAAGGGAGAAAACAGCCGGGTGTTCTATCGCGAAGTGCGCACGTGGCTGGAAAAGTATCTCCTCGGTCCGAAGCTCACCTCGGACTGATTGGCCGTCGCGACGATTGGGCCAACCTAGATGACGACGCCATTGTTCACTCGCAATCTGGTCGTCGCCCATCGGGAGGCGAAGTCCTCATCGTGTGTCGTAAGCAGAATGGTGCGATTCTGATCGGCGAGTCGAGAAAGCAGCTCGCCGAGCTCATGTCGGCGCGACGGATCGAGCGACGCCGTCGGCTCGTCCATCATGAGCAGGGGCGGGTCAACGGCGAGCGCCCGGGCGATGGCGACGCGCTGGGCTTCGCCCCCCGAGAGTTCTCGCGGCAGCGCTGAGGCGCGATGTTCGACCCCTAATACCTCGAGCAGTTCCCTCGCACGGCGCTCGGCGAATCTTGCAGGTACGCCGAGCACGTGCATCGGCGCCAGCGTCACGTTGCGGAGCGCGGTCAAATGGTCGAATAAATGATGAAACTGGAATACGAGGCCCACCTGACGCCGCAACTTTTTCAACGCGTCACCGGAATGTCGCTGTCCAGCCTTGAGCGTCAGTCCGTTGAGCACGATCGTGCCGGCCTCGAACCGCTCGAGACCGGCAATGGCGCGAAGAACCGTCGTCTTTCCGGATCCTGACGGGCCCATCAGCGCCGCGACGCCGCCCCCCGACAGGGAAAACGACGTGTCGGACAGGATGGTCCGATCGCCGCGTCTGAGAGCAAGATCACGCACCTGCAGCATCGTGGTCATACCGTGGGCGCCTTCCAGTGCCGCTCGAGCCGGCGCGCGAGCGCGCCGAGCGGCAACGACATCACCAGATAGATGGTCGCACAGAGTGTGCCCGGGATGACCCAGCTGCCAAGATTTGTCGCGAAAATCTGCGTCTGCTTAGTCAGCTCGACAACGGTCAGGACGGAGACGAGCGACGAATCTTTCAGCAGGGCGACGAAGTCGTTGGTCATCGGCGCTAACGCGATCCGGAACGCCTGTGGGCCGCGCACAAGCTGCAGGACCTGCCGTTCGCTGAATCCCAGCGTCCGTGCCGCTTCCAATTGTCCGGTCGGTACGGCCTCGAGGGCGCCGCGATAGATCTCGCTCTCGTAGGCCGCATAGTTCAAGGCGAGTCCCAGGAGCGCGGCGACGAATGCCGGCAGCTTGATGACTGAGGCGAGGCCGTAATAGATCACGAAGAGTTGCAACAATACCGGCGTGCCGCGCATCAGCTCGACGTAGCCCGTGAGCACAAGCCGTGGAACGGCTGTCCCGTAAACGCGACCGCTGGCGATCAGGACGCCGAGGGCAACGGCCAGCGCCATCGAGAGACAGGACAGGACCAACGTCACGGCAGCGGCTTTGATCAGCGATGGAACGTAGCGAAGCGTTGCCTGCCAGCGGCTGAGTGTCGCGACGCCGATTGTTCCGTCCGAATCCGCCATCGTCACAGGCGGCACCGGTTGCCGCGCAATCAACCTCGCATAAAGCGCCGGTTGATCGTCGTTCCAGACACCCCATTTACGAAATATGCGTTCGAGCGTCCCGTCGCCCATGGCGGTGCGCAGAACTTCGTTTGCCGCATCGCGCAGTGATGCGTTGCGGGATGCGAGTACGCCGACGTAATGGCTGGTTGCGACCGGGTCGGGTTGAACCGTGATCCCGGACATGGTTTTGCGCCGCCGCTCGGCGAGCACGTTGTCGAGCAGCACGCCATCGACCCTTCCCAGCGATAAATCGCTGTAGGGATGCACGTCATCGTCGTAGGAGACCGCCTGTAGACCGTAGCGGCGTTCCGCCTGCAGGAGTATTTCGTACGCAATCGTGCCGCCGAGTGTCCCGACGCGACGCCCTTTCAGATCCGCGAGACGGCGAAACGTGCCTGCGTCGGCATCACGCACTGCCAGCACCTCGCGAAACGCGTAGTACGGAATCGTCGTCGCCATGCCGGCACGCCGCGCCGGCGTGTCTTCCATCCCGCTCAAACCGATATCGGCAGTGCCGCGTTCGATGGCTTGATCGATCGAGGCGTAGGGCGCAAACAGAAATCGTGGCGTTCTGCTGACGCCCTTCGCGATGAGTTCGGCGATCTCCACATCGAATCCAGTGACTTTGTTTGGATCTGTGGGATCGGCCTCGACGAACGGAGCGCCACCTTCGGGATCGCCGGCCCAGCGGAGCTCCTGCTGTTTCGCCTGCGCGCTGGAGTAAAACAACAGCAGCGCAGACGCGAAACAGCAGAGAGACAAGGGAAAAGGGAAAAGGGAAAAGGCAAAGCGCCTGCGCAGTGAGAAAAGCAGACTGCGCCTTGCCGATTGCTGCTTCATAAAATCCCCACCAGACGGAGTGCCGCGACGAAGGCGAAAGCCAGCAACAGACCATCGAACAGCCGTTGAGGGATGTGCGCAGTCAGCCATCGGCCGATGAAGATGCCGGACAGGATCGCAGGACTAAGAATCGCGTTCAATAGAAGCGTCTGCCCGTGAATGAGACCGAGCGCGACGCTGAACGGAACCTTGAATGCATTGATGATGAAGAAGAACCAGGCACTCGTGCCGACGAGTTCGAACTTCGGCAGCGCGACGGCCAGGCAGTAGATCATGAAGACCGGGCCAGCGGCGTTGGCCAGCATGGTCGCCGCTCCGGCAATCAGTCCGATCGTC
>Ga0075421_100010344_pt1 | contig 11528 bp, 10 predicted proteins | sample SoiMetdeltSBSDD5_FD_75292 | JGI IMG/M metagenome (GOLD analysis project Ga0075421, IMG submission 75292) | Bulk soil microbial communities from a Populus tree surrounding site in Tennessee, USA - Soil MetaG P. deltoides SBSDD5 | ecosystem: Environmental > Terrestrial > Soil > Tree plantation...
CGGTTCTATCAGGCCTCGCTGACCGCAGGAGACATCGACAAGCTGGTTCGCTTCGAAGTGCTGAACTACGGCGAGGCCGGGCAACCGGTCCGTGGCGGCAACAAGAAGACGCCCTCGAAAGTGAACTGGGATCTGCTCGAACGCCGCATCGCCTCGAGCGAGAAGGCATATCAGAGACAGATCATCAGGCGAAAGATCGACGAACTCGTGCAGTACTACGAGCAGTGCCGGCAGGCCCGTGATCTTCCGTCCATCGCAGGCGCGGTGATCATCTCGTGCGACGAGAAGCTCACGTTTGAGCCAGCGTCGGACGGCGCGTCGATTGGCCGTCTGAAGGTGCCGGAACGTGAGGGGATCCTGCGTGCGATCGACGGCCAGCATCGCCTGCTCGCGTTACACGCCGATATCGACAACATCAAGGACGAAGATTTCACAGTGCCGGCCATCATCTTCGATCGTTTGCCAGAAGATCACGTGGTCCAGATGTTCGTCACGATCAATGCCAAGCACACCCGTCTGAATGCGTCGCATCTGGTCAGTCTCTCCGGTCGCCAGTTGTATCGCGATGATGCGTTGGCGGCGGCGCATGACGTGGTTCGGGCACTGAACGATCGAGAGGACTCGCCATTGCGCGGCGAGATCAAGCTGCTTGGTGTCGGTCATGGACGTGTTGCACAGGCGCCGTTGGCGCAGGAACTGAAGAAGCTCTTTGCCAGCGATGCCTTCGGCGGTCCACGCAAGGCGGCCGACTTCCGCGAAGAATCGAAGAAGTTTTTCGTGAACTACTTCAAGCAGGTGTCGGTGGTGTTTGGTGTCGCGTGGAACGGTCGCAAGTACAGCATCAAATCCGCGACCGCACTTCGCGCCTTTATCCGGGTCGCGCCCGACGTCGTACGGCGCCTCGACCAGGAGCACGCCGATCGGACCGATTATCGGGCAATTGGCCGCGTGATGGCACCGTGGGGTCGCCGCATCGGAAATGTACGGTTCGAGAGCGAAGGTGTCTGGAAGCGCGCGGGAACGACCGTGGATTCGCTCGCCCGTGAGTTGAAGTTGGCTCTCGAGTACCCGGAGGGTGCGGGCGTTTAGGCGGAAAAGAATACAGGACGGGGCGCCCGGTGAAGAGTGCCCCATCCTGCAAATGCCAGCCTGGCTCCCCCCAGCATTTACGGCGCCCTGCCGTAAACCACAGGCCGACCCCGAACAAAGAGGCAATGCACATGCCGATGATTTTCTTTAGGAAATACAGGCAGTGCGGGTTTTTTCGGTGTTCAGGAACGTGGGAAGAATTACACGACTGTCTTCACAGTAATGCGTGTCGACCTTAACGCGGACATGGGCGAATCTTTTGGGGCGTACAAGCTCGGCCAGGACGCCCTTCTGATGCCGGCCATTACGTCGGCGAGCGTGGCGTGTGGATTCCACGCCGGCGACCCGGGCGTGATGCGCGAGACGGTCTCTCTGGCTCGGCAGCACGACGTTTCAGTCGGTGCTCACCCCGGGTTTCCTGACCTTGTCGGATTTGGACGGCGAGACATTCGAGCGACAGCACGCGAAGTGGAAGATCTCGTCGTGTACCAGATCGGAGCACTCGCGGCGGTCGCTGCCACTCAGGGGCTGCGCCTCCAACATGTGAAGGCCCATGGCGCGCTCTATAACATGGCCGTCCGCGATGCGGCTCTGGCGGACGCGATCGCGCGCGCAACCGCGGCCGTGGACCGCACACTGATTCTGTTTGGTCTGCCAGGGTCAGAGCTGGTCGCGGCCGGTCAACGCGCCGGCCTGCGGACCGCGCGTGAAGGGTTCGCTGACCGCGCCTATCGACGCGATGGCACGCTGGTGCCGCGACACGAGCCGGGCGCTGTCATTGAGGACCCGGAGATGGTCGTGAGCCGGGCCGTCTCGATGGCGCGCGACCATGTCGTGATGGCAAGAGATGGTTCGCAAATAGCGCTCGACATCGAAACGATTTGCGTGCACGGCGACACGCCTGGAGCGGCGATGTTGGCGTCCCGCATGCGCCAGGCTTTGAGCGATGCGGGTGTGAGGCTCCTGGCGGTTGGCGTCAGTTAGATCCGACCGTCTCAGCCACGAGCACGCGTCGCAGAATTTTTCCGACCATCGTCTTCGGCAGCGTCGCACGGAATTCAACGTGCGCAGGCACTTTGTAGGGCGCGAGCCGCTCGCGACAGTAGGCACGGATCTCATCAGCTGTCGGCGCCTTCGCGTCGCCCTTGAGGACGATCCAGGCTTTGGCCACTTCTCCCTTCACGGCGTCCGGCACGCCTGCGACGCCGACTTCGAGAACGGCGGGGTGAGCGGAGATCACCTCTTCAATCTCCCGTGGCCACACTTGAAATCCGCTCGTCTTCATCATGTCCTTCTTGCGATCGACGAGGAAGATATACCCGTCCTCGTCCATGTAGGCGAGGTCCCCGGTGTGCAGCCACATTCGACCATCGTCGCCGGCTCGAATCGCCTCGGCTGTCTCGAGAGGATTGTTCCAATACTCGGACATGTACTGCGGCGCGTGCATGATCATTTCACCGACTTGTCCGGAAGGCAGGTCGCTTGTGCCGGTTTCAGCATCGACGATCCGGACGTCAACATCGGGAAGTGGCAGGCCGATCGATCCAATCTTGTTCGGGCCCTTCACCGGATTCACGCAACACGCCATCATGCCTTCGGTCAGTGAGTACCCCTCCAGAATCCTGGCGCCGGTCTTCTGTTCGAATTGACGCTTGGTTTCGGCCATCAGCGCCGCGGAGCCGCAGAAACACAACTTGATCGAACTGAGATCGATCTTGCCTGCGCGAACGCGTGGATGGTTCAGGATCGCGGTGTACAACGTCGGCACGCCGCTGAAGAACGCCGGCTTGACCGAGTTGATCGTCCTCAGCAGGTCGTCGATATCGCGTGGATTCGGGACGAGCGAGATCGGGTTGGGTCCAAGGAATGCGAGCGGCTGGACACCAACGTTGGCGTACACGTGGAACAGCGGCAGCGGCAGCATGATCACGTCGACCCATTGGTTCTTCGCCGACTTCGTCCACTCGTAGAGTTGCCGGCCCGCGGCGAGGTAGTGCCTGTGAAGCCCGACGACACCCTTGGGAGTCCCTGTTGTCCCTCCACTCGACAGAATGACAGCCTGGTCATCTGGACCGACGGTGATCAAAGGTCGCGGTTTCCCCGCGTGCGCGCGCAGCAGGCCACCCATCCAGTGATCGCCACTGGCGAGGCGAATGCGATGACCCTCCTTGTTCTCCTTGAGAAGCGTGAAGAGCGCTCGCAACACCGGCGGCAGGTACTCTTTGATCGATGTTGCGATGATGTGCTGGAGGCCGACACGGCCCTGCACGCGCTTCACGCGGTCGTAGAAGGGTGTCAGCGTGACGATCGTCTGGGCGCGTAGCGCCTCGAGCATCTGCTCGAGCTCCCGCTCGGTATACGTGGGATTGACGCCCACCACGACTGCACCGATCTTCCATGCGCCGAACTGCGCGATCAGGAACTGCGGACAGTTGGGCAGCAACAGCGCTACTCGGTCGCCTTTGCGGACGCCGAGACTGAACAACGCTGCTGAAAACGCGGTGCTCAACGCGTCGAGCTGCCCGTACGACATGGTGCTGCCCTTGAACAGCAGCGCTGTCTTGTCAGCGTGATCGCGCGCGAGCGTCGACAGAGAGTCGACGAGAGTCAGATTCGGATAGGGGACCAGCGAGTGGGCGACATCGCCATCGTAGTGCGCCAGCCAGGGTTTCACGGGGGAATTCTACAGGCTCCCGCCTCTGGGCTCTAGCACGGAGACTCCAGACCCTCGTAGCCCTCGCCTTTCGTCGGGCGGGTATGGCCTTGTAGACCGGCCGGGCGATCTATCCGACCAACATCGACAACAGCGCCTTCTGCGTGTGGAGTCGATTCTCGGCTTGATCGAAGACCACTGAGACGGGTGAGTCGATCACCTCAGAGGTGACCTCCTCGCCGCGATGGGCGGGCAGGCAATGCATGAACAAAGCGCCTGATGATGCCCCCGCCATGAGATCTGCGTTGACCTGATAGGGGGCGAAGATTCGTCGTCGGTCGCCGGCCTCGGCCTCTTCGCCCATCGACGTCCACACATCTGTGTAAACGGCGTCGACACCCACGACCGCTTCCCGCGGGTCGACGAAGCGGCGGACCCTCGCGCCGTCTCTTGCGATCTGGGCCACATCGCCCACGACCTTGTCCGGAAGCGCATAGCCGGGAGGTGAGGCGACGTGAACCGTTATGCCCAACATGCAGGCGACGTGCGCCAGCGACGTGGCCACGTTGTTGCCATCACCGATGAAGGCGACTGTGCGCCCGCGACAGTCTCCCCACCGCTCACGCAGCGTGAAGGCGTCGGCGAGAGCCTGACAGGGATGCTCTTCGTCGGTCAACGCGTTGATGACGTGAAGATTCCGGCCGGCCGCGGCCAGCGTCGCCGCCTTCTCCTGCGCGAAGGTCCGAATGACGAGCGCCCGGACCCAGCGCTCCAGGTTTTTCGCCACGTCCTCGAGTGGTTCACGCGTCCCCTCAGCCAACTCCCCCGGCAGGTGGAGTGCGTCGCCACCAAGCTCACGAATCGCGATCTCGAAGGTCGAGCGTGTGCGCAGCGACGGCTTCTCGAACAACAAGGCGACATGCAGACCGGCCAGTGCCGATGACGACGGCGCTTGCGCGCCAAGACGTCTGTTCGCCTTCATCTGCCCTGCGATCCGCATCAAGCGGTCCAGCTCGATGCTCGAGAGATCGAGAATCGAGAGAAAGTCTTTCGCGAAGCGGGTCGGCGCAGAGCTATCCATTACGTTCGATACTCGCCGTTGATCCGGACGTACTCGGCGCTCAGATCGCAGGTCCAGATGGTGGCGGAGCCGTGTCCCCCGGTGCCCAGGCTGACTTCGATCTGGACGTCGGTGCCCTTCATGTGTTCAGCCGCCAGAGGCGCGGCGTGATCGTGCGGCAGGCCGTTCTCGAAGAGCAGCACGCGGCCCACGTGCACCGTCGCACGCTGCGGATCGAATTTCACTCCGGCGCGTCCCGCGGCAGCGACGATACGACCCCAGTTCGGGTCGGCACCGTGAACGGCCGTCTTGACGAGCAGCGAGTTCGCGATGGTCCTCGCGACCTGACGGGCATCATCGAGAGTGCGCGCACCGCGAACCTGCACGCTGATCAGTTTGGTTGCGCCCTCACCGCCGCGGACGATCCCGAGAGCCAGTTCCCTCGACACGGCCAGAAATGCCTCGGTGAGCGCCGGGTAGAGCTCCTCGTCGACGCTGACGCCACTGGCACCCGACGCCATGGCGAACAGCGAGTCGTTGGTCGAGCTTTCGCCATCCACGGTGATGGCGTTGAACGTATCGCGGCCCGACTCCCGCAGCGCCCGGTCCAACAGTTCGGGCGCCACGCGAGCGTCCGTCGTCAGGAAGCCCAGCATCGTCGCCATGTTGGGCTCGATCATTCCCGAGCCCTTCGCTGTGCCGCCCACCGTGAATGATCCCCGCGAGGTCTGAACGGTGACGGCATATTCCTTCGGGAAGGGATCGGTGGTCATGATCGCGCGGGCCGTCTCGCTTCCTTTGCCGCGCGCGAGAGCCGCGACGGCGCCCTGTATCCCGGACGACACACGGTCCATTTTCAGGTTCACGCCAATGACACCCGTTGACGCGACCAGGACCTCAGCGACGTCGCACGCGAGCGCCGCAGCGACGTCGCTGGCCATGCGCGTCGCGTCCCGCAGTCCCTGTTCGCCGGTACAGGCGTTCGCGCAGCCACTATTGACCACGATGGCGCGGGCAACACCGCCCGTACGCACAAGGTGCTGTTTCGACACGAGCACGGGCGCCGCCTGTGCGAGATTCGTCGTGAAGATTCCCGCTGCCGAGGCGCTCTGATCTGCGGCAATCACCGTGAGGTCGAGTGCCTGCGCGGCGGCTTTGATGCCGCAGTGCAACGCCGCGGAGCGGAATCCTTCCGGCGCGGTGACACCGCCCTGAACGGCGGTGATCGTCAAATCCCGAATCGTCGTCGCTTCAGGCATGTGCGAATTGAGAAGGCACGCGCGTCGTCTGCGTGCGAATGAGTGGCAGCATCACGGCATACTGCCCGCATTGACGGAACTGCGCACAGGTTCGGCAGTCAACCTCGATCTTCTCCGGAACCCACGTGTGCGGAACGATCGAAAACCCCAGATGCACGAAGTAGCCCGGCGTATGCGTAAACGCCGTCAACGACTCGAAGCCCGACACCAGGGCGCGCCTTTCCAGTTCTGCCACGAATTGTCGGCCGATCCCGCAGGACCGAGCACCATGATCGACGACGAGTGAGCGCACTTCAGCGACTCGGCGGCTGAGAGGCGCCAGATCGGCACATCCGACGATACGACCGTCGTGAACCGCCACGAGGAACCGTGCGATGCGACTGGCGATCTCATCGCGGCTTCTCGGCAGAAGCCGTCCTTCGGTGACGTGCTCAGACACGAGCCGATGAATGGCATCGACGTCCGACGCGCAGGCGGTGCGGATCGTCGGTTCCGCATCCCCCTCCGGCATGTCGGCAACGTCGACGGCGATCGGCCGCGGGCGGGACTTCAACCCGTGAAAGTCAATCACTGACAGCGTGCTCATGCGTGTACCTCGGCGGGGACCTCTGCCAATACTTCATCGAGGATCTCGATCCCTTTATCGAGATCTTCGGCGGAGATCGTCAGAGGCGGCAGGAGCCTGACGACTGTCTCGTTCGTGCGGTTGACGAGCAGACCTCGCTCACGTGCGAGGTCGATCACCGGTGTCGCGTCGATGCGAAGCTCGACGCCGCGCATCAAGCCTGCGCCGCGCACCTCGACGATGATTGGGTGCTTGAGCATCAGAGTTCGCAGGCGTCGTTCGAGATGGTCACCAACCGCGCGAACGTGGTCGATCAGGCCGCGCTCCATGAGCTCTTCGAGGAAGAATGCCGCAGCCCGTGTGGCCAGGAGATTTCCGCCGTAGGTGCTGCCGTGATCGCCTGTTGAAATCGTCTTCGCGACGCGCTCGGAGACGAGGGCGGCTCCGACCGGGACGCCGGAGCCCAACGCCTTGCCGACAGACACGAGATCCGGTTCCCAGCCGAGTGCCTGGAAGTGGAACGGATGCCCGGTACGACCGAGACCCGTTTGCACCTCGTCCGCGATGAGCAGGGTGCCGGTGCGACGACACACGTCGGCGATCGCGTCGGAGAACGCGCGCGGCAGAGGCCGGATTCCGCCCTCTCCTCTAATGGGTTCAGCGATCACCGCAGCCGTCCGATCGTTGACTGCGGCGTAAAGTGCGTCGGGAGAATTCGGATCCACGAACGTGACCGGCCCGAGCAGTGGCTGGAATGGCGTCCGGTAATGCTCATCGTACGTCACCGACAACGCGCCCAGTGTCCGTCCCGCGAACGCGTGCTCGACTGCCACGAACGCTGTGCGGTCTGTGACTCCCTGCGTGTGCCAATAGCGCCGCGCGAACTTCAGGCAGGCTTCGTTGGCTTCAGTGCCGCTGTTGCAGAAAAACGCTCGCGACAAGCCTGAGAGCGCCGACAGACGCGAGGCTGCCTCCGCTTGAAACGGGTGGTAGTAGAGGTTCGAGGTGTGCAAGAGCGTCGCCGCCTGATCGGCGATCGCCGCCGCGAGACCAGGATGGGCATGCCCGAGCGACGCCACACCAATCCCCGACACGAAGTCGAGATACTCACGGCCATCGACGTCGTACAGACGCGGGCCCTCGCCTCGCACGAAGGCTACCGGCTGACGACGGTAGGTGTGGAGGACGTATTGGGATTCTCGCGTTTGTATGCTGTCGAGGGTTGTTTTCATCGCACCACCTGCGTGCACCCTGTCAGAGTCGTGGAGGAATCAGCCAGGGTGCCGAGCCGAGTTTTCCTGCCGTCGGCGATGACCACATCGCCAACACCTGCCTGCAACGCTGCACGACACGCCTGCAGCTTTGCCACCATGCCCTTGTTCGCCGTGCCGGCCTTCACCAGCCGCGCCGCGTCGCGGGTCGTGAGTCGCGCGATCGTGTGTCCCTGGTCGTCGAGCACGCCGGCGGTTCCCCCGGCGATCACGAGCCGCCGAGCCCGAAGCGCCGATGCCAGATGCGACGCCAGCGTGTCGGCGTTCACATTCATCAACTGGCCGTCGCGCGTGGCGCCGATGCACGCGACGATCGGTACGTATCCCTGTCCCACGAGATCCGTCAGCAGGCGCGGCGCGCCGTTGCGGATGGGGGCGCCGACCAGGCCAAGATCAACACGGTCACCGCTGACGGTGACGATCGGCGCCGCTCGTTTCACCGTGGCGACGGTGGCATCAGCGCCTGTCAAGCCGACCGGGTGGGCACCTGCGCGACGCACGGCCGCCACCAGGCGCGTATTGACCGCACCCGCCAGAACCGACACCACGACGTCGAGCGTGCGGGCATCGGTGACACGGAGTCCATCGACTTGCTGCTTTGGGATACCGGCGGTGTTGAGGGCTGCATCGATCTCGCGACCGCCACCATGCACCACGACCAACGACGCGTGCTCGGACAGCTGGGCGATGGCCTTCGCAATCTCGGCGACATCCTGCGGTTGCTCGAGCAACTCGCCACCCAGCTTCAGGACTAAGACCCCTGGGCTGATTTCCCGCGGGCGTTTCCGTGAAATCCCCCCCGGCGTTTTAGCAGAGGGCCGCTTCACAGCAGACCCGTCCGTTCGTCGAGTCCGAGCATGACGTTCAGGTTCTGCACAGCGGAACCGGCCGCGCCCTTGAGCAGGTTGTCGATGATGGCCACCAGGACGATGCGGTTGCGCTCGGTATCGACCTTCCAGCCGATGTCACAGAAGTTGGTATGCGCGACGTGCTTGATCTCCGGCAAGGCGCCGCCAGTGAGACGGACGAACGGCGCATCAGCATACGCGGCCGTGAGGGCATCGGCGACCTGCTGTTCCGACGTGCCAGGCTTGAGCGAGCCATAGATCGTTTCGAGAATGCCGCGATCGAGGGGCACCAGGTGCGGGACGAAGGTGACGCCCGCGCCGAGCTCCTGCTCGATCTCCGCGGTGTGACGATGCTGGAAAACGGCGTAGGCCGCGACGCTCCCGTGATTCTCGGAAAAGTGCGTGCGCTCGGATGGCGTTTTACCAGCACCCGACACACCCGACTTCGCGTCGACGATGACCGGCCCTGTCAGCAGGCCCGCGCGATGGAGCGGCTCGAGCGCCAGGAGTGCCGCCGTGGGATAGCAGCCTGGATTCGACACCAGCCGTGCACGGCGAATGTCCTCCTGATGGCCCTCGGTAAGTCCGTAGACCGTCCCTTCCGGCAGCGCGGAGGTCGCGGGGTACCACCGTCGACGATCCGAGTCATTTCTGATGCGAAACGCCCCTGAGAGATCGATGACGCGAACGCCTCGCTCCAGAAGTATGGGCGCGAGCTCCGCCGATGCGGCTTCAGGCAGCGCGAGGAAGACGACATCCGCCTCAGTGCCCAGACGATCGAGGTCGAGCGGCTGAACGGCGCCGTCCCAGATGCGCGCCAATGCCGGCAGCGGCCGCGGTGCGCTGGTCGCCCCCGATGACATCGCGGCGGTCAGCGTGACCCGGGGATGACGGGCCAGGATGCGGACGAGCTCCTGTCCGGCATAACCGGTCGCGCCGGCAATCGCGACCCGGGTCAGCCCGGCGCCGGCGGCGTCAGCGCGGTCACGTTCGAGCGAGGTAGTAAGGACCATCGTATCGAGTCAACGGCAAAAGAATATTTATACATTCGAATGTATAAACAGTCAAGTTTTGAGTTATGCTGTGCGTCTGGAGAAAGCCCGAGAGAGCACGCCATGAAAGCGCGACGCCAAACCGCCATCCTCGACCTCGTCCGCCAGGAACCAGTGCGGAGCCAGGAGCAGCTGCGGCGCATGATCAAGGCGTCCGGGTTCGATGTGACGCAGGCGACTCTCTCGCGCGATATTCGCGAGCTCGGTCTCGTCAAGGGCGGCTCCGACGGCGCCTACCAGACGCAGGGGCACGTTGAACGGAACGGACATACGGCAAAGGCGCTGCTCCAGCGGGCGCTGCTGTCGCAGCTGCGGCGCATCGATCGCGTGCAACAGCTCGTGCTCCTGCGAACCGGCCTGGGACACGCACAGTCGTTGTGCGCGTTGCTCGACAGCGCGGAGTTGCCGGACGTCGTGGGCACGCTTGCTGGAGAAGACACGATTCTGATCATTACGCCGGACGCGCGCCGCGCGCGCACACTCGTGAAACGGATCGAGGAGATGTCACAGGGATGAACACGATTGTGCTGGCCTATTCGGGGGGATTTGCCTCCTCGACTGCGATCCACTGGATTGCCGAGACTCGTGGCGCTGAGGTCGTGACGGTGACGCTCGATGTCGGCCAGGGTGAAGACCTCGGTCCAATTCGCGCACGCGCCTTATCGTACGGGGCAACGCGAGCGCACGCGATCGATGTACGTGACGAGCTCGTGCGCGAGTTCCTGCTGCCCTCGCTCGCTCGCGGGCCACTCGACGAGGGGCCTCTCATCGGTGAGTTCACACGCCCCGTAATCGCCCGAAAGCTCCTCGAGGTTGCTCGCATCGAAGGGACATCGGCGGTGGCGCACGCCTCCCGCGACGAGTCGATCGACGCGGCCATCCGTGCACTCGATCCGCGTCTGACGATCCTGGCCGCCGCCCGGGAGTGGCAGATGGATGAACAGCAGTTGGGCGACTACGCACGTGCCTGCGGGATCCCATCCAGACGTCCGCCCGACCCCGATTGCCGGATCGAAGAGAGTCTCTGGGGGCGAATGATTAGCTTTCACGATGTGCACGGTCGTCCGGAAGGGACGCATCGCCAGGCGATCGCGAAGCCGGCTGAATCGGCCCATCTTGCAATCCGCTTCGAGGCCGGGGTGCCGGTGTCGATCAACGACGTGCCCATGCCGCCGGTGGAGCTGATCGAAAGTCTCGCCCTCATTGCGGGCCGGTACGGAGTTGGTCGCCTCGAGAGCAGTCGCAATGGGCGCACCATCGTCTATGACGCGCCCGCGGCGATGGTCCTCCACACGGCGCGCGCAGCCCTCGCCGAACGTAGCGGCGTCGTTCATCTCTCGGTGCTGAATGGCGGATGCACCGTGCTGGATCCCGATACGGTCGTGGGGAATCTCGCGTGACACTCTGGTCTGGTCGCTTCGATACTGCCCCCGATCCTGCAGCCTTCGACTTCGGCATCTCCTTCGGTTTCGACCGCGCGCTCTTCGAAGACGATGTCACCGGGAGCATTGCATGGGCGCAAGCCCTGGCTGCGGCAGGCGTCCTGTCCTCCGAAGACGCGGAAGCCATTCTCACCGCGCTTCGCGACATCCTCGAGCAAGGCCGTGGCGATCCCTCCTGGGTCTCGGGACCGGATGAGGACGTGCACAGCTTCGTCGAGCGCCAACTCGTCGATCGCGTTGGTGATGCAGGCCGTCGTCTCCATACCGGCCGCTCCCGCAACGAGCAGGT
>Ga0075421_100010345_pt1 | contig 11528 bp, 8 predicted proteins | sample SoiMetdeltSBSDD5_FD_75292 | JGI IMG/M metagenome (GOLD analysis project Ga0075421, IMG submission 75292) | Bulk soil microbial communities from a Populus tree surrounding site in Tennessee, USA - Soil MetaG P. deltoides SBSDD5 | ecosystem: Environmental > Terrestrial > Soil > Tree plantation...
GCCCACGGCCGTCGCCTCGATCGACTCGGGTTCGTTCGGGTGGCGGCTCATGCCCGCGGTCTTCGGCGTCCTATCGGTCCTCATCGTGACCCGCACCGCCCGGCGGATGTTCCGCTCCACCATCCTCGGCGCCGCCGCCGGACTGCTGATGGCGCTGGACGGCATGCACTTCGTGCTCTCCCGCACCGCCATCCTCGACATCTTCGTGATGTTCTTCGTCCTCGCGGCCTTCGCCTGCCTCGTGATCGACCGCGACCATCGCCGCACCCGCTGGCTGCGGGAGATGGAGAACGGACTCGATCCCACGCTCCGCGGAAAGGCCGGCCGGCCCCGTATCGGGTGGTCCAGCGTGCCCTGGTGGCGCCTGGGCGCCGGCGTGATGCTCGGCCTCGGTTGCGGCGTCAAATGGAGCGTCATCTTCTTCGTCCCGATCTTCGCCGCCCTCGTCTACCTCTGGGAAGTCGGCCTCCGCAAGACCGTCGGCGTCGCCCGCCCGTGGCGCGACGCCTTCCTCGACGAGGGCGGGTGGATGATGGCGACCGGGGTCCTCGCGATCCTCGCCTACCTGTCGTCCTGGGTGGGCTGGTTCGCGAGCGAAGACGGCTACATGCGGCATTACCTGCGTGATCGGGGAGAAGCCGAGCCGTTCCTCATCGGACCGCTGCGGAACCTGCTCGCCTACCACCAGGACGTGCTGGGCTTCCATACCCAGCTGACCTCCGAGCACCCGTACCAGTCCGAGCCGTGGCAGTGGCTGCTGCTGGGCCGTCCCGTGGCCTTCTACTGGAGCAGCGACCTGGGCTGCGGGCAGGCGCAGTGCGCGGCGGAGATCCTCCTGCTGGGCACGCCGGTGCTGTGGTGGTCATTCATCCCGGCCCTGATCGCGATGACCTGGTTCGGCGTGCGCCGCCGGGACTGGCGCCCGCTGGCGATCGGAGCCGGCGTCGCCGGTGGCATCCTGCCGTGGTTCTACTACGACATCGCCGACCACCGCACGATGTACTACTTCTATGCCCTGCCGGCCCAGCCATTCCTCGTGCTCGCGGTGACGTACGTCCTCGGCTGCCTCATCCGCGGACCGGCCATCGATGGCATCGGAGTCGGCCGGGTGCGGCTTAACCTCTATCTCACGGCGGAGGACCGGCGCCTCTACGGCACCATCGCCGCAGGTGCATTCATCGTCCTCGTCGCCATCTGCTTCTGGATCTACTACCCGATCTACGTCGGCGACTCGATCCCGTACGACCACTGGCAACGGCGCATGCTCCTGGGCGACCACTGGATCTAGCACCGGCGGCTCGCCGCCGCACGCTGGGCTGATCAGACCGTACGAACCTCGCGCCGTACGGCGTCGAACTCAGGCCGTACGAGGGCGCACCTCACGCCTCGCGGACGGCGGCCGCGATGCGCTCCGCCACCTCCCGGGCATGGTCCACAGTGGATGCCTCGACCATCACGCGCACGAGAGGTTCGGTGCCGGACGGGCGCAGCAGCACCCGACCCGCTCCGGCGAGCTCGCGCTCGGCTGCGGCGACGGTATCGACCACAGTGGACGCCTGGACCGCGCCCTGACGATCGGTGACCTTCACATTGACCATCACCTGGGGCAGCTTCGTGACCACCGCGGCGAGATCGGCGAGTGGGCGCCCCGTGGCGGCCATGCGAGCCATGACGTTCAGGCCGGTCAGCACGCCGTCGCCGGTGGTTGCGTGCGCCGGCAGGATCACGTGGCCGCTCTGCTCCCCGCCCAGGGCCAGGCCCTTCTCCCGCAGCGTCTCGAGCACGTACCGATCGCCGACCGCGGTCTCCAGGAGCGCGATCCCCTCCCGCTGCATCGCCAACCGCAGCCCGAGGTTGCTCATCACCGTGGCGACCAGCGTGTCCCCCGTCAGCCGGCCGGACTCCTGCATTGCCAGCGCCAGGATCGCCATGATCTGGTCGCCATCGACCACCTCGCCGGCCGCATCCACCGCGAGACATCTATCCGCATCACCATCATGGGCGATACCGAGATCCGCGCCGTTGGCGAGGACCGCATCGCGGACGGGATCGAGGTGGGTCGAACCACACTCCTGGTTGATGTTGATCCCGTCCGGTGTCGCGTTGATGACGATGGCCCGTGCGCCGGCCCGGGCGTACGCGTCGGCCACCCCGGAGGCGGCCCCGTTGGCACAGTCCACCACGACCGTCAGCCCGTCCAGACGATGCGGCGTGGCGGCCACGAGATGGGTCAGGTAGCGCTCAGGCCCATCGACGAGATCGCGCACCCGACCGATCCGCTCGCCGACCGGACGCGACCACGGCCGGTCCAGCTCCGCCTCGATCTGGTCCTCGACGTCGTCGGGCAGCTTGTGCCCACCCGCGGCGAAGAGCTTGATCCCGTTGTCCGGCATCGGGTTGTGCGATGCCGAGAGCATCACGCCCAGGTCGGCGCCCAGGTCGGCGGTGAGGTAAGCGACGCCGGGAGTCGGCAGCACACCGACCCGGACCACCATGGCACCGGCGCTCGCGAGGCCGGCCACGACCGCGGCCTCCAGCATCTCGCCGCTCGCGCGCGGGTCACGCCCCACGACGACCGTCGGGACGCCGCCGTCCGCCGCGCCGCGACTGCCCAGCACCCGCACGGCCGCCGCGGCGACCGACATCGCGAGTTCGGGTGTGAGCTCGGCGTTCGCCACCCCACGGATCCCGTCCGTGCCGAAGAGCCGCCCCATGCCGTGCCTTCCTCGTCTCCCCGCAGCACACCGAATGGCAACCACGGGACGTCCGCCTGTCGGCGCCGTGGATCGGGCGATGGCCGGTCATGGTCCGGACGCCGAATCCTTAGCGTGACGCCAACGTAAACGCTCGGCCGCATCGGGGGTAACTGTTCGGGTCGTCTGGGCCCGCCGGCCGGTATCCCCCAGGCCCCTGACCGTCCCCGCAGCAGGCCGGGTACCGGAACCGGTGCTTACGCCGCCCGTAGGGTCGCCGGGGAACAAACGGCCGGGTCGCCACGGGGGCGGCCCGGCCGAACGTCCGGTGTGGACTAACGCTTCGAGTACTGCGGAGCCTTGCGGGCCTTCTTCAGACCGTACTTCTTGCTCTCCTTGACCCGCGCGTCGCGGGTCAGGAAGCCCGCCTTCTTCAGCGCCGGACGGTCGTCGCCGTCGAGGTCGCAGAGCGCCCGCGCGATGCCGAGGCGGAGCGCACCGGCCTGGCCGGTGACGCCGCCACCCCGGAGGTTGGCGATCACGTCGAGCGTGCCGGCGCGGTCGACCACGCTCAGCGGCTCGCGGACGAGCTGCTGGTGCACCCGGCTCGGGAAGTAGGCCTCCAGCGTGCGGCCGTTGAGCGTGAAGGCGCCGGTACCGGGCACCAGGCGGACCCGGACAATCGCCTCCTTGCGGCGGCCGACGGTCTGGATGGGTCGCTCGGTCCGAGGCAGGCTCCGCGGCGGCCGGGGCGGAGCCGGCGGGGCCGGTGTGGTCGCGGTGGCTTCGGTCGCGGTGGCCTCGGCCGGCGCGGCCGGCGCGGTCGGCTCGGTCGGCGCGGTCGGCTCGGTCTGCGAGGTCTCGGCCTCGGCGGCGATGGTCTCGGTCGTCACTGGATGTCCCTCCGCGCTTACTGCGCAACCTGCGTGATCTCGTACGGCGTCGGCTGCTGCGCAGCGTGCGGGTGCTCGGGGCCCGCGTACACCTTCAACTTCTTGATCAGGGTTCGGCCCAGGCGGTTGTGCGGCAGCATCCCGCGCACGGCTAGCTCCACCGCCCGGTCCGGCCGCTTCGCGAGCAGCTCTTCGTACCCCACCGCGGTCAGACCGCCCGGGTATCCCGAGTGGCGCACAGCCTGCTTCGTCTGGCGCTTGTTACCGGTCAGTGCCACCTTCGACGCATTGACGATGATGACGAAGTCGCCGGTGTCGACGTGGGGCGCGAAGACCGGCTTGTGCTTGCCGCGGAGCAGTGTCGCGGTCTGGCTCGCGAGGCGGCCCAGTACGACGTCGGCGGCATCGATGACGTGCCACTGACGCTCGATCTCGCCCGGCTTGGGGCTGTACGTACGCACAGGATGACCCTTTGTTCTTGGTCGGTAGGATCCGGCCGGATGCCGAAGCTCGGGAGCCGGCGGCAAGGTAGCGCGCGGCACACCTCACACAACAGCACCCGAGCATACCGGGCGCCGTACACGCCGGTCAAAGTGCCCCCTGCTTCTGCTCCGCACGCCTCGCGGACCGTGACCCTGCTTCTGCTCCGCACGCCTCGCGGACCGTGACCCTGCTTCCGCTCCGCAAGCGTCGCGGAAGTGACCCTGCTTCCGCTCCGCAAGCGTCGCGGACCGTGACCCTGCTTCCGCTCCGCAAGCGTCGCGGACGTGACCCCTGCTTCCGCTGCGCAAGGGCCGCATGAATGTGACCTGTGCAACCGCTCCTCAGGGGCGTCGCGAATGATTGAAGCCGGGGCGTAATCTGATTCACAGGCCGCGACGGGATGGTTTGCTCAGTCGAAACATCCCATGCATCGGAGCGAAACTCCGAAGCGGCAGAGTACTCCGCAGGCCAGCGAAGGCGTGCCCTGAGAAATCGGGTCCGCCGCCGACGCAGGACCGGGCCGGTGGTGAAGGGACGGCACCACCCGCCGCGGCGCGGAGGCTCTGCTGGCCGCCCTGGACCACCCCGCCAGGGCCGGGAATGGGCGCACAGCCCGACCCGGCGGGGTGGTCAATGAGGGTCTATACCCTCGACAACAGGGATTGCACCGACGGGGCTTGGGACGGACCTGTCAGGTGCCCGGGTGGATTTTCACCCGGAACGGACGCGGCGCTGGGCTCGTGTAATTTGAGCCCGCGCTGTGTCCTACCTCTCCAGGCCGAACAGCCGATTTCTCGCCTCGCGACCACAGCCAAGCCTGGGCCACGGGCGCCCGCTCTCGCCGCCGGCACTGCCGCTGATCATCGATGTGAGCAGCCGTTAGCAGGCCGGAAACAAGGTACGTATAGCGGCGAAACGGCCGGCTTGGACGATCCGATGAATGAGCGCCCTGCCCTCGCGGACCTCCCGCGCTCCGGCGCGACAATGAGAGCGACCGCGTCAGGCCCAATCCCACCTCCCCGTGCGGCGCCCACCACGACCGCTCCGACCGGCTCCGCCGACGCCCACGTGCTCGCGGGCTTCACGATCGCCGTGACGTCGGACCGCCGGCGCGACGAGCTCGCCACCCAACTGGAGGAGCGCGGGGCGCGCATCGTTCTCGCCCCGGCTCTGCGGCTGGTTCCGGTCACCGACGACACGCTGCTCCGAGAGGCGACGCGCCGTCTGCTCGAGTCGCCGCCGGACGCCGTCGTCGCCAACACCGCGATCGGCATGCTCGGCTGGATCGAGGCCGCCGATGGTTGGGGCCTCGGTGATGCCCTGCGGGAGCGGCTCGCTGCCGCGCACGTCGTGGCCCGCTGGCCACGGCCGGGTGGGGAGCTGCGCTCCACCGGACTGTTGCACGCGTGGTCGCCCGACACGGAGAGTTCGGCCGAGGTGCTCGAGCATCTCGCCACCCAGCTCGCCGCCGGCCCGCCCGGTACCCGCACCCGAGGCCGCCGCAGCGGCCGGACCGGCGAGCCGGCCCTCACCGCCCGGGCCCGCAACCCCGGCCGCCCTGGTCCACTCGCGGGACGGCGCGTGGCGGTGCAGCTGCACGGCGAGCCCCTGGAGGAGCTGTGCGCCGCGCTCGCCGCGGCCGGCGCCGAGGTGATCGAGGTGCCGGTCTACCGGTGGGCGCCGCCGGTGGACCCAACGCCATTGCAGCGGCTCATCGACCTGATCACCAACCGTCTCGTGGACGCGGTCACCTTCACCTCGGCGGCGGCCGTCGGCTCGGTGCTGGGCGCCGCGGGAGCCGAGGCGGAGGCGGTCCTCGCCGCCCTGCGTGGACCGGTCCTCGTCGGCTGCATCGGCCCGCAGGCCGCCGAGCCGCTACGCCGCGCGGGGGTACCGGTGCTCGCACCGGCACGGGCGCGAGTGAGCGCCCTCGTCGCCGCGCTGGTCGAGGACCTCCCCCGGCGGACCCAGACGCTGCACGTCGCTGGCTGCGAGTTGGTACTTCGCGGCCACGCCGCCGTGGTCGACGGCGTGCTCAAGCCGTTGCCGCCGGCGCAGCTGGCGATCCTGCGCAGCCTCGCGGCCGCCCCCGGCAAGGTCCTACCCCGCTCGGAGCTGCTCGGATCGCTGCCCCGCGGGGCCGACGAGCACGCGGTCGAGATGGCGGTGGCGCGCCTGCGGGCGGCGCTCGGTCGCCCGTCGTTCATCCAGACCGTGGTCAAGCGGGGCTACCGTCTGCGAATTGACTGACCTCCAAATTTCACGATGGTTTGAGGGGATTTTGCAGGGTACGGCGGCGCCTGGCCGATGACGGGGGCCGATGTCGCCCTCGCGGGCGGCGGCCCGGGGCTTTAGGCTGACGCCCGTGGTCGGTGCCTGGTTCAGAATGATCGTGAGCGCCGCGGTCGTGGCGGCGGTGGTCGTCGCGGCCCAGCTCGGCGCCGGTGAAGCGCTCGGCATCCTTCAGTGGGCCGGCCCGCACGACGACCGGGCGTGGATCACGCTGCTCACCTGGGTCGCTTTCAGCTACGCGGTGGCCGTGCTCGCGGGTGCACTCATCGGGCGCGGTGCCGCCCGGCGCCGCCGTGGCCGTGACGGCTTCGGTACACGCGTCGCGGCGAGCCTCGTCGCCGCCGCCGGGGCCGCCGCAGTGATCGGACTCGCCTGGCTGCCCGCGCGCGAGATTCGACCGCCGGTCAACGCCAACCCGGGTCTCGTCATCTCCATCACCGCCGGGGCCGGCGTGCTGGTGGGCATGGTGCTCGCCCTGCTGGCGCTCGCCGCGCGAGCGGCGGCGGCGGGGCTGTTGACAACCGTCAGCTGGGTCTGGCTGCTGGCTGTCGCGGCAGCGGTCGTCGGGCTCACGACCGGCGAGCCTTACCCAGTACCCCGTGTCGGGATGCCGGACGCGCCGTCCCTGATCCCACCCTCGGACTGGACCGGTCCATGGATGATCGTCGTCGCCGCGGCCGTGCTCGGCCTGGCAGTCGCCGGGGCCGCTCGTTGGCGGGGCGCGTCACGTCTCAGTGTGGGCTTCTCCGGCTTCGGCGGCCCGGCCCTGGTCGCCGCGGCGTACCTGATCGCCGGCCCGGGTGAGGGGCAGGGTGGGGCATACCTCGCCGCGCTCCTCGCCATCGCCGCCGGCTTGGCCGCCTCCGCCATGGTCGCGATACCGGGGCGGCCGGCCGCCGCGCCCGGGGCCGGCGGGCCGACCCGCAGCGCTGCGGCGACGGGCAGTCGCGACCGGCAGGACCCGACGACCACCATCGCGGAGGCGGACGCCACCCCTGCGGGTGACGTGCTCGTCAGCACCCGGGCTCCGGTCTCCACCACTCCGCCGTCCTCGGGCCCGGCCCGGCCGGCGTGGGCGCAAGGCTCGGGACCCTTGGCGCGGGCGTATACGAGCGGCGCATCACACACCAGTGAGCCCGCGAGCCCGCCGACGACCCGGGGCACCGGCTGGGACTCTGACACGCTCTCGGGGACGACGCACACGCCCCCGAGCACCGATCGACCCGACCGTGGCGGCGGTCTCTACCGCAGCACCGGCAGCTACAGCGCGGCCGAGTCGTCCCTCCCGACCCGCCCGGCCGTAGGCGCCACGGTCATGGGCCAGCCCAGTTCGGATCCGCACGAGTCGTGGCTGCGCGATCTCGGCTCGGCAGGCCGGCACTCCGGCTCCGAGTAGCCACGCCGCGCTGACCTGGTCAGCGGACGTCCCAGACGGGCTCCGGCATCTCGACAACCTCGCCGTCGCCCCGGAACAGCAGGAAGCGGTCGAAGGACCGGGTAAACCAGCGGTCGTGGGTGACCGCCACCACCGTGCCCTCGAACTCGCCCAGGGCCTCCTCCAGGGCCTCCGCCGAGGCGAGATCGAGGTTGTCCGTCGGCTCGTCGAGCAGCAGCAACGTCGCCCCCGACAGCTCGAGTAGCAGCACCAGGAACCGGGCCTGCTGACCCCCCGAGAGCGTGCCGAAGCGCTGCTCGCCCTGCCCGGCGAGCCCGTACCGTGACAGCACCCTCATCGCGTCGTGCCGTGGCAGCCCCGAACGGTGCTCGTCGCCGCGCCACAGGATCTCCACGAGCGTGCGGTCCACCAGGTCCGGACGGTCGTGGGTCTGCGAGAAGTGTCCCGGCCGCACCCGCGCCCCGAGGCGTGCGGTGCCGGTGTGCGCGACCGGGGTGAGCGGCGCACCGTCCACAGGGGAGTGTTCGACGCCGGGGTCGGTGCCACCCCGGGCGAGCAGGCGTAGGAAATGCGACTTGCCGGTGCCGTTGGCGCCGAGCACGGCGACCCGGTCGCCATACCAGACCTCCAAGTCGAAGGGGAAGGTCAAGTCCTCCATCTCGACCTGCTCACAGATGAGCGCACGCCGTCCGGTCCGGCCGCCGCCTAGACGCATGCGGATATCTTGTTCCTTTGGTCGCAGCGGCGGCGGGCCGGCCTCCTCGAATTTGCGCAGGCGGGTCTGCGCGGCCTGGTACCGGGACGCCATGCCGTCGTTGTAGGCAGCCTTCTGCTTGTACATCGCCACGAGGTCCTTCAGCTTCTGGTGCTCCTCGTCCCACCGCCGGCGCAGCTCATCAAGGCGCTCATGACGGGCGGTGCGAGCCTCGTGCCAGGAGCCGAATCCGCCCGGATGGGTCCAGGCGCTGCCGCCCTCCACGGTGACCACCCGGGTCGCGGTCTGGGCGAGCAGTTCACGGTCGTGCGACACGTAGAGCACTGACTTGTCCGACTCGCGCAGCCGCGACTCCAGCCAGCGCTTCGCCGGCACATCGAGGAAGTTATCCGGCTCGTCGAGTAGCAGCACCTCGTCCGGGCCGCGCAGCAGCAGCTCCAGCGCGAACCGCTTCTGCTGCCCGCCGGAGAGGGTTCGGACAGCGCGAGCCCGAGCGGTGTCCCAGGGCAGGCCCAGCGCGGCCGTGCTCACGGTGTCGAAGGTGACCTCGGCGTCGTACCCGCCGGCCTCCCCCCAGGCGGTCAGGGCCTCGGCGTAGCGCAGCTGGGCCCGTTCCGAACCTGGGTCTACGGCCAGCGCCCGTTCCGCGGCCGCCAGCCGCTCCCCCGCCCGCCGTACGGCCGGCGCCGCCAGGGAGAGCGCCAGGTCCTGCAGCGTCGACTCGTCCGAGATCGTCCCGATGAACTGGCGCATCACGCCCAGCCCGCCGGAGCGGGCGACCGAGCCCTCGACCAGCGGCAGGTCACCGGCGACCATGCGCAGCAGGGTTGTCTTGCCGGCCCCGTTCGGCCCGACGAGCGCTACCTTCTGCCCTTCGCCGACCCGAAACGAGACGTCGGCAAAGAGCTCACGCCCGTCGGCGAGCACGTGCCGGACCGCGCTGACGTCGATATGTCCCACAGGTCAAGCATTCTGCGGCCCGCCACTGATTTCGTCGCGCGAGTTACCGGACCGGGCCGCAGCCTCCGTGGTCAGGCTGGGGGTGGTGACGCGTCGACGGGCGCGGTGGCATCAGCCGTCGGAACAGCCTCCGGTACGGTGGCCCACCGCTCGATGACCGTGTCCCGCAGGTAGGCCTTGAGAAGGTCGTAGACGACGTACTCGGCCTCGTCGGGTGCCAGGTCGGCCCCATCCTGGCGGACGATCACGCTGTAGAGCAGGAAGTGCCCGCGGACCACCATCGCCATGTGCGGAGGTGCTCTATAGAGCACGTCGTTGACCCCGGGCGCGGAGATGTAACCAAGGAATCGACCCTGGCCACTCTCAATGAGGCTCGTGATGCTGGTGAAGAGAGTTCCCGCGACCGTCGCGTCGGGCAGGTTGAGGATGCCGGCGGTGACGAAGTACATGTTGTCGCCCGATCCGAACGACGCCCGCACGACCTGGCTGCAGCCGTTCGCGACGACGAGCCGCCGGACCTCGCCGTCAACCGCGCCCGAGCAGTCCTCCGAGATATGCGGCACGCCCATCAGCACGTAAGGCGGCCAGTCCGGCTCCGCGGCCGGGACCTCGGGGTTGGGGAACACGTCCGCCACGCTCAGCGGTGTGCTGTCCGCTGCCCGGGTGGAGATGTCCCGAAGCACCACACCAGGGCCCTCCGTGGGCTCCCCGATGGGCGTGCTCTCGTCGCGCAGCAGCTGCCACGAGGTGAAGCTGCAGACCGCGAGCACCATGACCACGGAGATCACACCAATGGTGATCACCCACGGTTTGTGCTGCGGAAGGTGCTTGAACAGGTCCGGGAAGTCCCGAAGGCTCATCCCCTTGGACCGCGGCAGGGGCGGCAGCTCACGCCGTACGGGCTTGCGGGGCCCCCCGCGGCGGCCCGGCGGCGGCCCCGGGGGTGCGGTCGGACGCCCCCGGGTGGCACCCGCGGGACCGGCGACCGGCGGTCGTGGTGGCCCCTGCATCCTCGGCCCGAGCGGCATCATGCCGGGGCCGGGTGGCGGGCCGAGGCCAGGCGGTGGCATGCGCGGCGCGGTCGGTGAGGTCGGCACCGGCGGGCGCCGCAGGCCGGGTGGCGACATCGGCGGTGCGGACGGCGGAGGTGGTGCTGGTTGTGGTGGTGGTGGTGGTGGTGGGGACACCACGCGTGGCGGCACCGGGGAGACCGGCGGCGCGAAGGATGACGGCGCGGGCGAGGTCGGCGGAATGCCACCGGTGGCCGGCACGTGGCGCGCGGGTGGCGGGGGTTGCGGGACCCGCCGGCCGCCTCCTGGCGCGCCGTGCGAGGAGGTCGGCGGGTCGTACTGGTCCCGGTACGCCTGCGCGGCCTCGCTGTGCCGCGGGTAGCCGGGTGGCAGGCTCGGTGGCTCGGCGGCCCGACCCCGCCGCGTGTCGGACCAGTCGTCGTCAGGCGCGGACCAGTCGCGGGGCGGCCCGTACCCAGAGGTCATGGCCCTACAGGCTACCGAAGGGTCGGACCAGGGAGAACCGGTGCTCGTGGTCGAGCATGTTCCGACGTCAGCCGGCGCGCAGTCGCCGCACTCGCGGGGCGTGGCTGTGGTTGCCGATCACCCCGGCGCCGACCCGCACGCGGCCTTCCTCGTCAACCAGGAGTACGGCGCCGCGCGGCACGCCTCAGCTGCTGATCACCTGATTGCTGTCGATGCCTATATCCATAGGCATTCGCGAATACAACGTCACTGTCTCGGCGATAGACACACTGCTGCCACCATTTCTGCGTTCGAGCGTTCAGCTATCGGAAACTGAAGGGAGCAATGCAACGTATCCCACCAATCGTCCGGCTCGCGGCCATCGTCATAGCCGTGACCGTGGCAGCCTCCGTCGCCATCGTCGTGCCGTCCGGCGCGCAGGCCAGCCCAGCCGCGGCGTCCGCCGTGAGCGCGATTTCGGTGGCTACACCCGACCCACCCTGCGAATGGAAGCCGGGACAGGCCGGCACCGATTCCACGTGTGACGGGCTCGATGTCGACCGCTTCCTCAGGAACTGCGCTGGCTTCGCCGTGTATCCCTACGAAGCAATCATCCGAGGG
>Ga0075421_100010348_pt1 | contig 11525 bp, 16 predicted proteins | sample SoiMetdeltSBSDD5_FD_75292 | JGI IMG/M metagenome (GOLD analysis project Ga0075421, IMG submission 75292) | Bulk soil microbial communities from a Populus tree surrounding site in Tennessee, USA - Soil MetaG P. deltoides SBSDD5 | ecosystem: Environmental > Terrestrial > Soil > Tree plantation...
CGGCGCCGGCGAGAAGCGTGAAGAGGTCGCGGCGATGGAAGGTGCTCATGACGGCCTCCTTCGGTGACGGTGCCGCTACGCTAGCGCCGCCGCGCGCCGGAGACAAGCGGGCGCGTCCTTGACAAGTAATTTTCCGAGGATAAAGTTTCTCCGTATGGCCCGCCCCCCGTCACGCACGCGTCTGGACATTTTCGTGGCGCGCTGCCGTGCGGCCGCCCTCGCCGTCACCCCGCAGCGGCTGGCCATCTTCCGGGAGCTGGCCGCCACCAATCGGCACCCGAGCGCGGAGGAGCTGCACACCGCCGTGCGCCGCCAGATGCCCACGCTCTCGCTGGCCACCGTCTACAAGACGCTCGACACGCTGGCCGTCATCGGAGCGGTGCGTCCGGTCTCGCGCCTCGGCGCCCGCGGTCGGTGGGATGCCAATCTCGAACCGCACCATCACCTCGTGTGCACCGCGTGCGGTGACGTGAGCGACGTGACGGAGCCGGCGCTGGACGCCGCCGCGGCACCGGCCCGGCGGGTGGCGGCCCGCCACGGGTTCGCGGCGGCCGGGCACGCCGTGGAGATCTTCGGGCGGTGCGCGGCCTGTCGCGGCGCGCGGCCCTCGTCGTCAGTACACCCCAAGGACCAGGAAGGGAGAGCCAGATGGCCGAAACGATGACCACGGGGCTCAAGCTCGGGCAGCGTGTGCCCGACTTCGAGCTCACCACGTACGAGCCCACCAAGGGCGACTTCGGAAAGTTCAGCTTGAAGGACCAGATCGCCAACAAGCGCTGGACGATCCTGTTCTTCTACCCGGCGGACTTCACCTTCGTCTGAGCGACCGAGTTCGCTGCTCTGGCAGAGCAGCACGAGCGGTTCCAGAAGATGGGCGCCGACATCGTCACCGTCAGCACGGACACGCAGTTCACGCACCTGGCGTGGCAGCGCAGCGAGAAGGAGCTCAACAACGTCCGGTACTCGATGGGGGCCGACCCCACCGGCGCCGTGTCGCGGATGTTCGGCGTCTACAACGACGAGAACGGGCTCGACCTGCGCGGCACCTTCCTCATCAGCCCCGAGGGCAAGCTGATGGGCATGGAGATGAACTTCTACAATCTCGGGCGGAACATCGACGAGCTCATGCGGAAGTTCAAGGCCAACATCTACATGATGAAGAAGGGCGGCAACGAAGTCTGCCCGTCGAAGTGGAAGGACGAGGGCGACAAAACCCTCGTCAATCCCGGCGCCAAGATGGTCGGCAAGGTCCACGAGGCGCTGCAGGGCTCCTGAGCGCGTTGACTTGCCCACGCGGGCTGGCCTAGGCTCGCCCGCGTGGGCTACGTCGAGCGTCACCTCCTGCCCCGCGAGCGGCTGCTCTACACCACGCGGCTGCACTGGGGGCTCTTCGCGAAGCCCGTGCTGGCCATGCTCGGTGGCGTGCTCCTCACGTGGGCCCTCTACTCCCGCTCGCTCGATCCGCCGTGGCTGTGGCAGGTCGGGGTCGTGCTGGCCGCCTGCGGTGTGATCTGGCTCGCCGTTCGCTGGATCGAGTGGGAGACCTCCGAGTTCGCCGTCACCTCGGTCCGGCTCATCTTCAAGGTCGGGCTCGTGGCACGCTATACCACCGAGCTGCTGCTGTCCAAGGTGGAGTCGATCTCGGTCACGCAGGGGCCGATCGGACGCGTCCTGAACTACGGCGATCTCACGGTGACGGGCACCGGCGCCGTGCGTGAAGTGTTCCCGCGCGTGCACGATCCCGTCGGATTCCGGAACGCCGTGCAGCACGCCTCGGCACGCCCGGCGGGCCGCGAGTGAAGTTCGACCTCGCCATCCTCGCCAACGAGCCGCTGCCGGTGATCGTTCGCCAGGTGCAGCTGGCGGAGCGCCTGGGGTACGACACGGCGTGGATCACCGACACGCATCTGGTGTGCCGCGAGCTGTGGGTGACGCTCGCGGCCTGTGCCGCGGCCACCACGCGCATCCGCCTCGGCCCCGGCGTCACCGTTCCGCATTCCCGCCACGTCTCCGTCACCGCCAGCGCGATCGCGTCGCTGCACGAGCTGGCGCCCGGCCGCGTCGTGCTCGGCGTCGGCACCGGCGGCAGCAGCGCCCAGACCATGGGCCTGCGGCTCGAGCAGGTCGGGCGCGCGACCACGCTCGAGACGATGGCCGTGGCACTCCGACGGCTACTCGCCGGCGACAGCGTACGCTTCGAGACCGGCATCGACGGCCGGCTCGCGTGGCTGCACGGGGCGCCCGCCATCCCGCTCTACCTTGCCGGGTCGGGGCCGCGCATGCTCGAGACGGCCGGACGCCTCGGCGACGGCGTCATCGTCTACGCGACCGTGCAGCCCGATGTCCTCCGTCCCGCCCTCGCTCACGTCGCCGTCGGCGCAAAAGCCGGTGGGCGTGACCTCGGCGATCTCGACGTGGCGCTGTGGGCGCCGATGTCGGTGGGCCGCGACGGCGCCCTCGCGCGCGACCACGCGCGCGGTCGCGTCGCCTCAGCGTGCCGCCATCCCCTGCCCGTCCGCCTGCCGGAGGAGGACGAGGCCGCCATGCGCCGCGTCCGCGACGGGTACGACGCCTACCAGCACGCAACCGCCGGCTCGCACCACCGGACGCTCGTGTCCGACCGCCTGGTGGATCTCATGGCGCTGGCGGGAACGCCGGACGAAGTGCGCGAGCAGGTCGGGCGGCTCCGCTCGGTGCCCGGCCTGTCGCGGGTGATCGTCTTTCCGCAGGTACCGGACGCCGGCTTCATGGCGCGGGAGGCCATCCTCACCATGTTTGCCGACGAGGTGATGGCGCGCGTTCGCGCGTAGTCGTCAGCAGCGAGCGGCGAGGCCGGCCACGAGCCCGGCGAGCTCCGCCATGTCGGGCGGCTTGCCTCGGACCTCCGTGAAGCCCGCGGCCAGGAGCGCCTCGGCCCGGTCGAGGCGACCGGTGATCGCGATGGCCGGCACGTCGCCGCCGCGCTCGAGAGCCCGCACCGCCCGGATCAGCCAGAAGCCGTCGTGCCCCGGCATGGTGACGTCGGAGATCAGCACGTCGGGAGGCCTCTCCGTGATCATCGAGATCGCGGCGTCCGCCGATCGCACCGACACGACGTCGGCGCCGCAGTCGACGAGATAGTCGCGGACCGTCTCGCGAACACCATCGTCGTCGTCGACGACGAGCACACGCACTCCCACGATGGACCGTGCTGACACGGCCGTCCCCCTGAACCCCTCGTCCGGGAGCCGGCCCGCGCCGAGCCCCTTGTTCTTCGGCAACCCGGCTCTCTGGGATCCATTCCCAGACCCGTGGCTTTGCGTCCCAGCCTCACGACTGGTTTGCCTTTGTCGGAACGAGGCTGCCGATCACGATGAGCAACCCGCGCGCCAAAGCTCCGCGCCGTCGCCTTTGCTGCGTGCTTCTCGATCGTTACGCGCGAGATCGCCGTCTCGGTGACCATCCGGACGGCGGTGAGTTCTTGACCATCCGGAGACGGGTTGGCCGAGCGACGCAGCGCACCGCCGACCGGTTGACTTGCATAGATGTCGCATATAGAGTCCGCCCACTCGATCCGCGCCCCGAAACCCTATCTCGCCGATGCGGTGCCGCGAAGGACGACGCAACGAAGGAGGAGCTCATGAGCGAGATCAGCGCGTTCCGCAGGAGCCTGGCGGCGTCGGTGAATGCCCGGCACAGTCGGCTGAATCCATTCACGGAGCGGTGGGTCAAGGGCGAGCTGTCGCGCGCACAGCTCGGCGCCTGGGCGGCCCAGCACTACCAGTACGTCTCGCAATTTCCCCGCTGGTGCGCCACCGTGTACGGGCAGTGCACCGATCCCGATGCGCGGGACTTTCTGCTCGAGAACATCGTCGAGGAGGAAGCGGGCGTCAAGCACGTCGACCTGCTCATCCGCTTCGCCGAGGCGTGCGGCGTGACGCGGGCCGAGGTGGAAACGAAGCCGCAGCTGCCCACCACGCGCGGGCTGACGGCATGGTGCTTCGAGATGTCGCACAAGCCGTTCCACGTGGCGGCGGCCGGACTGCTGGTGGGCCTGGAGTCGCAAGTCCCCGGCATCTACAAGCGCAATCTGCCCCCGCTCAAGACGCACTACGGCTTCACCGACCACGAGGTCGAGTTCTTCGCGATCCACATCGAGGCCGACGAGGTTCACGGCGAGCGCGGCTACCAGATCGTCGAGCGGCATTCGACCACGCCGGCGAAGCAGGCCGAGGCGGTGGAGGCGGTACGCCAGGCCACCGAGATGCGCTGGCAGTACATGAGCGGGCTGCATCGCGCGTACGTGCTGAAGGAGGAGATGTGACGGTGCGGCGGGTGCGGGCGGCGCGTCTCGACGACGTGCCGGCCGGGCGCCCGCTGCGCGTGGATGTCGACGGCGCCGCCGTGGTGCTGGTGCGCGCCGGGGAGGCCGTCTATGCGTGCGGCGCCGTGTGTGCGCACAAGGGCGGGCCGCTCGAGGACGGCAAGCTCTCCGGCACGCGCCTGGCGTGCCCGTGGCACGGCTGGATGTACGACGTGCGGACGGGCGACTGCGTGTTCCCCGGCCGCGGCGCACGCGTGCCGACGTTTCCCACCGTCGTCGACGCCGGCGCGGTCTGGGTGGAGGCGGCCGCGAAGAGCGGGGCGTCGTGCTGACGTTGAAGGAAGCGCGCGCCGTCATCGAGCGCGGCGTCGCCAAGGCGCAGGCGCTCGGCTTCAAGGTCGCGGTCGCCGTCGTCGACGACGGCGGCCACCTCGTCGCGTGCGACCGCATGGACGGCGCCCTCTGGATCACGCCCGAGATCGCGCGGGCCAAGGCCAACGCCGCCGCCGCCTTCCAGGCGACGACGGAGACGCTGGAAGCGCGCTTCGCCAGCGCCCGCGCCCTCTTCGCGGGCAACGTCGCCTCGCTCGGCGACTACAAGCTGGTCTTCGGCCGCGGCGGCGTGCCGCTGGTGGCCGGCGACCGCATCGTGGGCGCGGTCGGGGTCAGCGGCGCGGTGCCGCCCGACAACGACCACGTCATCGCCGACGCCGCCGCCGGACATCCGGTGGTGCCGAAGAGCCACTGACGGATGCGTGCCCTCCTGCTCGCGCTCGTGCTGCTCGTCGCCGGATCGGCGTCGCTGGCCGCGCCGCCCACGTCGTTGCACCTCGTGCTGACCCCTTCGCAGAAACCGACCGATCTGCTGGCCGCCGGTGAAGACTTCGGCCGGGTCCTCGGTCGCCTCGTCGGAATGCCGGTCAAGGTGACCGTGGCGTCCGACTACGCGGCGGTCGTCGAGGCCCTGCGCAACCGGACCGCCGATCTCGCCTTCACGCATCCCGGCGGCTACGTCCTGGCCAGTCGCGAGGCCAAGGCGACGATCGTGGCCAAGAACCTCTGGCATGGCAAGAGCACGTTCACCTCCCGGATCTTCGTGCGCAAGGACAGCGGCATGCGCCAGGTCGAAGAGCTGCGCGGCAAGACGATCGCCTTCGTCGATCCGACGAGCTCGTCTGGCTACATCTACCCGATGGCCCTGCTGATCCAGCGCGGCCTCGTCAAGAACCGTGACCCGAAGTCGTTCTTCCGCGATGTGGTGTTCGCCGGAGGGCACGATGCGGCGATGCGCGCGCTCGTCAACGGTCACGTCGATGCCATCGCCTCGTTCGATCTCGCGCGCGAGCAGTATCTGAAAGATCCGGCCGAGCGCGCGCGAATCGTCTTCATCGCCGAGACGCCACCGATCCCCGAGGCGGGCATCGCCGCCCGCGACGGCCTCGACCCGCCGACGCTGGCCCGCGTGCGAGCGGCGCTGCTCTCGATTCGCGGTCCGGCGCATGCCGATCTGCTGAAGCGCCTCTACGACATCGATGGCTTCGAACCGGCCGAGGACCGCGAGTACGACCCCGTCCGCGCCGCATTCGAGCTGGTCGGCGCGCGACCGCGCTGAGTGCGCCGGCCGCCGTCCACACGGCGATGATCGAGGTCACCGGACTGCGCGTCGTGCTGCCACCGGCCACCGTCGCCCTCGACGGTGTCGACCTGAGCGTCCGTGCCGGCGAGTTCGTCGTCATCCTCGGGTCGAGCGGCGCCGGCAAGACCACGTTGCTGCGCGCGCTGAACCGCCTGGTCGAGCCCACGCACGGCACCGTCCGGATCAACGGCCGCGCCGTGACGGGCGCCCGGCCGGCGGAGCTGCGGGCCGTGCGCCGGCAGGTCGGAATGATCTTCCAGCAGTTCAACCTCGTGCGTCGGCTCTCCGTCCTCGACAACGTCCTCACCGGCCGCCTCGGCTACGTGGCGCCGCTGGCCAGTGTGGCCGGCCGCTTCCCCGAGGCCGATCGCCGCCTGGCCCGTGAATGTCTGAGCCAGGTCGGCCTCGCCCACCTCGCGGAGCGGCGCGCCGACACGCTGTCGGGCGGCGAGCAGCAGCGCGTGGCCATCGCGCGTGCCCTGGCACAGTCGCCGGCCGTCGTCCTGGCCGACGAGCCGACGGCGAGCCTCGATCCGGCGCTCACGGACAGCATCATGGGCGCGCTGCGGCGGATCAACGTGGACCGGGGGCTGACGCTGGTCGTCAGCCAGCATCAGCTCGCGACGGCGATCGAGTACGCGACCCGGATCGTCGGTTTCCGCGCCGGACGCGTGGTTTTCGATGGGCGGCCGGTGGACGTCACGCCGTCCGCCGTCGCGCAGATCTACGCGCCGTGAGACGGGCGATTGCGTTCGTCGCGCTGGCGGCGCTGGCGTGGGCGGCCTGGGACACCGGCGCCGATCCGGCGCGTCTGCTCCGCGGGCTGCCCTGGCTGCTCGACTTCATCCGGCGCATGCTGCCGCCGGATCTGCGCGTGCTCCCGGCCGCGCTGGCCGGCGCGGTCACCACGGTGGAGATCGCGCTGCTCGGCACCGCGGTGGCTGCCGTGCTCGCCCTGCCGCTCGGGTTCGTCTCGGCACGCAACGTCGCGGCGCCACCGATCTTCCACACCGCGCGGGTGGCGCTGAACTTCTTTCGCAGCGTCGACACCCTCGTCTACGCCCTCGTGTTCGTGGCGGCCGTCGGCCTTGGCCCGTTCCCCGGCGTGCTGGCCGTGATTGCTTACACCACGACCTCGCTGGCCAAGCTCTACTCCGAGGCCATCGAGGGAATCGAGCCCGGTCCGGTGGACGCGGTCACCGCCACCGGCGCCACGCGGCTTCAGGTTCTGAGATTTGGCGTGCTGCCCCAGGTGCTGCCGCTCTTTCTGTCCTACATGCTGTACCGGCTGGAAACGAACATCCGGGCGGCCACGGTGCTGGGCTTCGTGGGGGCGGGCGGCGTCGGCTTCTACCTGCAGACCTATCTGCGAATGATCGATTACCCCGCGGCATCGACGGTCCTCCTGGTGACGGTGCTGATGGTGATGGCTGTCGATTTCGTGTCATCCCGGCTTCGCCGGCGGCTCGTCTGACACGGCGCAACGTGGTGAAATCCCGGCGTCCTGGTGCTAGATCATCCGGCCCTCGGGCGCGGAAATCCTCCCCTCTCCTGCAAAAACGGTCGAAACGGCGGCGACTTGCCTCGCGCGCCGCCCTTGGCGTCATGGTTGCTTGGTAACGGGGCCGTGGACACAGCACAGATCGTCGAGATCAGGGTCCCCGAGGAGCTGACGCACCGCACGGCCTCGATGGCGGCGCGGCTCATCTGGGAGCAGCTGGCGATGGCGCCCCCGGCGCTGTGGCTCAACGTCGAGTCCGTGAAGCAGATCGACGTGGTCGGCCTCGCCGTGATCGCGCAGGCGGTCGCGCGCGCGAGCGCCGCCGGAACCACGACGACGATCTTTCCGAGCCCCATCGTCTACAACGCGCTCTTCGCTTCCGGCCTGCTCGACCGTCTGCCGACCGACAAGCGCCGGGCCGGTCAGCGACCCGAGCCCGACCGCGTGCTCGAGGTGGAGGCGCCGCGCAGCGTGGAGTTCGTCGCGCAGACCCGGCGGCTCGGGCTCCGACCACCGACCTGGGAAGAGCTGCGGCTGCTGAACCAGTGGGCGCACGACATGGCCCTCGACCAGCTCGTGGGCAGCCAGCTCCTTGCGATGTGCCGACACCTCGGGCCCTATCATCCCGACTTCGTGACCGAGGCGATGGCCTCGCCGATCGCGCTGACGCTCCTCGTGCAACCGCTCCACGCCGGCGCCGAGCCCGTGGGCTTCGTGCGGCTCTACAACGTGAACCTCGATCAGCGGTTCCTGTTCCTCGAGACGGCGATCGCCGAGCCGCGCGGCCGCCGCATCGCGTGGGGGATCGAAGCCACGCGCCTGGCCTGCGCGTACTCCGTGGAGGCGCTGGGCATCGAGCGGATCGAGACGAAGGCCTACGCCTATAACACGCTGAGTGTGAACTGCCTCAAGCGCAACGGGTTCACCCTCGAGGGCACGCTGCGCCAGGCGCGCATGCACGGCGGTCGCCGCTGGGACATCCTGGTGTTCTCCGCGCTCGAGCCGGAGATCCGCGACGCCCTCGCCGGTGACGGGTTCGCGCCGATGGGCTTCTGGAACATCCCGGCCGCCGCGCTCACCGATAGCGCGGGTGCCACTCCTGACCCGTCCAGCTTCGCCAGCGCGTCGGCCTGATCGTGATCAGCACGCGCGGACGCGCCGCCGTGCGCGCCGCGTACGTCGGCCCGCTCGGCCCCAGATAGCGTCGCGACAGCCGCTCGGTGAGCGCGCCGATCCGGGGGCTGGCCGACGGTGCCACCGGCCCCTCGACCACCTCGGCGCGTCCCTGCACCACGACGCGCGTGTGCTGGGCATGGCCGTCGTCGGCGATGTGCAGGGCCACCCGCGGCTCGCGCGTGACGTGGGCGACCCATGCCGCCCGCTCGCGGCCCACCACGTGGAACGCGCGGGTGGTCGCGTCGAATTCGTACCAGACGGGCGTCACGTACGGCCAGCCGTCGGCGTCGACGGTGGCGATACGGGCGTTCCACGGCTCGGCGAGGAACCGCTCGAGCTCGGCGCCGTCGACGCGGCCGATCCGGTCATCCGGGACGAACGCCATGTCAGCGCACCTCCGTGCGCGGGTCGAGCGCGTCGCGCAGCCCGTCGCCGATGATGTTGAAGGCCAACACCGCGAGCACGATGGCGGCGCCGGGAAAGAGCGAGACCCACGGCGCCAGCGCCAGGAACTCCTTGCCCTCGTTCAGGATCGTTCCCCACGACGGCAGCGGCGGCTGCACGCCGATCCCGAGGTACGACAGTGCCGACTCGATGAGGATCGCGTACGACAGACAGACGGCCGTCTGCACCACCACCGGCGAGACGACGTTCGGCAAGATGTGGCGGACGAGAATGACGAGGCGGCCGGCTCCGAGCGCCTCGGCCGCCTCCACGTACGCCTGCGTCGACTCCACGAGGACGCTGCCCCGCACGACCCGAAAGAAGAACGGCCCGTAGACGACGGCGATGGCGATGACCGCGGTGCCGACACCGGCGCCGAGGACGGCCGCCACCGCGATGGCGAGCAGGATCGGCGGAAACGCGAAGAACACGTCCATCGTGCGGCCCAGCACCTGGTCGACGCCGCGCCCGACGCCGGCCATCAGGCCCAGGGCGCCGCCGACGGCGAGGGCGGCGAGGATCGAGGCGCCCGCGATGCCGAGCGACACGCGCACGCCGTGAAGGATGCGCGAGAGCACGTCGCGGCCGAAGCGGTCGGTACCGAGCGGATGGCGGGCGCTCGGTGGCGCGAACATCTGCGCGGCCGCGACCGCCGTCGGAGAGTACGGGGCGACCGCGTCGGCGAGGGCGCCGGCCAGGATGATGAGGCCGAGTACCGCGCAGGCCGCGACGAAGAGCGGGCGTCGCGTGGCGCGGCCGAGCCCGGCTCGCTCAGCCACGTCGGAGCCGCGGGTCGAGCGCCGCGTAGAGCAGATCGACGCCAAGATTGAGCAGCATGAAGATCCCGCCGAGCAGCAGGATCACGCCCTGGACGACCGGATAGTCGCGCTGGAAGATCGCGTCGAGCAACAGCCGGCCGACACCCGGCAGCGTGAAGACATCCTCGACCACCACGATGCCGCCGACGATGTAGCCGAGCTGGACGCCGGCCACGGTGACGACGGGGATGAGCGCGTTGCGCAGCGCATGGCGGAACGTGACGTCGCGCTCGGGCAGCCCCTTGGCGCGTGCCGTGCGCACGTACTCGCGGCCCAGCACGTCCAGCATCGACGAGCGCGACATCCGCGTGATCATGGCCGCCGTGGCCGTGCCGAGCGTCAGCGCCGGTAGCGCCAGCGTGATCAGGTTCTCGAGCGGCCGCTCGGTCAGGGGTGTCCACGCCAGCGATGGCATCCAGCCGAGGTAGATCGAGAACAGCAAGATCAGCACGGTGCCCTGCCAGAACGCGGGCAGCGACAGACCGAGGGTGGCGGCCACACGGATGACCGAGTCGCGCGTCCCGCCGCGCCAGACGGCGGCGCCGGTGCCGAGCGGGATGCCGAGCAGCAGCGACCACGCCACCGCGAGCAGCGCGAGCTCGGCCGACACGGGAAGCCGCTCGGCGAAGAGGCCGACCACGGGACGTCCTGACAGCCACGACACGCCGAGATCCCCGCGCAGCACGCCGCCGAGCCAGTGCGCGTACTGCACGTGGACGGGCCGGTCGAGGCCGAAGTACGCGCGGAACGAGGCCACGACCTCGGGTGAGGCGATCGCCGCCTGACCGAGCAGCTGCTCGACGACGGTGCCGGGCACGAGACGGACCATGCCGAACACCAGGACGCTCACACCGAGCAGCGTGAGGGCGGTGGCCGCGAGCCGCCGCGCGAGATACGCGCCCAACGAGGCGGCTAGCGCGGGAGCGCGGCGAACCGCAGGCCGTAGTAGAAACCGGTCGGGTGTGGCTGGAAGCCCTTGACGCCCTTCTGCATCGCATACAGCAGATCGGGTGAGTAGAGCGGGATCGTGATCGGGTCTTCGGCCATCAGGCGCTGCACGCGATCGTAGATCTCCTTGCGCCTGGCGCGGTCGAGCGTCGCACGGCCGAGGTCGAGCAGCTCGTCGGCCTGGGCGTTCTTCCACCGACGGAAGTCCTTGCCGCCCGGCGCCGAGTGGAAGTGGCGGTGGAACGCCTGATCGGGATCGACGAAGCCGCCCCACTCGTTCATGGTCGGCGGCGACTGCGGCACGATCCAGTCCTTGATCCACACGCCGCCGTCGACCGTCTCCACGGTCACGTCGATCCCCGCCTCTTTCAGGTTGTCCACGATCACGGGCACCGCGGCCGCCAGCGCCGGGAAGCCGATGATGTTGCGCAGCTTCATCGACACGCGGCCCGGGTAGCCGGCCTGCTGCAGCAGCGCCCGCGCGCGACCGAGGTCGCGCTGCTGATTGGGCAGCTCCTGCACGGGCAGCGCCCACGCCTTGAGTCCCGGCGGCAGCACGCCGAGTCGCTGGCCGAGACCGTTCCCCGCGATCTGCAAGATGGCGTTGCGATCGAGCGCGAGAGCGATAGCCTGGCGCACCTCGGGCTTGCTGGTCGGGTCCTGGTCGCCGGCGAGGTCGAGGACGACCCAGCGGGTGGA
>Ga0075421_100010349_pt1 | contig 11525 bp, 12 predicted proteins | sample SoiMetdeltSBSDD5_FD_75292 | JGI IMG/M metagenome (GOLD analysis project Ga0075421, IMG submission 75292) | Bulk soil microbial communities from a Populus tree surrounding site in Tennessee, USA - Soil MetaG P. deltoides SBSDD5 | ecosystem: Environmental > Terrestrial > Soil > Tree plantation...
ATCGGTGCCCATGCCGAATTCGACGACTACGCGTTGCATTGTCACGTTAGCTCACCTCCCTAGACGGCGGCTGCAGCTACAAGAGACCCGATTATTTCATGGATTCGCGCGTTGGCGTCATGAGACGCCATCCGGTTGTGAACGAATGGTCGATGGTTGCAGCGTCTGCGGCTTGTTGACTGTCATCGCTCGATCAGTCCGAGCCGCTTTCCGATCTCCTCGAACGAGTTGATGTGCTCGCGGAACAACCGGTCGTGTTCCGCAGGCGTGCTCGGCGCAATGTTGTACCCCAGATCGTGCAACCGCGCCTGCACCTCGGGCGAGCTGAGCGCATTGCCCACGTCGCGGCTGATGCGTTCGCGAACGGCGATCGGCGTTTTAGCCGGCGCGAAAATCGCGTGGGCGCCCTCCGTCCCGTACGTTGGATAGAGCTCGACGATCGCCGGCACGTCGGGCAGCAGCGGCGAGCGCTTCGGTGTGCTAACCGCGAGGGCGAGGAGCCGTCCATCCTTGATAAACGGCATCGCCGACCCGAGTCCCACGAGACAGTACTGGACACGCTGGGCGACGACTTCGAGCAACGCGTCCGGCGTGCCTTTAAAGCCGACGTGCTTGGCCGTGATACCGGCTGCGAGATTGAAGCGCTCGGCGCTGATGTGCGTGCTGCTCCCGCCGCCGCCCGAGCTGAAAATGAGCTTGCCGGGCGTCGCGCGCGCGAGCGCGACGAAGTCTTTCAGCGTCTTCACGCCAAGCGTCGGAGACACGTTCAGCGTGCTCGTGCTGAAGCCAAGCTGAGCGACACCTGAGAAGTCCTTGAGGGCATCGTACGGCAGACTCTTCGGGCGTAACGCGGCGCCGATCGCGAACTGAGCGGAAATGAGGAGCAGCGTGTGGCCGTCGGGCGTCGCCTGCGCAACGATCGCGGCCTGTACGGTGCCCGCTCCACCGGTTCGGTTATCCACGACAACGGGCTTGCTCCAGGCTTCACTCAGCTTCGGTGCCAGCGTGCGCGCGAGCTGGTCGCTTGGGCTGCCGAACGCGCCTGCGACGAGACGAACGGGCTTCGTGGGGAACGTCTGAGCCGGCTGGGCGCTGAGCGCCGTTGCGACGAGCGACAGGGTGCTCGCAAACGCGATCAAGACCGGGTACCTCGAAGCGCGCATGGGGTTCCCCCTGTTGCTCGCCCTCCACGGGAGCGGCAATCGCGCAGAGTATAGTGCCGACTCGACTATTCGCGAATCAAAGGGAGGAACCGTTGAGTACGCCTGAAACCAGCGATCGCCGGCGCGTTCAGTACGAAGTCGCACCGGAGCGCATGCCGATGATCCCGACAGACCGCATGACGCCCGAGCAGAAGAGGGCTGCGGCGGAGCTGGCAGCCGGGCCGCGCGGGGAAGTGAAGGGACCTTTCGTTGCGTTGCTGCGCAGCCCGGACTTCATGAGCCGCGTGCAGAAGGTCGGCGAATACATCCGGTTCGTCTGTCCGCTCCATAAACGAATCAACGAATTCGCGGCGATCATCGCCGCACGGCACCTGAACCAGCAGTTCGAATGGTGGGCTCATTACCGGCAGGCGCTGGAGGCGGGACTGAGGCGGGAGATCGCGGACGCCGTCCGTGAAGGCCGGCGTCCGACCGGCATGGCCGACGACGAGGAGATCGTCTACGACCTGCTCACCGAGGTGCTCGTCAACAAAGGTGCGAGTGATGCGACGTATGCGCGTGCGGTCGCGAAATTCGGTGAGCAGGGCGTGATCGACATCGTCGGCATCGCGGGTTACTACGCGCTGCTCGCGATGGTCATGAACGTCGCACGCACCGCGGTTCCGGAAGGCCCGCCGCTTCCGCTGCCGGCGCTGCCGATACGCATGACGTAGGGCCGACGACAGGCCCGAAAGCCCCCGTAGCTACGAGCTACACGACAACGCCGAGCAGCCGGGGCGGTTCCGCGCCCACTCGGGTCTGCGCTCGGCCAGGTCGTCATGCTCCGGCTGCTCGTCGCAAGGCCGCTCGAGCACCTTCATGAGGCGCTCGAGCACCGACGCGTCGCCTTCCGCAAGCGCATCGATGGCGAGCTGCGCCAGGTAATTGCGCAGCACGTACTTCGGATTCACTCGATTCATCAGCTCGCGGCGCGCGGCGTCACTCAGGCCGTCCTGCCGCACGCGGGCGATATAACGGCGGAGCCAGCTCGCCGTGCGACCGAGATGCTCGGCCATCAAGGCGTCGTCGGTGTAATACGCTCGCCGCAGCGGCTCGACCAGCGCTTTGTCGTCCTTCTCGCCCGTATCGTCCGCTGACACATTCGCGAGCAGCCGGAAGAAAAGCGTCATATCGGTTTCGGCGGCCTCGAGGATTCCGAAGAGCTCGTTCGCGAGCTCGTCGTCGGCTTCGCCCTGCAGCGCCTGCACGCCCAGCTTTGCCGAGAGCATGCGGCGGTAGGTGCTCGCGTACGTCTCGCCGTAGGTTCCCAAGGCCTCCTCGAGCGGCGCTTTGTCGCCGACGAGCGGGATCAGCGCGTTCGCGAGCTGGACGACGTTCCACAACCCGATGCGCGGCTGGTTGCCGTAGCTATAACGACGTCCCTGTGCGTCGGTCGTATTCGGTGTCCAGGACGGGTCGTAACCTTCGAGCCAGCCATAGGGGCCGTAGTCGATCGTGAGCCCGAGGATCGACATGTTGTCGGTGTTCATCACGCCGTGAACGAAGCCGACGCTCATCCAGTGCGCGATGAGCGCCGCCGTGCGCCGGGAGATTTCCTCGAACCACTTCACGTAAGTTGCCGGTGAAGGTTCGCCGAGCTCGGCGAAGTGCATGCGGATCACGTAGTCCACGAGCTGCCGCAGCACGTCGAGCTCCTGCTGCGCGGCGAGGATCTGGAAATTTCCGAAGCGGACGAACGACGGTGCCACGCGGCATACGATGGCGCCGGGCTCGGGCTCCGGATTTCCGTCGTAGAACATGTCGCGAATGACCATCTCCCCGGTGGCGACGAGACTCAGCGCACGCGTCGTCGCAACGCCGAGATAATGCATGGCTTCGCTGCACATGAACTCGCGCACCGAAGACCGCAGAACCGCGCGCCCATCGGCGGTGCGCGAATACGGGGTGAGTCCCGCGCCTTTGAGCTGCAGCTCGTAGCGCCGACCGTCGGTGCCGATGACTTCGCCCAGCGTGATCGCGCGTCCGTCGCCGAGCTGGCCCGCCCAGCGGCCAAACTGGTGACCCCCGTAACGGGCAGCATACGGTTGCATGCCGGAAAGCACCTTGTTGCCGCCGAGCACTTTTGCTGCAAGACCGGTAACGGACTCCGGGCGCGAAATGCCGAGGATGCGCCCGACATCCTCCGACCACGCGAGGAGTCGCGGCTCGCGAACAGGCGTGGGATCCACGCGTGTGTAGGCTGCGTGGCGTACCTGCCGCGCCACGTTGTCGAGCACGGAATCGGCGGGCAGCTCGCGCACGAAGGTATTCTCGAAGCGGACGCTGTCGAGCTCGATCAGACCGGCACCGGCGCGAGGCTCGGGCCGTGTGACTTGCGCGGCGTCTGTCATACGATCGGTGGACGCAATCGCGGTGCCCGCAAAAAGAAGACGCCCCGGGGACATTCAGTCCGCGGGGCGCCGATACTGCGAGGCACGCCGACTAACGGCGGCCGAACTCCTGTAGGACGCGGATTGATCCGCTGTTCGAGCCTTGTTGGTCGGTCCTGCCTTTTGGGTCTCTCACGGGATCACCTCCTTTCGAAATTGCCAGCGGGCGATTTTAGCACCTGTGGCCTATTGACGGGACGAAGCTTGCCCGGCCCAATGACGCGTCCTAGAATCGACCGCTCGGCAAGCAACACCGCGCGACTCAAGGAAAACCATGCCGACCTGGTGCTTCAAAACTGCAGAGCAGGGCGCGGATGTTCCGGCGGCCCATCAGTGGTACTGGCAAATCGAAACGGAGGAGACGCCGATCGCGATCCTCTCCAGCCGCTTCTTCGCGAGCCTCGACGAGTGCATCGCCCACGCGCGCGAAAACGGCTTTCGCGGTGACGTCGACGTGCCGGCTGCGCTCACGTATCCCGCTACGATCCGGTGCGGCGAAGACGAGTGTCTGCCTTACCTGCTGAACCGCTCCAAGCGAGGGCGCTCCAACCGCTCGACGCGGTAGGCCGTTCGCTCATTCCGCTTTCACACCTGCCGTTTTCGCGATTTTCGTAATCTTCGCGATCTCGCCTTTGATGTAGTCGCCGAATTGTTCCGGCGTGCCGCCGCGTGTTTCCAAACCCTGGTTTGCGAGCGCCGTCCGGATCTCCGGCATCGCGAGCACTTTTGCGGTCTCGGTATTCACCCGCGTGATGACATTCCTCGGCGTTGCGGCCGGCGCGAGAAGCCCGAACCACGAGAGCATTTCGAAGCCGGGCAACGCCGCCTCGGACATGGTGGGCACGCCGGGCATCATTTCGGAGCGCTTCGCCGTTGTTACGGCGAGCGCTTTCACCCGGCCCGTTTTCACGTGCGGCTGGATGCCCGTGACCGTGTTGAACATGATCGAGACTTCGCCGCTCAGGAGCGCGGCGATGCCCGGCGTCGTGCCCTTGTACGGTATGTGGACGATCTCGATGCCCGCCATCGTCTTCAGTAGCTCGCCGGAGAGATGATGCGTGCTGCCGTTGCCGGCCGAAGCGTAATTGATCTGGCCCGGGCGCGATTTCGCGAGCGCGATGAGTTGCTTCAGATTCGCAACCGGCAGTGAAGGATGGACGCTCAGGACGTACGGCGTCGCGGCGACGAAAATGATCGGTGCGAAATCCTTCACCGCGTCGTATGGAAGCTTCGCGTAGAGCGCGGGATTCGCGCCGTGCGTCGAATTGTTGGCCATGAACAGGTTGTAGCCGTCGGGCGGTGCCTTTGCGGCGATTTCCGTGCCGAGCGTGCCGCCCGCGCCCGGCCGTGCATCCACGACGATGGATTGACCGAGCGCTTCGCTCAGTTTCGTTCCGACGGTGCGGCTCACGACATCCGTCGCGCTGCCGGGTGCCTGCGCAATGATGAGCCGTATCGGTTTGACGGGATAATTCTGGGCAAGCGTGATGCTGCACGATGCAGCAAGCGACATCGCGCAGGCGAGTCTCAGCACATTCGTATTCATTTCGTGTCTCCTCGGAAAGCCGCAGGAAGGATCCCTCTCGCGCCGGATCGAGTCATCGTTCGCGGCAGGCGCGCTGCAATGGTTCGCCCATCGCCGCGGCGTGAAAAAAGTCCGCGCGATTTTAGCGGCAGAGGCATAGCTTACGCGAACGCACGAAAGGGCAAACCCGACCGAAAGGCGGGGACGCAAAGTTACCGGCCTAAAGAGCCCCGGGCTCCATGGCAACGGGATCGCCGAAGCACTCCCACGCTTTCGCGTGGAGCATTCAGCCCTCCCGCAATTCGTCTCCTGCTCCCGGTGGGTTTCGGCGATAACAACGGAGGCGCTCATGACAACGGAACCCGTCAAAACGCTCGAAGCAGAGCTTGATTTCGCGGAGCGGATCGTTCGTAAAGGTTTCGGCACGCCCGAGCAGGCCGCCAAGATTTGCGGCGTTCCTCTGGCCGATTTGCGGGCGCGTCTGGCGCAGGAACGCCACAGCAGCTGAGTTTCCGATGTCGGATTTCAACCGCCGCGCGCGCGCCCGGAGTTTTTTTCTGCCGGACGCAACGTGCCTCGCGCGCCGCGCGAGATGCAGCCTTTCGCGCGGCTACGTGTCACTGCGGCCGCGGCACCTCCGCCAGCGCCCGATGACCATCGCGAACGATCCGTTCGAGCGCCTGCTCGACGTTGCGCGCGGACTTGCCGCGCGTTTGTGGTCCCTTATCGATTGACGCAGTCATTCAGCCTTGAGGCCGATCGCCTTGATGAGCTTCGCGTAAGTCCTCATCTCGGATGCGAGATGGCGCGCGGCTTCCTGGGGTGTGCTGCCGAGCGCCTCGGAACCTTCTGCGGCCAGACGTTCACGCATTTCAGCGAGCTGAGTGATCCCGGCGATTTCGCCGTGGAGGCGAGTCACGACGCCGGCCGGCGTTCGTGCCGGCGCCAGCAATGCCTGCCAGATCGTGTTTTCGTAACCGGGCACACCCGACTCCGCCACCGTAGGCAGCTCCGGCAGGTAGAACGCGCGTTTACTTCCAGTCGTCGCGATCGCGCGCAGGCGGCCGCCTCGCACGAGCGGCAACGCAGAAGGCGGGCTTGCGAACATCACGGCGACACGGCCCGCCATGAGATCCACCAACGCGGGCGGCGCGCCTTTGTACGCGACGTGCACGATATTGACGCCGGCCATCGCATTGAAAAGCTCCCCCGCGAGATGCGTAGCCGCCGCGACGCCCGACGAGGCGAAGTGAAGCTGTCCAGGCTTCGCTTTCGCGAGCGCGATGAGGTCGGCGATCGTGCGCACCGCCGATTGTGGATTCACGACCACGACCGCGTAACTGATGGCGAGCAGGGAGACTGCGGTGAAATCGCGTTGCGGATCGAAAGGAAGCTTCGCGTACAGCGCAGGATTGATGCTGAAGCCGGTCGGCGCGAGAAGCAACGTGTAGCCGTCGGGGACTGCGCGCGCCACGATCTCGGAACCGATGATGCCGGCGCCACCCGGACGGTTGTCCACGACGATCTGCTGACCGAATCGCTCCGCCAGCCGCTGGGCGTAAGCACGCGCGATGAAATCGGCGTTGCCGCCCGCCGACTGCGCGACGACGAGCCGAATCGGCCGGGCCGGATAGCTTTGCGCGGCGGCGCCGGCAGCGCATACCAGAAACGCAAGCAGCACAAAGCCAAAACGGATGAGTTTGCCGGGAATCATGACGTTCTCGCGCTTCGACGGATATCTGAGGGGCGTTCGCGGTATATTCGCACGTCGCATGCGTTTTGACTCGAACCCCGAAATGCCCGCACGGACTGGCCCGGATACCCCGCCGCTCGCATCCAACAACTCCCCCGCTGCCGCGCCTTCCAGCAGTCGTTTCGTCGAAGCGAAAGGGCTCAGGCTTCACTACCTCGACTACGGCACGGCGGGACGGCCGCCGATGCTCTGCCTGCACGGCGGAGCGGCGCATGCCCACTGGTTCGACTTCGTGGCGGCGGGACTCACGTCGGATTACCACGTGCGATCCCTGGATCTGCGCGGCCATGGCGACAGCGGGTGGGCAGAGCCGCCGGCGTATTCGTTCGCGCATTACGCGGCGGATGTGGCTGCCGCCGTCGAGGCCCTGGATCTTCGCGATTTCGTGCTCGTCGGACATTCCATGGGCGGCATGGTCTCGCTCCTTTACGCGGGAACGTACCCGGGCCGGGTCGCGAAGCTCATCGTGGTCGACTCGAGAATGCTCATGCCGCTCAATCGCGTCGGCGCCATGCGGGAAGCGGGGACGCGCTCCGGCAAGAGCTATGCGAGCCAGGAGGAGTTGATCTCCAGATACCGGCTCGAGCCGCCCGGCACGCACACGGCCGCGCCGGAGCTCATTCATCACATCGCCGTCCATAGCGGTCGTGCAAAGGCGGACGGCACGTGGCAGCACAAGTTCGATCGGACGCTGTTCGCGCAGTTCGAGCGAATCGACGGCATTCCGCTGTGGGAGCGGATCAAGATACCGGCGCTGCTCCTTAAAGGCGAAAGAAGTAACCGGCTCTCCCCCGAAGTCCTGGAAATGGTGAGAGCGCGGGCGCCGCAGGTCCAGTCGATCGAGGTCCCGGGCGCGGACCATCACATCATGCTGGACAACCCGGCCGGATTCGTGAAGGCCATCCGTGAGTTTTTGGCCTCACCCGCTTGATAGCTGCCCGCGCACGCGCCAGAATCTTGGGTCGCCCGCGCCGGTTCTGGGCGCATAAATATATGACGAGGAGGAATCGATGAAATTACGGAACGCCGTCGCAGTCGTTCTCGCACTATCCGCTCCAGGCTTATGCGCCGCAGCCACGCAGGACGTGGCTCGCGACTATCCCTCACGACCCGTTCGCCTGATGGTGCCGAACGCGCCCGGAAGCTCTGTCGACACGCTGAGCCGCGTCGTCGCGACCAGTCTTTCGGAGGTGCTCGGTCAGCAGGTCGTGATCGACAACCGCGCAGGCGCGGCAGGCGTCATTGCGATGGAAATCGCCAAAGACGCGAATCCCGATGGATACACGCTGATCAGCGCGACGACCGCGGCTTCGACGATCGCGAGGCTGCTCCAGAAGAACCCCACCTTCCACCCAGTCAACGACTACGACTACGTGGTCCAGTTCGCGGAGACGCCGAACGTCCTGGTTGTGAATCCGTCGGTCCCCATCAAGTCCGTCAAGGACTTGGTCGCGCAGGCGAAGGCGAAGCCGGGTGATCTCAGGATGGCCTCTGCCGGGAACGGTTCCCAGAGCCACATGTCCGGCGCGTACTTCCTGCAGATGGCGCACATCGATTCATTGCACGTGCCGTACAAAGGCGGCGGCCCATCGGTCGCCGCGGTCGTCTCGGGGGAGTCGCACTGGACGCTCACGCCGGCCCCGGCCGTTATGTCGCATGTCACCGCCAATCGCGTGCGTGCGGTCGCGCATAGCCTGCCGAAAGCTTCACCGCTCTTCCCGAACATTCCGCCGATCGCGGAAACGATTCCGGGTTTCGACTACAGCGGCTGGCAGGGTTTCTTCTTCCCGAAAAACACACCGCGTCCGATCGTCGAAAAAATGCGCAACGCCGTCATCAAGACCATGGAGCGGCCGGAAGTGCAGAAAGGCATGACCTTCCAGGCGACGGCGATCGTCATCCGCGGGCCGGCCGAATTCCGCAAGGTCGTCGAGGAGTCGATGGTGAAGAACGCGAAGCTCGTGAAGGCGCTCGCGCTGACGGCGAACTGAGCTCCGTAAAACGTCGGCTTGCTATTGCGCGAGCACGCGCGCGAGCTCGAGCAGCGCGCAGTCGATCGGTTTCGTCTTGCCGGCAATCTCCACGAGCGGGGTCGCCGAGATCTCGTTCTTCGTGATGCCCATCAGCACGCCCGCCTCACCGCGGGCGAGGTGATCGATCGCGGCGGCGCCCAGGCGCGTCGCGAGCACGCGATCGAACGCGCTCGGTGCGCCGCCGCGGACCACGTGTCCCAGCGTCGTCAGTCTGAGGCTGAAGCCGATCGTGTCCTGGTGATCCGCGAAGTAATGCATCATCGCTTCTGCCCCGTGCTTCGCGCCTTCGGCAACGACGACGAGCGCATGCGTCTTGCCGCGGAGGTATGCCGCACCGAGGCGTTCGACGACTTCTTCGGGCTCGACGTCACATTCGGGCGTGACGATCACTTCCGCGCCGCCTGCGATCCCGGTCATGAGGGCGATGTAGCCGCAGTTGCGGCCCATGGTTTCGACGAGGAATGCGCGCTGGTGTGACGACGCGGTCGTGCGCAGCATGTCGATCGCCTGAAGCGTCGTGTTCACTGCTGTGTCGACGCCGATCGTCACGTCCGTCCCCATGAGATCGTTGTCGATCGTCGAAGCGATTCCGACGACGGGAAAGCCGGCCTCGTGCAGGCGCGCGGATCCGGTCTGCGACCCGTTGCCGCCGATCACGATCAGAGCATGGATCCCGCGATTTCGCAGGTTTGCCGCCGCTTTGCGGAGTCCTTCGTGCTCGCGAAACTCGGCCGATCGGGCACTTCCGAGCACCGTGCCGCCGCGCTGGATGATGCCGCCCACGTCACGCGCGTGAAGCGGCTGCATGTTGTCCGCAAGCAGACCGGCGTAGCCGTTTCGGACGCCGAACACTTCCCAGCCGCGCGCAATGGCCGCGCGAGTGGCCGCGCGAACGGCGGCGTTCATGCCCGGCGCATCGCCGCCGCTCGTGAGTAGCGCAATACGTTCCATAACAGACATTCAAAAAATATAGCGCCGCGAGGCGCCTGGAGGGGCCTTTGCCCGACGGGCGTCGTAGGTTTTTCCGTAGCGCCGCGAGGCGCGTAGACCCTTTTTGCGGGCGGGGCTTAGCTTCTCCGCGACTCGCACGCGTCGCAGGTTTATCTCCAGCCGACCCAGTCGCACACCGCGCGCCCCATGACGAGCTCGAGATCCCCGCCCTTGAGCCACGGCAGCTCTTCCGTGAACATCGTGATGCATTGCCGCCAGGTGCACGGCATGCGCGTAATGTCGGTTCCCCAGAACATCCGGGTCGGGCCGTACGCATCGAATATCCGCTCGAGATACTTGTGGATGTTGCGATACGGATACTGCTCGCTCGAGTAGCTCGGCGCGCCTGTCGCTTTCACGGCAACGTTCGGGTACTTCGCCAGCGCGACGAGATCGTCGATGTGGGCGAACGCCGCATCGTCTTTCGTACCGCGCGGACAGCCCATGTGATCGATCAGCAGTCGCAGCCCCGGATGCTTCGCCGCGATTTCGCCAACGACGCTCACGCGGTGCGGGACAAGCAGGCCCACCGGCAATCCCGCTTTTTCCGCCTCGGGCCAGAGCCAGTCGACGGTGCCGTCGACCAGCCAGTTCTCCTCGCCCGGTCTCAGGAAGGCGAAGCGCAGGCCAAGCATGCCGGGCTGCTCTTTCCAGCGCGCCACAACCGAGCGATTGTCCCGCCGGCTCACATCGAAGAAGCCGAGTATCGCGAGACGATCGGGATGCTCCCGCGCCGCTTCGATGGCGATTTCGTTCGCCCGCGGGTCCCAGCTCGGCGGATGAAGCAGCACGCGATCGACGCCAGCTTCGTCCATGTCATGCAGCAATTCGTCTTTCGTGTAATGCGAAACCTGGCGATGTACTGGCACAGGCGTTCCGCTCTGCCAGATGTGCACCTGCGAGTCGACAATCATCATGGACTTTTCTCCCCGGGGTCAGAGCGCGCACACTACACGGCACGGCGAGACTGTGCAAACGAAGGAGATCGTCGTGCCCGATCGACCGAGCAGGCGATCGCGATCGGACTTTCGAAAGCGCGTCGCGCGGGTGTGAAGCTTCCGCCACCGAAGAAAGGCACGACATCGAAAAAAACCCGCCAGCGGGCTGAGCGGGACTACGAAGCCGGGAAGAAGGCTTCCAAACCGACGTCACGAACGCGCGCCCGCAAACGGCGCTAGCCGCCGCGCTCGCGCTTCGACTCCGTCGCACTACCCTCGGCGCGATCGGAGATGCTCACTGCGGTTGTATGCCGGCCCGTTTCGCGATGTCGGCGTATTTCTGGATGTCCGCTTTGATGAACTGCGCGAACTCTTCAGGTGTCGTGCTGACAGGCTCGAGATTCAGGCTCGCATAACGCTCGAGCACGTCAGGCATCTGTACGATCTGGCGTGCGGCCGCGTTCAGCTTCTGAACGACGTCGCGCGGAAGTCCGCGCGGGCCGTGCACCCCGTACCAGCCGCTCGCCACGTAACCCTTGATGCCGAGCTCGTCTGCCGTCGGAACGTCAGGTAACTGCGCAGAGCGCTTGAGCGACGTGAATGCGAGCGGCCGCAGCCGTCCCGCCTGCACCATCGGCACGACGACCGGGCTCGGACCGAACATGAGCGGAATGTGTCCGGCGAGAAGATCGTT
>Ga0075421_100010351_pt1 | contig 11521 bp, 7 predicted proteins | sample SoiMetdeltSBSDD5_FD_75292 | JGI IMG/M metagenome (GOLD analysis project Ga0075421, IMG submission 75292) | Bulk soil microbial communities from a Populus tree surrounding site in Tennessee, USA - Soil MetaG P. deltoides SBSDD5 | ecosystem: Environmental > Terrestrial > Soil > Tree plantation...
GACCTAGCGGATATGGAATATTCCGCACTAAACGAGGTGGCGATGAGATTCGGCATCGCGCTGATCGGTTTCAAGGGCATCAGCGACGGTGAAAAGCCGCTCACCGGCGAACTCGTGCAGTGGACGGAACTGCTTCCTGTCATCGACAGGAATCTCGCAGTAGCGATCGCCAGTCTGAAGACACGGATTGCGCAGGGCGAGATCAATAAAGATGATTTGACCCAGATGCCGTCGCACTGGAGGCCCGAGCACGCAACTTTTGGACGTCAGGCGTCGCGCTCGACGACAGCGGTCCGGTCAAGCGGAGACAGTTGACGACGAATGTCGTTTGTGTCCCGGCCCGATGGAGTAGCCGAATCGACGGCTGCGTTCCCGCGTCAGGACCGCCCCCTCGCGTATGTTCAATGTGCTGCTGGTGGGCGGACGTCCGCCGGGCCTTGGCGACGGTCTGCACCGAATCCTGAGCGCCGCGTATCAGGCCCTCGATCTTTAATTGTCGATCGCGCCAAGCGGATGGCCAGCGATGTAGCGACCGAACGGCTACGCTTTACCAGGTTTTAACCCGAGCAAAATCACGCCCTCCAGGTTCGCAGCAGTCTCGCTCCAAAGCTCCGATCAGCGCCTGCAAATTGGCGTAAATTAACCAACATCGTAGGAGTTACGTCCCAAAAAGACACGTTATCCATACCCGAGTAATTCCCGCGCAAAACCGCTGCCTAACTTGCGCCTCATATGGTTTTGGCCTAGAGGTAAAGAAATAGTAAACATGTGGCGGGACATAAATCATGGAATATCGGAAAAGTTTAATCGGCGCGGCCGGCATTTTGGCCCTTTCCGTCGGTATGAACCAGAGCGCTGGTGCATCGGTCGCCCCGCCGGTTGGTGAAGTGAACGTACCGCTGGCGCGCGATGTCACGTCGGAATACCTGGCCGATCCGCTGCTGGAATTGATTGTTCGAACTCAGGGATCTTTCACGGAAGATGCAATCCGGTCGGCGCTCACGTCCATGTATGCCGATGCCACCAAAGCCGACATAGATCGACTGCCCGAGCTGTTGAACAACATCTCTACGCTGGGTATTGCGCCAAACGTGTTCCAAGTTTCCAGACAGACTTTAATTGATATCGTTTCATCCTCCGCGATGGACGACTTGGCGCAAGAGCAGCTCGTCGCGCAGCTGGAGCACGGCACTGGTCTTATTCAGTTAGCTCAGTCCAGAACCACTCAAGAAGAGATTCTGCGGCGTAGAGGTAGACGAGACCCGGCCCAGGTGGGTCAAACCCCCAGAGCCCCAGGCGCGGTGGGTCAAACTGGTGGCGGCGGCTACTAAACGACGCGCCTGCGTCTAAAAACTGTTCTTCAAATGACTAAGGGCCGACATCTCACTGAGATGCCGGCTTTTAGCTATTTGGTGCCGCCGTCTGCAATGTGCGGGCTTTTTTAGGGTGTGCCGTCTGGTGCCACGCCCAGGCAGTGCGAATGATTGTGCCGAGATCGGAGCTATGCGCGCGGAATCCTAACTTGGCAGCTGCACGTTTGGGGTCCGCCACCAGTTCTGGCGGATCTCCGTGTCTTCGTTCCGTATAGACAATCGGTATTGTTGCGCCCGTCATTCGTTCTATTTCATTGACGACTTGTTTCACCGAATAGCCTGTGCCGGTACCGATGTTAAAAATACCGGACGGACCGCCGTCAAGAAGAGCGCTAAGGGCCAGAATGTGGGCGTCGGCAAGATCGGTTACATGAATATAATCACGGATAGCCGTGCCATCGGGGGTCGGATAGTTTGAGCCGAATATTTGAAAGTTTTCGAGGTAGCCCTGAATCCACATGAGTGCTCGCGGAATGAGATGGGTTTCCTGATCCCTTAGCTCGCCGATTTCGCCATCCGCGTCAGCGCCGCAAGCATTAAAGTAGCGCAAGGCCGACCAGCGCAGATTATAGCTGTCGCCATAATCGGCGAGCATCCGCTCGACCATAAGCTTGGAAGCTCCATAGGCGTTTATCGGATTGGTAGTGGTCTCTTCAATGATCGGCTGTTGGTTAGGGACGCCGTAGACAGCGCAAGAACTTGAAAACAAGACGGTTGACACTCCGGCCGCGCGTAACCCCTCCAACAAATGATAAGAACCGACGACATTATTGGCGTAATATTTGGCCGGGTCGGAGATGGATTCGGCAACCGCGGCATAGGCCGCAAAATGGATGGCGGCGACCACCTGATGGTCCCTGCAGGCATCCCTTACGGCCGACGTATCCGCGATGTCACCAACGACCAAGGGACCCCAGCGTACAAAATCGCGATGGCCCAGGGACAGGTTGTCCAGAGTGATCGGCTCATATCCGGCGCGCTTGAGGGCCTTGCAAGTGTGCGACCCTATGTAGCCGGCGCCTCCTGTGACTAGGATCTTATGTGGCATTCAGAACTCCAGATCTGGCATCCAATATGCAGCTCGACCCTAAAGTCACGGTTAGCCGTTGGTTAAAAGGTAGGCCAGCGCCGTTCTAGATGTGCCCTAATGGCAACAATAAAATGGGAATTAGACTTCGGGCACACGAGAGCGGTTGCTACCCACGGTTGGCCCTGCCAAGATTGTGTCACAAACGGAGGGGGTTGTCTGTGCGAATTCCTATAGCTGTGACTGCGGTTGTAATTTCTGCGGCATTCTTGGGCGTGTCGCCCAGCTGGGCGCAAGGAAATACGGGCTCAGGCACTCTCATTGCGACGCCAAGTCCTGCCCCACCTTCGCCTGGCGCCCCTCCTTACATGGAAGCTTGGGCGGGCCTCGGCTTGACTCATAGTTTTTATGGAGGGTGGGTCGGCGGTGTCGTAGCCCTGAGCGAGCACCGAAATGTCTGGGAAACTGGTTTCGTGCTGCGTGGCGAAGCGACACTTGGCTGGTATGACGCGAACACGAACACTCCGAATGTAGGAGATGTTCTCTACAACAACGGTTCCCTGCTGTTCGGTTACCGTCAGAAGGTCGGCAACGGATTGCTGACGGGCTATATCGGCGTCAGTTACGAATCGCACGACAACGACGATCGGTTTGCCGCTATCCGCGGACTTGAGGGCGGCGTCAGGGGCCTCGTCGAATATTATACCCAGATCATGCCAACCTGGGATTTCTATGGGCAAGCGTCTCACTCCACAGCCTTTGAAACCACCTTTCTGTTCGCGCGCTCCGGCTTCAAGCTGGCGGATAAGATTTGGGCCGGCCCGGAGGCTGCTTTTTTCCGCAACGAAGATGACTATCGTGAGAATCGTCTTGGTGGATTTGTGAGATTTGAGCAGGCCTTCTTTGGGAACGGCATTACCTTTTCGGGCGGCTGGGTTAATGCCCTTCGCCGGGAGGACGACGACGGATGGTACGCCACCGTCAATTTTGACTTCCAATTCCGGTAATCGGAAAGAGCGGGGGGACGGTTCCCTCGCTTGGTCCTCATCCTTCAGCGCAGTTCCCAGAACACGGCAGGGGTCTTTGGCACCTGCCGTTAACGTAACTGCTTACGTTGGTTGGACCTATTCTCCCGTTCGTTGTATGACTTACAACCAATGGTCGTGCGCGGCAGTTCCCGCAGGATCGAGGCGTAGAACCAGCGGATGTGACCGCATCCCGCGCGCCAGATGATTGATGGATCGGGTGAGTGGTCGAGACGGATGAACAGAGTTGTACCGGAGCGTGAGCTGAGTGGCGCGCAAATCCCCGAACCAAAAACGGGAAAAAAAGTCTGTGTCGTAACTGGTGAACTTGAGGGACCGTTCTATAACGGCGGTGTAGGTACGCAGAACCGCGCGCTCGCCATCGTGCTTAGCAGGCTCGGCTACGACGTCGACATCCTCTACACGCAAGTTAACCGAGGAACTCCGTTTTGCCTCCGAGGCACGTTCGCCGATCACGTCGCCGCATTCCAAAATCTCGGGATCAGGCTGCTGTGCATCGACAACGACCAAGAATCCACCAATTGGCACGCGCGGTCATTTCTTGCGCTTCAGCATCTTCTGCGACACCGATATGATCTCGTCTTCTTCGATGACATGCTCGGGACTGCATACTACCCTCTGCTTGCGCGCCGGACGGATGCCCCGAGCCTTCGCGGGACAAAGATGTCTGTTACGTTGCATGGGTCGGTAGAATGGGCAGCCGACCTGAATCAAGCTCCAGTTACGCACTTCGAGGGACTTCCGCTCATGGAAATGGAGCGGCGCAGCATCGAGCTTGCCGATTCGGTAAGAGCGGGAAGCGAATATATCTTTCGTAAGTATCGAAGCTATGGCTGGACGATCCCGGACAACTTCATTGTTCTGCCGAATTTCGTCTCGGGCGTGCAAGCCGCCGCGCAGCTCCAAAAAAAGGTTGAAATCAAGGAAATCGTTTTTTTTGGACGCCTTGAAACCCGAAAAGGGCTTTGGACATTCTGCCGCGCTCTCGATCGCCTGAAATATATCCTTGCCAACCAGCGGGTAACGTTTCTTGGCAAGATGACGCCGGAGACGGGCGATATCCTGATCAAACGATCGGCGGCCTGGCCGTTTCCCGTCCGCTTCCTGAACAACTTCAACCGCGAGCAGGCCCTGGCTTACCTAAAACGGGATGGCCGGCTGGCGGTGATGCCTTCGACCGAAGACAACAATCCCAGCGTGATTTTGGAGTGTCTTGAAGAAGGAATTCCGTTTCTTGCAAGTTCGGGAAGTGGCGGCGAAGAGCTTCTCGACAAGGAAAGCCAGGGCAATAATCTTTTCGAGCCGACGGTTGATGGGTTGTGTGCGAAGCTTCTTGAAACGCTTGCTGATGGCGGGATGACCGCTCGCGCCTCGTTCGATCCGGTGCAATTGCAGACTTCGTTTGCCGAATGGGTCGACGTTCTTATTAATTCTCGCACTCCTGTCCCGCGGAGCCGTGCGAAGCGTTCGCTGGCACCGGTTCCGGTTCTGTTGGTTATTGTTCCGTCCGAATTTCGGATGGATCAAGCAGTTTCAGAAATCCGCAACACGCTGGAAGCCTTCGCAGGAAGAGTGCAGATCGAGGTGCTGGCGGCGGAGCCGAAGCTCTTGCGCCGGCATCTGGCGGGCACAGCGAACGTCAACGTATCGGCATTCCAGGATTTCCGGGCTCTCACACGGTCGTTAACGAAACGCGCTGCCACAGTGGTTGGCCTGTGCCATATCACGCAGATGCTTCCTCGGGAATGGGCGGAGCGCGCGCAAAGTTGTTTTGTAAAAAACGAGGATATTGCCGCTCTCACAGGAATGGTCGCGACCGCACGGGAGCCGGATAGCAGACCGCGCGAGCCCTTTTTCAGTACGTTTGAAAAGCTCTGGAATTTTGACCGATATATTACCGGCTTTGCGCCGCCTTTGTTTTCATTGCGGCAGGATACCAACAGCGGTTTTGCGTGGATCCGATCCGACTTAATGGCGCTGGTCAGCGACGTATTGCCGATCGACGGGCAGCATGAACGTCCGAGGTCCATGCAGAACTGGATCCACGAAATCCTTGTAACGCTCCATATCGCCGGCAAGCGCTTCGAGCTCGTTCCCGATCAACTGGTCGAACAACCTAGTCAGGAAGCACCGTTTGAAGCGTTGCGCTCGGGCGACTTTATGCGTTCGCTGGCAACGAAGTTGCACGGTTATATCCGTGGAACCGATCAATGGTGGCTTACGCGCCTCGCGATTGATGCTGGCCTAGAGCGCGAAAGAGCCCGCCACAATGCAAATTATTTGAAATCTGTGGCAGCCACACTTGCGACGGATATTGTGCCGATCAGCGCCTACGCGCCTCGGGAGCAAAGTTACCCGCATCTGGCGCAAATCGCCCATGCGACCGGACAGATCGATATTGCTGTCGATCTGCTTGCGGCTCTCGTCCTGCCAGAGAAAGGATCCGAGAGCTCCAAGATCACCGAGCATGTGAAATCTTCGGCCAGAGCGATAACGCTTGCAGAGCTGCTTGACGGCAAGCACTACGCTCCCATTAATCTCAATCACTCTTGGTCGTTCAAGGTCGCGAAGAATGGAAAGGAATTCGAACTCCATCCCAATTCACCGGGCGAGGGCAGGGCAGCGCTCTCATTCTCGTCGATCGACCTTACTCGTTCGACGAAGTTTGCGTGCACATTGCGGCTCCCCTTGCGCGATGCTTGTCCGGTGCGTGTTCGTGTGGATGTGATTCCGCCCGACCGCGCGCATTACTACGCCGCCGAAAAAACCCTCCAGCCGGGCGATATTTCCCAATGGGAATTTGAAATTCCGTCAGCCGTGCGCACTACCTGCACTGTCCTCCTCGGCATCGAGATGGCTGACCCCAGGGATCGGGCCGAGCACGGGTTCACCATGATCGCAGATGCCAGGTTCGAGTGAGCAGAATGATGGGAATGGAAATTCCGCTATTATCGCATCTGGCTTCGACCAGCGAGCTTTCGACGAAGCCACTGAAGGTATGCGTCGTATCGTCCGAATTCCTCGGGCCTGTTAAAAACGGCGGAATTGCCACAGCGACCAGCGCCCTAATCAAGCTTCTGGCGGCCGACGGACATCGGGTCACCCTGCTTTACACGCTTGTGGAGAATGGGAAGCCGACCAATGCTGCCGAGCAGGACAGCTCAGGCCGGGAAAAATCATGGCAGCACTGGGTCGACGAGCTGGCCGGTCATAAAATCACGCTTGCATATATCCCTCACGACGGCGGCTACGAGGACTATCTTCGCAAGTCGTGGCTGGTCAAAGAATTCCTCAGTCGACAGGATTTCGATCTCGTCTATTTCGACGACTGGCATGGACTCGGCTATTACTCGGTCTTGGCCAAGCGCGCCGGGTTGGCTCCCTTTTCCGGTCAACTCCATTGCGTAATCACGCACGCTTCGAAGGAATGGGTGTGTTCAATCAATGAGCAACACATCCGATCAATTGCCGACCTTGAAGTTTGCGGTCTGGAGCGGCGTAGCATCGAGCTGGCCGACGTTGTTATCGGGCCTAGCCGCTATCTGCTTCGCGAGTACAAACAGTACGGCTGGCGCCTTCCGAAACAAACCTTCCATCAGCCGCTTCCGATCGTCGCTGATTCGATTGAACCAAGCGACGCAACAATCGAGATCGACGAATTGGTGTTTTTCGGACGCCTGGAAACGAGAAAAGGTCTTTGGCTTTTCTGTGAGGCGCTGGACCGGATATCAGACCGGCTTCGCGACAGGACAGTCACATTCCTTGGAAAGACCAGCGATACGGGTATCTCCAGCGGCTTGCAGTTGCTGAATCGCAGCACGAAATGGCCGTTTCGCGTTCGGTTGTTGACGGATTACGATCGTGACGAAGCGATCGGATACCTGAAGCAGGGCAATAAACTGGCAGTGATGCCATCGCTCGCAGATAATAGTCCGTGCGTTATTCACGAATGCATCGAGGCCCGCGTGCCTTTCATCAGCACGCTGGGCAGCGGAATTCAGGAACTCGTCGACCCCGCGTGCTGGCCGGACATGATGTTCGAGCCGACGGTTCATTCGCTAAGTGAGACACTTGCCCGGGTTCTCGATGAAGGCGCCAAGCTTGGACGGCCAAGCATCGATCCGCAGGAAAACATAGGTGCCTGGTCAGCGTGGCACTGTTATGTCACGCCCAATCGGGCGAAGCTCATGGCCTCCGCTCCGATACCGCAGACCGAAAAGACAATAGCCGGGAAGAACGACGGAAAGAAAAACGTTCCTATTCTCGTAACAATTGATGACGGGAATTGCTCGCTTCAGCTGCTCGCCGAAAATCTTATCACGCATGTCAAACGGTTCGGCCGCTTCGCGTCGTTTCTTGTTCTTTCTAGTAGGGGAAGCGCGGCCCGAGAAGCACTAGCGGACTTATTCAGCGGAGCAGAGGGCTCGTCTGTGAGCTTCCTCGATCCTTCGGCTATTGGGAGGGCGCGCAAACTCATTGGCCAATCCGAATTGGCCTTGTTTATCGATGCCGATGTCGAGGTGACTCCCACATTTTTCGTTTTGGCTCTTGATGCGCTTGCCCGCGACCCATCGGCCATCGTTACCTGTGTTGGCGCGATCCGCGACAACCGGCTTCAAACGCCGCGAATCGAACAGCTTCCGGCCGGCGATATACCGGCATTGTCGGTGCTCGACCGGCCGATCGGCGGTCCTGTTTGGGCTGCATCGCCCGCGAATTTGGCCAAGCAATTCTCCAACCTGGAATTTTATGACAAACGATCGGATGCACTCGTTTCGTCATGGTTTTTGGGTGACCTGCTTATGAGCCGTCGCCGAATGGAAAATGGAGCGATTGAACTGATTCCAATCGTGGGAGGGATAGCCACGCGCTATCGGCAGGATCCGCTTATGGCGAAGAACGTGGAGGAGATCCGGCTTACCGCCGCTGCATTGGATATCCCTCGTTCGCTCTATGCCGGAGGGGCTCCATGGTTTGCGATCTCCGCCTGCAGTACCAATGCAGCACAACCGCAACAGATGCCGGGCGAGTTGTTTTCAGCTCTGCCAGCTGACCATCCCCTTGCTGTGCTTGAGGCGCGCGGGGGCAATGGTGACTTCGCTGTTTTGGCTGCCTCACTCGGCCGGCCTGAGCTGGCGTTGCAATTGGAAGCAGCGGGCGGTGGATCGGCAAAGCGTGTCAAAGAGTTAATGGATATTGCCGTGAGCGCAGCACGGCGTCGACCGATTTTCGACCTTGCCGACGTCTTGGCAAATGGCGACCGGATGGAATTCGGCCGGCAATCGTTCCCGCAAAAGGTAGAGCGCAAGGTGACGCTGTCGCAGTCGAGCAGCAGCGGCCAAGCCGGACAAATCGGCGTCTATCTGGAAAATCGGCTCCGGCTCACCGGTCGCAAGATCCAAGCAACAGCCAATCTGCTCACCGGCGGACCTGGAAAGCTTTACTTCCTGGACGTGCCACTTTCCGGCAATTCCTCGCTCACGGCCACGTTCCGATCTGGCGTTCAAAGTCCGCTTCTCGTGCGAATAAAGGCAATCGACAGCTTGAACGGAGAGGAAATGAGTTCAACGTTCTCGCATTTGGAGGCGGATCAAACGGTTACGTTATCGCTTCCCCTCTACGAAATTTACGGACGGGCGGTATTCCTTTTCGAGTTTAGCGGTACGGCATATATGCAAGTCATCGCGGAACAGATACTCGTGCAGTGAAGCCCGGGCAGCGCTCAGCTCTTGCATCGCGAGGACGTCGGTTTATGCCGGGAGCTGGGTGAGTTCTCTTACCGCTGTCTTCCAGGATTCTGAGCGCAACCGGTCTTCCAGTTTCCCACCTTGAGTTTGGCAGAGATGGCGCGCAATGCGCATCAAGAGCGGAGTGATTGCCCGCGTCCGGTCGGTTCTCAATCGGGCGGCTTCCGCCTCCGAGCAGCCAAACAGATGCGGAGCGTTCATCACGAAGCACGTCTGGATGGCTTTTTCCAGAGTGCCTTTTCTGCTGGCGAGTAGTGTCGCTCCGGAATCCCGGACGCGATACTTGACCAGGCACGCATCAATATTTGCCAACTTGTGTTTGACCACGAGCCGCATCCAAAGGTCGTAGTCCTCAATCAATGGCTCCCAGTTGCGATAATTGCCTACCTCGAGAACGGCGTGGCGCCGGAATAAAACGGTCGGATGCCACATTACCCACGCGTGCAACATCCGCTGCACGATATCGCAATGTTTCAAGGGAAGCGCGTAGTGCTGTCCGTATTCCCTTCCCGCTTCGTCGATCCTCATGACTTGCGATCCGACGGCGGAGACTTCAGGATTATCTCTCAAGAATTTCAGTTGAATTTCCAGCCTTGAGGGGACATTCACATCATCTGCATCGATACGGGCGCAGAATTCCGTCTCCGACGCTTCCACCATCATCGCCAGCGATGCGCCGAGGCCCGCAGGACGATCCACAACAACGCGTCCCGGCAGGCGAGAGGGAATCCAGGATCTTAATTCCTCAATACTGCCGTCGGTCGAGCCGTTATCCCATGCCAGCACCTGATAGTCGCTACAGGTCTGTGCCGCTATGGATGCCAGTGTTTCCGGCAAATAGGGCATTCCGTTTTTTACAGGCAGCAGCCAGCTCACGGATGGGGGTGTAGAATTTGTCATTGTCGCCGCACGATCTTTGTATCAAATTTCGGTAGCATTCCAGTTATAAGATGGACTACACGTGCCTGGTCAAGATGCCAGGGTCCAACCCGATGTCCAACGCGAACGGACCGATACAGCCGGCGCCAAATCTGTCTGGCTTCGGACGGACGGTGGCTTAACCCTACTGGGCTAGAAATATGCAAACAGCGTTGACCGTGGATGGACCTACCAGCAAAGACATGACGAAGTTTATTATTTTGGCCGTAGAGCGAACGGGGTCCGATTTGCTCCGGGGTTTGTTGGATTCGCATCCGGAGTGTTTTGCCGGTCATGAGTTATTCAACGGAGTCTACTTCGAACTCGGCTGCGTGCCTTGGTACCTCGATCCGAAGACAGGAGGTTACAACAACCCCTTTAATTTCGACCGAGAATTGGTGGATCTCCGCGAGAAATCTCCGGGTGAGATGATTGAACGCTTAATGGAGGTGTCCAGAGCGGAAAATTATCGCGCTGCTGGTTTTAAGCTCATGTATTATCATGGCGAAAACAAGCGAGCGGCGCGCGATTACCTTGTCTCCCAGTCAGATCTACGGGTTATCCATCTAAAGCGAAAAAATCTTTTACGCCGATTGGTTTCACTCAAGCGGGCGCAGGCAACAAAGGGATGGAATTATACCTTGGCCTCGCCAAACCCACCCCTCCCTCAGGTCGAATTGAGTTTGATGGAGTGTGTGACAGAATTTTGTCACGTCGAAAGGCAGCAAGATCTCTACGAGGACCTATTTAAGAACCACGCATTGTTGACGATGTATTACGAGGACTTGGCTCAAGATCCACACAGGGAGGCGGCCCGTGCCGCCGAGTTTCTCGGATTGTCACCTTATGAAAAATTTGAAGTCCGTTATAAAAAAATTGCTACGGATTCGCTGAAAGATGCCTTCCCAAATTACGCGGAATTGAAAGAAACGTTTCATCGCTGGGCGGCTTACTTTGACGAATAGGACGGGTTAGCGGCTCTTGATCGGACGAGCTAACGTCCGGCGCCCGGCTCGTTAATATAAGCGTCACGATGCGATCGCGCGCCCCGTCTCAAGCCAGGCGGGGTTTCAGCGCCGCCCGCCGTTCGCCTTTCACGATTGGATGAAAATAGCCGATCGTGCGCTTTAGCCCATCAAGCAAATCGGTCTTCGGCGCCCAGCCCAGGGCTTCGGCAGCCTTTGAGATGTCGGGTTTGCGCTGGCGCGGATCATCTTCCGGCTTGGCGGCGTGAACAATCCGGGATTTGCTTCCCACCAATTCGATGACGATCTTTGCGAGCTCCAGTATCGTAAATTCACCGGGATTGCCGAGATTGATCGGTCCCGTCACCTGATCCGCCGTTCCCATCAGGCGAATAAGCCCATCGACCAAATCGTCGACGAAACAAAATGAACGCGTCTGCGAGCC
>Ga0075421_100010354_pt1 | contig 11520 bp, 16 predicted proteins | sample SoiMetdeltSBSDD5_FD_75292 | JGI IMG/M metagenome (GOLD analysis project Ga0075421, IMG submission 75292) | Bulk soil microbial communities from a Populus tree surrounding site in Tennessee, USA - Soil MetaG P. deltoides SBSDD5 | ecosystem: Environmental > Terrestrial > Soil > Tree plantation...
CCAACGATTCCGCATCCAGTCCATTCCCACGCTTGCGATCTTCCACGACGGCCGCGAGGTCACGCGTGCCGTCGGCGCGCAGTCAGCCTCGGCGATCGAGGCGCTGGTGTCGGGGCGGACCTACGCGTAGCAACCGGCGCGTCGCCCCGAGCTGCCATTCATTCAGAGTCTGAACATTGAATCGCTGTCAGCAAGGCATCATGCAGGAGCCCGTTGGAAACTGCGAGACCCCGGTTGTACGACAGGCGCCGGCCCGCAGAGAAGTCGAGCGTCCGGCCGAGAAGGTCGGTGACACGTCCGCCCGCTTCTTCGATCAAGAGCGCACCTGCCGCCTGGTCCCAAATCGCCTCGTGCACGCCCGCGTCCGAGGGAAATCGAAGCAACACGTCGGCATTTCCGCTCGCAATCACCACGTGCTTGGCCTGACTGTCCATCGGTATCGACGGTGCGCGGGTCCCGAGCGCGTTGATAGCACGATTGAGGCGGCCGACGTCGCCATGGGACGTCTCGAACGACTGCAGCACGCGCGCCCGGGCCGGATCATCCACATCCGAGACAGACAGGCGCTGCATAGAGTCGTCTGAAAGAGACGACCACCACGCACCCAGACCGCGGACCGCTACCGCAATACCGCCCTTACCGTGGCGCGAGGCGCCCTCGCCTACGAGCAGGTGTGGACACCCGAGCACGCCAACGCGAACGACCCCGTCCACGATCAACGCCAGCGCGACGACATATTGGCCACCGCGAAGGAGGCCTTTTGTGCCGTCGACTGGATCCAGCGTCCAGAACCGTTTGCCGGGACTGCCGCCACCGCGGCCAATCCACTCCAGGATGTCATCGGGCGTACTGCTCCCGTCCACCTGTCGCACGAGGTCGACGACACGGGCCGACACACCCGCCGAGCCGATGGCGCGCAACGCCGAGGCATCTTCTTCCGCCACGAGGATGTCGTCCGGGAAATCTTGGCCGAGGCGTCTGGCAATGAGCGCCTGCACGCTGAAATCGGCCACAGTGACCGGCGAGTCATCGTCCTTTGTCAGCGCGCCGCTGGCCGCTTCGTGTTCCACCATTCGCGTCACGCGAAGGGCCTCGGAGACCGCTTGCATCGCGAGCATCGCTTCGCGACCGAGATCGCGTGACGTCACCATGTCGTCGGAGCGCTCGAAGGCTGGGAGATCCTGCATCTAATCAAGTGTCTTGGGGAAGCGCAGCCTCGCTGGCCGTAATTACGCCGCTCGTGATTCACTGCGTATGGTGCCGCCCTTCAGACGCTCACCAAGCACAAGGATCGCTTTCTGCAACACGTCCTCAGGAGAAGATGAGGCATCGAGACGATGCCAGGCGATCGGACCTGTGCCTTCGGCAAGCTGATTCCGGATGACACTCGCATCGGCGTCGGAGGCATCGAAGCGGCGCCGCGCGGATCGCGCGATCAACTCCGACTCCGGCGTATCCAGCCACAACCCCACGAACGGCACCCCCGCGGCTGCCGCCAGCCGCTCAATCGTATCCCGATCGGACCGATGTGCGAATACAGCGTCCGCGATTGCGGCATGGCCGTTCCGTACGAGGACGTCGGCATGCTCGGCGACGGTCGCGTACACACGCTGCGATACGTCCGGTGTATAGCCCTCCGGACCGAGACGGTGCAGTGGCTCCACACCGCACAGCCACTTACGAATCTCGTCACTGCGAATCACAACCGCGCCTGGTACCGGACCGATCCGCGGCCCGAGCGCGTGGGCCAGCGTCGACTTGCCGGATGCGGAAAATCCGCCGATCCCAATGAGGCATGGTGGCGGCGGACGCAGCAGTTCCTGCGCCAGCGCCAGATAACCTCCGGCCATCGCCTTCAGTTCGTCTCGACGCTGTGAGTCACTCTGTAGGCTGGCCGCCGTTGCACTGGTCTTCGATCGCACCGCGGCACGGCACGACAGAAACAGCGGCAGAAGACGCACGCCTTCGAAATCGCGTGTCTCGGCGAGATACGCGTTCCAGACCGCGTTGGCATGCCGCGGCAGCTGACGTCGCCACAGGTCCATGAGGAGAAAGGCCAGATCGTACAGAACGTCGATGCACGCGATCTCGTCGTTGAACTCAATGGCGTCGAAGAGGGTCGGGCGGCCGTCGAGCAAGACGATGTTCCGAAGGTGAAGGTCGCCGTGGCATTGCCGGACAAGTCCAGCGTCCCGTCGTGCGTCGAGCAGTGCGCCGTCGCGCTGAACGGCATTTCGAGCGTCCTTCGTGACGCGAGCGCCGAGGGCTTGATCGAGGATTCCGGCACCCTGTTCGACAAAACCTGCCGCGTTGCCGTCGATGACCCACGCCATCCCGGCCCTGCCGCCATGGTCCGAACGGGGCTCCGCAGTCAAATGGAGCTGCGCGATCGCAGATGCCAGAGGACGCATCAGGCCGATATCTAGGGTTCCGCGCGTTGCGAGCCGATCGAAGAGGCCGTCCTGATCGAACCGGGCCATTTCGACGAGCCAGTCCACTGGTGTGCCGGATCCGCCAAGCGCCAGCGATCCGTCCGGTTCACGCGTGACGGCGACGACGCCCTGATACAGCTCGGAAGCGGTGCGACGATTAATCCGTACTTCGGCCTCACACATCGCGCGCCGCCGCTCGATGGTGAAAAAGTCCAGATAGTCGTACAAGACTGCGCGCTTGAGCTTCCAGGCACGTGTGCCGGCCAGAAACACGACTGACGCGTGGGTCTCGATGCGCTCGACCGCGTCGCCAGAGTGCGTCGAGGATGATCCGAGAAACGCGAGGACCTTGGTCTGGTCTGCCGTGATCATCGGTATGCCGCTCAGACCTTCACTCTAGGCAACAACCATGCCGCGGCCGATCACGTTTCTTCAGCAGCGGCGCCGCCAGGGCGTGCGATAGATCGGGTGGCCCAATTTCCTGCAGCTCGTAGCGGGCCCGCACGACCGGTTGTCGATCTCTACGAGCCGGCGCAAGTCGATCGGGGTGCCGAACGATCACGAGATCGCAGGGCACCTGCGCGATCGTGGCATCGTGGCCTCCAGCTCGCGGGTCTGCTGGTCGCCGTAACCCATCGCGGGCAGCAGCCGACCCATTCCAGGGTAGGTAGTGTAGGTAGCTGCAATGCTCCCATTAGCAAAAGGACGCGGATCGACGATTTCGCCGGCACCGAACTTCCGGGCGAGCACCGTCCCCGCGCCGAACCGCATCTCACCATGCGTCAACGTCGGTCCATCTTCGACCACGAGCATCCGCCGACAGCGTCGTATTCGTCGCGTCCAAGGATGGACCCATCACGTGCATGTTTCGGCCTGTGCGTCACGACGCCGTGCGTGCATGGCGCCACGGCTCGCGCATCCTGGTTCCCGTGGATTTCAGTCCGCACTCGGAACATGCACTCCGTTATGCGGCGGCGTTCGCAGTCCGCCTCGACGCACCGGTGGAGGTTTTTCACGTCGTGGAAGAGCCATGACGATGAGGTCGATGCCGCCGGCCTGCGCGTATGCGGCAATACTGATCGAGTTGGCGTTCTGCTTCCGCCATCAAACGGTCTCGAAGCTCGGGGAATTTGGACGCGTTGTAATCGACGATGTTGAGCATGACGTCCCGCATCGATCCTACCGGAGCCAGCCCGAGGGCTACAGCCTGCTGCGGAGCCTCCTGGCTGCGGCAGCTCACTGCAATGGCGACCGTCAGCGCAACGGTACTGATCCAACGAGCAAACGGAGAGTGCACATCTGCGGTTCCTTTCCCACGGTCGTCTCCACGCGGTGACGTGGCGACGCGTTATGTCGTCGCCAGCAATCCAGATACTTCTCGTTCGCCAGTCCGAACCCGGTATGCTTCCTCGACGGGCGTCACGAAGATGCGTCCATCGCCAATCTCGCCGGTACGCGCGGCACCGATAATCGCGCGGACGGCAGAGTCGACCATTTCGTCGGCAACAACTACTTCGAACTGAATCTTGGGCAACAAGGTCACTTCATACTCGTGTCCGCGATAGATGGCGGTGTGCCCTTTCTGTCTGCCGTGTCCCCTGACTTCCGTGACGGTCAATCCGGAGACCTGAATCCGCTCGAGGGCCTCCGTGATCTCGTCTATCTTGCTGTTCCGCACGATTGCTGTGATCAGTTTCATCGTCGTCGTCCTCCGCGACTAGTGTGTGACCCGCCCAGCGATCAAGCCTGTCCATCAATTCCACTTCGCCCGCTCAGGCAATCCCTCCCAGTGGGGGCAGTGCTCGCACTCGTCTTCCGTGACCCCACGTCGTTCGTCGACGCGGATGCACACCCAGAGTTTCTCGGGCTGTAGCTGATCCGGCACACCGGGTACGCGATACCCGTGCCGGCTCCATCGGCAGCCCCAGACCGTTTGCAGCATCGGAGTTCCTGACATGGTCTCCACCCCTTTCCACGCAGTCGGTTGCTACTCGAACACGACACCAGGACGAACGCTCTCGGGCAGCGCAACTCTTAGTACGTCAATCACCAGGTTTGCGTCCACGTCGACGAGCACGAGGTCCCGTCCCCAGAACAGGTACTCGAGCTCCTCCGGAATCACGGGCAGCACTTGCGCAAGCGCTGGCCAATAGGCCGATTCGAGTACCGGTGGGAACGCCTGGTTGACCATGGGAGGCGGTTCGCCCCAGAGGGGTTCATAACCTGTCATAGGGCTATGGACGACCCCATAACGCAGTGCGTGGTCGATACGTGTTCTCAGGAGCTCCCCGACGGCGGGTGTAAAGACACGTCCAGGTCCCGCCTGTGGATACGCGGCAACGAGCGCGGTTCGCAGCTGCTCATTCACCAACGTCGCTTCCTCGTCCCCGAACATGTGAACAGGGGCCAGCGACCGGGCGAGGTAGCGGTGGACCATCACGTACGCACTCACGCGTCCGTGGAACTCGTCGAGCGTGCGCTCCTCGAGAGCTTGCGGCGTCAGGACCTCGAGCTGACAGTCGCGCGGAGAATCGGGAAGGGGCAACAGTGGCACAAGCGCCAAGGGAACGCGAACAAGGATTGTGGCAAGCATGACCGAATCCTCCTCTCCGGAGGTACTGAACTTCCCCAGCGCCAATCGCACACACCGTGCCAGCCACTGAACCGCGCAAATCTGAACGAGGAGCAGCGTGCGGCTCCGGTTTGGGTAGATCCGCTTTCCGCGAGGTGGGGACTAGTTCGCGGCGGCGCTGAAAAGTCAGCGACGGGTACTGCGATCCGACGGGGCAACATGGTGCCGTTCATTCCTGTGGCTCTCCGCTTCGTGGCGCGGTCCTTGCCTGGTGTGGCTGGCCAGAGAGCAACGTGTTCCGTGTAGCCGTACTTTCCATCGTGCTGGCAATGACAGGGACCCCAACTGCCACATTGCTGTGCAGAACCTGGTGTGATCCCGACGCAGCCGCCACGAGTGGCTGCTATCACGAGCGTCTGGCCACTGTCACCATCGTGGCCGGCCGGGACGGCTGCCGGAACACGGTGCTCAGTGCCACCTCGATTGTCCAAGAGAATGTCAGGCGTACTGTTCCGCCGGGCAGGGCGTACGCGCTTCCGCTGCCACGTTATCAGCTTGCCCCTTCGACCGTCGGTAGTCGCCTTCGTCCCGGGGCCGATCGGGATCGTTCGCTCGACAATCAGCCTCTTACAACCGCCCTGCGGATCTGACCCCACAGCCGCACAGCGCGCAACCTGTACGCGCGGTCCCCGTTAAATCGGCGTGTGCGAAGGGCACCGCCATCGGCATTACGGTTGGTTCGTTGTGGCTACGGCCACAAAGAAAGGGGGTCGTCATGAGAACTATTCACTTCCGTTCCGTCGCGCTCGCCGCTCTTGCTTCTGTCGTTTTGACAGCGGGCGCCGCGGGACAAGACCGATCATCCGGGCTTCTCAACGCAGTCGAGGTGCGTCAGCTCGTCGATCGTGGCGAGCCCAATGACCACGTCCGCCTCAGCGCACATTTCACGGCGCTTGGCGAGCAGTATGCCGCGGAAGCCAAGCGGCACACTTCGATGGCGCAAGCCTTTGCCGGCAATCCGACCCGCAGTCTGGGCACCGGCATGAGCGCGCACTGCAAGCGTCTCGCCGACCTCAACAGCCGATCGGCGACGACCGTCCGTGAACTCGCCGTGTACCACGAGAAAGCGGCGGGCGGCACGCCTGGCACGCCGCCGCGTGGCGGGGCACGCTTCGAAGGCGGCGCCGGCGTTTCAGAACCGACGGAACAAGAGCTCAATGCTCTCGCCGCCAAGGCACGGATGCCCGCTGAGCACCGCGCGCTCGAGGAGTACTTCCTCACGCACGCGAAGCGGTATACCGCCGAAGCGGAGGTTCACGCCACGTTGGCCCAAGCCTATCGCGGCACGCGGATCGCGCAAGCGGCAGTGCATCATGACCGTCTGGTTGCGCTGTCGCGCGACGCGGCCAAGGAAGCCAACGAAGCTGCGGCAATGCACAAGCAATTGGCCACCATCGCCCGGTGAGCAGCCAGATCATCCGGGCCGGTGAAGTACGCCGGCCCGGCGTCGCGCGAACTCTTCCACATTCCTGGGGATGCCTCGCTGATGGGCCCCATGAGCGGCGCCATTCCAAGTCCGTCCGTCGATCGCCCGTCTGACAGCACAATTGACGACCCGGAACCCGGCGCGATGTGTGCGCCAACACCGTGAACGCCTGCATCGCCGCACCCGTGTCGATTACTTGAACGCCGGCTCTGGGATCGTTGGAACGTAGCCGGTTTGATTCTGTCTAAGTCAGTTAATTGGTCGCGTCCCCAGGATCTGTCGATTGGTGAATTTTGGCTTGCAGATCAGCTGCGGAGTTGCTCGCCCTACCGTGAGAAAGTCCTAGGCTCTCATGAGACCGACGCAAGAGTTGGCGATCCTGATCGAGCGAACGCATGAGGTCACGATTCGTTGGCCACAAGCGGAGATTTCTAAGCACAAACCCAAGCCAACCCACCCAATCTTCAGCAGGCTTCCACGAACGATAGAACCCTCGACCCGCGCCACCGTCTCCTGGCCGAAATAGGGACCGCCCTGAACGAGTGCATTCAGGCCATCCTCGAGCATCACCAGGCGATAGCGTGAATTACGCGTGTTGACAACCAGCTCGGTACCCGGCGGCAGCGACCGTAGATCGACCCCGGGCCGCGAGGACAAGTACGCATTCTTCGAATCGACCTCGGACTGGTCGGCGTAAGGGGTCCCTCGCCTTGCTGAGTCTTCGCCTGCATCGAACATTCGTGGCCTCCGTCGACGAGTGCGAGGCAAGACCCACGCCAACAGCCTCGTGTCGAGGCTCGCAGGCGAGCTACTCCGCTGGGTCAGATCCTGGGTTCATAGCTATGTTCCCAACCCGCTGCGAGATTGCTTGTCCGCTTGAACAGATTCTCGCGATGTACGAGCCGAGACGTGGGTGACCTGGGTACTCTTGCTCCGCATCCGAGTGCGAAGTATTCGAGAGGTCCGCAGAATTTCTCGCCTGCACAGGCCAGACGGTGTCCGGCGCCGCGTATTCAGTGCCTCCCATCGTGTTGCAGGACTGCGCTTAGCTGCGACGGGCGCCGCTTCGCCAGGTCGCCTCTCGAGGCTTCCGATGGATCCTAGCCCTGGCCCGTGTCTTGATTACCTTACGACATCAGAAGGCCAGTAATCAGGAGTCCCATATGAAGCGTCTTTGGTGGACCTCGGTCGGTGTTGTTGTGGTTATCTCTGTACTCGATGCGACAACGCAAAGCGCACGGCTTCAGATTCTGATGCAACAGAAACGCGAGTATGCGCGCGAGATGTTGACCGCGGTCACTCTCAGCAACTGGACCGAACTCGAACGGCTCAGTGCCGGCCTTTTGCGGCTTACTGAAGATCCTGCGTGGGCCCCGCTGACGTCGCCAGAGTACGCGGAGCACAGCACCGCCTTTCTCAGCGCGACTCAGAGTCTCCTGAATGCAGCCAGGCAACGAGACCCGGTGGCTGCCCCGCGCGCGTACGTATCTCTCACGATGAGCTGCGTTCGCTGCCACCAACAGGTACGAACACGAATGGCAGCGACTCCAGAGGTTCGCACATTCCGTTCGAGCTCGCGCCTCGTTGATGCGAGTCGGACTTGTGTTTCCGGCTCAAGGTTCTGACGCTCGCGGCGATCCTCGTGCTCGCGTTCGCGGCCGGATATTCGTCGGCCCAGAACCCGACTCTCAAGACGGCCATGCGCGAAAAGCTTACGAACACGCAACGGCTGCTCGAGGCGGTGGTTACGGCTGATTACGCCGCGATCGACCGTGAGGTCACCGCGCTCAGCCGAATCAGTGAAACCGAAATCGCGTCGTGGCAGGTCGGTGCATCGCCCGAGTACAGGAAGCAGGCGATGTCATTCGTCCGTTCCGTGCAGGGACTCCACGACGCCGCCGCCAAGCGCGACATCAATGCTGCACTGGCGGAGTACACGGCCCTTGTCTCGAGCTGCACTCGGTGTCACGCGCATGTCCGGAGCTTGCGGGCGGTGTCCTTCGAGACGTCCCTCTCCGCTAAGTGGCGGTCATGACCACGTTCGCACGGCGCGCGCTCGGAGCTACGAACGGTGAACGTAAGGCGGTAATGACGGAGATGCGACGCTTCGTTGACGAGACATCACCTGGGGCAAGATGCGTCGAATCTGGACCATTACATCACCCCACGGCGCGATCAGCTTTCCACTGAGCCGGGCCGCGCGCTGCTGGATACTTTCCAAAATACCGGACGATGGCGTCAATCCCTGCCTTTCACATCGGTGGTTGACCCAACGCCCACCACGGTACGTCGCGCGAATGAGCCGGCTATTCAAGCCGCCTGACAGGCACACCAGCGTAGAGGGAACGGGCGGGAAGCTTCGTGTGCTTCGGTACGAAGCTCATCGCCCCGACTTGACTGTGCGGACCGACGTCGACACCGATGTCAATGATGCTGCCGAGCCCAACCGTGACGCCATGGCCGAGACGCACGCGTGCCGTCTTGACGACCCCTCCTTCGACCGTATGGCCGGACAGATGCACTTCTCCGCCGATGACGACGTCATCGCCGAACTCGAGAAGATTGTGATCGCTGATGAAAAGCGAGTTCACGAAGACGCGGCGTCCGATACGGGCACCGTTCAAGCGAAGGTAGGCCGTCCAAATCGGCGAGCCACAGAACAACGGTCCCGCCAGTACGCGGACCACGCGAATCGCCACCATGTACTGGACCCACCTCATCAAGGGCCAACCGATCTCGGCAATCCGCATCTCGGTGTCCGCCGGCGTGCGCACCCTTGTCACGCGTGTCGCGACAGCGGACAGAACCATCAGACCCAACGCGAACACGACATAGGATGGGATGATGAGAAGACTGAAGACAGTCGCGCGGACCGCGACGCGCGCCGGCAGCCATGCGTCGAGCTGCATCCACGCCACCAGCACGGGCAGAACCGCCACCCCGCATACAACGCCTTGAACGACGCAAATCGAAAGGACCGTCCAACCAATTCGCCAGACCTTGGGCCACCTCCAGTGATGAGCGCCGTCCATCACGGGATTCTATGATTGACCAGTACGATCCTTCGCTGTCGATTGTGGGTGCCGGACAGCCGGTAATCCTGGTCCCCGGCATGGACGGCACCGGTCTGCTGTTCTATCGTCAGGTGCCCTTGCTGGCGCGTTCGTATCGCGTAATCACTTATGCGCTTCGCGATGCCGCCGCGACGATGGACGTCCTCGTGAGCGATCTCGCGCGCATCATTGACGCCGTTGCACCGACCGAACGCCGGGCCATCATCGTTGGAGAATCATTTGGGGGCGCATTGGCCCTGAGCTTCGCGCTCGCCAGGCCGGAACAGGTCAGCCGGTTGGTGATCCTCAATTCCTTTCCCTACTTCGCGCCTCAACGGCGTCTGCGACTCGCCGCTGTTGGACTCGGCGCACTTCCATGGGGGGCAATGGGGCTGGTCCGGCGGCTGACTGCTTTTCGTCTGCACTCACCACGTACCCATCGACAGGAGATCGACCGCTTCATGGAGTTGACTGCCCGGGCGAGCCGCGGTGGGTACATCAACCGTTTGAAGCTGCTCATGCAGTACGACGTGCGTCACCGATTGCACGAGCTCCGCGCACCGACACTCTTTCTAGCGGCAGATCGGGATCATCTCGTGCCGTCTGTTGCACAGGCGCGATACATGGCGGACCGGGTTCCCGGATCAATGCTCCGCGTGCTCGAAGGTCACGGACACATCTGCCTCATCGCACCCGATATTGACCTGGAAGCGTTGCTGAATGAGTCGCGAGGCGCCGCGTAATTCGAGTAACTGGCCCGTAATGTCCCACGATTGGGGCGATCCGTTAAAGACATTCGCAACCCTTCACGCCGCACGGTCGTCATAGTTGAGAAGCCCGTTGACGCTGAGCTCGCCAGAAAGGCGCCAGCACGAGTAACACGTTTCGGCTGGGTCCTCAACTTGTGCAGGAATATCGGGCCAGCAACGCCGTTGAGAAATTGCGTTCGAAGGTGACCATCAGAACCAGCGTGTTGCGTGGCGGCGGCACACCGCAGATGGTGCCCTCCGAGCAGGTCGTGCCAGGTGACGTGGCGCTGCTCTCAGCGGGCAGTCTGATCCCGGCCGATGGAATCCTGCTGAAGGCCAACGACTTCGTCGTGAACCAGGCGGTGCTGACGGGGACTTGATCATGTTGGTCATGAGTGAACGGGGCGCAGAGAAGTTGCGGGCGAGCAAACTTACATTACGCGCGGAAGGCTCGGGTCGCGGCTGCCTCGTGGGTCGAACGGCCACGGCCCAAACCGATGCGCAAATACACGCGGACATCCTGTGGTGGTCGCGGTCGCAAGGGTTGTTTGCGGGCGTCGCGCAGGAGGGAGCCACCCTGCGCGAAGATCTGGATGACAACGCCACGCTGTATGGCAAGAAACTGGAGAACAGCGAGATTGTGACGAAGCGTGCGTCCACCCAAGGCTGCCGCGAAATTGCTCGAGCTGCTGAATCGGTACTCCGCCCAGGGGACGCGAGAACTATTCGGACATGGCGGCATGAGTCGGCCCGGCGGGTCTGTGATAAAGGAGTCGTGATGAAAGGCTTTGTGCAAGACATCGAGGATCTCGCGGTCAAGAACGACGAGTTTCGGCGTGTGCTGTACACCGCCAAGCACTGCCAACTCGTCGTCATGGCGCTCAAGCCCAAGGAAGAGATCGGGGCCGAAGTCCACACGCTCGACCAGTTCTTTCGCGTGGAAGCGGGCACGGGTGAGGCGATTCTCGACGGCGTCCGGACGGCGATCCGAGCGGGCTTCGCGGTCGTCGTCCCGGCTGGGGCGACTCACAACATTATCAATACCGGCACGAGTCCACTGAAGCTCTATACGCTCTATGCGCCGCCGAATCACCGGGACGGCGTTGTCCACGAAACGCGCGACGACGCGGAGGCCGACAGCGAACATTTCGACGGCAAGACGACCGAGTAGCGAGCATCGCGGCTGGTGTCCTGGGGTTGGTGTATGGCAGTTTCAGTTACACCAAGG
>Ga0075421_100010357_pt1 | contig 11519 bp, 11 predicted proteins | sample SoiMetdeltSBSDD5_FD_75292 | JGI IMG/M metagenome (GOLD analysis project Ga0075421, IMG submission 75292) | Bulk soil microbial communities from a Populus tree surrounding site in Tennessee, USA - Soil MetaG P. deltoides SBSDD5 | ecosystem: Environmental > Terrestrial > Soil > Tree plantation...
GCGTGGGCCAGAACCGTGGCAGTGGTGGTGCCGTCACCGGCCATGTCGTTGGTCTTCTGGGCAACCTCACGCACCATCTGCGCGCCCATGTTCTCGAACCTGTCCTCGAGCTCGATCTCCTTGGCGACGGTGACGCCGTCCTTGGTCGAGCGCGGCGCGCCATACGACTTCTCGAGAATGACGTTACGGCCCTTGGGCCCGAGCGTAATTCTCACGGCGTTGGCGAGGATGTCCACGCCGCGCAGCATGCGCTCGCGGGCGTCACCGGAAAAGCTAACTTCTTTGGCAGTCATTTTTGAGTTTCCAGACCGTGTTTGAACGAGATGCGCTACTACTGAGCATCTGACCCCGGGACGCGACGGCCGAGGACGGTTGCGGCTTTAGCCTGCAAGCATGCCCCATGACGCCGTCCCCAATGACGGGCAATTCCGGTGCGGGCCGCCGGGCAGCGTGGCCCGGTGTTGTGCTGCAAGGTTGCTCAAACGAGGTCGGTGCTAGCCATCACTCCGGGGCGCGCCACTGGCTTGCATTCGCTTCTTCTCAGGTTTCGGCCGGCCTTCAGGATTGTATGGTCCCAATCCACCCAGCATCCGTGATGCCAATGACTGATCCGACCATCGCCCACAAGCGGGTTGCGTCGCGTCGCCAGGCTATCGACGCCAAACATCCTGTTCTCGATTGGAAGATCACGACGCATTCAGGGACGGTGGACATGGCGACGTGCCTCTTGGCACCGTCCCACGATAGGCGGTCGTCCCGAGGTATCGATAGCTTCGGAAAGTACTCAGATTCAGCTGAAGGGAGCTTTCAGAGGCTCCGTGAGCGTCCGCGTCGCCACCTCGATCGCGCCTCCTTCTGACGACCTGCCTCCAATTCCGGTGGCGGTGCTGGCTATCGTGATGCTCATCGTGCTCGGCAAGTCCATCGCAGCGTTCGCCGGGGTGGTCCTCGCCAGGTCAGCCTGACCCGGCCCATCCTTGCTCCCAACCCTCGTCCAAAACGCTATCTGGAGGGGCTCCTAGTGCGGAGTGTCACGGCCGGCGCGAACGAGCTCCAGCTCTCTGCGCATCAATTGGTCGACAAAGCCCCGTAGCTCCTGCTCCGTAAGGCGCCTCACGTCGAACCATCTCTTGCCGAGCGAGATGACGACGATCTTCGAGACCGAGTCGTCCGCCGTCAGTCTGATATGGTCGGCCTCGGGGCGGGTGATCTCGGTGGCCTGGAAGTAGCGCATTGTGATCGTATCGCGTTGAAGCGTCTCGTGATCGCTGCCCGAAGGGGTCGCCTCGCTCGCATCGAAAGGCGATTCATTGCGACGTGCATAACATCAAATGGGGGCGATGGACCGCCGTATCATGCCCGGCCGCTTCTTTTATTTCGCCGACCCGCATGGCGAGGGAGGACGTGGCGAGAGCCTATTGGAGCTCCGCGTGGCGCTGGCGCGTGGATCAGAAAAGAATCGCGTGACTGCCACCCACCAAGAGCGTACGGTAGACAGGCGTCCAAAGGGCGCCCAGACGCAACAGCTCGTCGCTCGTGGTATAGCGACCCGCCCCCAGCCCGTTCACTGCATATTGCGTCTCTCGTGTGTGTGATCGGGGCCTGAGATATCGCGATCCGATCGCGACAGGCAACCGTCATTTTGAAGGTGACTTCGGCAAATGCGCGTCGCCGCGCGCCGAGGCTCTTTTATGCAACGTTCAACTCTGGCCGACTGCTCGATGTCCTCGCAAAGGAGCGATACCGATCCCATGCGAGCTGACGACGGCCGCACCTGAGGAGACTCGACATGAATACGTTCGACTACAACGCACAAGCAGACCTGTTTACAGGTCGGCTCCGGATGTCGCGGACCCAGACCGTCGGCTATAAGCGATTTGACCATGCTGTTGACGCGATACGCTTCGCTATAGAAGAGCTTCCAGCGCAATCTTTGGCCGGTGCTTCGCTAGAGGTCGGCGAGGATCGGTTCAATGCCGAGGGGATCCGCCGCCTCTATGAGCACACCGGATACCCCCTGGATCGGCTTGAGCCCTCGGCTAGACTCTCGCGGGGGCCAGGTACTGGCCGAGAGCCAGGCCCTGCGCGACATATAAGACCTGTTGTGTGGAGGCGGTCATGACGGACCTACCCATCACACTCGATCGCCATCGCGGCATGGCCGCTCAGAAAGCAACTGACATCCGCCGCTTGATCGCGGAGGTGGAGGCAAACGAGAAATCCCTCCGGGATCGACAAGCGGAGCTGGAAGCACAGCTTGTGGCGGCTCCCGCCGCGACATGGCCCGAAGCTGCTGAGAAAGCTCGCTATCTGCTCGGCCTCCTTGCGTCGACAGCGGTCGCTCAGGACCCGCGCAGGAAAATGCTCATCGCCAACGTGCTGGAAGACTTCGCTCGTCTCTCCGCGGCTAAGGGCGCATAGGCTGGCGCGGAAGGCGATCCTCAGCCAAGCAGCGATCGGTACAGCTGCAGGTATCGATCGGCCATGTGGTCTACCGTGAAGCGCGCGGACGCCGCCGCCCGGCATGCCGTGCGGTCGATCTCGCCGATACGGCCGATCGCTTCCACGGCTTCGTCCACACTGTTGACCAGGAATCCCGTCACGCCATGGTCGATCAGCTCGGGCATCGATCCACGGTTGGACGCGATGACGGGCGTACCGCTTGCGAGCGCCTCCACGACCGATAGTCCGAATGGCTCGTCGAAGTTGATGAGGTGGAGCAAGGCGTGCGCGGAACCCAGGGCCTTGGCGCGGGCCACCCCTCCCACCGGGCCGCGATAGACCACGAAGCCATCGTTGAGCGCGGGCGCGACTTGCTGGCAGTGATAGTCCTGATCCTGGATGATGCCAGCCATGATGAGCCGCCGACCCGCTCGTCGGGCCACCTCAATCCCCTCGGCCGCCCCCTTGTCCGGATGGATGCGGCCGAAGAAGAGCAGGTCGTCGCTGCCGTGGGCGTCGAAAAGAAAGTCCTCCATCCGGATACCGTGGTGGATCGTCGCCGCATAGCGCAGGTCCGAGCGGCGGTCGGAGTCGCTGATCGCGACATAGTGGACGCGATCCTCGTACGCCTTGAAGGCGGGCAGGATGCGTTCCGAGGAGAAGCCGTGGATGGTCGTCACCACTGGGGTATCCACCAGCCGCGAGAAGGCGAGAGGCACGAAGTCGGCTTGGTTGTGAATGAGGTCGAATTCACCCGCGCGCTCGAAGACATGGGCGACGTGCAGCATCTCCCACGTCTTGGCGTCGATGGTCGGATCCTCGGAATAGGCTGCCGGGCAGATGCCGCTCAGCTTGCCCGCCGTCAGGCTGTCCTTGGTGGCGAACAGGGTGACGTCGACGCCGCGCGCCACCAGCGCCTCGGTCAGCAGGCTCGTCACCAGCTCCCAGGGGCCGTAATGGCGCGGCGGGCTGCGCCAGGAGATCGGCGCGAGCATGGCGATACGCAAGCGTTTGTCCTTCCTTTGCCGTGGTCAATCGGACTTGAGGATCACGCCCTCGTTCCCTCGCAGCAGGAGGGCGCCTTGTCCGGGCTGCGCCGCGTCGGCGTGAGTGGACAAGAGCGGCCGGCCGTCGCTCGCCCAGTCGGGCAATTGCAGGTGTTGCGCCCGTGTGCCCAGATTGAGCGCCACAATCAGTCGCTCCGCACCGTGCCGGCGCTCATAGGCGAGGATGTCGCCCTCCGCGTCCAGCGGCGCGAAGCTGCCGATCGACAGCGCCGGATACCTTCGCCGCATAGCCAGCAGTCGACGATACAGCGTCAGGATCGACTGGGGCTCCTCCGTCATCCGCGCGCTGTTGCGCGTCCCCCAGTCGGCATTGAGGGGCAGCCACGGCCTGGCCGTGGTGAAACCGGCGTTCTCGCTCCCGTCCCAGGGCACCGGCGTACGCACGGGATCGCGGCCCAGGCCGAGCCCGGGCTCGCGCAACTCGCGCGGATCCTGAACCTGGTCAGGGGGAACGCCCACGTGGCTCAAGCCCAGCTCGTCGCCGTAGTAGAGCGTCGGCGTACCGCGCAGAGTCAACAGCAGCATCGCCGCGACGCGGGCCTGTGCCTGCCCACGCTTGGTGGCGACGCGCGGCCGGTCGTGATTGCCGAGCACCCAGCTCGGCCAGCCGCCCGGCGGAAGCGCCGCCTCGTAGCCTGCAATCAGTTTGGCAAGAGAGCGCGCCTCCCACGGCGCATCGATGAGCTGGAAATTGAACGGCAGGTGCACCCCAGGCCGTGTCCGGCCGTAGTAGTGCATCAGCCGATCGAGCGGCAGGTAGATCTCGCCGATCAGCACGCGCTCTCCCCGCCCGTTGCCGCCATAGCTGTCGGCGACGGCGCGCATATCAGCTGCGATCTCGTGCACCTCGGGCTGGTCGGTCGAATGCAGCTGGCGTACGCGGTACATGTCGCCCATCGCCGGCTGATAGTCTGGATTGCGCGGATTGTCCGGGAAATCTGCCGCCTTGACCAGGTGCCACAGCACGTCGATCCGAAAGCCGTCCACGCCGCGGTCGAGCCAGAACCGCATCACGTCGTACATCGCCGCCTGAACGGCCGGATTGCGCCAGTTGAGGTCCGGCTGCTCCTTCAGGAAGGCGTGGTAGTAGCACTGGCCCGTAGCATCGTCGCGCTCCCACGCCGAGCCGCCAAAATCGCTGATCCAGTTGTTGGGTGGCCCACCATCGGGAGCGGGGTCGCGCCAGATGTACCAGTCCCGCTTTGGATTGTCGCGCGAGGCGCGGCTCTCGGCGAACCAGGAATGCTGGTCGGACGTGTGATTGGGCACGAAATCGAGCAGGACCTTGAGCCCGAGTGCATGGGCTTGTACGAGCAGCTCGTTGAAGTCGGCGAGCGTGCCGAACCGTGAATCGACGCCGCAGTAGTCGGCAACATCGTAGCCGAAATCGGCCATCGGTGAGGGGTAGATGGGCGAGATCCAGATCGCATCGACACCCAGGCTCACAAGATAGTCGAGCCGCCGCTCGATCCCCTTCAAGTCGCCGATGCCGTCGCCGTTCGTGTCCTGGAAGGAGCGCGGGTAAACCTGGTAGATCACGCCCGTCTGCCACCAGAGCGCGGTCATGGGAACGGCCTCGGGCGCAACGCGGCGCGCGAAATGAGCCTCTTTCCTGGCCACGAAATCATCGCCTCGAACTCTAGGCGGCGTAGAGGTCCAAGTTCACGGCCGGTTTCAGTTTGGCAATCGCACATTCGAGCTGGTGAGTGAGTGCCAGCGCCGTCGCCTTTCCAAGCAGTAACTCCGTCGTTGGGATGGGTGCCCCAAACGTCACGCGGATGCGCGGTCGATGCATGACATGGCCCATCTGTATGTGCCCGGGGCCCTCGTAGAACGCGGGCACCAGTGGAACCCGAGCGTGAAGGGCCACCGTCGCAGCGCCTCGCTTGAAGGCAGCATTGTGCGCCGTTCGTGTGCCGCTCGGGAATATAAGAATGATCTCGCCGTTCTGGAGAATATCGACTGCGGCCTTGATCGAACTCGGCGAGGGGTCCGCGCGATCTATCGGTATCGAACCACCCTGCTGCAAGACCCATCGTGCCAGCGGCGAACCGAACAGCTCCTCCTTCGACATATAGCGCAGCCGCCTTGGATAGACCGCATAAGCCATCCACAGGCTGTCTGCCCAGCCGACGTGATTGCAGGCGATGACCGCCCCTGCCCCGCCAAGCTGAAGCACGGGTGGTCGATCGATGACCTCCGCCTTGCCGACACGGTCAAAAAGAACCTTCAGCCCCGGGGAAACGACCGTGAGCAAGCTCATTCGTCACATCCTGATCTCAAGCACGTCACGGTGCCGGCAACTCGCATCGAGGTTCATCCTTTGCGTGCAAACGAGAGCGCCGGTCGATGCAGGGCGCGTTCGGGCCTTGCATGGAGGAGGTGGAGTCAAGCCGAGTCAGGTTGACTTCGACACGCAGCGTGTGGGGCATCAGGCTGCGCCTTCACAGACCAGAACACAAGGAAAGATAAAGAGTGAGCCGTATTGTCGTTGCGCGCACCTGTGGACGCCACGGCGGCCTGGAGGCCTGTCCTCCGCTCATATGGGCACGTGTCGCACCAAATACATCCCGATGGGAGCGCTGGAACGCGTCCTTCTTGTTAGTGCGTCCGGAACGAGGCCCGATTTATGTATCTATTTCTCCCCAAAGAGCGGCATAGTGCGCGGTGGCATTCCCGCATCCTCCCAGCTCGCGTCCGCCCAGGCTGCTTGGCTCGCGGTGTCAGCCTTGAACCCCTTCACATCAGGTGGCACCTCATGGCGATCGAACGTGCGCGCGCGCAGGCGGTACAAAAGCCGTGGGGTGTCGCCGATCTGCGGCCATGGAGCAGGGTGGACCATGACGGCCGCCGCTTGATCGGCGAAATCTGGTACGAGCGATCCGGCAACGAAACCTCGGATCCGTCGCTCCTGCTCAAGTTGCTGTTCACGAGCCAACCGCTTTCCATTCAGGTGCATCCGGACGATGCGTACGCTAAATCGATCGGCTTGGCACGCGGCAAGACCGAAGCTTGGTATATCCTGAGTGCTGCGCCCGGCGCCAGAATCGCCCTCGGCTTGGAAAAGCAACTCACTCCCCAGCAGTTGCGCGAGGCCGTCAACGACGGCTCGATCGCGGATCTTGTGACGTGGCGGACGGTGCTGCCGGGCGATGTGGTTTTTGTTCCCGCCGGTACCATCCACGCGATCGGTGCGGGTCTCGTGATTGCGGAGATCCAGCAGCGCAGCGACGCCACGTTCCGCATGTTCGATTTCGGCCGCAAGCGCGACCTCCACATTGCAAATGCCATCGCTGTCGCGAACGCGGGGCCGGCCGACGTTGGCCTGAAAACCAAACGGCTCACGGACGAACGGACGCTTCTGGCATCCAGCCCGCACTTTGTGCTCGAACGCATCGCGCTGGCGCCGGGCTCCGCGACCCACCTCGATGCGGACCGCGAGACTTGGCTGCTTGTTGTCAGCGGCAGCGCACGCGCCGGGAAGCTCGACGTCGCCACCGGCGACGCCGTTTTTGCGCAGTCGGACAGCATCGACATCCATGCTGGGTCCGAGGGTATGGCGAGCCTCGTGGCGTACACGGGCGTCGGCGGTCCGGTTCCGTATCTGCTGCAGGGCGCTGTACAGCCGAGCGTAGTCGATGCGGCGCCGCTACACGGCATGTGGGTGCCGGCGTCCCTCCTTCACACAAAGGCGGCCCCACTTCATGGGCTCGCGGGAACAAACCCATGAAGCCTCTCCAGCGCGTTGCGCTCATCGGCAATCATCTTCCGCGCCGCTGCGGTATCGCCACCTTCACCCATGACCTGCATCGGGCGATCTCGACAGCCCGGCCGGACCTTGAGACCTGCGTCGTTGCCATGAACGATCCCGGCGGCACCTATGACTATCCGCCGGCCGTGCGGTTCCAGATTCAAGACGAGTCCATCGACGGCTATGCTCAGGCTGCCGCATTCCTGAACGCAGCGCCGTTCGACGTTGTCAGCCTTCAGCATGAGTACGGGATTTTCGGCGCCGAGGCAGGTGCACACGTCATCGAGCTCCTGCAGCGGCTCACCATGCCGGTCGTCACGACCCTGCATACGGTGCTCCCAACACCAACGCCGGCACAGCACGACGTCATGGGAAAGATTGTCGCCAGGTCGACCAAGATCGTGGTCATGGCTGAAAAAGGCCGCGAGCTTCTCCGGTCCGTTCACGATGTGCCACCGCTGAAGATTGAGGTGATTCCGCACGGCATCCCCGACTTCCCATTTCTCGAGGCCCATCACGCCAAGACCAAGTTCGGGTTCAGTGGCAAGACCGTCATTCTCACGTTCGGCCTGTTGTCGCCCAGCAAAGGCATCGAGACCGTGATCGACGCCATGCCGGCAATCATCAGGTCCTGCCCGAACGCCGTCTATATCATTCTCGGTGCGACCCACCCCAACCTGGTTCGTACTCAAGGTGAGGCCTACAGGGAGAGCTTGACGGCGCGGGCACGGGAGCTCGGCATCGAGGACCATGTCGTCTTCTTCAACCAGTTCGTCGATCAAGCCACGCTGCTGGCCTTTATCTCGATGTGCGACGTTTACGCGACGCCCTATCTCGACGAGGCCCAGATGACCTCGGGCACGCTGGCCTACAGCTTCGGCCTAGGAAAGGCTGTCGTCTCGACGCCCTACTGGCACGCCAGGGAACTGCTGAATGACGGGCGCGGCATTCTGGTTCCTTTTGGCGATTCGAAAGCCATCGGCGTTGAGATCGCCGCGCTATTGACCAACGATGTGCGCCGGCACGCGATGCGCAAACGCGCGTACGCGGCCAGCCGACCCATGACATGGGCGCAAACGGCCAAGCGCTATCTGGCGGCATTCGATTCGGCGCGCGAGACGAGCCGCGTCAACAAGCGAACTCGCGCCGGGCTCGGGAACGATTGGGGCAACGGCGATGCTCTGCCGCATGTGCAGACCGGACATTTCCTGTCGATGTGCGACAGCACGGGGTTGCTTCAGCACGCCGTTCACTCCGTACCCGACCGCGCCCACGGCTACTGCGTCGACGACAATGCCCGTGCCCTGCTGTTGTCGAGCACGCTCGCGAGCTTTGGCGAGGCTCGATTGCCGGAGCCGCTGACGGCGCGCTTTGCGGCCTTCATTCAGCACGCATGGAACGCAGACACGCGTCGGTTCCGCAACTTCATGAGCTATGATCGGCGATGGCTCGAGCCACAGGGCTCGGAGGACAGTCACGGGCGGACGCTGTGGGCGCTGGGCGAATGCGCACGCAGCGATACTGATCCGTCGCGCCGCAGGTGGGCAGCGGCCCTGTTCAAGACGGCCCTGCCCGCCGTCGAGCACTTTCAATCTCCTCGCGCTTGGGCGTTCACACTGCTCGGGCTGGACGCGTATTGCGCGTTGGTGGCGGGAGATCTGAACGCCGTCCGCATGCGTGAATTGCTGGCCGGGAAACTGGTGGACGCGTTCCAGGCAGCCGAGACACAAGACTGGTGCTGGTTTGAGGATGTGCTCGCCTACGACAACGCACGCCTCTCGCAGGCGCTGCTTGTCACAGGCGCAGCGCTCGAGAAGCCGCTGGTGGTCAGGATCGGGCTAACATCCCTGCGTTGGCTCATGATGCTGCAGACCACGCCGGAAGGCTGTTTCAGACCCATCGGCACAGAGAGCTTCGGCGTCAAGCGAAGGCCCCCACAACCGTTCGATCAGCAGCCCGTCGAGGCCGCCGCAGCGATCTCGGCCTGCCTTGCGGCATGGCGCGTGAACGACAATGCCGAATGGAGGGAAGGAGCGACGCGCGCATTCGATTGGTTTCTGGGCAGCAACGACCTTCAGGCATCTCTGGTCGACCCGAGCAGCGGAGGTTGCCTGGACGGGTTGCATCCAGACCGCCCCAATGAGAACAGAGGTGCGGAGTCGGCCGTATCTTACCTGCTGGGTCTGGTCGAGATGCGTAAGTTCGCACGCGCCAATGCGACATCGTCCTCCGAGCTCGCACAGAAACTGCCTCTCAGCGCCTGAGCCCACGCTCGATGCGCAACCAATGACCTAGGGGATCGCTTTGTCTCAGCCCATGTTCTTCAATCGCCAGACTTTGTATCTGCGGCCGGATCCCGCCAGGGTCGTGGTGCGCCCTTTCAAGCCGACACCCGAGCCCAGGGACCTCAAGCCCACCGACAAGGCGCGCGCCAATCACATCGTCGGTAGAGTCTTGGGCCTCGACCCCCTTGCCGCTGAGCGGCAATTGGCCGACGTGCTCGAGAACTTCGAAGGTCGGCATAGGAACCTGCTCGATGTCTTCGAGAGGCGTGCCGTCGAGATGGAGGGGGCGTTAGAGCCGCATGCCGTTCTGACGAAAGGGCAACGGTATCTGGTCGGTGCCTATTTCCTGCACGAGTACTCCTTCGAAGCATCTGCCTTGTTCAATCCGAGCATCGTGCGGCACCCTGACCAGTCCGGTGCTTCTCCGGGAGGATGCCGATTCATACTGAGCCTCCGGGCCGTCGGCGAAGGGCACATTTCCTCCTTGACCTTCAGGTCCGGCTCTATCGCCGCGGATGGCGCTGTCACCATCGATCCGACCGCGCGCCTTGCGTCCGTACCGAAAATCACGCGCCGAACGGCACGGCCCGATGGCGAGGATGTCGAGGTGAGCTTCAGGCCCGATGAGGACCTCAGCGAGCGAGTCATCTTTCCCATCACCGAAGCGCAGGCCAACGGCATTGAGGATGCCCGGTTCGTCGAATTCGATGACGAAGGGCGAAAAACGTTCTTCGCCACCTATACCGCCTACAGCGGCAGAGCGATCAGGTCCGAGCTCCTCGAAACCACCGACTTCCGATCATTTCGCATGACGCCTCTCAGCGGTACAGCCACGCGAAACAAGGGAATGGGTCTGTTTCCTCGCAAGATCGACGGCCGCTACGCGATGATCGGGAGGCAGGACAACGAGAACCTTCACTTGATCTATTCCGACGACCTTTACACTTGGGAGGGCGGACATTCGTTCGTGCAGCCGGCGTATCCCTGGGAGTTCGTTCAGATCGGGAATTGCGGCTCGCCCATTGAGCTGGACGAAGGCTGGCTGCTGCTGACGCACGGCGTCGGACCGGTGCGGAAATACTCCATCGGCGCGCTCCTTCTCGACAAGCGGGACCCTTCCAAGGTTCTTGGCCGCGCGCGCGAGCCACTCGTGCGGCCCGACCCCACCGAGCGGGAAGGGTACGTGCCCAACGTCGTCTACACCTGCGGTGCGCTGCGCCATGGCGACCGGATTGTTCTGCCGTATGCGGTATCGGACACTTTCTCCAATTTCGCGACAATAAGGATTGCGCCATTGCTCCAGGCTCTTGCTGCCTGACTGCGGCAGAGCTCAGGTTGGGCGTGGCAGGAGCCCCCAGATCGAGCAATTGGCTGCGGAGGCGATGGTGGCTCTGCGGGCCGGTTACCCCGGGGCGGCGCTCCAGCTGGGCCGCAACCTGTGGGTTTGGGCGAGCGAGTTCCCGGAGTGCTACTCGCTGCTCGACGCCGCGTGCTCGGCCTTGGGTCGCTGGTCGCTCCGTCTGCTCATGACGCTGAACGGACAGGCGGAGGCGTCGAGTTGGCCCGACTGATTGTCGTGGCCCAACAAATGTCCTACCGTTGCGTCATGCCTTACGCTTCTGCGCTGCTGGCCGGAGCCTCGGGTCCTTCGCAAAGCTAATCGGGCTCGATGATCCGTTCGATGCTGCCCTCCATTAATCTCAGGTACGATCTCGCAAGCACGTCGGATGCTCAGCTGGCGGATCGGCTCGAGCTTGCTTCGCAGATGCAGTCGCGGGCGGAGGCAGACGCGCTACCTTTAAGTTATGGGCCTCGTTTCGCGGTCCAGTCCGACATCCTTGGGCTTACCCGTTCATCTCATGGCTAGGGATTCGCGCCAGCCTCGGAGCATCGTTCGGGCCCTCGTTCTCGTATAGCATCATGGGTCTCTTCTCAGAGCCGATCCGCGCACTGATGCGGACACATTTGTCACTT
>Ga0075421_100010360_pt1 | contig 11517 bp, 14 predicted proteins | sample SoiMetdeltSBSDD5_FD_75292 | JGI IMG/M metagenome (GOLD analysis project Ga0075421, IMG submission 75292) | Bulk soil microbial communities from a Populus tree surrounding site in Tennessee, USA - Soil MetaG P. deltoides SBSDD5 | ecosystem: Environmental > Terrestrial > Soil > Tree plantation...
TCATACTGAACTGGATAGAACAGCAGGCCGTCGAGTTCCTCGAAGACCGGGAGCACCGATTTGCGCGACACCGATGTCCAGCATCCGAAGGTCGCCGCGACCTTGTCCTTGGAAATGAGCTCGCGTGCTTTCTCGGCGAAGAGCGGCCAGTTGGACGCCGGATCGACCACGACGGCTTCCAGCTTCTTGCCGAGCAGTCCGCCCTTGGCATTCTGCTCGGCGATCAGCATGAGCATCACGTCCTTGAGCGTGGTCTCCGAGATCGCCATCGTCCCGGACAAAGAATGAAGCACACCGACCTTGATCGTCTCGCCTTCGGCCAAAGCGGTCCCAACCTTGGCAAACGCCAATGTCGCGAGCGACAAGCCCGCCATTTCGAGGAATCGTCTTCTTGAGCTGCGCATGACTCTTGTGGCCCTTCCCTATGCACATTTCGCAACAGGTCCGGTAAGCAAGGTGCGTGCCATGGCGGTGAAGGGCGGAAATGCTGGGGCATGCATGCGCGTACTGACGCGTGATTATGCAGCGCAGCATATTTTCGATGCGAGATTGGGCAGTCAGGCAGCCTTCAGCCCGCCGGCCTGCTCGATGAAGCGCATAACCTCGCCGACACCCTTGCGGCGCAGGAGATCGGTGAAGACGAAGGGCCGTACGCCGCGAACCCGCTCGGCATCCGCCTTCATGGTGGCAAGATCGGCGCCAACATGGGGAGCGAGGTCGGTCTTGTTGATGATCAGGAGATCGGAGCGGGCGATGGCAGGTCCGCCTTTGCGAGGGATCTTCTCGCCCTGGCAGACGCTGATCACATAGAGGGTGAGATCAGCGAGATCGGGCGAGAAGGTCGCTGCGAGATTGTCACCACCCGATTCGATGAAGACGACGTCGAGATCGGGGTGACGGCGGCGGAGGTCGGCAATGGCCGCGAGATTGATCGAGGCATCCTCGCGGATGGCCGTGTGCGGACATCCGCCGGTCTCGACGCCGATGATGCGATCCTCCGGCAAGGCCTGGGCGCGCGTCAGAATCAGAGCATCCTCGCGGGTGTAAATATCGTTCGTCACCACTGCCAGAGAATAGCTGCGGCGCATTGCTTGGCAGAGCACTTCGGTCAGGGTCGTCTTGCCGGAACCGACCGGCCCGCCGATCCCGATGCGCAAGGGTCCATTCGGGCTCATGTTCGGAAGATCCGGGAGGGCTGGGTCTCGTGTCGCATCGAGGCGATCTCGGACATGATCGTGGCAGATCCGAGGTCGTCGATGGTGGAGACCGCTGCCCGGGTGGCGGCGGCCAGGATCGGTTCCTCAAGGCCATGCAGGATGGCCACGGCGTCGCTCTGGCCGATGGGCGCAAGCCGTTGCGCCACCGACACCAGATTGGTGATGAAGGCCGAAAGATAGGCGGTGAGGGTCAGCTCGAGCGGAATCGCGAGCCGCGACGCGGTCTTGCCGACGGCGACCGGATAGGTGGATCGGCAATTGCCAGGCGCCCAGGCCTGTGCTGCAGCGATGAATGCAGCTCCCTGCTCAATCGCTTCGAGATGACGTTCGGCGCTGCCGGTCATTGCTTCTGCCAGGTCCTCGACGGCTTCGCCCCGCCAGGCAGCGGCGAGCAGCACGGCGTCGTTCCACAGGCTGCCGCGCTTCAGGAGATCTTCCAGCCAATGAGTAAGGCAGGCACGGTCCTGCACCAGACCAACATGAACCGCCCATTCCAGCCCATGGGAGTAGCTGAATGCCCCGGTCGGGAAGGCCGGCGACAGGAGAGTCATCAGGCGCAAGAGCTCAGTGGCTCGCATGGCTGTGACCGTGATAGGCGCCGCGTTCGGGCTCGAAGGCGGCAGTGGTCTCCTCGACGACCGCCCCCAGCTGCCGCAGCATTTCGGCAATGACATGATCCGGCCGGATCAACAGACGTCCGCCATCGACCTGAAGCGCGACATGGCGATTGCCGATATGCCAGGCGAGACGGGCGAGGTGGACGGGATCGCGGGCGCGAATCGTGAGCAGCGGTTCGGCGAGCGCGCGAACCTCGATCACCGCATCATTCTCGAGCAGGAGACCGTCGCCATCATGGAGCCGCACCGCATCGGGAAGGTCGAGCAGGAAGGATGTCCCGTGGTCGCTCACCAGCGCAAGGCGTCGGCGGCTTCGGGTGTCGTGATCGAGCGTCACGGTGTCGAGCGGTGCCCTCGACCAGCTGCCCTTCGGCATGGCGCGGATCGCACGCATCAGTAGAGAAAGTACCGCTGGGCCATGGGCAGGACCTTGGCCGGTTCACAGGTCAGGAGCGCGCCATCGGCGCGCACCTCGTAGGTTTCCGGATCGACCTCGATGTGAGGGGTCGCCGAATTGCGGATCATCGATGCCTTGGAGATGCCGCCGCGGGTGTTTTCAACCGCCAGCACCGTCTTGGCGATGCCGAAATCGCGACCGGCAGCCGCCTTCGACACAAAGGTCACCGCCGAATTGCTCAGGGCCCGGCCGAAGGCGCCGAACATGCGGCGATAATGATATGGCTGGGGGGTGGGTATCGATGCATTGGGATCTCCCATCGGTGCAGCGACGATCAAGCCGCCAAGGAGAATCAGCTCCGGCTTGACGCCGAAGAACGCCGGATCCCAGAGGACCAGGTCGGCCCGCTTGCCTGGCTCGATCGAGCCGACATGCCGGGAAATGCCATGGGCGATGGCGGGATTGATAGTAATCTTGGCGATGTATCGCTTCACCCGTTCATTGTCATTGTCGCCCGATTCCTCGGAAAGACGGCCGCGCTGCACCTTCATTTTGTGCGCGGTCTGAAAGGTTCGGATCACCACCTCGCCGACCCGCCCCATCGCCTGGCTGTCGGACGCAACGATCGAGAAGGCGCCAATATCGTGGAGGATGTCTTCGGCGGCGATCGTCTCCTTGCGGATGCGGCTTTCGGCAAAGGCGATGTCCTCGGCGATGCGCGGCGAAAGATGATGACACACCATCAGCATGTCGAGGTGCTCGGCAACAGTGTTGACCGTGTAGGGCCGGGTCGGGTTGGTCGATGACGGGATCACATTGGCGAGGCCGGCAACCTTGATGATATCAGGCGCATGCCCGCCTCCCGCACCTTCCGTATGAAAGGCATGAACCGTGCGACCAGCAAGGGCTGCAATGGTATCCTCCACGAAACCGGACTCGTTCAGCGTATCGGTGTGGATCATCACCTGGACATCATATTCGTCCGCCACCGACAAACAGCAATCGATGGCTGCCGGCGTCGTTCCCCAGTCTTCATGAAGCTTCAGCGAGCAGGCACCCGCTTCGATCATTTCGATGAGGGCTGCAGGCAGAGACGTATTGCCCTTGCCCGCCAGCCCGATGTTCATCGGCCAGGCATCGAGCGACTCGAACATCCTTTGAATATGCCATGGACCGGGGGTGCAGGTCGTCGCGAAGGTGCCATGAGCCGGTCCGGTGCCGCCGCCGATCATCGTGGTGACGCCAGACATCAGGGCTTCCTCGATCTGCTGCGGACAGATGAAGTGAACGTGAGAATCGATGGCCCCGGGAGTGAGGATCTTGCCTTCGCCGGCAATGATCTCGGTGCCGGGGCCGATGACGATGTCGACCCCGGGTTGGGTGTCGGGATTGCCCGCCTTTCCGACCCTGTCGATCAACCCGCCCTTGACCGCCACATCGGCTTTGACAATTCCCCAATAATCGACGATCAGCGCATTGGTGATTACCGTGTCGACAGCACCTTCGGCGCGCGCGCATTGCGACTGGCCCATGCCGTCGCGGATCACCTTGCCGCCGCCGAATTTCACCTCCTCACCATGGACGGTGCGATCGCTCTCGACCTCGATGACAAGCTCGGTATCGGCGAGGCGCACCCTGTCGCCGACCGTCGGGCCGTACATCGCCGCATAAGTTTCCCGCGACAGCTTGACCGGCATCAGAGCCGCCCCATCACCTGCTTGCGAAATCCGTAGACGGTGCGGTTGCCGCCAAGCGGGACGAGAACGACATCGCGCGTCTGCCCCGGCTCGAAGCGGATTGCGGTTCCAGCGGCGATGGCGAGACGCATGCCACGTGCCAGCGAGCGATCGAAGAGCAGCGCCGGGTTGGTCTCGAAAAAGTGATAATGGCTGCCGACCTGGATCGGGCGGTCCCCGGAATTGGCCACTTTAATGGTCACGAGGGGTCGATCGGCGTTGATCGCGATCGGGTCGCTCGCCGTGATAATCTCTCCCGGAATCATCAGAGTGATCAGCGGATCGGCTGGTGGACAGTCACCAGCTTGGTACCGTCCGGAAACGTCGCTTCCACTTGGATCTCCTTGATCATCTCCGCCACGCCCTCCATGACCTGGTCCCGAGCAACGACATGGGCCCCAGCCTCCATAAGATCGGGGACCGAGCGCCCGTCACGCGCACCTTCGACGAGAAAGTCGGAGATGATTGCTACGGCCTCCGGGTGATTGAGTTTCACGCCACGGTGGAGACGTTGCCGCGCGACCATCGCGGCAACCGAGATCAAAAGCTTATCTTTCTCGCGTGGCGTCAAATGCATCTGCTCTCCGTTTTGTCAGAGTGCCCAAACTTTCGGCAGCGCTCTGCCGTCGGACAGCGCAGTGATTGCGGAAACGACGGCTTTGCGAAGCTGATAGGCACTGCTTGTAGCGATACGAGCAAGAAGCTTGCCATCGAATGCGCTGGCCCCTCCGGCATCGCCGATCGCATCCAATACGGCACCGAAGCAGCGCTCGGCGTCGTCGGAAACGAGGAGGAGCGTCGCGAAAGCGGTATTGTTTGCGCCAATAGCGGCCCGAGTCAACAGATCCGCTGCGGCTCCTTCGATCCGGAGGTCCTCGGCATGCACCAACCGACGGTCACGCGACACCCGCCATCGGTCGTGCAGCCGCACGTGGTGCATCACTTCGCCCATTGCGGGGCGACCAAAGACGACTGACTCGACGGCCAAGAATGACGAACTGGCAGCAAGCTCCACATCAAAGGTCCGCTCGACGGCGCTTCGGCTGAATAGGATCGTTTCCTGGGGCAGCCAATGCAGCCGCGCACTTGGCCCGAGCGCAATCCTGGTTGCAACCCTGGCGACTGTCGGTTCTATCGCGCGATAGATCTTTTCCGAAGCCTGAGTGGTTATCGTCGCCGCACCGGTGGCCGGCACCTCGATTGACCATGAAAGGTCGTCACCGCCGGTGAGACCGCCTGCCGTGTTGATGAGAATGGCCTGATCAGGCTCGGGAAACCGGATTTTCGCGCACCCATCCTCGTACACGCGATCGAGAATCGTGCGACCATCGCGTGTCTTGAAAGTGAGGCGACCTTTGCCTTGGCTGCGCTGCATTGATTGCAACTATTTAACCCGAGAGGCTTTCTGGCAACCATCACCGCAATCGAGACAGTGAATAGGTCTGCCAATAAGATGGTCCGGCCGTGCTCCTGCCCAGCCAGTGTTTGAAGCTGGCAAGGGGCGCGAGAAACCGAGGAGCACTTCGATGCCTCAGAAATATGTGCGACCCTATTCGAAGGGGCAGAAGAATGACTTCCGCGATGCCGAGGCGATCGCCTCACCCCCCAGCCGGGAGGATTCGTTCCATCACCATGAGGACGATGGGGGGTTAACGATCAGCGCCTAGCCAGACCGTTCGAAGCGTAATGGCCAAGCGATAAGGGAGTGGACTATGATCCGGCGTGACGATTGGCTTCCGATGACGGTTGAAACGCAGGACCAGCGGCAACAGCGTCAGGAATTGTTCCTGGTTTACGCCGGTCCGTTAATCGCACTCCTCTGTCTCGGCGTTGTCCTGAGCTATGCAATCAGAGCGATCTGATGAGGGTCATCGCCCCGTCCGATTCGACTTGGGCAGACTGGCACCCTCCGAACGACATGGACTACAGTGCAAGCTTGCACACGCCGGCTTCAGGAGTTGCCATGCCCAAGGGCTACTGGATTACAAGCTATCGGTCGATTTCGGATCCCGAAAAGCTGAAGGCCTACGCCAAGCTCGCACCGCTGGCGATTGCGGCCTTCGGCGGGCGCTTTCTGGCCCGCGGCACCCCCGCCGTGGCCTACGAGTCCGGCTTGAAGGAACGGGTCGTCATCTCCGAATTCCCGAGCGTCGAGAAGGCCATCGCGGCGCATGACAGCGCCGCTTACCAGGACGCTCTGAAGGCGCTCGGCAATGGTGCTGTACGCGATCTGCGCATTGTCGAAGGGCTGGAGTAGGTCAAGCGCCGGGCGTGCAATTGCAAACACATGGCTCCTGACCCAGGCGGCGGTGGACATAACGCGTCGGCGTGACGAAAGGAGGCCGGTCATTCAAGCGATAAGACGCATGTTAATGGCTTTGCTGCTGACGATTGCGCTGTTCGGCGCGAACAAGGGCCAGGCGGATTTCCCCGATGAACAGGCGCGCGCGACCGAGGGACAGATGACCGATGATGAGCGGTTCGCGATGATCATCAGCTTCCACGGCAGCATTGGAGGACTCAACGGGGTTCGCGACAAGCGCATCCCAGCGGATGTATCCATGAGCGCTGGCTATACACCTGGCGTGCCGCGGCTCGGTGTTCCGGCGCTGCACATGAGTGACGCCAGCCTCGGAATCACCAATCCCGGGTACCGACCGGATGACAAGGGGGCGACGGCGCTGCCGGCATCGATTGCCGTCGGCGCGAGCTTCAATCCGCGGCTCGCGCGAGATGGCGGCGCGATGATCGGCCGCGAGGCGCGCATCCGGGGATTCAATGTCATGCTGGCCGGCGGGATCAACCTTGCCCGCGATGTGCGCAACGGCCGCAATTTCGAGTACTACTCCGAAGATCCTTACCTCACCGCCGTCCTTGGCGCCGAGGCGGTCAACGGCATTCAGGGCGAAGGCGTCATCTCGACGCTCAAGCACTACACGCTCAATTGCAACGAAACCAATCGCCACTGGCTGGACGCGATCATCGACCCCGCGGCGCTCCGCGAGTCCGATCTGCTTGCCTTCCAGATTGCAATCGAGCGCTCGCAGCCTGGCTCGATCATGAGCGCTTACAACAAGATCAATGGCGAGTATGCCGGGGGTAGCAACCATCTCCTCAACGAGGTTCTGAAGGGTGTCTGGGGTTACAAGGGCTGGGTGATGTCCGACTGGGGGGCGGTTCCCCAGTGGGACTTCGCGCTTGCAGGCCTTGACCAGGAGTCGGGTGCACAGCTGGACATGATGATGTGGAAAGTCGAGCCGTTCACCGGACCGCTCAGGAAGGCCTATGCAGAGGGCAAGCTGCCCAAAGAGCGCCTTTCCGACATGGTGCGCCGCATTCTGCGCTCGATCTACGCGGTTGGGATCGACAAATGGCCGCCGGCGCCCAATGTCGACATGGCCAAGCACAACGCGGTTGCGCTCGAAATCGCCCGGCAGGGCATTGTATTGCTGAAGAACGAAGGCGACTTGCTGCCGCTTGCTGCGGACAAGCCGCTGAAGATCGCGGTGATCGGTGGTTACGCGCAGCTTGGAGTGCCGACCGGTACCGGCTCGAGTGCCGTCTTGCCGGTGGGCGGGTATGCAATTCCGATTGGCGGTCCCGCTATCGTGGAAGATTTGCGCAACCTGTTCTTGCTCCCATCGTCGCCACTTGCCGAGTTGAGGAAACTCCTGCCCAAAGCGAAGATCGAGTTCGATCCGGGTCAGACACCGGCACAGGCGGTATGGCTGGCAGAGCGCTCGGATTTGGTCATTGCCTTCGGCATTCGCGTGGAGGGCGAGGGCTACGATCTCGCCGATCTATCTCTGCCGGGGCGCCAGGATGCGGTCATTGAAGCCGTCGCGGCGGCCAATCCGAACACGATTGTCGTATTGGAGACAGGCAACCCGAGCTCGATGCCTTGGCGTGACAGGGTAAAGGCGATTGTCCAGGCGTGGTACCCCGGGCAGGCCGGCGGCCAGGCAATCGCCGAGGTGCTCACTGGCCGCGTTAATCCATCTGGCCGGATGCCGATCACTTTCCCGGTTGATCTCGCCCAAACGCCGCGGCCGACGCTGCCAGGGCTTGGGGCGTCCTGGGGCACACCGATTACGATCCATTACGACGAGGGCGCGGAGGTCGGCTACCGCTGGTACGCGAAGCAGAACCTCAAGCCGATGTACGCCTTCGGTTATGGATTGAGCTACACCACGTTTGAATACACTGACCTGAATGTCAGCGGCGGCGATACGGTCACCGTGACCTTCAAGGTCATCAACACCGGCAAGGTCACCGGCGCGGACGTGCCCCAGCTCTACCTTACCGAAGCGCCAAACGAGAAGCGCATCCGGCTCCTCGGCTTCGAGCGGGTCGAGCTTAAGCCGGGCGAATCGCGCCAGGTGAGGCTCGAGCCCGCCGACTCCCGCTTACTCGCACGGTTTGATGGCAAAGCAGGACAGTGGCAGATCGCGGCTGGAACGCACCGCATCGCGCTCGGCAAGTCTGCCCGCGATCTGGTGCTAACTGGAAGCGTCGACCTGGCAGGAAGGCTGTTCAGAAAGTGAGTTCTCTCTGAGGCAGCGCAATTTTTAATGGAACAGCGGCCCCATATACGAACACCAGAGATCTGGAAGAGAGCATCCCCCCGTGTCCTTAGTACGCTCTTTCCACTGGCCGGGAGTCCGAGGGCTTGGTTTTCGGCACCGGGACCGACGAAACCGTCCGCTCATCTTTTCGCTGGACCTTCCGAGGCGGCGTGTGGGCCGGTCGAGATAACCCCCAAGAGCGTGCAATACCGTGGCCGGCAGAATATCCCACTGCAGCGCCCGCCACTGCCCCCACTGGACCGAAAACCACCAGCCCTGCGAGTGTGCCGATAGCCGTGTTAGCCACGCGGCCCGCATATGCTGAGTTGGTCGCAAAGGCGAGGCTCAGGGCGATGGCCACGGCAGCAATCATGGCTTTCATGATGTCTCCTCCGTCGTTCCCTCCAGATATACGGTTATTGCCAACCGGCGGTTCTCGGCCTCGCGCCGACGGGCAAGCTAGATCGCAAGAGTGCCAACCTTGTGGAGCTTTCCGGCCAACAATGGCCATGCCATGGCGAGTTGCGCCACCTGTGGAAAAGTTCGCATAGCTGCCCGGGGGATCATCGCGCAAATAAGAAGCCCCGCAGGTTGTCCTACGAGGCTCTTTTTCGGCGAGCTGAAAGTCAGCCTTTTCAGGTGACGTCTGCCCTTTCAGGGCGACCCTTCATCCGCCGGAAACCGATGGCTTGGGCGGAGCGCTGGATCGGTCGAGGTGATGATGAATTCGACGCTCAGTAGAGTAACAGCACGCCCCAGCCTACCAGCACAATGCCGACGGCGCGACCAACCCATTGGCCATGCGGGATGGTTTTTTCCAGTAGCACAAAGACTGCCAGCCCAATAATCCAATAGAGGTTCATCACTCCGCCAAAAAACAGCAATGTCATCAGTGCCCAGCAGCAGCCAAGGCACCAGGCGCCGTGCGCAAGTCCCATGCGAAACGCGCCACTGTAGCCAGGGCGCCAATGGCCGATGAGGAAACCGAGCGGCGTGCGGCAGTGGCGGAGGCACACTCCTTTCATTGGTGAGAGCTGCCACAGCCCTGCAGCTATAAGAATGCCAGCGCCCAGCAATACAGTGCTGGTCTCCAGCATGGGCGACAGCAGTCGGGCGGTTTCCAGCGCCCATTGCAGCGCTACCGCCACGGCACTGAAGCCGCCCCAGACGAGAAGGTATCCGGCCGCGAACAGGCCGGTTGAAGAAGCATGTGACGAGGCCGATCTCGTTTGGCCGTTGACACGGGCGAACAGCAGCAGCATCGGCGCTGCACTGGGGACCATCATCGCGATCATCATGACCCACCACATGGAGAACATCAGCAAGGCATAGCCGATGCTCCACTGCGCCGGCTCCATCAGCCAGCCATCCATCCCGACCATGCGTGTCATATCGGTGGGGGTCATGCCCGTGCCGGCGCCGAGCAACAGCCAGGCCCATGACCCGGCGACGACCATGAGCACGCCGATGAGGGCTACCAGCCTTTCGCGGCGGAGCGCCGCTTCCAACAAGGCCCAAGCGGAAGTCAAGTTTATGGCCGGCGGAATTTCTGCTTATACTCGTCGTAGCTGTGAACCAACCCCTGCGGCCCCCAGGCGACATTCGCCATGGAGCTGTGTCGTCGGTTCAGGTCAAAACGGATCGGACCGAGGCTTTTGGCGAAGCCGGCCACACCCTCGGCCTCGTGGAACACCCACCCTTTGGGCAGCACCGTGAGGATTTGAACCTCCTCGTCAGTGACCGGGTTACGGATCGGCTCGCTGTGGGCGCGTACGCTGCCGGGTACCTCGATGCGTGCTTGTCTCTTGTTTAGATCCCAATCGAAAATAATGGGTGCGAATAGCGGATCCTTAATAGTCTCGATTATGACCGAGAAAATCTGGAACATTGTGCCGACCGGTTGGTCCGCGCCGGATAGAATGTAAAACAATGCCTCTCTCTGCTCTTCGCTGGCGCGCTCGTCGATGATGGGGTGCATAACACCCCGCCCATGATGAATTGCGTGCGGGAAGTAGAAGGTGGCCAGCACCTTCAAGCCACTGAGATCGATCCGATCGCAGTGGCCCTTCACGATTTCGAAACCCACCAGACCAGTACAGTGGCCGTAGGTCGGGTCGGCCATAGACTCGCAAGGACAGCCGAGATCGCAGCTGCAATACTCAATGTACTTTCCTTCGATCAGCCAGTTTCGGGACATGAACGCACGCCTCTTGCTTCGGTCGCAGGGCTGAAACTTCCGATGCATATGCATCGACCGGGGTTTCCCTCCACTCAGACCCCAGACGATGAAGCTCTCAAACGCTAAACCTAAAAGCGACAGCGATCAATCTCACCTTCCAACGGGCAATGGTTCTAGGACCTCTCCCCCCGATCTGCGGTCGATACGAGCGAAATCAATGGTTTTCGGCAACTTGCTGTTGCTCAACCCCGTGATCGTTTCCCCCTCATCGGTAATAGTGCCAATGCATTCCCCAGGCTTCTTCCTCGACAAGGAGCATCGCCCCTTTTTCGGTCCTCCAGATTGCGAATCACGCCAGCTTCAATGGCGGCGGCAATCCGACGCGACACGGCGAATGGGTTGAGATCCAAAGGTGCAAAGAGGTCCGATTGCCTCAACTCTTCTCGGCCAGCTCCGATCAGAGACTGCACAGGCAGAGCTGGCCGTGGGTGGGACGTAGGGCGGGTCCTTGTGGTACCACGGTCAACATGGAAAAGAGCAAGACCGTGGTAGCACGCCCATCCGAAGAATCATGTATCAGGGGTCAAGCAGAAGCGGCCAATGTCGATTGAGATAGCATGGAAAGCCCAGGTGACTGGCCAAGCTGGGGAGCCCACTTGGTGGGCGTAGCAGTTCGGGCGTTGTCGCTTCGCCGAGCTACGGATAGCAGGGGACCCGAGCTCCTGACATGACATCTCTCTCTGCTGGCTTCGTGGACACCGCGAGAACCCGCCTTGCAACCCGCCTGTCCTTCTTTGTGGCAGGTT
>Ga0075421_100010362_pt1 | contig 11517 bp, 2 predicted proteins | sample SoiMetdeltSBSDD5_FD_75292 | JGI IMG/M metagenome (GOLD analysis project Ga0075421, IMG submission 75292) | Bulk soil microbial communities from a Populus tree surrounding site in Tennessee, USA - Soil MetaG P. deltoides SBSDD5 | ecosystem: Environmental > Terrestrial > Soil > Tree plantation...
GCCGGCCCCTGTGGGTGTGGTGGGAGAATTATATGTTGGTGGCGCCGGAGTGGCGAGAGGCTACCTGGGAAGAGAGGATCTGACGGCGGAGAGATTCAGGCCGGCTATGTATGGCCGAGGGGCGGGAGAGAGAGTCTACAGGACCGGAGACCTGGTGAAGCGCCGGAAGAATGGAGAACTGGAATACCTGGGAAGAAGTGATCATCAGGTGAAGATTCGAGGCTACAGGGTCGAGTTGGGTGAGATCGAAGCGGCGTTGTTGCAGCACGGAGGGATCAAAGAAGCGGTAGTGATTGCCAGAGGGGAGTCCGGCAGAGCCAGCCACCTAATAGCCTATGTGGTGAACGGGAGCAAGGGGAATGTGACGACGAGCGAGCTGAAAGGATATCTGAGGCAGAGGCTGCCTGAGTATATGGCGCCGGCCGCGATCGTGATGCTAGAGCGGATGCCGCAGACGGTGAATGGGAAGCTGGATCGAGAGAGGTTGCCGGCGCCGAATGTGGATCAAGGAGAGGTAGACAGTAGATCTGTTGCCCCCCGGACTCCGGTGGAGGAGATAGTAGCGGGGTTCTTCGGCGCCGCGCTGAAGCTGGAACGAGTAGGAGTGGAGGATAACTTTTTCGAGATCGGTGGGCATTCCTTACTGGCCACCCAGGTGATCTCGCGAGTGAGAAATACATTTGGAGTGAGGATTGGGGTCAGGAGCATTTTTGATGAGCCAACGGTAGAAGGTCTGGGGCGAAAGATCGAAGAGGCGATGAGGGCAGGAGAGAAGGATGATGCGCCGCCGCTGGTTAGAGCCTCAATAGAAGGCCAAAGGGGTGTGAGGCCGCCGCTCTCGTTCGCGCAGCAAAGGTTATGGTTTCTGGATCAGCTCGCGCCGAACAGCTCACTCTACAACATCCCGGGCGCGGTGTGTCTGGAGGGGAGGCTGGACCGCGAAGCGCTGGAATCCGCGATCAACGAGGTCATCAGAAGGCATGAGATCTTAAGAACGAGGTTTGAGGTAGAAGCCGGCGTTCCGGCGCAGGTGATCGAGGAGTGGGCCCCGCTGAGATTGGAGGTCATAGATCTGACCGGATTTCCCCTGAAAGAGAGAGAAGAAGAGGCTAAGCGGATCGCGAGAGAAGAGGCGAAGACCGGGTTTGATCTAAGCCGAGGGCCCCTGCTCAGGGTTAAGCTGCTCAAGCTCGAACGGGAGCGGCACGTATTCCTCTTCACCTTGCATCACATCGTGAGTGATGGGTGGTCGGTAGGAATCCTGACCGGAGAAGTCGGAGCGCTCTATCGGACATTCAGTGTGGGCGGCGTCGGGGGGGGCTCGCCGCTCGATGAGTTGCCGATTCAGTATGCCGATTTTGCGATCTGGCAGAGGGCGTGGCTGAAAGCCGAGGTCCTCGAAGCGGAGCTTGAGTATTGGCGGAGGCAGTTGGTGGGAATGGAAGTCCTGGAACTGCCGACCGATCATCCGCGACCGGCTTTGCAGAGCTATCGAGGGGCGGCTCGGAGTTTTCTGATCGATGGAGAGGTGGCGGAGAAGCTGAGAGCGCTAGGGCAGCGAGAAGGCGTGACCATGTTTATGACTTTGCTCGCAGCCTTCCAGACACTCCTGGGACGCTACTCCGGACAACGGGACGTGGCGGTCGGGGCCGTGATCGCCAATCGAAATTACCTGGAGACGGAAAGTTTGATCGGGTTCTTCGTCAATCAGCTGGTGTTGCGGACCGATCTGGGAGGCCGGCCGAGTTTCCTCGGGTTGTTGGAAAGAGTGCGCCGGACGGTTCTGGAGTCCTATCTGCATCAAGACCTGCCGTTCGAGCAGTTGGTGGAGGAACTGGCCCCGAAGCGCGACCTCAGCCGCTCGCCTCTGTGTCAGGTCGTGTTTGCGCTTCAGAACGCGTCTCAAGAGAGTTTGGAACTGCCGGGGCTGAGCGTCAGTGATTTCGGGGTTGAGTCAGAGGTTACGAAATATGATCTGACCGTGATGATGGAAGAGAGGGCCGGGGGGGTGATCGGGGTCTGGGAGTATTGCCGCGATTTGTTTGAGGAACAGACGATCCGGCGAATGATCGATCATTTCCAGCAGTTGCTCCGGAGCGTGACCGGCGATCCCCAGCGTCCGCTGAACGAGCTGGAGATGCTGACGGAAGCCGAACGGGAGCAGCTATTGGTCGAGTGGAACCAGACCTGGAGAGGCTACCCGCATGAGCAGTGCGTGCATGAGTGGTTTGAAGAGCAAGCGCGGCGCACGCCCGATGCGGTGGCCGCAGTCTACGAAGGGCAGGAATTGAGTTATGGAGAGCTGAATCGGAGGGCCAACCAACTGGGGCGATACCTGCGGGGCTTGGGGGTGGGCCCGGAAGTCCTGGTGACATTATGTCTGGAGCGCAGCCTGGAGATGGTGGTAGGGGTGTTAGGAGCGCTAAAGGCGGGAGGAGCTTATGTCCCGTTAGACCCCGGGTACCCGATCGAGCGGCTGGCCTATATGCTGGATGACACACAGGCGCCGGTGTTGCTGACACAGGAGCGAATCGCCTCGCGCCTGCCGGCGGGCTGGAGTCAGGTGGTGTTGATCGATAAGTGGGAGGAGATTGAGAGCGGGCTGGAGTCCGATCTCAAATTGTTGAACGTGACAGAGAACCTGGCCTATGTGATCTACACTTCCGGCTCAACTGGAAGACCTAAAGGGGTATGTATCACACATCGCGGGCTAATGAATTATCTCAGCTGGGCGCTAGAGGAGTATCGAGTAAGTGGACCGAAAGCCATACCGCTCCATTCGAATTTGAGCTTTGATCTGACTGTGACCAGTTTCTATCTGCCGCTGCTGACAGGAGGTCAGGTGGTCTTGCTCAAGGAGGACGGGATGTTGTCGCCGTTGAGCGGGGCGCTGGGAGGATTATATGACTACAGCCTGGTGAAACTGACACCCAGTCACTTGCATCTGCTAAATCAGGAAGAATGGAATGAAGAAGGAAAGATTGAGGTCCTGGTCATCGGCGGAGAGGCGTTGCGCTATGAGGACGTTAGGCGGTGGCGTAGGGAGAGGCCTCATACAAGGCTCATCAATGAATACGGGCCGACGGAAACGGTGGTGGGCAGCTGCGCATATGAGATTGGCGCCGACGATTCTGATGACGGGGCGGCGCCGATCGGAAGGCCGATCGGCAACACTCAAGTCTATGTCCTGAATGCGGAGGGTTGTTTAGCGCCGAGAGGGGTGAGCGGAGAACTCTACCTCGGGGGTGATGGAGTAGGGCGAGGATATCTGAATCGGCCTGGTTTGACGGCGGAGAGATTCGCGCCCGACCCGTTCGGGAGAGAAGCGGGAGGGCGTCTCTATCGGACAGGAGACCTGGCGGCATGGAGTGACGAAGGCGAGCTGAAGTATCTGGGGCGGATTGATGAACAAGTAAAGTTGCGAGGCTATCGAGTCGAACTGGGAGAGATCGAGGCGGTGCTTTGCGAGCACCCCAGCGTGAAGCAGAGCGCGGTGGTTGTAAACGAGGATGAGCCGGGGGATAAGAAACTGGTGGCCTATGTCGTCCCGAAAGACTGGCAGAATGCGCCGCCCGGAGCGTACGTGTTGCCCAACGGGATGGCCGTCGCGCAACAGAATAAGAATGAGACGGAGTTTCTCTACGAGGAGATCTTTGAGAGGCGACAGTATCTGCGGTACGGAATAGAGATGAAGGAGGAGGGGTGCGTCTTCGACGTCGGAGCCAACATCGGACTTTTCATGCTATTTGTCGGAGAGCATTGCCCCGGCGCCAGAATTTATGCGTTTGAGCCGATCGAAGACATCTACCTGTGTCTGAAGCGGAACGCCGCCCGTTACGACGGAAGAGTGAAAGTCTTCCACCATGGCCTTTCCGATCGAGAGAAGGAAACAAGCTTTACCTACTACCCTCGTTACTCGATGATGTCGCGGCAGGAGGGGCACTCGAGCGAAATGGCGGATAAAGAACTGGTCAAGCGATATCTGGAGAACGAGCGCCAAAGGGGAGTAGCCGGAAGTGAGGAGCTACTTGCGCAGGCCGATGAATTGCTGGAGGGGCGTTTCAAAGGAGAAGTGAGAGCTTGTCGGTTGCGGCGGCTGTCGGATGTGATGAGGGAACAAGGAGTGGAGCGGATCGACCTGCTGAAGATCGATGTGGAGCGAGCGGAGGAGGAGGTGCTGGGTGGAATCGAGGAAGGGGATTGGGAGAAGATCGACCAGATAGTAATGGAGGCGCACGACGAAGATGTAAGTGGCAGGTCGGGACGTGTGCGGATGATAGTGGAGGAACTGGAACGGCGAGGGTATGTGGTCGGGATGGAGGAAGACGAACATTTGCGAGGCACAGGTCTGTTTAACTTATACGCGCGCCGCGCAGGGATGGTATCGAAGGGGAAGTCCGGGGCGGCAATGTTGAGACGGGAAGCGGCGGTTGCCAGGAATGGACTGACGACAGTGGAGTTGAGGGAGTACCTGCGGCAGCGGTTGCCGGAATACATGCTGCCGAGCGCGTTCGTGTCGCTAGAAGAATTGCCGTTGACGCCTAGCGGGAAGGTGGACCGCAAAGCGTTGCCCGCGCCTGGGAAGGAGTCGGGAGAAGGCGCGAGGGGCTATTTCGCTCCTCGGACGCCGGTCGAGGAGATTGTAGCCGGGATCTTCGAGGATGTGCTGAAACTGGATCGGGTAGGGGTCGCGGACAACTTTTTCGAGATCGGAGGGCATTCATTATTGGCGACCCAGGTAGTCTCGCGAGTAAGGAAGACGATCGGAGTGGAGATCGAGGTGAGGAGCATCTTCGAGGAGCCGACCGTGGAAGCTCTGGCAAACAGAATCGCTGAGGGGATGAGGTCTGGGGAGAAGGATAAAGCGCCGCCGCTGGTCCGGGTCGCGAGAGAAGGCCGGGGAGGTGTGAGGCTGCCGTTGTCGTTCGCACAACAAAGGTTGTGGTTCATCGATCAGTTGGAGCCCGGTAGCGCAATCTACAACCTCCCCGGCGCGGTGAGGCTGGAGGGCCGGTTGGAAATCGAGGCGCTGGAGCGAGCAATTAATGAGATCGTCAGAAGGCACGAAGTCTTGAGGACGAGCTTCGAGGTGGAAGCCGGCGTGCCATTGCAGGTGATCGAGGACTGGGCGCCGCGGAGATTGGAGGTAGAAGACCTGACGGGCTTGACCCTGGAGGAGAGAGAGGAAAAGGCAAAGGAGATAGCGAGGACGGAAGCAGAGACCGGGTTCGATCTGAGCCGAGGACCGTTGCTGAGAGTAAAGGCGCTCAAGCTGGGAGAGGAAGATCATGTGTTGCTCTTCACCATGCATCATATCGTGAGCGACGGGTGGTCGACGGAGATCCTGATCAGGGAAGTCGGGACGCTCTACCAAGCATACCTTGCAGGAGAGCCCTCGCCGCTTGATGAGTTGCCGATTCAGTACGCTGATTTCGCGGTCTGGCAGAGGGCGTGGCTGCAAGGCGAGGCGCTCGAAGCGGAGCTTGACTATTGGCGGAAGCAGTTGGCAGGGATGGAGACCCTGGAACTGCCGACGGATTACCAGCGGCCGGCGGCTCCGGGCTATCGAGGGGCCATGCGGCGGCTCGTAGTGGAGAGGGATCTGACCGAAAGGTTGAGAGCGCTCGGTCACCGCGAAGGAGTGACCCTGTTCATGGTCCTGTTGGGGGGCTTCGATCTCCTGATGAGCCGCTACAGCGGGCAGGAAGACGTCGCGCTCGGGACCGACATCGCCAACCGTAATCGAGCGGAGATCGAAGGGGTGATCGGGTTCTTCGTAAACCAGTTGGTCTTGAGAGTGGAAGTCGGCGCCTCGGAGAGTTTCAGCGAGTTGCTGAACCAGGTGAGAGACGTGTGTCTTGGGGCGTATGCGAATCAGGACGCGCCGTTTGAGAAGTTGGTGGAGGAATTGCAGCCGGAGCGAGACTCGAGCCGGGCGCCACTTTTTCAGATAAAGCTGATCTTACAAAACGCGCCGGTAGAAAGAGTGGGGCTCAGAGGGTTGAAGTTGAGCGGCGGAGGTGTTGAAGCGCTGATGGACAGTGAGGCGCAAACCGCGAGGTTCGACCTTACGGTGGCGATCACGGATGCGGGTAGCGATCTGGTGGGATTCGTGAACTACAGCCGCGAATTGTTCGACGCGGGGACGATCGACAGGCTGATGGGCCATTACCTGAACCTGTTGAAGGGAATCGTCGAGGATGGCGAGCGGCCGATCTCCGAACTAAGCTTGCTGAGCGATCAGGAGAGGGAGCAGATCGTGGTGGCGTGGAATGAGACCGGAAGTCCCTATCCGAACAACCGGCCCATCCACGAGCTAATTTTAGAGCAGGCGGAGCGGACACCTGAACGGATCGCTTTGATTGGCGCCGGGCAGCGGGTGAGTTATCGGGCGCTTGACCAGCGGGCCAACCAACTCGCGCACTACCTGCAAGCCTTAGGAGTGGGGCAGGAAGTGGTGGTGGGATTATGTCTGGAGCGGTCTGTAGAGATGGTGGTGGGAGTACTTGGCGTGCTCAAGGCAGGAGCAGCATATCTGCCGCTCGATCCGGAATACCCTCTGGAGAGATTGTCACACATGCTGGAGGACGCGGGAGTGGGGGTTGTGCTGACAGAGCAGACGCTGGAAGCGCGACTGCCCGCGTTTGGGGGACAGACGGTTTGTTTGGATAAGGAGTGGGAAAGGATCAAAGAGGAGGTCGAGAACGAACCGGAGACTGGGGGAGCGGCGGAAAATCTGGCCTATGTGATCTATACCTCCGGGTCAACAGGAAGGCCAAAAGGAGTGATGATCGCGCATAGAGGGCTGTGCAATCTTGTGGAAGCGCAGAAAAGGGCATTTGGGTTGGATAGCGCGGCAGATCATTCACGCGTCCTTCAATTCTCATCATTAAGCTTCGACGCCTCAGTCTCGGAGATATTCAGTACCTTGGCCGCAGGCGGAAGTTTGCACGTCTATGCGCGGGAGAGTCTGATGCCGGGAGAGTACTTGGTAAGGGCCCTGAGGGAAGATCGAATCACTACCGTGACTTTGCCTCCAACTGTGCTGGCGGCGCTGGAAGAAGAAGAGCTGCTCGACTTGGAGACTGTGATCTCGGCCGGCGAACCATGTAGCGCAGGGGTAGTTGAGCGCTGGGCGAGAGGGAGAAGATTCCTTAATGCCTATGGGCCGACCGAATCGACGGTCTGCGCGAGCATCGGAGAGTGCAAGGTATGCGGCGCCAGAAAACCATCCATTGGACGGCCGATAGACAATACGCGGATCTACATCCTTGATCATGAGATGAAGCCAGTCCCGGTAGGAGCGCGCGGAGAGCTCTATATCGCAGGAGTTGGGTTGGCCAGGGGCTACTGGGGAATGCCGGATTTGACGGCCGAGAGATTTATCCCCGACTTGTTCAGTCGAGGGAGTGGAGAGAGGTTATATCGGACGGGAGACGCGGGCAGGTACTTGCCGAATGGAGACATCGAGTTCCTCAGTCGCATTGACCATCAGGTAAAGATCAGGGGTCACAGGATAGAGCCGGCGGAAATAGAGAGTGTGTTAATGCAGGCCCCTTCGATCGAGGAATGCGTCGTAGTCGCGCGTGAAGATGGGCTGGGTGAGAAGCGGCTGGTGGCATATCTGGTTTTGAAGGACGGACTCACAGAGACGGCTTCTGGATTGCACGGATTCCTGAAATTAAGGTTGCCCGCATACTTTGCGCCTTCATCGTTTGTGATTCTGGAATCGCTTCCGCTTACGCCGAATGGCAAGATTGATCGCCGCGCGTTACCGGCGCCAAATAAACATGACATTGAGGTGGGCGGGGAGTATGTGGCTCCAAGTACTCCGATCGAGGAAGAGGTGGCTCGAATCTTTTGTGAAGCGCTGGAGATTGAGAAAATCGGCGTCTACGACAACTTTTTCGCCCTCGGCGGCCACTCTCTTCTAGTGACACAGGTAGTCAGCCAGGTGAACAAATCTTTTCACATTGAAATATCCGTACGTACTGTGTTCGATGTTCCGACCGTCAGCGGCCTAGTCACGGCGATCGTGGAAAGTCAGGCTAGACAGTTTGAAGACGGTGTCCTTTCGCAGATGCTTGAAGAACTGGAGGTGGAAGCCCAAGGATGAAGTGGGCAATCCCCTTCAATGACGGCGCCGGCCGACTGGGTAGTCACTCGTATGCGCGGATGTTCCGAGATTCTGCTTTAGTCTAACTGGAATAGAGGAAGACAGCCATGGACGAGGTTGATCGCAAGGGTCTACGTATCGACAAATTCAAGACTAACAGGCGGAAAGTCGTGAGGCTTTCTCAGGACGACCTGGTCAAAATGGAATATCTAGATCCCAAGAAACAGTTTCCACTCGTTATAGAGCCTCAGGAGCCAGGGTTCAATCTGGCGGATTGGGCCGCTAACAACCGTGAACTGATTGAGCAGAAGTTGTTGGAGTGGGGGGCGCTGCTTTTCCGGGGCTTCAATATCGAGGGGCCACTTCAATTTGAACAGTTCGCCCGCGCCATCTCCGGCGAGTTATTGGATTATCGTGAACGAGCGGCCCCTCGCCGTGAAGTCGGCTCGCGCGTGTACACCTCGACGGAATTTCCCGCCGATCAATTTATTCCTTTGCACCATGAGATGTCTTACTCGCACCACTGGCCGACTAAGATCTGGTTTTTTTGCGCACAGCCGCCGCAGCAAGGCGGTAGCACTCCGATTGCCGATGATCGAGAAGTCTTCCGCCTGATAGATCGAAAAATCAAAGAACGGTTTGAGCGGAAGGGAGTGATGTATGTCCGAAACTATGGCGAGGGATTGGATCTGTCATGGCAGGAGGCCTTTCAAACCGGTGAGAGATCGGTAGTCGAAGAATACTGCCGTCGAGCCAACACTCAATTCGAATGGAGAGCGGGGAATCGCTTGAGAACGCGCCAGGTCCGGCAGGTGACGGTCACACATCCAAAAACGGGCGAAGTTGTCTGGTTCAATCATGCGCATATGTTCCACAGCTCGAATCTCTCAGCGGAGGTTCGCCACGCTCTCCTCTCAGAGTTTAAGGAAGACGAGATTCCTCGCAATGCTTTCTATGGTGACGGGGCGCCGATCGAGTCATCCATCCTGGATGAAATACGCGACATCTATAAGAGGTCGGCCGTGATCTTTCCATGGCAAGAGTCTGATATTTTGATGCTGGACAACTTCCTGACCTCTCATGGTCGCGAGCCATTCATGGGGCCTCGCCAAATACTCGTGGCGATGGCCGAGCTCTATACGAATGAAACCCTCATTGGAGATGTCAAGTAATGGAGATCGCTCCTGCCCTATTAGAACAATGGATGAGACGCTACTATTTTGACACCGAGATCGACATCGGAAGTAGCGGCGTGGAAAGTTTTTCGATGTCTGAGTTGCGTAGGCTTCTCGGCCTCAGTCAGAACGATCTGGATCAGGTAATTTTCGATGATAGCCGGACGCTTGGCGGCCCGGGACTGCGCGCTGCGATTGGCGATCGGTGGGCAAACGGTGATCTGGACCGGGTGATGGCTACGCATGGATCAAGCGAGGGAATTTTTCTAGTGATGAATGCGCTGTTGCGACCCGGCGACGAGGTCATTACCGTTTCGCCAAGTTACCAGCAGTTATTCGCTATTGCTGAGTCGATCGGGTGTGAGTTGAAATTCTGGAACCTCGATTTTAAGCATGGCTTTGTTCCCGATATCAAGCAGCTCGAGCGTCTTGTCACCAAGCGGACGCGCATGTTGGTTGTAAACTTTCCTCAAAATCCCACAGGGGCTTCTCTCATGCCGGAGCAACAGGAAGAACTCGTGAATATCGTGGCAGAGACCGGAAGCTATCTGCTTTGGGATGGGGCATTCACCGAGATGACTTATGGCCGGCCGCCGTTGCCGGACCCTGGGATGTTGTATGACCGTACGATAACTCTGGGCACCCTTTCAAAAGGTTACGGACTGCCGGGCCTGAGGGTCGGATGGCTCCTGGCTTCACCCGAGATTCTCGAACGATTGGTGGGCCTCCGCGATTATCTGACCCTACACCTCTCGCCGTTGATTGAGTTAATTGCCGAGCGGGCGGTGAGAAACGCCGACGTCTTGCTGCGCATTCGTATGGAACAGGCTTGCGCGAACCTCAACACACTCGCCGCCTGGGTTGAACGCCACCGGGAATTGGTGGATTGGGCGCCGCCTCAGGGTGGAGTCTGCGCTTTCTTACGAATGCTCGGCGGCGGTGACGTGGAGACTTTCTGTCATCGCCTCGCGCGAGAGTTCCGGGTCCTTCTCGTGCCTGGAACCTGTTTCAATCAGCCTGGCTTCGTGCGTCTAGGATTTGGCGGCTCATCTCAGAAATTTGAAGAAGGTCTTACCCGATTGTCCGATTTATTGGTCAAAATCTCTCGGTGATGAGCGACTGCAATTTTCCGGGGATTCGTTTATTTCCATAGCCCTTACTCGAAAACCAACCAACTAGCCAACCTCGAGAAGCAGCGTTATCCCATCAAGACGAAAACTTGGCTGCGGGCACAGAAGCGGCGGTGAAGTCGTTTGGAATTAGCCTGCAACTTACACCATTTCCCCATGGGACATAAGAAAGGAACAAAATTATGAGGAGATTGGAACTATCTGACGGCGAAATTGAGTCCATCAGGTCACTGATAACCGACGTTGCCGCTAAGCATAAATCTGTTGAAAGTGTAGAGTTTCTCAATAATGCGTGTTTGTATGCTCATGAGCTTCCCCGGCGGGTTCGGTCGTTCCTGAACGAGTTCAGGCTGAAGGAGCCAAAATCGGGAGTTTGTATCATCTCGGGTTACCCTCTGGACATTTCAGCAGTCGGCGTGACCCCGACCCACTGGAAATGGAGGGAGGATGCGCAAAACTCGCTGCATGTGCAGATCTTTCTTATCCTCAACGGCATTTTGCTTGGAGACCTCCTTGGATGGGCGACGCAACAAGACGGATATCTCGTCCACGACGTATTCCCGATCAAAGGCAATGAAAACGAGCAGCTCGGGACCGGGAGCGAGCAAACGCTCTGGTGGCATACCGAGGACGCTTTTCATCCATACTGCGCCGATTACATCGGGTTTTTTTGCTTGCGGAACCCCGACCAAGTGGCGACGACCATAGGCACAGTTGATGTTGAAAAACTCGACGCCGCTCATGTCGATACTCTGTTCCAGCCGCGATTCACCATTCGGCCGGATGAATCACATCAGGAGAAAAACGAATCTGATCTCCGCAAAGCGCAGCGACCTAGCCAGGACCAAAGTTCAATCAAAGCCGCCTATGAAAAGATCAAAATGATGAACACGAATCCGGAGAAGGTCTCCGTTTTCTTCGGCAGCTCCGCCGAGCCTTACTTGCGGCTGGATCCTTATTTTATGGACCCTCTTGATGATGACCCCGAGGCCCAACAGGCATTGAACGCGCTGATTGAGCACATCAATGCGAACCTCACCGACCTCATCCTACAGCCGGGAGACTCCTTTTTTATTGATAACTACAAAGCGGTGCA
>Ga0075421_100010363_pt1 | contig 11516 bp, 7 predicted proteins | sample SoiMetdeltSBSDD5_FD_75292 | JGI IMG/M metagenome (GOLD analysis project Ga0075421, IMG submission 75292) | Bulk soil microbial communities from a Populus tree surrounding site in Tennessee, USA - Soil MetaG P. deltoides SBSDD5 | ecosystem: Environmental > Terrestrial > Soil > Tree plantation...
CCGGTCCGCTCCGAGACCCTGAGCTGCCAGCGCGGCACGAACATGTGCAACCGGAATGTGATCGACTTCCGCAACTACAAGAAGTATTCCGGCGAAGCCACAATCAACTTCGAGAAGTGATATGCCGAAGAGCTCGAGAAAGACGGACCCCTCTCCGGACCGTCCCATCATGCCCAAAGGCTATGGCATCCGCAAAGACAAAAAGAACTTCCTCCCCTGGACCCACGTCGAGGAGAAGATGGGAGCCGCGCACAATTACTGGGTCTGCACTACGCGCCCCAATGGCCATTCCCACGCGATGCCCGTGTGGGGCGTCTGGGTCGACACGAAATTCTACTTTGGCACAGACCGCAATTCCCGCAAGAGCCGCAACCTGATCGAACAGCCGGCCGTCACCGTTCACCTCGAAAGCGGCGATGATGTGTTAATCGTCGAAGGCGCCGCCGCCGAATTCAAAAATCTGAAGTTGCTTTCCACCGTCAACGACGCCTACCATGCAAAATACGGAATGCGTATGACCGACGCCCCCGGAGATCTGGCCATTTACGCCGTGACGCCGCGAAAGGTACTCGCCTGGCGCGAGAAGGATTTTCCGGCCTGCGCAACCCGTTGGTTGATTGGGAATTCATAAAATGCCGCTTGGGAGCTCTTAAACGATGCATATTTCCGAACTCGACACCCCCGCGCTGCTCATCGACCTCGATATCTTCGAGCGCAACCTGGCGCGCGTCGCCGGCTACACCAAGGCCAATCAGCTCCGCCTCCGGCCGCACACGAAAACGCATAAAGTGCCTGCCGTTGGTAAACGACAGCTCGACAGCGGCGCCGTCGGCCTGACCGTCGCCAAGGTAGGCGAAGCGGAAGTGATGCTCGGGTCCGGCACCCCGGACCTGCTCATCGCCTATCCCGTGATCGGCCAATCGAAACTGGCTCGATTGACCGAAATCGCCCGGAAAACCCGCGTCACCGTAGCGCTCGATAGCTGCATCGCCGCCAATCAGCTGTCCGAAGCAGCACAAGATGCGAAAGTGAATTTTGCCGTTCTGGCCGAAGTCGACGTCGGCCTCGGACGCGTCGGTGTCCGCCCCGGCGAGGAGCTCCTGCAACTGGCGCAGTCCATCAGCCGGCTTCCCGGACTCACTTTCGAAGGCATCACCTTCTATCCCGGACACATCAAGTTCCTGGGCGAAGCCGGCCCGGAGCAAGCCCTCCGAGACCTGGGAGCAGTCGTCAAATCCATCCTCGACGATCTGCAGCGCGCCGGAATCGAAGCCCGTGTCGTCAGCGGCGGATCCACTCCGACGCTATTCCGTTCCCACGAGATCGCCGGCCTCAACGAGATCCGCCCCGGCACCTATGTCTATAACGACGTCAACACGGTCCTGGCAGGAACCTGCGGATGGAATGACTGCGCCGCGTCTATCCTCACGACAGTAGTTTCCACCGCCAGAAAGGGCCACATGATCGTCGATGGCGGCTCCAAAACTTTCTCGTCAGATCGCACCGCCGGCCCGGGCCCGGTGAGCTACGGACGCATCGTCGAATCTCCGGAAAGTATCCTGCAGAACCTCAATGAAGAGCACGGCTACGTGGACAACACCGCCGCCACCCGCGAATTCAAGGTTGGTGATCGCGTGCGAATTATCCCGAATCACGTCTGCGTGGCAGTGAACTTACACGAGCAGGTTTACGGAGTGAGGAACGAGCAGGTTGAGGCAGTTTGGAAGGTCGAAGGGCGAGGCAAGCTGCAATAGCAGCGCTCGCCCTTCGCAAAATCGGAACAAGAAACGCGAGCTTACATCTTCACGCTATCGATCTTTAGCGTGCCGCCCTCGACCTTACCCGAAATAGTTACTTTGTGGCCGGCATGATCCTTGACTTTGGCCTGATCGTCGACCTTGTACACTTTACCGCCGGACACGAAAACCAATTCCGCGCCTTTTCTAGCGCAAGCAGCAGCGCAATTGGCATGGCCATCGCTCTCTGCCTTGGCCGCATCTGCAGCGCATTTTGCGTCGCTGACGTAGCCGGTCATATCGGCCGCCATCGCGCTAAAAGCGAATAACGACAGAACCACCGCACATGCTAAAACAAGTTTCTTCAAGATAAAACCTCCTCAAGAGAGTTGAAACCGTACTTACTATATCCCAACAGGTACTACGGTGCAACAAGACTAACGGATTTTAACGCGGGTCCCAGGTCGCCCAAACTACGCCGTTAAAAGGTCAGCTTCAGCGCAACTTGTACGATCCGCTCGCCGCTCGCCGAGCTGATCACGCCGAACGTTGTGCCTCCAACCGTCACATTCGGATCGGCAAACAGGGGCGTATTGGTGACATTAAACAACTCGCCCCGCATCTGAAGGCTAATGGCGCGTTCCGTGTGGAGAACGATGTTCTTGAAGATCGACATGTCGGTCCTGCGCAGACCCGGTCCTCGCGCGCGAGGCATCGTCCGCGGAGCATTGCCGAAGATATAGGACGCCGGCCGCGAGAAAGCATTCGGGTCCCAGTATTTGTCGAGCCGGTCTTGGATCGAGCCGGGAAGTCCCGGTTCGTACAGCAGGTTCGGACGCTGCGTGGCCCCCGGAAGAACGCCGCTCTGCAGATTCGTAGCTAGCGGATTTCCCGACTGGATCGTCATGATGCCGTTGATCTGCCAGTTACCGAGCACGATATCAACAGCCCGGTTCCAGCTCTTGCCCACGGCTTTGCCCCGCCCGATCGGAAGCTCGTAGGCGTAGTCGAACACCGCCCGATGGGTGATGTCCCGAACTGAGACGGCCCATTCCAGCTTCGTATTGTCGTAATGCTGGATCGGCGTTGCGCCGCCCAGGAACGATTGCCCGCTCGACGCCAGCGAGTTGTTGTCGAACATCTTCGCGAACGTGTAGTGCCCCGAGAGATTCAGACCGCTCGAATAGCGTTTGGTGAACTTCAACTGCATCGCGTGGTAGATCGAGTCCGCAATCGGTGGCGCTGGCCAGGCGCCGACGCTCGTGAATTGCGGGTACGGAAACAGCAACTGCATCCGCGGCACGGTTGGTTTGTTGAGGACCGTTGCCAAGGGATCGGTAATGATCCCAAAGAACGGATTCGGTACCTGCGTATTCAGCCCGGCCCCCAGCGAATAATCGCTCTGCTTGATCCGCTGCAGACTGGTCATTGTGTCGTAGCCCAGGTGCACTCCCCGGCTTCCCGAATAAGCGATCTCACCCACTGAGTTCCAAGGCATCTCCCGCTCGATGGAGAAGCTCCATTGCTGGAAGTATGGCGTCGTATCCCAATCCCGAATCGGCGACAGTCCGGTACCGACACCGATGTTCGTCAGCAGGCCGTTCTTCGACCCCACGGGCTGGTTGAGGCCATCTTTGAAAGGATTCGTCAAGGAGTTGTATTGCGTGATGTTGGCATCGAGGCTCGCGGTCCACGACGTCGACGTGCGGAAGCCCGGCCCCAGTGGCGAGCTGATCTGCGCTCGTGTCACCCCGTAATAGATCCCGTAACCGCCGCGCATCACCATCTTCGGAAGGAACTGGTAAGCGAAGCCGATTCTTGGAGCCCAATTGTTTTTGTCCGTGTCGTGAGGACTCCGATAGTCGTTTCCAGCCAGCGCGAATTGAATTCCGCCCCTCAGGTCCGGAAACGCGGGCACGCTAATCCCGGCCTTCACCAGGGGATTGAACCAGGCGGCGCGGTTGTACCGTTCCTTTTCGGGGATCGGCAGCTCGTAGCGCAGTCCCATGTTGACGGTGAGCTTGGACGTCAGTTGAACGTCATGTTGATAAAAAGCCCCATAAGACTGATACGCCCAGGATGCGGCCCCGTCCGTCGCCTCGTCGCCAGTCCCCCATCCCATGAGGAACGACGCCATGCCAACGCCCTGCAGCGAGTTCGACACGATCGGATTCTGCATCGTGATCGTCCGCGGAAAGTTGAACGTTACGTGATTCACGCCCGGCTGAGCGTAGTTCAACCGGTAGAGACGGGCCTCTCCGCCGAACTTCATCGTGTGCCGCCCGGCTATCTTGCTCACGTTCCCGTTGAAATGATGGACGTCCTCTCCGCGGATAATCTGCGTAAAGCGTCCCGTCCCAACCGCCTGCATTCCCTCGGGAACGAACTGCGGAGGAATCGGCGCAGCCCATGGACCTTGAATTCCAAGTGTCTCCGGCTTGAAGTCGCACTGCTCCTTGCAGGGCAGAGAGTTCCGGCCATACTGTCGGGCCAGCCCCCACCGCACACTCAGCACCATCGAGGGGCTTAAAGTGTGCGTGAAATCGACCGCCGGATTGTTGGTAATGGTCTTGCCAGTGTTGCCGGCAGTGCTCATCCAGTTGCCCTCGCCCCAGGGGTTCGGGGAGGCGCTGCTGTCCTTGGACTTGCTGTAGCGGACTGAAAGCCTCTGCCGATCGTTGAAATTATGATCGATCTTGGTCGTATTTTGAAAGCCGTTCGTGACGCTGCTGCCTTGGAAGAAGAAGTTGCTCGTCCGGGTGAAAGCCAATCCCGGCAGATTCGGCTCCGGATAGAACTTGAGAACATTGACAGCCACCGGATTGAACCGGGACCGGGGAATGACGTTTCCGGCGAATGGGGCGCGCAACGTGGTTCCGGCAGTGGTGGTCACGTTGTAAGGATCAAAAATCTGTAACACACGCCCCGCTGCGTCGCGGGTATCGCTGAAATCCCCATTCTTCTCCAAAGTAGTCGGAAGGGTCTGAGTCGACGAGGATTGTGACCGCTGCTTGGTCCCCTCGTGATGGAAGAAGAAAAAGGTTCTATTGCGGCCGTCATACATCTTCGGCAGCACTACCGGACCGCCGATCGCGCCCCCGAATTGATTTCGCCGGGACGGAGTGATCGATCGCCCGTTCCTGTTCGAGAAAAAGCCATTAGCGTTGAGGGCGCTGTTACGCAGGAAGTCGAACGCGCTGCCATGAAGCTGGTTGGTGCCAGAGCGCGTGACGGCGGTAACGACAGCCCCACCGGTAAATCCGTACTCGGAGCTGAAACTGTTTGTCTGGACTTTGAATTCCTGGATGGACTCTACAGTCGGACGGAACTTGATGTCGGTCGCCCCGCCGCCCTGCTCATGCACCGCGACGGTCACACCGTCGAGCAGCACGTCGGACTGCGAATTCCGCACCCCGTTCGACATAAAGTTCGAGCCCGTGCCGCCGGGCGTTCCCACCACACCCGGAGTCAAATTCGCCAAGTCCAAAATGTTCCGGGACGGGAGCGGCATGCTCTGCACCGACCTGTTCTCCACGACGCGGCCCAGTGTGGCGCTGACGGCGTCGAGCCGCGGCGTTTCCCCGGCCACCATGATGCTGATCGACGTATCGCCGACGGTCAGCACGACGTCGACGGTCGCCTGCTGCTGGACCTGCAAAACCATGCCGGTCCGGACCGAAGACTGGAAGCCGGCCAGCTCCACGGTCAGCTTGTAGGATCCCGGCGGCACGAGAGTGAACAAGTACACGCCGCGCGAATCCGACGTCTTCTCTTGCTTCACGTTGGTCGCTTCGTTGATCAGCGTGATGTGAGCATTCGGCGCAACCGAGCCCGTTGAATCGGTGATCGTGCCTTGAAGAGACGCTGTGAATGTCTGGGCTAGCAGGCCGGTGAGTCCGCCCACAACTAGCAGGATGGCGCCAAAGCGGTTGAGGAACATATTACCCCCACTATGAAAGATTGCAAAAGTATACGCCCACCCACCATGGAAAGCAACCAAGGTTACAGTTTCGTAAGGTTGCAGTAATAGTTAACTCGAGGAGTCAAAGTCACTGTGGAACAAGCTTTAGCTTGTTCGTTTAGTTTTCAGCAACGTCAATTGCTTTTTCAACAAGCGCACAAAGATTGTTGAAAGCCGTCGCATCCTCTTCCCTCAAAGTCCGAATCTCGAAATCGTGTTAACACCACTCGAATACCCCCCAACCGCTTGCAAACACAAGCGTCGACCACCCGAAACCACTTGGAATCCTTGACAGCGGTGCTAGTCTCAAATCGAGGAAGGACCACAGTGCACGCTGCCGATCATCCGATTTCATCACTTTCATCACCTGTTTCAATTTCTCACCATCCCGCCAATTACTGGAACTTCCGGTAGACTGTTGGAATGAAACCGATTCGCGCCGTTACGTGTAGCCTGATAGTATCCACATTCCTATCTCCCTACCGGCCCGAGCACAAGACACGAAAGACGCCAAGGTCGAGCGCTTGCTGTTGCTCATGAAGGTCGAAGCTGCCCAAAAGAAGTCGCCTTGACCCTGCCCGAACGAGTGGGCTAAACTCAGGCCCGTGGACAGGCGCTTCTTTCTTCACGTCGCAGCGGTCTCCCCTCTCCTCGGGGCTCCGACTTCCGAACCGGCATACAAGGTGGTTAGCCGGTTTCCAGCGTCACCCAACCCCGGCATGCCCGGCCCCTACCTCGGACAGGTCGTGCGTGTTCATTCCGAAACCTCAATCGACGCCCAATCTGGCAAAGCCGACCGGACCGTCGTCAAGCAGATGCTCGCCACTGGAATGCGGGCGCTCACCGGAGACGACAAACCCGAAGACTCCTGGGCGCGCTTCGTCTCTCCCAAAGATGTCGTCGGCGTCAAGGTGAACTGCTCCGGTGCCCCTCGCATCATGTCCAGCCCCGAAGTGGTCGCCGGCATCGTCGAGAACCTGATAGCCGTGGGCGTTCCCGCTAAGCAGATCTATATCTACGAGCGCTTCGACAACCAGTTGAAGTCCGCCGGTTACGAAAAGTATGTTCCGCAAGGCGTGAACATCACCGCCGCGGAAAGCAATCGCGGCTCGATCCTCGGCTATGACCCGCGCACCTACGTCGAGACCAGCTTCTTCGGCGAAGAGGACACCCGGTCCAACCTCGTGCGCCTCGTCGGCGACACCCTCACCAAGATCATCAACGTCCCCAATATGAAGGAACACCAGGCAGCCGGCGTCACCGGATGCCTCAAGAATATCGCCTACGGTAACTTCTCCAACATGGACCGCTCACACCGCTCCGAGCAGACCAATACCCTGTCCTTCATAGGCACGTTGGCTGCAGTGGAACCAGTTCGATCCCGCACGGTGTTGAATATAATGGACGGCCTGCGCGGCGTCTGGCACGCCGGTCCGTTCAGCGTGAACGCTCGATTCCGCTTCTACCCGAAGCAGATCATGTTCGGCACCGACCCGGTCGCGATGGATCGCCTCCTCATCGACGTCATCGAAGCCAAACGGAAGGCCGAAGGCGCCGTTTCGTTGTTTGAGCGATCGCGCGATCACCTGGGTAATAACAGCAATCCGAACAAGAATCGCTTCATCCGCGAGCCCGGCCATGTCGAGTACGCCGCCAAGCTCGGCCTCGGCGTCTACGACATTGAGCAAATCAAATTGAAAGCGATCGAACTGTGATGCTCCTGCTCCTGGCGGCCGCGTTGCCGACTCTGTTCTGGGATAGTGGATCCGAAATCGCTCCAGCCCTGAAGGAAGCCGGAATCACTCACATTGCCGTCCCCTCCGCGCGAGCGGAATCATGGAAGAGCGTCTCCAGCATCAAAGCTGATTCTGTCGAACTTCAGGGCGCAGTGAAGCTGCCGACCCCGTCAGTCAACTACCGTACTGATCAGGCTTCCGCAACGCGCGTTCCCTGGCTTAACTCCAACGGTTGGCGGTTTCTGCGGCAGCCCTCTGCCCGGTTCTATTACGATGCGCCCGGAAACGCCGCCGCTCTCGCCGCCGCCGAAGCATTCGCTTTCGGAGCCAATGCCCTGATTCGCACCGATGCCGAGGGCATCAAGCCGCTCGGCGAGATGCTTGCGTATCTCGCCAATCTCCCCGATTTCGAAGGAACTCCCGTGGCCGATTTCGGCGTCATCGACGACGGATCACCCGTTGTCGGCGAGGTGATGAATCTCCTCGTCCGCAACAACCTGTTGTTCAAGATCGTCCCGTCGCTGGACCCACAACTCAATCTGACAGTGCTGCTCAAAGCCAAAGAGATTGACCCCAGGATCACTGTCGTCGTCCAACAAATCCGCAGTGATTTGACGGACGAAAAGCGCTCGGTTCGCATTTACGGAAGCGCTATAGTCATTGCGCGCCTCACCAGCGCCGCCGAAGGCGTCCGCGTCCACCTCTTGAACTACGCCGCGACCCGCCCCGTGCAAGGCATTCGTGTGCGGATTCTCGGCCGATATCCCAAGCACGGAGCCGACCTGCAGGATTTCACGGTAGACTCGAATGCGACCGAATTCACCGTGCCCGAATTGAAAATCTACTCCGCAATCGATCTAAAGCGATGACACACACAAGAATTGCCGTCCTATTCTGTCTGGCGACCGGCGCCTTTGCCCAGAACACGACCTATGATCTGCTCTTGCAAGGCGGCCGCGTCGTCGACGCCAAGAACAACATCGACGCCGTGCGCGACGTCGCGATACGCGACGGCAAGATCGCCGCTGTTGCTCCACGTATCGATCCCGCCGAAGCCTTCAAAGTAGTCAATGTCGCCGGCCTCTACGTTACGCCGGGATTGATCGACATCCACGTGCACGTCTTCGCCGGAATGGGGGAGCGCAATTCCTACGCCGGTGACAGCAGCGTGTACCCCGACCCCTTCACGTTTCGCTCCGGCGTAACCACGGTCGCCGATGCTGGCAGCTCCGGCTGGCGCAATTTCGAGGACTTCAAAGGCAGGATTATCGATCGCTCCAAAACCCGTGTTCTATCATTCCTCAATATCGTTGGCGCCGGCATGCGTGGTGGAAAGTTTGAGGACAACCAAGCCGATATGGAATCCGCTCCAGCCGCGGAAATGGCGTTGAAGCACAAGGATGTCATCATCGGCATCAAGACTGCCCACTACAGCGGTCCCGAGTGGACTCCCGTCGAGAACGCAGTGACGGCGGGAACCAAGGCGAACATTCCGGTGATGGTCGATTTCGGCAGCAACAGACCCGAGCGACCAATTACCGAGCTCCTGGGAAAGAAGCTTCGCCCCGGCGATATCTATACACACTGCTATTCAGGATTGCGCCGTGAGCTCGACGAATCCGGCGTCCTGAATCCCGGCATGCTCGAAGGCCGCAAACGCGGCGTGATCTTCGACGTAGGCCACGGCGGCGGCAGCTTCGCCTGGCGCATCGCCGTACCCGCGATCAAACAGGGCTTTCTGCCCGACTCAATCTCGACCGACCTGCACATCGGCAGCATGAATTCCGGAATGAAAGACATGCTGAACGTGATGGGTAAGTTCCTCGCGATGGGACTTTCGGTAAGCGACGTAATCCGCCGCTCCACCTGGAACCCCGCCCGCGAAATCCGCCGCGAAGAGCTGGGAAACCTCTCAGTAGGATCACCCGCCGACGTCGCCGTCCTGCGAGTCGAAACCGGCAAATTCGGCTACACCGACATGTACGGCGCCCGTTTGCAAGGCAAACAGAAACTGAGCTGTGAACTAACTCTCCGCGACGGCAAAGTCGTCTACGACCTAAACGGCATCACCCGCCCCGATTGGGACAAGCTCCCCAAAAACTACACCCAAACCGGCGACTCCCGCTGGGACGCCATCAACCCGGCCAGGGGACCCGCTCGTCGGCCAGCTACTAAGTGAGAGGCAAACCGATGCGTCTCATGAGGTCCGGGTAACGGGAATCCGAGCGGACGCTATCGAAATACATCGACGGCAACTCGTGAATTCGCGTTGCGCGAGCTTGGTAGGCCTTCTCGAGCCACTGGAACGTCGAGTCCGCGTCGCCCAGCCCTGCGTAAACGACGGCAAAATCGACCGGCGAGACGAATCTCGTTTTGGACATCGTCGTAAGCTCTTCCAACATCCCAAGAGCTTTCGCTCGCTCCCCAGCTCGCCCATAGACATGACCCAGAAGCGCTCGGAATAGCGGTCCATCATTCATGCCGATGGCTTTCATCAGGCAGGCGATGGCCTTCGGAAAGTCACGATTGCCCGCATAAGAGAGACCCTGCCACCAGAGCGCATTGACCAGATGCGGGTCGAGTTCAAGCGCCTGCTGGCTGACCCGAATCGCATCGTCATAGCGCCGGGCGCGAAAGAAAATCATCGCGCTATTATTGTGGCTGAGAGGCGAAACCGGATCCAAAGCGATCGCTCGCCTCGACTCCGCGATGGCCTCGTCATACCGGCGCAGGCGGGTTAGACACTCCGCATACCATAAGCGCGTCAGCAGGTGACTCGGATTCAACTGCAAAGCCCGCTGATATTCCGTAACTGCGCCTGCCAGGTCCCAGTCATACCCCTTCTTGACGTCCGCCAGCACATTGTGGGCAGGCGCGTTCGAATCATCAAGCTCAAGCGCCTTGAGAGCGGCCACTCGCGCCGCCGGAAAAGCCTCCGTCGATGACCGAAACCCGAAGATTCCGGCATAACACAATGCCTGGGCAAGGCCGGCATGGGACTCGGCGTGCAACGGATCCAGCTTAACTGCCTCCGTGAACAGCTCAATGCTTTTTGCGATGCCTGGGATCCCTTTATGCAGAAAGAAGTTTCCCTTGAGGAAAGCCTGATAGGCTTCCGGATTAACCGGCCGGCTCCGCGTCAGGCTGGTCTGCTGCTGAGGCGTCAGCTTTATCTGGATCTCGCGCGCGACGGCGCGCGCTACTTCATTTTGCAGCGACAGAATGTCGGTCAGATCACGTTGATACTGTTCCGACCAGAGATGACGGTCATCGTGCGCCCTGATCAATTGGGCGGTAATCCGTACCTGTTGTCCCGACTGCACGACCGTTCCTTCGAGGATCGCGTCTACATTCAGCTCTCGCGCAATCACCGGCAGCGACTTGCGTGCCCCTCGTTTGTATTGCATGACGGAGGTCCGCGAGATGACCCGCAGGGAGCCGATGCGGGCGATCTCACCGATCAGTTCGTCGGTCATCCCATCGGAAAAGTACTCCTGCGCCGGGTCGCCTGACAAGTTTTCCAGCGGCAGCACCGCGATGGACTCAATTCTTGGCGAGGGTGAAATAAGACGGTGATACCCGATCCAAGTCAGCGGCGCAGCGATCAATCCGCCTGCAATCGCCAGTAAGCTGCGCCGCTGAATCCGGTGAGGAACCGGCCCGCTCACACCCGAGGGCGGTAAGGGAGGATCGGCCGGAGTGGTTTCTACCGATGCCAGGAAACGATATCCGCGCTGCGGCAGTGTCTCGATGAACCGGGGATTATCGGCGTCGTCACCCAGAGCCTCGCGCACCCGGTTGATTGCTTTGTTAAGGCCCCGGTCGAAGTCGACAACGGTGTCACCGGGCCAGAGGCGTTTCTGGAGTTCTTCGCGTGTCAGAATCTCGCGCGGGCGCTCGATCAGAGCCACCAGGGCCTGAAAGGGCTGCTCTTGCAGTTTGATCTTTACGCCCTGCTTGCGGAGTTCGCCAGAGGCGAGGTCGACCTCGAAGATCCCAAAGCGGATCGGAGGTGTTCGCACATCCAAGTCCACGGCCCGAATGATAGCACCACAGCTTCGCGTAGGGAATAGGCTCACGATT
>Ga0075421_100010365_pt1 | contig 11516 bp, 9 predicted proteins | sample SoiMetdeltSBSDD5_FD_75292 | JGI IMG/M metagenome (GOLD analysis project Ga0075421, IMG submission 75292) | Bulk soil microbial communities from a Populus tree surrounding site in Tennessee, USA - Soil MetaG P. deltoides SBSDD5 | ecosystem: Environmental > Terrestrial > Soil > Tree plantation...
AGTTTGACTCTCCGCCGACATCGCGGTGAGAAGTTTGGGCGGAGCCAACGGCGCGCTCCCAAGTTGCCGGTTTGTTCGTGCCAATTCGTCGAGGACCGTCGAAGCGCCAATGCCGTCGATTTCTTTCAACGGCGGCTGGGGCAGTTTGATTCCTTGGGTCGCGATGAAATCGATGGTCGCGGGCGATTCGCCAAGCTCGGCAACGCGCGCGGCGGCGATGATCGTGGACGCGCGCAGCGCGTGTTTTAGGCTCTCGTCATCCATCGATCGACCCTGTGCCTCGGCGAGATCGTAGATTTTCGCATTGACTGATCGGTCAACATAGAATTCGGGATTGTCTTTTGCCAATCGGGTGAGCAGGTTTGAAGAACGCAAGAAAGCGTCACCTCGATGCTCGAACATGACCCGAGTGACATCTTCGACGATGGACGGCTTCCAGCTGTCGAAACTAAACAACGGTGGGAGCAGCTTGAGCTCTCGCGCGGCTTGATCGACTTGCTCAATGCGCGCGCCACATTCCAACAAGCGGAGCGCCATGACGGCGTAAATCATGAGGATGCTGTTGGAGACGAAGCCTGAAATGTCGCGGGTCTCCACGGGCTGGCGGCCGATTCCTTTTAAAAACCCAATCACGGTGTTGCCCTGCGCCTCTGCCATATCGCCCTTCACGACTTCGACCATCTGCGTGTGAAGCACCGGATTGAAGAAATGGGTCAGGGCGAAATTCTTTGGATCGCAAACTTCGTCAGCGAGCAAAGTAGCGCGAGCTACGGAAGAAGTATTGGTCGTTAACAGCCCCGTGAACCCGGCGGCTTTGAGAGCGCGGTAAACCGCCAGTTTGGTTCGCGCGTTCTCCGAAACTGCTTCCGTCACCAAATCCGTGCTTGCTAATCCTTCAATGGCCGAGGATTTTACCAACAGCCTTCGAACATTGTCACACTCGCTTTCACTGATCCGATTTCGTTTGTTGAGCCGCTCAATGGTTTGTTCCCGGCGATTGTCGATAGCGTTCATGGCCGCTTGGGAGGCGTCAAATACGGCAGTGGGAAAACCTTTCATGGCGTACAGAAACGCGATGTCGAAGCCCATGACGCCGAGGCCGACGACGCCGACAGATTCAATCTCTTTGCTCATAATTCAACTTTCACGGCAAAGCTCGGACTTCACCGGAGATATCACAGCGAAAAATCCAACTCAACGCGGCTCATCACCGCCTTGACTTGTCAAAGCGCCTTTTCTAACGTCAGCCGCGACGACTAAAACGGCAGGTTTTTATGAACGTGCCGAGCCGGAGGATGCATTCGATGAATCTACGAAGTACGTCGACCGCATTAACTTTGTTTTCGCTCATTTTCGCTGTTTCTATCCATGGGAGCGCGCGAGGCGCGCCAGTCGGCGAGCTGGAAAAACTCAATGTGTGCTATTCGTCGATTGCCGCGACGTCGATTACCACCTGGGTGCCGCACGAAGCCGGCATCTTCAAGAAATACGGACTCGACGTGAACATCATTTATGTCTCCGGGGCCCAAGCGATCGACTTTACTTTCCGGCGACGCGCATATCGTGCAAGGCTCGGGTGCCGCCGCGGCATTGTCGCGATTGTCGGGTTCGGATGCGACCGTGATCGGCACGACGATCAACGTTATTCCCATGAGTCTCGTGACCGCTCCCGATATCGCTACGGCGCAAGATCTCAAAGGAAAAACTTTCGGCGTCAGCCGATTCGGATCGTTGACCGATCTCGGCTTGAGAAAGGCCGTCACCGAATTGGGTCTGGACGCCAACAAAGACATCAAAATGATTCAAACCGGCGGCGTGCCGGAGATCTTGCTTTTCCTGCAGCAGGGGGTCATCAAGGGCGGGTTGATCTCCTCGCCGACCTTGGAGAAGGCCAAAGAGCTTGGCTACAAGGAATTCATGAATTTGAGCGAAGTTAAATTTCGCTATCCGGGAACCGCGCTTATCACGACGGATTCTTTCATTCGCGGCCGAGCGCAGACGGTGAATCGCTTTCTCAAAGCGACACTGGAGGGCATCAAATACGCCAAGGCCAATCCGGACTTCACGATTCGAATTCTCGGCAAGTATACCCGCACCGCGGATACCAAGCTGCTCGCGAGCGCGTTTAAAAGTTACGTTCTCGGCTACATTCGCAACGTTCCGACTGTGACACTGCCGGAAATGGAAGCGATGATGGAAGACATCGCCACACGAAATCCCAAAGCAAAGGGAATCGACACTCGGCAGTTCTACGATCCGGCGCCGCTGGAGCAGCTGGCGAAGGAAGGATTTATCAAAGAGCTGTATCCGCGCTAGAGTTTTAGGAGACGTTCAAATGTTGGCAAATCGTGGGGCCGGTATCGCCGCGAAACAGTTCTATGGAAAGGAGACTTGTCATGATGTCTGCTAAATTTTTGAGTCGACAGTTTTTTGGTAGTCTGGCGGTTATCTTCGGTTTGAGCGTTGTATTGGGAGTCCTTCCCAAGGGAACCCTTGCGCAACCGACACCGGGAGCTACGCCGATGAAAATTGGCGTCATTGGCTCGGGAAATATCGGCAGCGCGGTGGGCACGTTGTGGGTGAAGGCCGGCCATCAAGTTTTGTTTTCGTCGCGCCATCCGGAGAACTTGAAGCAATTGGTCGACGGCCTGGGTCCACTGGCTCGCGCCGGCACCGTGGATGAAGCTTTGAGCTTTGGTGACGTGGTTTTCATCGGCGTGCCGTACGGCGCTTATCCGCAAATTGCCAAGGATTACGGCAAGCAATTTGCCGGCAAGATCGTGCTCGACGCCGGAAATGCGGTCCTAGCCCGCGACGGTGAGATTGGCAAGCAAGCGCGGGAAAATGGCGTTGCGCTCACTTCGGCGAAGTTGTTCGCCGGCGCGCGCATCGTCCGCGCCTTCAATATCTTGAGCTCTCGCAAGGTTACCAGCCTGTCCAATCGTCCCGAGCCGCGACTCGCCATCCCCATAGCGGGAGATGACGCGCAGGCGCTGAAGATTGCATCGCGGCTGGTGCGCGATGCCGGCTTCGATCCGGTAGAAATCGGCTCGCTGCAGCGCTCAAAGCTTTTTGAGCAGGGCGGGCCGCTCTACGGAGCGGAGATGAGCGCCCAGGAGATGCGCGAGAAGCTGAAGACGTTGCCGTAAGAAACAATCGCGCCAATGCCTGCGCCCAGCGGCACTGGTACGTTTGACGGCTCGGCTTTGCGTGGCGTAAATACCACCGTGCACCAGCCAAGAACCACTGAAAGCGAGGATTTATGAAAGCCGCCGTTCTCTACGAAGCACGCCAACCGCTAAAGATCGAAGAGCTCAAAATGCCGGATGTGGACGACGAGGACGTGTTGATCAAGGTTGCGTCGTGCGGTGTTTGCCATACCGACTTGAAAGTTGTCGAAGGCAGGACCCGTTTTACGGCGCCGACGATCCTCGGCCATGAAGTTGCTGGAACTGTCGAGCAGGTCGGAGCGTACTGCAAAGACTTCAAGTCGGGAGACCGGGTGATCATCGGCATGCGCTATAAGTGCGGGCGCTGCCGTTATTGTTTGAGCGCGCGGGAAAATCTCTGCGAGCGTCGGCCGGCGCCTCCGCCGCTGAAAACGATTGACGGAACCATGGTCACCCGTTGGAACGTCGGCGGGTTTGCCGAATATGTGTCCGTGCCAGCTTACATGGCTTTCAAAATTCCCAACGGCATGTCGATGGAAGAGGCGAGCGTGGTCGGTTGCCGCGTCACGACGGCTTACAATGCGGTCAAACATCGCGCCCGCCTGGAGCCAGGGGATTCGGCGCTGGTGATCGGTTGTGGTGGCATCGGGCTCAATACGATTCAGTTTCTCAAATGCTTCGGAGCCTATCCGATCATTGCGGTCGATATCGCGGATGAAAAATTAGCGGCAGCCAAAAGTTTCGGTGCGACGCATACGATCAACGCAACGGCGGAAGATCCGGTGAAAGCCGTGATCAAACTCACCGACGGCGGCGTCGACAAGGCCTTCGAGGCGATCGGCAACCCAAAGACTTCCGACCAAATCATCCAGGCGACCCGTCCGGGTGGCACGGCAACGATCATCGGCGGTTTAGGCAACGGGCCTTTCACGATCAGCAGCGGCCGGTTCGTGACCAGCGAAATCACCATCACGGGGGTATCGAGCCGCCAGGCCAATGACGTCGAAGAAGTTTTTCAGATGGCGACGCTCGGCCGGATCGAGCTGAAGGGCCTGATCACGAAAAATTATCGCTACGATCAAATCAACGAAGCACTGGCGGATTTAGAGCACGGCAAGCTGCGCATGGCGGTTTCGCTTTGGAACTGAATAAAAATCCGTTCCAAACGTTCAAGTCGTTTTCGGACGTTTCGCTCTCATTTGTTTCAGCGGAAAGCGAAGAGAATGACATTTAAGAAGACTTGCATCGTAGTACTGCTGATCGGTGTCATCATTGGCGCTGGCGTCCGCTCGTTTGCCCAGACCATTAACGTTAGGGTTGCGTTCAATGGCTTTGGCGGGATCGCGCCGATTTATTTGGGTCAAGACGCCGGCATTTTCAAGAAGCAGGGACTTAATCTCGAAATGATATTTATCCCCGGCGGGTCTTTGTCGCTCCAAGCCCTGATCGGCAAGAGTCTCGAGATACTCATGACCGGCGGGCCGCCGGTCGTCAATGCCTATTTGCAAGGCGCCAAGATCAAAATCATCGGCGGCGCGGTGAACTTGCTGCCCTACACTTTTATTGCAACCGCGGCCATTCGTAACCCGGAGCAACTGAAGGGAAAAAAGATCGGCATCAGCCGCTTTGGCAGCAATACCGATTACGTTGTCCGCCTCGCGTTAAATCAATTCGCGCTGGCGGCCAACGACGTCCAAGTCATCCAGGTGGGTGGATCGCAAGCACGTCTGGTGGCGATGAAATCGGGAGCGATCCAAGCGACGGTGCTAAGCCCGGAGGAAACCGCGGTAGCGCAAAAGATGGGCTACGGAGTTTTGCTCGATTTTATCGAGAAGGGTATCGAGTTTCCCCATGTAAACGTTGTCGTGCGCGATGATTATCTGGAAAGCCAGCCGCAAACGGCGCGGAGTTTCATGCGCGCTTATGTGGAATCGGTGCGCTATTATAAGACCCATCGAGATGAGGCGGTGAAGAAAATCATTTTTTTGAGCAAACTTCCCGACCGGCAAATGGGCGAAGTGATTTATGACGGCTCTCTGCGGGCGACTCCCGATGACGGCAAACCGACTTTAAAAGGGATGGAAGTGGTGCTCGATGCCGCTGCCAAGGAAAATTCCAAAGCCAAGGGATTGACGGTTCAACAACTGATAGATTTGCGGTACATACCCTAAGATTTTCGCGTCGGAGCAAAACTGGATGAGAGTAACGGGTCTATGGACTGTAATCTTATGGGCAGTTTTGCTTTGTTCTATGGCCCGGGCCGCAGAGGAGAGGCCGATCGATGTGATTGAAGACAACAGTTTTCTCATCGAAGAGGCTTACAACCAGGAGCCGGGAGTCGTGCAGCATATTTTCAACGCAGTGTACACGACGAGCGGACCACAGCACGGATGGCTATTCAATTTCACGCAGGAATGGCCGGTCTTTTCCCAAGATCATCAGTTCTCATATACGATTCTGTCGGGCCATCTGATCGAAGAGCCAGACCGCATTTACGGTATCGGCGATATGCTGCTCAATTATCGTTACCAGGCGCTGCAAGAGGGGGAGTTCAAGCCTGCTTTCGCGCCACGTTTTAGTCTGATCCTGCCGACCGGCAACCGCGATCGCGGCACCGGCAATGGCGTCGTCGGCTATCAATGGGCGCTTCCTTTCAGCAAGAAGCTCGGCCCGCGATTCGCGACGAACGCCAATCTGGGTGTCACTTATTTTCCCGGTGTACGGGAGCGCCTGCTCGGCAGCACGGGGCCTCTTTCGCCGCGTCATTCACTAGTTACATATAACCTTGGAGCGAGCGAGATATTCGCGTTATTGCCGCGGTTTCACCTGATGCTCGAATGGATTGGCGTGTTCCAGGAAAGCATCAATGATGCGGGCAAGGCCAGGCGGGAATTCGTGCCGGTGATCTCGCCGGGCTTTCGGACGGCAGTGGTGAACGAGGAGAAATTGCAGGTCGTTGTTGGTGCTGGGCGCGATCGGCCTTAATCGCAACGCGGGCAATTATGGCGCGCTGCTCTATCTTTCCATCGAGCACAATTTCAAGTAGCCGAGCACAAATTCATTATTCGAGGTGAAAGCTATGCAAGGAATTATCGATGCCGATACGCACATTTCCGAAGGCGAAGCGATGTGGGCGATGATGGAGAAGCCGATGCAGCCGCGCCGGCCCATCATGCTGTCGGTGCCCGAAGACACTTGGTACGGCAACCGCAATGCGTTTTGGCTGATCGACGGCGAAATCTACCCCAAGCCGGCGGGCAAGGGGAGTTTTGCTCTCGTCACTCCCTCTGCGCAAAAGGTCCAGGCGGGCCGCAAAGACTCCACGCCGGCGACGAGGGAAATGACCGACATCAAGGGTCGTCTCGCCGATATGGATAAGCTCCATACCGCCAAGCAGGTCGTTTATCCTACGCTTTTTCTCGTTTATAACACCAAGGACCGCGACCTGGAGATCGCGCTGTGCCGTGCCTACAACCGTTTCCTCGCGCAGGCCTGCGCCCAGGCATCGGAGCGGATGAAATGGGTCGCGGTTTTGCCGTTTCAGTCGATGAGCGAAGCAGTCGACGAAATCCGCTTCGCCAAACAAAATGGCGCCGTCGGTATTTTCTTTCGCGGCATCGAAGGCGACTATACCCTCGACAATCCGTACCTATTTCCGGTTTACGAAGAAGCGCAGAAACAGAACCTGTCGATTTGCGTCCACACCGGCTGCGGTGTCAGGGCGATTCTCGAAATGTTCGAGCTATCTCGGAACCACACCTTCGGCCACACTCGGGTGATGCCACTGCTCGCCTTCCGCGACCTCATCGCCAATAAGATTCCCGAACAGTTTCCCGAGCTCCGCTTCGGCTTCATCGAGGCGGCGGCCGGCTGGGTGCCGTTTTTGATTCACATCGTGCGGCGCTTGCAGAAGGACAAATTTCGTTTCGGCTCGAGCGCAGAGCTGTTTCGCGAGTATCGCCTCTACGTCGCGTGCGAAGCCGATGAGGATATTCCGTATCTGGCGAAATACACCGGCGATGATCATCTGCTCATCGGCTCGGACTATCCGCACAGCGATCCGTCGCGCGAAGATCAATTCGTCAATGCAATCAACGTGCGCGAGGATATGTCGCCGCAGCTCAAGCGAAGAATTCTTTACGACAATCCACAGGCGTTTTACTGCATGTGAAGAACTCACGCTCGAAACTTCAATTTGTTTTCCTGGCTTGGCTTCTGCTGTCGGGTTCCGCGGCGCGCTCCCAAGAAGTCTTCATCGGTAATCCAGGCAAGAGTCTTAATTTTTTTCATTTCGATCTCGCCATTGAAAGAGGCTTTTTCAAGGAACTTGGATTGGACGTCAAACTGCTCAATACCAAGTGCGATATCGCGGTGACCGCCCTCCTCACGGGCGATCTGCAGGCGACCGGCTGCGTCGGTTCGGCATCGCGTTTTATCGCCAGTCAGAACGTGCCAGTGCGCACCGTCATCTGGCTTTTTAAAAAACCGACGTTTTACGTCGTGGCACGGCCGGATATAAAATCGGCCGCCGATCTAAAAGGCAAGACGATCGGCATCAGCTCCTTCGGCAGCGACACCGACCTGTCGATGAAGATCTATGCGGCGAGCGGCAAGCTGGATCCGGATAAAGACATGAAGAGAATCGTCGCCGGATCGACGGCCACCCGGCTCCAAGGGCTTAAGGCCGGTTCTCTCGACGCCACGACTTTGTCGCCGCCGTTCAACGTGTACGCAGAGCAGATGGGGTTGCGCGTGCTGGCGTACGTCGGGGACTTTTTGGAATTTCCGCAAAGCGGCTTTACAGTTTCCGACGCCACGCTCAAGAACAAGCGAGAGCTGATCAAGAAACTTTTGCGCGGCACGCTGCGCGGTTTGCGGTTCACGCTCAAAAATCGCGCCGAGACGGTGCGGTTCATCGCCAAAGATTATAAGCTGCAAGATGTCGTGGCGGATAAGGTTTATACTTCGCTGCTGCCGGCCATGAGCGAAAATGGACTGGCGACGGATAAGGGGTTGAAGGTCATGATAGAGACGCTTGGCACGGCGGTGGGCAAGAACGTCGACTTTCCGCCCGAGCGATTGGTGGATTACACGCTTTTGAAAGAAGTGCAAAAAGAATTGGGCGTGCAGTGAAAGGACGGAGCCTTATGTCGGCGAGTAACCGCGCTATCGTCTTTCTGTCGTTGTTGTTTCCTGTTGCTTTCGTGCTCGGCATCGCGGCGCCGATTTTCAGCGCTGAGGCGCCGCAAAAAGTGCGGATCGCTTACGCGAGCCGCAGCAGCTCGGCGATGCCCCAATATATGGCGCTGCAGAAGGGGTACTTCAAAGCCGAAGGTTTGGAAGTCGAGATCATTCAGATGAACCCGCGCCTCGGCGCGACGGCGGTGGTCAACGGCGATGTGTCGTTCGCCACGCCGTTCACCAGCACGTTTCGCGGCGTGCTGCAGGGCTTTCCGATGAAGCTCGTTTTCATTCATCTCAAAAAAGGTCCGTACTACGTGATGGTTCGTCCCGACATCAAAGATGTGCAACAGCTCAAAGGCAAACGCATCGGCGTGGCAACCATCAAAGGCACGGATCAGTTGGTTGCCGAAGAGATGCTCCAGGCGAAAGGCTTCAATCCAAATCTCCTTCAGGCCGTGGCAATCGGCGACGGGCCAGTGCGCATGCAAGCGCTGATCAGCGGCGCGGTGGAAGCGATCTGTGTCGCGCCGCCGCACGATTTAATGCTCAAAAAAATGGGTTATCCGGCATTGGCCGGCCCGCCCGAAGTGGGCTTGCCCTCCGCCGGTATGCTCACTTCCGATCGTCTCATCAAGGAAAATCCGCAGGTGGTCAGACGCACGCTCAAGGCGCTGCTGCGATCCCATCTGTATATTCTCGACAACCGCCAAGAGACGATTCAAACTCTGATCAAATGGTTGCCCCAGCCGCTCGACATCGCCGAGCATTCTTACGACGGCGAGCTCAAAACCCTGAGCAAAGACGGCACAATGACCGATGCGGAAATCGAAACGATCATTGCGCGCGTCGGCGAAAAAAAGCGGCCACTGGATGAAGTCCGAGACTTTTCCTTCGCGCGCCAGGCGATGAAAGAGTTGGAAGCGGGAAAATAAAATAAAGGCTGAAGGATAAAGGCGAAAGAATAAGTCTTTGGAATCCGGATTTTATCCTTTATCCCTTCGCCTTTATCCTTCTCTAGTGCGTTCGATTGACGTCGTAGGACTCGCCGAGCTCGGCGGCGCCGACGATTTGCGCGGCGATGTCGTGCCGGCCGTGCATCATGTGCAGATGCATGTCCCGGTAAAAACGTTGCAGCGGATGTTTGACGAACAGAGCGGTCGAACCGCAGCTTTCCGCCGCGCTCCACATGACTTTCTCCAAGGTTTCCTTGGCCAGCCATTTTGCTTCGTGGGCGGCAACCATCGCTGCATCGGGATCTCGTTTAAACATTCGAACGGCGTTGTAGAGAATCAAGCGCGACGCATCGATCATGCTCTTTAGCTCGCCGAAACGGAGCTGGCGGTAGGAATCTTTGCCGCCACCGCGCTCGCGCGTGTAATTCAAAGCCCAGTCATACATCGCCCGTGCCGAGCCGAGATAGTTTGCCGTGAAGGCGAAGTTGATTTTTCCCATCCAATTTTCGCCGAGAAATTGTCCCGGGTTGCCGAGTAGATTCTCTTCGGGGACAAAACAGTCCTGCAAATGGAGCCACGGGCTCACGCACGCGCGCATACCAGTCGGCCGCCAGGCGTCCGTATCGATTTTTAAGCCTGGTGTGTCTCTGGGCATCATGAGCATGATCGGCGCTGGATGAGAGTCCGACGCGACGCGGCCGATCCAGAGCCACTCGGCCACGCTTGCGTTGGTGGCGTAGTGCTTTGTGCCGCTGACTAGGTAGCCGCCTTTGACTCGCTTTGCCGTCGTCGGCGCGCTCCCGTGCGGTTCAGCGCCGGCGCCGGGAATCAATGCGCCGTGTTTGACCGTCGGCTCGATCCAGCGTTGGATTTGCACGTCGGTGGCTATGGCGTCGATCATCATCAGCGCGTTGTTGTGCACCTGAAAACAGTGCGCCGTCGAAGGATTACCGTAGGCCAGATGTTCGTCGAGGAGAAAAAAGGACAATGGATCATCGCCGTGTAAACCGTAGCCGAGACCGCCGCGTCGCTTATCGAGATTTGCCAATAGCCAGCCTTCGCGATGGAGATCTTGAACGTCCTCAATCGGCGCTTCGAAGGATTGATCGTACTGAGCGGCCCGGGGTGCGATGCGCTCTTGCACCAGTTGATTGACTCGATCAATTAGCTTTTGTTGCTCTTGGGTAAAGCCGAAATCCACAGGGGAGTATTCCTTCCGAGCGCAATAAATCCTTCGCGTTGCTCAGAATGATATTGACGCACTAGTCGCAGCCATCAACGTGATAGGAATTTGTTCTACTTACGGTTTGTAGAGCTTTTCAATGAAGCCGGATTTTTCCAACTCGGTGACGAATGAGTTGTCGATGAACTGTTCCGGTTTCGCGGTTTTGCCGGACGGGTTGACGGCAAAATTGAGCAGCGTCTGCATGCCGGCGACGGAAACGTAGGGCGCTTGCTCCCAAACCTTGGCGTAGGTGTTGTACGTTTCGTCCAAGTCTTCTTTGTTGTCGGTCTTGGTATACTTGCCGATTATCTGTTTGGCTGTCTCCGGGTCGGTGCGCGCGATCTTGGTGCCTTCGATGTACGCTTGCACGTAGCGGCGAACTTTTTCAGGATTGTTCTTGATAAAATCCCTTGTCGTCGCGAGCCCGGCGTGTATCATCGGCACGTTTCGTGCGGCGACATCGACGAGCTCTTTAAACCCGGCTTGGCGCAGCTTCAACGTCGTCGGCGCGGAGACGACGCCGGCGTCGATCCGTCCCTGGGTTAATGCGGTGATGATATCGGGCATGCCTTGCAAGTGAGTCACCTGCACGTCTTTGCCCGGAACCATGCCGGCTTGCTGAAAAAGTATCTTCGCGGTGAGGTCGGTGGTCGATCCCGGTAATGTAACGCCCATGACCTTGCCGCGCAGATCGCTCAATTGGCGCAATTCCGCTTTGCTGTAGACGGAAAGCACGGCGCGATTGAGAATTCCTATTATAAAAGCTACGCGTTGACCGCCCAGGCCGGCTTCAACGATCTCCGTGGCGGGATTGACGATATCGATGCTACCGGAAAAAAGCGCCTGGGTTCCCGTAGCCGAGAGAATATACTTTAGCTCTACTGCGAGGCCGTATTTGGTGAAAAGCCCTTTATCTTGCGCGAGCCAGAGCGGCGCAAAAGCCCCGCCGATCGACGAGTAACTCGCACGCAACGGCAATAGCTC
>Ga0075421_100010366_pt1 | contig 11515 bp, 10 predicted proteins | sample SoiMetdeltSBSDD5_FD_75292 | JGI IMG/M metagenome (GOLD analysis project Ga0075421, IMG submission 75292) | Bulk soil microbial communities from a Populus tree surrounding site in Tennessee, USA - Soil MetaG P. deltoides SBSDD5 | ecosystem: Environmental > Terrestrial > Soil > Tree plantation...
GAGCGGAACGAGGCGCTCACCGACATCATTTTCGATCGCCGCGTGTTCTGGACCAACCTCGCGCACAACCTCGGCTACTACTTCATCGGCCGCTATGCGGGGATGGCGGCGTACTTCTTCCCGGCGGTGTTCGCGCTCGTATGCTTCGTCCTTGGCGTGCGGCGCCGGCCCGCCTGGCAGTATCTCGTCGCGGCGGCGGCCCTCGCGCAGATGCTCGTCTTCATCGTCGGCACGCCATACACCTGGAACGGCGGCGGTGGATCGGTCGGCAACCGCTACTTCATGAGCGCCTACGGCCTGTTCCTCTTTCTGCTTCCGCCGATCTCGCGCACGGCGGCGACGGCCGTTCCGTGGGTGATCGGCGCGCTCTTCACGGCGCCGATGGTGCTGAATCCGTTCGCCGCGTCGTTCTATCCGGGCAACAACCCGAAGTCAGGTCCGCTCCGCTGGCTGCCCGTCGAGTTGACGCTCGTCTACGACTGGCCAATCAACAACGACAAATCGCGCGTGATGCTGTGGTTTGGCGATCACGAGGGCGTGGGCGACCTGGGTTTTCAGATCTATTACTTCGACGACAACGCCTACCTGCCTGAAGCGGACAAGACCTTCTGGGTCAAGGGCGGGTCGCGGGCGGAGTTGCTGATCAAGACCGATCAGCCGTTTTCGCAAGCCGTGTTCACACTGAAAGCTGGTCCGGTATCCACCGACGTCGTGGTCCGCGTCGGCAGTCGATCGCAGTCCGTGAGCCTGCGGCCCGGCGACGAGCAACGCGTGTTCTTCCGCCTCGACCCGGGCTTCCTCTATCAGGGCACGTGGCCGATCTGGACGGCGTCGGTCTCCAGCAGCCGCGGGTTCGTGCCGATCTTCCACGAGGCTGGAACCGCCGACGTTCGTTATCTCGGTGTGCGCGTCGATCCGATGCTCGTCAAATGAGCCGGGTTGCCGTCGTCACATCGAGTCCACCGCTGGTCGAGGGCGGGCACATGACCATCGCCCGGGCGATCGTGCAGGCGCTGCGCGAGGCGGGGCACGACGCCGATGTCGTGACGACGCCGCAGAATCGCTTCGGACGTCAGGCGTCCGCGTATCTGGCGACCTGGCTGACCGACCTCGGCATGAGCGGCGGGCAGCGGATCGACCGCGTGATCAGCCTGCGGTATCCGAGCTACGCGGTCCGTCACCCGCATCATGTGTGCTGGCTCAATCACACGATGCGCGAGTACTACGATCTCTGGGATCGATTCAGCAGCGGTTTGAGCGCGAAAGGCCGGCTCAAGGAAACAATCCGCCGGCGCGCCATCCACACCGCCGATCGTTACCTGCTGACGCGCAACGTCGGCCGCTTGTTCGTGCAGTCGCGGACGATTCAGCATCGGCTGGCGATGTGGCCCGAGCTGCGGTCGACGGTGCTCTATCCGCCGCCGCCGCAGCGGGCCTATCGCTGCGACGCCTATGGTGAATTCATCTTGTTCGTATCGCGGCTCACCGCGCTCAAACGGGCCGACCTGCTGCTGCGCGCGCTCGCGACTCCCGCAGCCTCCGCGGTGCGGGTCGTCATTGCCGGAGACGGCGAAGAGCGCGAGGCGCTCACGGCGCTCGCGCGCGAGCTCGGCGTCGGCGCGCGCGTGACCTTCGTCGGTGGTCTCAGTGACGCGGCTCTGGTCGACTACCTCGCGCGCTGTCGCGCCGTCTGCTTTCCGCCGCTCAGCGAGGATTTCGGCTTCGTCACCGTCGAAGGATTCGCGGCGGGGAAGGCCGTCATCACGTGCCGCGACAGCGGTGGTCCCGCCGAGCTGGTCGAGCACGAGGCGAATGGCCTGATCGTCGATCCCGCACCAGAAGCGCTTGGCGCCGCACTGGCCCGGGTGATGGACGATTCCGCCGCTGCCGAGCGGATGGGCGCCGAAGCCCGCCGGACGGTCGGTCGCTTCACCTGGCCCGAGGTCGTGAGCAAACTGACGGTAGACTAGACAGCGGTACTTCCGGCTAAAGCCGGAAGCTACAGGCATTTTTTGAAGCTACAGGCATTTTTCTTGTGGCTTCCGGCTTCAGCCGGAAGTACGGACTTGAACACGCAGACCCCGAATCAGCGATGGCCTACGCCACACCACTCGAAGCCAGAATCGCCAAGAAGGTCACCAAGGCTATCGTCGACTACAAGCTGATCGAGGATGGCGATCGGGTGATGGTTGGCCTGTCTGGCGGCAAGGACAGCTGGGCGCTGCTGCAGATCCTCGACGTCCTGCAGAGGCGCGCGCCGATTGCCTATTCGCTCGTCGCCGTCACCGTCGATTCCGGCTACGACGGGTACCGTCACGACCTCATCGGCAAGACCTGCGAGGCCCACGGCTGGGAATACCGGATCATCCACACCGAGATCGGCGAGACCATCGAAGACCTCCTCGGCGAGAACGCGACGCCATGCTCGCTCTGCGCGCGCTTCCGGCGCGGCGTTCTCTACCGGTTGGCGACCGAGCTTGGCGCCACCAAGATTGCCCTCGGCCATCACCTCGACGACTTCATCGAGACGCTGCTTCTCAATTTGTTCTTTGCCGGGACGCTCAAGGCGATGCCCGCCCGCCTGGTGTCGGACAACGGACAGCACGTCGTCATCCGGCCGCTGGTCGGCGTCACCGAGGCCGAAGCGCGCAATTATGCGAAGGCATCCCAGCTGCCGGTCATCGGTTGTTGCTGCCCAGCCTGCGGCGATCTCGGACTGCAGCGCCAGCGGGTCAAGCGTCTGATCGCGGAGCTCGAGGTCGAGCACCCCGACATCAAGAGCTCGATGTTGCGCGCGCTGGCGAACGTCGCGACGCGGCATCTCCTCGACCGGCGTCTGCATCCGATTCCCGAATCGCGGGATGCGATCGAGCATGCCGGCAGCATTCCGATTCCGCTCCTTCGTCGACACCCTTCAGTTGCTGAAGGGTAGTGTGGCTTCCGCCGTCAGGCGGAAGACCGCGGCCGCGGGATCTTCCGGCTAAAGCCGAAAGCCACCCAGTTTCGTCTAACGCGTTATGAAAATCCGCACTTCGTGTGTCGCCGCGCTCGCCCTGCTGGTCGCGAGCACAAGCCCTGCCTTCGCTCAACAGCGGCCGCTGGTCACCGAGGATCCCGAGACGGTCGGCACCGGCAACGTGCTGCTCGAAGCGGGATTCGATGTCGAGCGCGGCATCGAGTATCCCGTCTTCGGCCTCGAAGGCAATCTGCTGCGCGCGCCAACACTCGGCGTCAGCTTCGGGTTCAGCTCGATTCTCGAGTTGCAGATCGACGGGGGCTTCTATCAGCGCCTCAACGTGACTGCCAGCGATCCTGCTCCGCTCTCGCCGCTGCTCGACTTCGACGGCGACAGTTCGACGAGCCTGCAGGACCTGGTCGTCGCGACCAAGATTCGACTCGTGCCCGAGGCGGTGGGACGACCCAGCGTCGGAATTCGCCTCGCCACCAAACTACCGTTTGCGAGCAACGACAGCGGTCTTGGACTCGAGACCATGGACTTCTTCGCGACCGCGCTCGTCGGCAAGACGACCAGGTCGGTGCGCGTCGTTGGGAACGTCGGACTGGGGATGCTGTCGGACCCGCTCGCCGGCAACGAACAGGACAAGGTCCTGGTATACGGGGTTTCCGTCGCGCGGGCCCTGCGGCAAGGCTTCGAGTTCGTCAGCGAAATCAACGGACGGCTCAGCACTCGCGACGACGACGATCAACCGACGGGAACGGAGTCGCGCTCGGCCTTGCGTGTCGGCGCGCGCGTGACCCGCGGCACCGTCCGCGTCGATGGTGGGTTGATCGTCGGTCTGACGTCCCGCGATCCGAGCCTCGGCTTCACCGCGGGTCTGACCTACGTCTTCAAGGGCTTCACGCCGTAGAGTCTTCCGGCTCAAGCCGGAAGCCACGATGGATGCCTCTAGCTTCCGACTTTAGTCGGAAGATCCGACTTTAGTCGGAAGGCTTCTCAATCCAACGCGTAAAACCGCTGCACCGCCGCGATCTCGCTGGCCGTGCGCTCCGCATCCCACTGCAGCTCCGCGGCCGCGACCTTCGCCGCGGCCTGGATCGTCCGATCGTCGGGCCGATCGCTGACGCCAAGACCGGTGCGGCGAATGACGATGTCAGAGAGGCGAACCGCCATCTCGTTCCGGATGGTGTAGACGATTTCCGCGGCGACCGTCGACGAGGCCGGCGTCAACGGCGCGGCGAGATCCGGCCGTTCGTGCATCAGGCGGATGAGGTCGGCGGTGCGCTCCGCGTATCGGCCGATGAGATGCCGGATGCCCGCCATCGGCAGATCGAGTCCGACCTCGCGATCGGTCTCGATCGCCAGCGCTTCGTGATCGGCGATGCCGGCGCCCGGCAGTACGGTCGTCGCAGTACGCGACGGCGCAATTCGCTTGTCGAGCCGTCGCGCGACGAGCTCCACGGTGCGCTCCGCGATGCGCCGCGCGGTCGTGTACTTCACACCGATGACCGTGAACGCTCCCGGTGCGCCCTCAGTCGCGTGGTCGTAGATCGCTGGGGCGGGGCGCAGATCGGGTGCGCCCTTCCCACCTTCGGCTGCCGGTACGATCCCGCGGTGTACGAGCGTGACGTCCGAGGGCGCGAGCCGCAGGGCGGGAAAGGTGTGGTTCACGTCCGCGACGAAGGCTTCGACATCGGCGGTGGACACCGCCGTATCGCCAGGCTGCACCAGCGTCGTGGACTGCGACGTGCCGACGAGAGCCCGACCGCGCCATGGCACCAGCGTCAACATGCGCCCGCCTGGCGAGGCGCCGACCAAGGCAATATCGCTCGCCGGTTTGGAGGTGACGAGGTTCATCGCCTTGAGCAGCGGCACCGTGCGCCCGACGCCGAACCCCTTCATGATGGTTCCTGCGTACGCGCCCGCGGCATTGACGACCACCCGCGCGTTGATCGCGATCTCGTCGCCGGTCAAGACATCGCGCGCGGTCATTCCCGTGATGTTTGCACCCGACCGAATCGGTGCCACGGCTTCGACGTAGTTGCAGACGTCAGCACCGCTGCGGTCGGCGGCGCCCGCGAACGCCAGCGTGAGGCGCTCGGCTTCGACCATCTGATAGTCGTACCACTGTGCGGCTCCAGTCAGCTGTTCCTGCCGGATGCCCGGGAAGAACCGCACGGCCGCCGCTTTCGACAACAGCCGCGGGGGCGGCAGATGCAGCTCCGGTTCGACACCCTCGTTGCCGTCGCGGGAGAGCCACCGCTCGATCTTGAACGCCGCCCGCAACGCCAGGCGGTTGCGGGTCATCGACCGATACGTGCCGACGATGAACGGCAGCGATCGCAGCAACCAGGGGGCGATGCGCGCCAGCGCCCGGCGCTCCAGGATCGATTGACGAGCAAGACGCAGGCTGCCGGATTGCAGCGACCGCAACCCGCCGTGCACGGTCTTCTGATGGTTGAACGACGATCCGCTGCCGATGTCGCCCGCGTCGATGAGCGCCGCCTTCAGGCCGCGGCTCGCCGCCTCGTAGGCGATCGAGAGACCGTAGACTCCACCGCCAATCACCAGCACGTCGTGGGTCGTCGCCGTCAGTCGTGTGAGCTCGCGTGGGCGCATGCGAAGGGATTTATTCTATAGTAGAGCGCTGTGTCTTCCGCGACCGACGCGACGTCGGACGATGTCCGCCGCTATTGGAACCAGCACATTCACGACCTCGAGATCACCGCGCACCCCATCGGCAGCCCCGGGTTCTTCGCCGATCTCGATCAATACCACTTCGAGAAGCTGCATCATCTGCTTCGGCTCGTCGACTTCGAGGGCTACCGCGGACAGGCGGTGCTCGAGGTCGGCTGCGGTGCCGGCACCGATCTCGTCAGATTCGCGAAGGGCGGCGCGCTGGTCACGGGTGTGGACCTGTCGTCGTCGGCGATTGCGCTCGCGCGACAGAATTTTGCGCAGCAGGGGCTGCAGGCCGACCTGCGCGAAGCCGACGGTGAGCACCTGCCGTTTGCCGACAACAGTTTCGATCTGGTCTATGCCCACGGCGTGGTGCAGTACACGGCCCACGATCGGCGGCTGGTGCAAGAGTGCCTTCGAGTATTGAAGCCCGGCCGTCAGGCCATCTTCCAAGTCTACAACCGTATCTCGTGGTTGAATGCGCTGTCCAAGCTGATGAAGGTGCCGCTCGAGCACGAGGACGCGCCGGTGCTGGGCAAGTACAGCGCCGGTGAATTCCGGGCGCTGCTGAGCGGCTTCAGCAGCGTGCGCATCGTCGAGGAGCGGTTCCCGGTCAAGTCGCGGCTGCATGGCGGCTGGAAGGGGCTGCTGTTCAACACGTTTTTTGTGGGGACGTTCAACGCGCTGCCACGCCCGCTGGTGCGCCGGTTCGGCTGGCATCTGCTCGCGTTCTGCACCAAATGATCGTCAAAGCGCACGCCTACGGAAACGACTTCCTGATGATCGACGCGGCCAGCGCGCCGCCGGCGGGAGAACGGGCGGTGTTTGCGCGCGCGGTGTGCAGCCGGCATCGTGGGATTGGCGCCGACGGTCTGATGATCTTCGAGCCCACCGCTCGAGGCGCGTCGATGCGTCTGCTGAACGCCGACGGCAGTCCGTCGGAGATTTCCGGCAACGGCGTTCGATGTCTGGCGGCGTGGCTCTCGCGCGCCCGCGGGCTCGCAGCCGGGCAGTCGATCACGATTGAAACCGAAGCCGGTGGCAAGGTGCTCGAGCTCCTCGACGTCGCCAAAGGCCGCTTCACGTTTTGCGCGGCGATGGGACAGCCCGAACGAATCGCGCGCGAGGTCATCGACGTCGACGGGCAGGGAATCGATGCCATCACCTTGCGCGTCGGCAACCCGCAATGCGTCGTCCTCGGCGAGGTGACCGAGACGCGTCTCCACGCGATCGCGTCGCGGTTGGCCGTTCACCCGCATTTTCCCGCCGGTACCAATGTCGAGCTCGCGTCGGTCGAAGCGCCTGATCGGGTCCGGGTGCTGATTTGGGAGCGAGGAGTCGGACCGACGGAGGCATCGGGAACCGGCGCCTGCGCCGCGGCGGTCGCGGCAATCAAGTACGGCCGCGCCGCTCGCGACCTTCGGGTCGAGTCTCCGGGTGGAGTGCAACGCGTCGAGTGGCGCGATGACGGGATTTACCTGACGGGGTGGGCCGAGGTGATCGCGGAGTGCCGGTGGGTGTCAGGCAATGAATCGTGAATGAGGTAGGACGCAGCCTGCACGAAGCCGTCGAGGTGAGTGAGGCGTATTCACCCGCCGAGGAATTGTTCAACCGGCGCCGTCGCACGGCCGGTTTGATTGGCGGCCCGCTGCTGTTCGTCGTCATGCTGTTGGCGCCGCTGCCGTTGGCCGCGCCCGCTCACCGCCTCGCCGCCATCCTGACGATGATGGTCGTGCTGTGGGTCACCGAGGCCCTGCCGCTCGCGGTGACCGCCCTGATTGGGCCGGTGCTCGCGATCATCTGTCAGGTGGGCAATGCGCGAACGGTCCTCGCCCCGTTCGCCGATCCGATCATCTTTCTCTTCATCGGCAGCTTCATGCTCGCCGAGGCGATGTTCGCCCATGGCCTCGATCGCCGCATCGCGTTCAGCGCGTTGTCGTCGCGGGCGGTCGGCGGCAGTCCAACGCGAATCCTCCTGGTCTACGGCGCGGTGGCGACCGGCATCTCGATGTGGATCAGCAACACCGCGACCACGGCGATGATGTTTCCGATCGGGTTGTCGATTGTTGCGCACCTGACCCATGGACGCGAGTCGCTCCCGGCGAGCCGAAACTTCGCCACGGCGATGATGCTGATGGCCGCGTTCGGCGCCTCGATCGGCGGCATGGGCACGCCGATCGGCACCCCGCCCAACTTGATTGGGTTGGGGCTGCTGGAACGAATCATCCACGTGCGGATCACCTTCTTCCAATGGATGTTGTTCGGCGTGCCGATTGCGGTCGCGCTGTTCCTGTTCCTGGTGGCGTACTTCCGCTGGAAACTGTTGGGCGGACTGGTGGTGGATCCGGCCCGCAGCGCGCACATCCACGAGGAGCTGCGCAAGCTCGGACCGATGACGATCGCGCAACGCAACACGCTGATCGCGTTTGCGGTCACGGTCGCCTTGTGGTTGTTTCCCGGCGTGCTCGCGATCGTCGGCTTCGGCAACTCGAGCCTGGCACGGGCGTACGATGCCGCCGTCCCCGAAGCCGTCGCGGCGATGATTGGCGCCATCCTGCTCTTCGTCCTCCCCATCAGTTGGCGCGCGCGGCGCTTCACGTTGACGTGGGAGCAGGCGGTCGGAATCGATTGGGGCATCATCCTGCTGTTCGGCGGGGGCCTGGCGATGGGGGCGCTGGCGTTCTCGACCGGTCTGGCGGAATCGATGGGGCGCGGAATCACCACGTGGCTGCCGGTGCACTCGAAGCTGACGCTGACGGTGCTGTTTACCGCCATCGCGATCGTGATGTCCGAGGCGGCTTCGAACACGGCGTCGGCGAACATGATCGTCCCGGTGGCCATTGCGGTAGCGCAGGCCGCCGGCGTCGACCCCATCGAGCCGGCGCTCGGGGCCACGCTCGGCGCGTCGATGGGGTTCATGATGCCGATCTCCACGCCCCCCAATGCGATCGTCTACAGTTCCGGCCACGTGCCGATCACCGCCATGATGCGGCACGGCATCGTACTCGACGTGGCGGGGTTCGTCGTGATCGTCGTGGTGGTGACGACGCTGGGGTGGATGCTGTGAATTCGGACGACATTCACTGATCACGTCGCCTTCGGCGCGTCACGATGAGCGCGAACGCCACGACGTCGATCGGCAAAAAGTGAACTGATTGGTTGGGCGCGAGTGTGCAGGTCCTGCCTCGTGCTCAACCGCGCTTGCGCGCGCCGCGAGCCTTCTGCGCCTCGCTCAGCACTTGCATTTGCGCCTGAATCTTCTCGTGGATGCCGTTCAGCGCATCGCGGGCATCCAGGTACTGCTCCCGCTTCAGCTGTGTGCGCGCGTTTTGCAGCGCCGACTCTGACGATGACGCCGTCTGGCGGGCGGCGGTGAGCAACGACGGCGAGAGCCGCGCGTTTTCGGCAGCCTTGACCGTGCTGCGCAGCTGCTGGATGGCGGTTGCGATGACGGTAATCCCGGTTTCCGCCTCGCCGCGCGCGCGCGCCTTGCCGTCCGCTGCCTGCCGGGCGGATTGTTGCGCGCGTTCGCTGGCGTCGAGCGCGCGGGACAAGGCGAGCCGATAATCACGCGCCTCGACGGCCTCGTGCGCCTGCCGGAGGGCGGTGGTAGCCGCCGTGAACTCCGGAGTCGCATAGCGTTCCGCGCCGGCGGCCCGCGCCGCGTCAATCGCGCCTTGCGCGCGATCGATCTCCTTTTGTGGGGGCTCGGAACAGGCCGCGGAAAGCGCGATCGTACACAGCAGGACCAGCAGGCGCAGCATCCAACGGAGAAGTATATCAGGGGGGTTGACGGGCTCCCGGCTCCAGGTTTACGGCTCAACGCTTCAGGCTCACGGCTCAAGCAAGGTTCGACGTAGGAAGGTGCAAGGGGGTTTGGGGGACGAAAGTGCCCCCCAAGGAAATTGTTATACGATGAAGACCATTGCGCCGCACGATCGGCCGCGCGAGAAACTGCGGCGGCATGGTGCCGCGGCGTTGGGTGACAACGAGCTGGTCGCGATTGTGATCGGCAGTGGTCAAGCCCACGCGAGCGCGCTCGACCTGGCGAACGCGATCCTGGACGGCCTCGGCGGCGTCGAAGCGCTGGCCCGTGCGCGGCACGAGGATCTGACACACGTCTCGGGCATCGGCCATGCGCGCGCGTCCCAGGTGCTGGCGGCGATCGAGCTCGGCCGGCGGACGTTGACACGCGTCGGCCGGCAGCGCGTTCAGGTCACCGGGCCGAAGTCGGTGGCCGAGCTGCTGCTGCCGGCGTACGGCAACCGCCCCGTGGAGCAGTTCGGGGTCGTGCTGCTCGACACCAAGCATCGCGTCATGCGGACCACGGTCGTGACCGTCGGCACCCTCGACGCGAGCATCGTGCATCCCCGCGAGATCTTCCGCGAAGCGACGGCCGCGGGCGCCGCGGCCATCGTCGTGTTCCACAATCACCCGTCGGGAGACCCCGAACCGAGCGAGCAGGACATCGCGCTGACGCACCGGCTGATCTCCGCGGGCGTGCTGATGGGGATCGAGGTGATCGATCACGTGATCCTGGCCAACGTGAGGTACTGCAGCATGAGGGAAGAGGGCTACATCTAGGTGGCACGGATCGCGTACTTCGACTGCTTCTCCGGCGTGTCCGGCGACATGGTCCTTGGCGCGCTGCTCGATCTCGGCCTGCCGCTCGACGGGCTGCGGAACGCGCTCGGCAGCCTGGCGATCGACTACGGCGCGGTGGCCGCGGACCGGGTGCTGCGCGCGGGCGTGTCGGCGACGAAGTTTCGCGTCCATCAGCACGTCGCGGCCGCGGCGCATCGCGACCATCACCACGATCATCGTGGCGCCCATCCGCATGGCGACGACCACAGCCATCATCACACCCTGGCGCAGATCGCCGCGGCGATCGACCAATCGGCTCTCTCGGCTGACGGAAAAGCTCGCGCCAAGCGGCTGTTCCAGCGGCTCGGCGAAGCTGAAGCCGCCATTCACCAGCTCCCCCTCGAACGCGTGCACCTCCACGAGGTGGGCGCGATCGATTCAATCATCGACATCGTCGGCGTCGTGCACGGCATGGAGTGGCTTGCCGCCGACAAGATCGTCGTTTCGCCGCTGAACGTCGGTGGGGGCACGGTCGAGTGCGCGCATGGCACGTTTCCCGTCCCGGCGCCAGCGACAGCCCGCCTGCTGCAGAACGTGCCCATCTACGGCGGGGCCCCGGCAACCGAGCTGGTGACGCCAAGTGGCGCGCTGCTCGTCACGGAGTACGCAACCGAGTTCGCCGCGCTGCCGCCGCTGCGCATCCACTCGATCGGCTACGGCGCCGGGGACAAGAACTTCCCTCGACATCCCAACGTGCTGCGCGTGGTCGTCGGCGATGCGGAAGCGGCCGCGTCGACCGAAGAAATCGTCGTGCTCGAATGCGAGATCGACGACATGAACCCGCAGCTGTTCGGCCCGCTGATGGATCGGCTGCATGGCAGCGGGGCATTGGATGTGTTCTACGCGCCGGTCCAGATGAAAAAGAATCGTCCCGGCACGCTGGTATCCGTGGTGGCGCGCCCCGAGGATCGTCAGCGCCTGATTGGGATCCTGTTCGCCGAAACGACCACCATCGGGGTGCGCTACCGGGACATGCGGCGCGAACGGCTCGAGCGCGAAGTGCGGACGATTGCGACGCCGCTGGGACCGATACGCATGAAGATTGCAACGCGCGAAGGGACGGTGCTGAACGCGTTGCCGGAGTTCGAGGACTGCGCGCGCGCGGCCGCCGACCACGGCTTGCCGATCAAGGAGGTCCAGGCGATCGTGACCAAAGCCTGGCTGGACACACAATCGTGACCGCTCAACCGAAGTTCTACATCACCACGCCGATCTACTACATCAACGCCGAAC
>Ga0075421_100010367_pt1 | contig 11515 bp, 4 predicted proteins | sample SoiMetdeltSBSDD5_FD_75292 | JGI IMG/M metagenome (GOLD analysis project Ga0075421, IMG submission 75292) | Bulk soil microbial communities from a Populus tree surrounding site in Tennessee, USA - Soil MetaG P. deltoides SBSDD5 | ecosystem: Environmental > Terrestrial > Soil > Tree plantation...
ATGGTCAAAGAGCACAGGCTCTCGCAGTTGATGACCAGACCGCTCGGCGTCAAGGGCGTGACCAATCCTCTGGCGGCGGGTGGGGCGCAAGACCGCGAGCAATTGGCCGAAGCGCGGCGCAGCGCCCCCTTGACCGTGCTCACGCTCGGTCGCGTCGTCTCGCTGCAAGATTACGAAGATTTCGCCCGCGCGTTTCTAGGCATCGCCAAGGCGCTCGCCACCTGGTCGTGGAACGGCGAGCGGCGCGGCGTGCTGCTCACGGTGGCCGGCGTGCGCGGCGCGGCGGTGGCGAAAGAGAGCGAGACTTACAAGAATCTGCTCGCGGCGCTGCGCCAGTTCGGCGATCCCAACGTGTCGCTGCTGGCCGAGAGTTTTGAGCCGCGCTTCTTCCGGCTCGCGGCGGCGATTCAAATCGCGCCCGATTACCTGCCGGACAAAGTTCGCGCCGAGGTCGAGGCGCGTTTGCGCGAGCAATTTTCATTCGACGCCCGCGACTTCGGCCAGCCGGTCCATCAGAGCGAAGTCATCGGCCTCATTCAAAACACGCGCGGTGTGGTCTCGGTCACGGTCAGGGGATTCTACCGCTCGGACCAGACGCCGGGCATTGAGGCGCGCCTGGCCGCGGCGCGCCCGGAACTGAGCGGCGACAAACTCTTCGCCGCCGAGCTGCTCACGCTCGACCCACGCCCGCTGGAGTTGGAGGCCACGCCATGAGTTTTGATCTGGAAAGGCTCTACCAATTGCTGCCGGCGGTCTACCGGCTGCGCGATACCGAGCTGGCCGGGCGGCGAGAGGACGCGCTGAGCGCGGCCGAGCGCGCCGAATTGGAGGAACTGCAAGGGCTCTTCAACACCGGCTCCCCGCTGACCGGGCCGCAGTTCAAACGGCTCGAAGAGTTGCAGGATAAACAGCAGCGCGGGCCGCTCAAAGCCTTGCTCGCGGTCATCGCCGAACAGGTGGCCGTGCTGGAAGAGGACCTGGCCGGAGCTTACGACGATCAATTCATCGAGACGTGCGCCGAGTGGGTCGTGCCTTACATCGGCGACCTGGTCGGCGCGCGCTCCCTTGTCGAATTCCGTGGCGCGCGTTTCAGCCAGCGCGCGCTCGTGGCCAACACGATCGCGCTGCGGCGGCGCAAAGGCACGGCAGCGGCGCTCGAGCAGTTGGCGCGCGATGTCACCGGGTGGGACGCGAGCGTCGTCGAGTATTTTCAACTCCTCGCCACGACGCAGTACCTCAACCACCTGCGACCCGACAATCTGGCGTTCGCCGATCTGCGCCATTCACCGCGGCTCGATTACCTCAACACCCCGTTCGACCGCACGGCGCGCACCGCCGACGTGCGGAGCATTGAGAGCCGACGTGGCAAATATAACATCCCTAACATCGGCGTCTTCCTCTGGAGGCTCGGCAGCTTTTCGGTGACGGCGTCGCCGGCCTACAAGCTCGATGATCGGCGTTACCTCTTCGACGCGCTCGGCAAAGAGACGCAGCTTTACCACAACCCCGAAGTCGAAGAGGAGATCACGCACCTGGCCGAGCCCATTAATGTCCCGTCACCGCTCGGCCGCCGCGTGCTGGACCGGCGCCTGGAATCTTCTTATGGCGCGGGTCAAAGCATTCTGATTTATCGCAACGGAGTCGAAGTCCCGAGCAAAAATATTCGCGTCTGCGATCTGAGCGATGTGGCGGACGGCGGCGGCAATATCATCTGGGCGCACACGCCGCAAGACAGGATCGCCATTGACCCCGTGCTCGGGCGGATCGCCTTTCCGCTCGCCTCCCCGCCGAGCGATCCGCCGCTCAGCGTGCACGTGACCTATCACTACGGCTTCAGCGCCGAGATGGGCGGCGGCGAATACGAGCGCGAGGTCAGTTCCGGCGGCGTCGAGAAGTTAATCAAAGTGCCCACGGATAGGCCGACGATTCAGGCGGCGTTGAACGCACTGATCGCTGAATTGACGAACAATCCGCAGCTTGATGGCGGTGTGGTCGAGATTGAAAAGCCGGCCGATGTCGCCGCGAGCGATTATCACCTCTTATCCGGGATCCCGGGTGTCCCGGCAGGAAAGCGGATCACGTTGCGCGCGGTCGATGAACACAGGCCCGTGATCATACTCGACGGAGATTTGCAGATCACCGGCGGTGAGGGCGCTGAACTCGCATTGAACGGCTTGCTCATCAGCGGCGGCGGTCTGCACGCGCCTGCGGGCGACAACAAACTGCGCGCGTTGCGGTTGAGTCATTGCACGTTCCCGCCCGGTCCCAGCTTGGGGATCAAGAGCAAAGGTGTGCCTGCGCGCCCTGCGGTGTCCGCGATCGTCGCGCACGCGCCGAACCTGCGCATCGAAATTGACCGTTGCATCCTCGGCGCGATTAGAGCGGCGGATGGCGCTCACGTCTGCCTGACCGGCAGCATCGTGGATGCGGGCGCGGAGACGGCTGTGGCCTACGCGGGGATCAGCGCGCAGCAGCCGGGCGCGCCGCTCGTCGCCGTCGACAGCACGATCATCGGGAGAGTCGACACGCTGACGATGGAGCTGGCGTCGAATACGATCTTCTTTGCCAGCCCCACGCCCGATGCGCCGGCGCCTGTGCGCGCCGAAATGCTGCAACAGGGGTGTGTCCGGTTTTGCTACGTGCCGCCCGGCTCGCTTCTGCCGCGCCAGTTCGAATGCCAGCCCGAGACGTCGGCAGACGCGGCGCGGGTGCGTCCGCTGTTCACCTCGCTGCGTTACGGCGATCCGGGCTACGGCCAGCTCGGTGTGCATTGCAGCAACAAGATCAAACGCGGCGCTGACGACGAAGCCGAGATCGGCGCCTTTCACGATCTATTCCAGCCGCAACGCGTTGCCAACCTGCGCGCGCGGCTCGATGAGTTTCTGCGCTTCGGTTTGGAGGCCGGGATTTTTGAAGCCAGTTGATCTTGACCTTAATAGTCGGCACCACACTTTGGCCCTTTGATTTTTCCGCAGGAGGATAGCCATGCCCGGCGATTACAGCCGTAAGACGTTCGACCGCAAGAAACATTATCGCGGCGTGCTCATGCAGCAGGGGCGCGTGCAACTGGACGCTGACTGGAACGAGCAGCTGGACATCCAGTTGTATCGGACCGAGACCGAGGCTCGAGATGTGATCGGCCTCTGCGGCGTGCCCAAAGCGGGTGACGGGTTCAAGATCACGTCCAACGGCCAGGATCTGCTGATCACGGCCGGGCGGATCTACGCGGGCGGCTTGCTCTGTGAGCTGGATCAACAGACGGCCTATACAAATCAGCCCTCCTTCCCCAACCCGGAGTTCGCCGCGCCGTTTGCCAGCCCGCCCGCCTCTCCGCTCTCAAGCCCGCCGGGTGGGCGGCGGCTCAATCTGGCGGACGGGATTTATCTCGTCTACCTGGATGCCTGGCAGCGCGAAATCACTGCGCTCGATGACCCGTTGATCCGCGAAAAGGCGCTGGGCGGGCCGGACACTGCGGCGCGCTTGCAAACCGTGTGGCAGGTCAGGCTGCTGCGCGTGACGACCGACAACGGCAACGTGACGTGCCAGACCCCGCTCCCCGAGTACCTTCAGCGCGTCGCCGCCGGCACGGGAAGAATGACGGCGCAGACCAGAAAGGCCGACGACCCGAAAGATCCGTGCCTCTTGCCGCCCAAGGCCGGCTACCTGCGGCTGGAGAATCAGCTCTACCGCGTCGAGGTGAGCCAGGGCGGCGAGCGCAGCGTTGCGACCTTCAAGTGGTCGCGCGACAACGCCACGGTCGAGACCCTGGTGGAGAAAGTCAATGGCAGCGTCCTGACCGTCTCCGACATCGGCAAGGACGAAGTTTTGGGCTTCCATGCCGGCGATTGGGTGGAGCTGGTGACCGAAGAAGCAGCGCTCAATCGTGCCCCGCTCCCGCTCATGCGGATTGATCACCTGGACCCGGCCACGCGCGAGATCACGCTGAACACTTCGGCCCCCGCCAAGGCCAGCCCGCCGGGGCTGAAGCTGCGGCGCTGGGATCAGGGAGGCGCCAACGCCAACGCCGACGGCGTGCCCATGGCGCTGGCGGACTGGGTTGATCTGGAGGACGGCATTCAGGTTCGATTCTCCGCCGGCAGCTATCGCGCGGGCGACTATTGGCTGATCCCGGCGCGAGCCGCCACGGGTGAGATCGAATGGCCGCCTTTCGAGGTCCCCAACATAAACCCGCAGGCGCAGTTGCCCGTCGGCGTCAAGCACTACTACTGCCGCCTGGCATTGATCGCCGCGGCGGGCGGCGCCATTCAGGTCAAAGAAGATTGTCGAGAGCGCTTCCCGACGCTGACCGAGATCTGCGCCGAGGACGTCTGCTTCGATAACCAGAACTGCAAGCTGCCGGGCGCCGAGACGGTGCAAGAGGCTCTCGATCGTCTCTGCGCGGCGCGCGACCTGCGCCATCACAACAAGCACCTCCACGGCTGGGGCATCGTCTGCGGCCTGCAGGTCAACTGCGGCCCTGACCCACAGGGCCAGCCGCGCCGCCACGTCACCGTGCGCCAGGGCTACGCGATTGACTGCGAGGGCAACGACGTCACCCTCGACCGGGACGAGCGCCTGGATCTGCCAGCGCTCGTCGCCGCCGACCTGGGATCGCCGCTGACTTCGCCACTCGCCTCGCCGCCGACGGGCTTGACCGACGGTGAGCTGGCGCTGTTCGTAGAATTGGACAAGCAGAACCGGCACCGCTTCCGTGTCGAGCGCTACACGCCGCCGAAGAATGACCTGCAGTCGCTCTTTGAGGGTACGCTGCTCGCGGACTTCATCAATGACTGCATTCAGAGTCTGAGCGACTTCTTCCGAGACGAATTCACCGTCGGGACAGATGAAGCGAAGCGCCCGGTCGGCCCGGCGCGCCAGCGTTTGACGACCTTCCTCAATCTCATCGTCCAACTGATCAATCCGACCAACGGCAGTTTCGTCTTTCTCTCGCGTGAGGAGGACAAGATCCTGCGGCAGTTCTATGATCGGCTGCGCGCCAGGCTGCAAAGCCACACCTTCTGCGCGATGTTCGACGGGGCGAGGCCGTTGCCGGGGAGATACCCCTTCCCCGACCAGGACATCGTGACCATCTTCGGCAAAGGCGAGCAGCAGCGGCTGCGCATCGCGCCGAATGGACGTCTCGCTTATGCGGTCGGGGGGAGGAGCAACAAGATCGCGGTTTACGACCTGCGACAAAATGAGATGGCCGCGGAGCTGGAATTCCCCAGCGGGAGCGCGGGCGATGTGCAGGACGTGGCCTTCTCAAAGGACGGGCGGGAGCTGTACGCGGTCGCCACGCTGAACAACAGAGACAGCGCGTTCGCTGTCGCCGATGTCATCGGGTTGAATCACGTCTGGCGCAGGCCGCCGGTCGTCTGCGACGTGCAGCTGGTGAGGCTCGGCACGGCGCCGTCCGTGAACAACAATGTCTACGCTATCGGCAGGGGTAAGGGGATTTACGAGATCAACCCGCAGAACGTCAACCCGACGCCGGTGCCGCTCGTGCCCTTCAATGCCTCGGGTCATCTGGTCATCTCCGACCTGACGGCGGCGGCTTTCGCCACCGCCAACGTGCCTAACGTCGCCCCGGACCTCTACGACCGGATCGTGCGGATCAACCTCAGGTCGCCGGCCAACAGCCCGCCGGCCATCGAACTGCGCGTCAACAACCAACCGGCGCCGGGTCAGGATGACATCGCCCTCGGCTTCAGGGGCACGCAGCCGACCAAGCTCTACGCCGTCATCAACCCGCCGGCGGGGTTGACCACGAAGCAGCTCCTGGTCTTCGATCTCGAGGCCGGGCGCGCGCCCGGTCAGCGTGACCTCGGCGAGGGGAACACCGACATCCGCCTCGCTTTCAACCAGGCGACCAGGAGAATGGTGGTCGCCTACGAAGAGAGCTACCGGCTGGCCGTCCTCAATGTCGATGATGCGGTCGAGCCGAACTTTCGCTTCCCGGCGCAAATCTCGCCGCTCTCGATCGCCGTCGCGCCGAACAATGAGCGCGTCTACGTCCTTAATTTTGCGAGCAACACGGTGAGCTCGATCCCGGCCGAGCTGCTCGACCCCAGGCGGCAGCTCGCGATGAAGGAGCTGGTTGACTACCGGACGGCGGTCTTAAACGCATTCTTTGACCTGGCGGGCGGGCTGCTTCAGTACCTCAAGGATTGCCTCTGCGATCACTTCCTGGTCAACTGCCCGACGTGCGACTCGGGCGACAAAATCTACCTGGCCGTCATCAGCATCAGGAACCGCCAGGTGGAGAAGGTCTGCAACTTCTCTCTGCGCAAATACGTCAAGAGCTTCCCGACGGTCGAGTATTGGCTCTCACTGGTCCCGATCCTGCCTTTGGTCAAAAAGGCGGTCGAGCGGGTCTGCTGCGCCGCGCTGCCTAGCTTCTTCGGTAAGCAGAGCGCTCCGCGCGCGAGGGTGAGCGACAATGAGGTGGTCATCGCGAACAACCGGATCAAGAGCAAAAGCGTGCGCGGCGGAGTGGAAACCGTGAAGACGACGGATTTCCTCGGCGCGACGAGGGAGGGGGTGACGAAAGTCAGATCGGGCGGCTCGCTCATCCTCGATGCAGTGACGAAGAGGGGGCGAAAGGAGGCCGCGCCGCGCCGCCTGGCGCACAGCGATGTGGTTGGGCAGCCCGTCGATGAGGCCCGCCGCAAACTGGCGGAGGCGAAGATTGAAGTCGTCCGGATCGAGTCTTACGACGCTGACGCCGGCCTATCTAACCTGGTCGAATTCGGCCGCGCCCCGATGCGCTTAAAAGAAGGGATGCAGGTCAAGCTCGTCAGCAGGGAGGACAAAGTGCTCTACTACACCATGGTGGAGCCGGAGTCGCCGCAGATCCGGGCGCTGCGCGAGGAGGTCGCTGCCGCCAAGGCGGCGATGGCCGAGGCGGCGCAATTGCGCGCCGAGGTGAACGCCCTCAAGCAGGAGATGTTGGGGCTCGGGAAGAAACACCAGGAGGCGCTCGAGGCCCGCGACCAGGGCCTTCAGCTCAACATCCAGGCCGTCAACGAGCTGAAAGAAGAGATCGCCAAACTCTCGAAGCGCCGCAAGCCTTCACCGAAGAAGAGCCAGTAACATGAAGCGGGTCTGCATCGGAATCCATGTGCACGCGGAGCCGGAGCGTCTGCTGGCGACGCTCTCGAGCGTCCGGGCACAGACTGCGCAGACTGTTGAGTTGCTCCTGCTGCCCGATGGTCCCGATGACGCCACGCGCGCTGTGCTCGCGACTTTAGGCGATCTGGCGCAGTTAGGCACGGCCGAACCGCGCGGCGCGGCGGCCTGCTTCAACCGCCTGGCGGAGGCCAGCGCGACCGAGGTCGTGGTCTTGCTGGAGAGTGGCGCGCAGGTCGGGCCCGCTTGGTTGGATCACCTGCTCGCGGCCCTCGAGGCTGATCCACGCCACGGACTGGCCGGCCCGACGACCAACTACTCGTGGAATGAACAGTGTGTCTACTGGGGCAGCGGAGACTCGCCCGCGGAAATCGCGCGCACGGCGCAGGCGGCGGCGCTGCGCTTTGGCGGTGAGGCGCTGACATTGGGGCCGCTCTACAGCCTCGCGGATTTTTGCTACGTCGTCCGGCGTGAGGTGATCAACGAGATCGGGGCGGCCGACGAAACCTACGGTTCGGGCCCGTGCTGGGAGATGGACTACAACATTCGCGCGGCGCGCGCCAACTGGCGCGGCGTCTGGGCGGGCGCGGCCTACGTTCACCGCGCGCCGTTCACCGCGCGGCGCCAGTCCGAGGAAGCGCGATACTTCGAAGCGAACAAGCGCCACTACCAGGATAAGTTCTGCGGCGCGCGGCTGCGTCGTGAAAAGACGGATTACCGTGAGCATTGCCTCGGCGACGCTTGCCCGAACTTCGCCCCGGCCGCGCTGATTGAGATCAACCGGCCTCTCCAGGAAAAATTCAGAAACCACAGGGAGCAGCCGAAAGTTCAGCTGGACTCTCTAACCTTGAACGCGGGCGAGCCACTCGTGAGTTGCATCATGCCGACGTACAACCGCCGGCGATTCGTGCCGCAAGCCGTCCGCTGCTTTCTGCGCCAGGACTATTCAAACATGGAGCTGATCATCGTCGACGACAGCGCGGATTCGGTGGCCGATTGTCTGACCTCAGACCCGCGCATCCGGTATTTTCGGCTCGAAGATAAACTATCGGTCGGGTCGAAGCGCAATTACGCTTGCGCGCAGGCGAGCGGCGAGATCATCGTGCATTGGGACGACGATGACTGGTACCCAGCTTCGCGCGTGCGCACGCAGGTGGGCGCGTTGCAAGCGCATTCCGCGGATCTCTGCGGCAGCAGTCGAATTTACTATTACGCCCCGGGCACCGGACAAGCCTGGGAATATCACTACCCTGCCCTGGAGCCGGCCTGGGTCGGTGGCAACACTCTGGCCTACCGCAGGCGGACGTGGGAGCGCAGCCCGTTCCCCGACTTACAGGTGGGCGAAGATGCGTACTTCGTCTGTTACGGCGGCAGTAAAGCTGTCTGTGATTTGTCGCAGCCGGATTTATGTGTGGCCATGGTGCACGCAGGCAACACGTGTCACAAGGAGACTGATGGTCCGTTCTGGCGCGCCCAGCCTGGCGCGCGTATTCATCAACTACTGGGCGATGACCTGCGCGTCTACCAGGCGCTGTTTGGCGCCGAAGCGGGAGCTGACTGGCCGCTCGTCTCGTGTATCATGCCGACTTATCAGCGACGCTCCTTCGTCCCGCTCGCGCTGCGCTGCTTCCTCGACCAGGACTACCCGAACAAGGAATTGATTATCGTCGATGACGGGGAGGACCGGGTTGAAGACTTGATCGCGGATCTGCCGGGCGGCGTGCGCTACCTCGCTTTGCCGTCGCGCGTTTCAATCGGCGCCAAGCGCAACCTGGCCTGCGAGGCCGCGCGGGGCGAGATGATTGTGCATTGGGACGATGATGACTGGTACGCCCCCGACCGTTTGCGCTATCAAGTCACCCCGATTCTGACGGGCGAGGCGGAGATCACGGGTTTGGAAAACGCCTTCGTGCTGGTGCTGCCTGGGGGAGAGTTCTGGACGACGGGGCCGGAGTTGCACCGGCAAATGTTTGTCGGCGACGTGCACGGCGGGACGCTCGCATACCGCAAAGAACTGCTGGCGCGGGGCCTGCGCTACCCGGAGCTGAATCTAGCCGAAGACGCCTGGCTCTTGCATGAGGCTGTCGGGCGCGGGCACCGGCTGCTACGACTGGGCAACCCCGGCGTGTTCGTTTACGTCCGGCACGGGCATAATGCGTGGTGGGAATGCGACCCCGGCCGATTCCTCGATCCCGCCGGCTGGGCGCGGACGCAGCCGCCGCTCACTTTCCCTGCGGGTGCGATTGCTGCCTACCAGACTGCCGCCGCAAGCCTGCTCTAACCATGATTCCGGCGGAAGGGGCGGTGACGCCGGGCGGCGCCGTGGAAGCAGGGAAAGGGAGAGAAATTGCTCCGCCTTTCGCGGGGCCTGCGGTCCTCGTCGCATGGAGGCAATGAGATGGCTGGAATTGCATTGATCGCGCTGCTGGTCATGACTTTCGTCGCGGCCTGGCCCGCGCGGACTGATTCGCAATCGAGTGCGGGGCAGAACAAACCGAATATCGTCTTCATTCTAGCCGATGACCTGGGTCGCGCCGACGTTGGCTTCAACGGCGGCAAAGAGATCAAGACTCCCAACCTCGACAAGCTGGCGGCCGGCGGCGCGCGGCTGGAGCAGTTTTACGTGCAGCCAGTTTGTTCGCCGACGCGCGCCGCTTTAATGACCGGGCGTTACCCGATGCGTCACGGGTTGCAGACCGGCGTGGTCAGGCCATGGGCGCAATACGGGTTGCCGTTGGATGAACGCACCTTACCGCAAGCGCTAAAAGAGGCCGGTTACGCGACCGCCATCGTCGGCAAGTGGCATCTCGGCCATTTCGAGCGGGCCTATCTGCCGACTGCTCGCGGCTTCGATCATCAGTATGGCCATTACAACGGGGCGATCGATTACTACAACCACGACCGCGACGGCGGCCACGATTGGCATCGCGACGACCGGGCGAGTTACGACGAAGGCTACAGCACATCCTTGTTGGCCGCAGACGCCGTTAAGTTCATCCATGAGAATGGAGGGCAGAATGCGGGCCAGAATGTGGGCCGCAAGCCGTTCTTCCTCTATGTGCCGTTTAATGCCGTCCACGCGCCGCATCAGACGCCGGAGAAGTACAAAGCAGCCTATGCCCATTTGCCGGAGCCGCGCCGGACTTACGCCGGGATGCTCGCGGCCATGGACGAAGCGGTCGGTCAGATCGTTTCGGCGCTCGATGAAAAAGGGCGGCGGCGAGACACGATCGTCATCTTCTCCAGCGACAACGGCGGCCCGGCGCCGGGGCGCGTGACCGACAACGGCCCCTTCCGCGCGGGCAAGGCTACGCTTTACGAAGGTGGCGTGCGCGTGGCGGCCTGCGTCGCGTGGGAAGGTCGCATCACACCCGGCACGGTCGTCAATCAACCGCTGCACGCGGTGGACTGGTATCCGACGCTGCTCGGGCTCGCCGGCGCTTCGCTCAAACAGAAACTGCCGCTCGACGGGCGCGATGCCTGGCCCACCATCGCCGAAGGCAAAGCCTCGCCGCACGCGGAGATTCTGCTCAATGCCACGCCCAACACCGGCGCCATCCGGGTGGGCGATTGGAAACTGGTGCTCAATGGCAAGGTTGACGCTAGTGAAGACGACGGCGCACGCAGCCCTGCCGAAGCCGGGCGCGCGTCGGTAGAGTTGTTCAACCTGACCGACGATCCGTACGAGAAGAAGAACCTGGCCGCGAGCCATCCCGACAAGATGAAGGAGTTGCGCGCGCGTTACGACCAACTGGCGGCACAAGCCGTTGCGCCGAAGATCAAACCGAAAGCGGTGGATTTCAAATCGCCGAGAGTCTGGGGCGAGAAATGAAGCTATGTCGCGGCCTAAGAGGCGCCGCAGGCACGGAGCATTCCCGAATGTTTCTCTGTGCCTGCGGTGTCTCGGTGGCTAGCTTCTGGATGCATTCATGTGATATCCGCTATAAGTTCGCAGCTCTCCAACACCGGAGGAAAGCCATGACACGGAAAGTCCGCTGGACACTGCTGACTGTTTTTCTCTTGATGATCACCGCCCACAGTCTTTTGCTCGGGCAGTCGCCGCAGGCGACGATCTCGGGTATCGTCACTGACTCGAGCGGAGCGATCATCCCCGGCGTCCAGGTGACGGCGATCAACCCCGCCACCACACAGCGCACCACCGCCATGACCAACGGCCAGGGATTCTTCGTTCTGACGCAACTGGCGATTGGTGAATACATCGTCGAGGCGGAAAAGGCCGGCTTCAAGAAATTCGTGCGGCGCGATCTGACGCTGACCACGGGTGGGACGGTCGCGCTCGACATCCAACTCGAGATCGGCGAGACCAACGAGAGTGTTACCGTTACCGGCGAAGCCTCGCTACTGCAAACACGCACCTCCGACGTCA
>Ga0075421_100010368_pt1 | contig 11514 bp, 13 predicted proteins | sample SoiMetdeltSBSDD5_FD_75292 | JGI IMG/M metagenome (GOLD analysis project Ga0075421, IMG submission 75292) | Bulk soil microbial communities from a Populus tree surrounding site in Tennessee, USA - Soil MetaG P. deltoides SBSDD5 | ecosystem: Environmental > Terrestrial > Soil > Tree plantation...
GTCGTCGATCCCGTGATGGTCGCGAGCTCGGGCGCGAAGCTGCTCGAGGACGACGCGGCCGAGACGCTCGTCGCCCGTCTGTTCCCGCTCGGCACCGTCGTGACGCCGAACCTCGCGGAGGCCGAAGCCCTTGCCGGCCGGCCGGGCCCGAAGGCGGAGCTCGCGGAGCGGATCCACGAGCGCGGTGCTGCGGCGGTGATCGTTACCGGCGGGCACGGCCACCCCGTCGACCACCTCTTCGACGGCATCGACCACGTGGAGATCCCGGTCGAGCGGCACGCCGTTGCGGCCACGCACGGGGCGGGCTGCACGCATTCGGCCACCGTCTGCGCGGGACTCGCCCGGGGTCTGACCCTGGCCGAGGCTGCGGAAGCGGCGGCCGAAGCGGCCTCGGCCGCTGTGGCCCACGGTCTCGCCGAGCTCGGCGCCGGTGAGGGGCCTGTCGACGTCATCGACCTCAAGGAGATTCGTGAGCACGACCGAGTTGCAGCTCTCGACCGGCGCTGACCTCGCGGCGATCCGCGAGCGAAAGCCGCTCGTCCACCAGATCACCAATTACGTGGTCATGAACGAGACCGCGAACGCGACGCTCGCGCTCGGCGCGCTGCCGGTCATGGCACACGCGCGTGAGGAGGTCGAGGAGATGGCGTCGCTTGCCGCGGCGCTCGTGCTCAACATCGGCACGCTCTCGCCGCCGTGGGTGGAGGCGATGCTCGCCGCCGGGCGTGCCGCCAACGAAGCGGGCGCGCCGGTCGTGCTCGACCCGGTCGGCGCGGGCGCAACGAGCTACCGCACGGAGACGGCGAAGAAGATCCTGGACGAGATCGAGGTGGCGGTGGTGCGCGGGAACCCGGCCGAGATCGCGACGCTGGCCGGCCGTGAGGCCGAGATTCGCGGGGTCGAGTCCATGGGGGCGAGCGACGGTGCCGGCGAGCTGGCTCTTGCGGCGGCGCGGAAACTCGATACCGTCGTTGCTGTGACCGGCGCCATCGACCACGTCTCCGACGGACAGCAGGCGATCGACGTCACGAACGGCGATCCGCTGCTGGCCACGATCACGGGCTCCGGTTGCATGTCGACCGCCGTCACCGGCTGCTTCCTCGCGGTTCGTCCGGAGGCGCCGCTCGCGGCGGCGGCGGAGGCGCTGGTCGCCTTCGGCGTCGCGGGCGAGGACGCCGCTCGAGTCGCCAGGGGCCCCGGCTCCTTCCACGCTGGGCTCTACGACGCGCTCTACGCACTCGATCCGGCAAGCCTCGACGAACGGGCCAGGGCGGCATGATCCTGCACGCCCTCGTCGACGATCTCCGTGTCGCGCGGGTCGCGATCGAGGGCGGCGCCACACTGGTCCAGCTCCGGCTCAAGGACACATCGACGTTCCAGCGGATCGAGCTGGGAGTACCGTTTCGCGACCTCTGCGCCGGTTCCGGCGTGACGTTCGTAGTGAACGACGACGTCGAGGCTGCCCTCGTGCTCGGCGCTGACGGCGTCCACCTCGGTAGGGAGGACGATGGGCTCGAGCGTGCACGCCAGGCGGGCCTGCTGATCGGGCTTTCCGCGCAGACACTCGACGAAGCCCTTGCAGCCGACAACGAGCACCCCGACTACCTCGGCGTCGGACCCGTGTGCGCGACACCGATCAAGCCGGGGGTCCCGGCGCTCGGCATCGAAGGGCTGCACGAGGTCTGCGAAAGCGTCGCGGCGCCGGTGATCGCGATCGGCGGCGTCGATGCGACCAACGCGGCTCTCTGCATCGAAGCGGGCGCCGTTGGTGTGGCCGTCATCCGGGCGGCAACGAACGCTGCTTCGGTTCGCACAGCGCTCGAGCGTGCGGCTGTCTGAGCTCGGCGAGCTCGGCCTGCTGGCCGAGCTGGAACGCCGCGGCCTCGCCAAGCAGATCGAGAACGACGCGGCGCAGCTCGGCGACGGGCTCATCCTCACCCAGGATTCGCTCGTCGAGGACGTGCACTTCCGGCTCGACTGGCTGTCGTGGCGGGAGCTCGGCTTCCGAGCGGCCGCGGTCAACATCAGCGACCTCGCCGCTTCGGGAGCGCGGCCGGAGGCGTTGCTCGTCAGCCTGGGTGTGCCTGCAGCGACAGAGCTCGACGACGTGCTGGAGCTCTACGGCGGGATCGCGGAGGCCGGCGTTCCGGTGCGCGGCGGGGACACGACCGAGGCGGCGGCGGTCATGGTCACCGTCACCGCCGTCGGACGGTCCGAGCGCGTGCCCGGTCGTGCCGGCGCCACGCACGGCGACCGCCTCGTCGTCACGGGGCCGCTCGGCGCGGCCGGCGCGGCGTTCCGGGACCGCCGCTACGTCCGCCCGCCGCTGCGGGTCGAGGAAGGGATCAAGCTGGCGAGTGAGGCCCACGCGCTGATCGACCTCTCGGACGGTCTTGCCCGCGACGCGGCTCACATCGCCGATCGTTCCGGGTGCCGGCTCGTCATCGACCTCGAGCGGGTGCCCCTCGCGCGCGGCGCGACCCACGAGGATCTGGCGTTCGGAGAGGACTTCGAGCTGCTCGCCGCGACGCGCACGCCCGCCTTCGTCGAGATCGGGCATTGCGAAGAAGGCGCCGGGCTGGAAATCCGTCTCGACGGTGGTCCCGTAGCCCTGAGCGGGTGGGAGCATTTTCGCTTGCGCGAAGCGCGCTGAACCGCAACTCTAAGCCCCGGTGCTGACGTTCGTCGTCAGGCGGCTGGTGTGGGCGGTGCTGCTCGCGGCCGTCATCACGCTGTTCACGTTCGTGATCTTCTTCATCATCCCGACGGACACACGCAGTACGCTGTCGGGGAACGGGTCGACCGACCCCACGCTGGCGGGCCAGTTCCACCTCCGGGACCTGCCGGTGACGACGCAGTACGTGCGCTTCCTCGAGCACCTGGTCGAGCACGGCGACCTCGGACGCTCGATCCGATCGGGCATTCCGGTTCGCGACACGATCAGCGACGCCCTTCCGGTGACGGCCTCCCTTGTGTTCGGGGGCGTGATCGTGTGGTTCCTGCTCGCGTTCCCGATCGGCGTCCTGACCGCGATGTACCAGCGCACCCAAACAGACAAGGGGCTGATGGTCCTGGTCCTGATCGGGGCCTCGGCCCACCCGATCTGGCTCGGCCTGATCCTCTCGTACTTCCTCGGCTACAAGCTGCATCTCTTCCCGATCTCGGGCTACTGCGACTTCTTCAACCCATCCACCACATGCGGCGGCCCGACGCAGTGGGCGTACCACATGCTGCTGCCGTGGTTCACGTTCGCCTGCCTCTACGCGGCGCTCTACGCACGAATGATCCGCGCGAGCATGATCGAGACGATGGACGAGGACTACGTCCGGACCGCCCGCGCGAAGGGAGCGAGCACCGGCCGCGTGATGCGCCGGCACGTGATGCGGAACGCGATGCTCCCTGTCGTCTCGATGCTCGGCATGGACATCGGGCTCGCCTTCGGAGGCGCGCTGTTCATCGAGATCGCCTTCGGCCTCCCCGGGATGGGAAAGGTGCTCGTCCGGGCGCTCGCGGGCGGCGACCTGCCGATGATCATGGGTGTCGTGCTCGTGATCAGCTTCGCGGTCGCGATCCTGAACCTGATCGTCGACATCGTGTACTCCTTCATCGACCCGCGCGTACGGGTCCGCGGGGCGGACGAGGGCTCGGGCGCCGTCGCCGCGCCGAGGCCGCGGCTGCGGGCTCAGCCGGTCGTCAAGGAGTCGACGACGTAGACGTTTCTAGCCAGGCCGCCCAGGCCTGCTCGAAGTGCTTGCGCGGCCGGGCGCCGATCACCGTCTCGCGCGGCTCGCCGCCCTCGAACAGGATCGCCGTCGGAATCGAGAAGACCTCGTAGCGGGCAGCCGTCCCGACGTTCTCGTCGACGTTCAGCTTCGTGAAGGAGACTTCCTCGTGGTCCCGCTCGAGCCCGGCGAGGATCGGCTCTACCGCCACGCACGGACCGCACCAGGGCGCCCAGAAGTCGACCACGACCGGCCCGGCTGCGTCGAGCACCTCGGCCTGGAAGCTCCCGTCGGTGACCTCCCGCACGGCTATAGCTTGCCTGTCAGCGCGGCAAGGCGCAGGGCCGGAACCTTCCAGATCGCCTCGAGCACGATCGCGCGGCTCATCTTCGAGCCGCCGACCTCGCGGTCGACGAACCGGACCGGCACCTCGACGACCGTGAAGCCGGCGCGTAGCGTGCGGTACGTCGTCTCGATCTGGAAGGCGTAGCCCTTCGAGTGGATCGCGTCGAGGTCGATGGTTCTCAACACATCGGCGCGGTAGCACTTGAAGCCCGCAGTCAGGTCGTGCGGCCGCACGGAGAGGAGGATCCGCGCGTAGAAGGACCCGCCGGCCGAGATCGCGCGCCTGATCGGCCCCCAGTTCCCGATCTCGCCGCCCTCCACGTACCTCGAGCCGATCGCGAGGTCGGCCTCGTCGGTCGCCGCGATCAGGCGCGGAACGTCGTTCGGGTTGTGGGAGAAGTCGGCATCCATCTCCAGGACTCGCTCGGCTCCGTCTGCGAGGGCTCGCCGGAAGCCGGCCAGGTACGCGGGGCCGAGCCCCTCCTTGTGCGGGCGGTGGAGGACGTCGACGTACTCGAGCTCCTCCGCCAGCCGGTCGGCGATCCGGCCGGTGCCGTCGGGTGAGTTGTCGTCGATCACGAGGACGCGCACGTCGTGCTCCTCGAGCGCGCGCAGCATCGGCTCGAGATTCTCGCGCTCGTTGTAGGTCGGCAGGCAGACAGTTGCTCGCATGCTGGTGCCTATGATCGCGGCGATGGCGAAGACGCTGCCGCGCAACGCGGACGTGGCGGAGCAGCTGGACCTGCTCGCCGACATCCTGGAGCTGGAGGGCGAGGCCGCGTACCGGCTCCTCGCCTACCGTCGCGCGGCTGCGTTGGTGCGCGAGCAGTCGGGTCTGGTCGCCGAGCTCGCTCTCGAGGGCAAGGCGAAGGACCTGCCCGGGATCGGCAAGACGATCGAGGGGAAGATCGTCGAGATCGTCGACGAGGGCGAGATCCGGGCGCTGACGAAACACAAGGCGATGGTCCCGCCCGAGGTCGTCGAGTTCACCCGGCTCCCCGGGCTTGGACCGAAGACCGCGCGCAAGATCTGGCAGGAGCTCGGCGTCACGACGCTCGCCGACCTGAAGGCCGCGGCGACGGCCGAGCGGCTTCGAATTCTCCCCGGCATCGGCGCCAAGCTGGAGGAGCGGATCGTCAAGGAGCTCTCGGGACGGCCCAAGGCGCCGCAGGAGGTGAGGCCGCTGCTCGGCCAGGGGTTACCGGCGGTCCAGGCCGTCGTCGCGGTTCTCCGTGAGCACCCGGCCGCGCTCGAAGTCTCCGAGGCCGGCAGCACCCGGCGCCGTAAGGAGACGTTTCGCGACCTCGACGTCATCGCCACTGCGACCGAGCCGCGCGAGCTGACCGAGTACTTCACGAAGCTGCGCTGGGTCGAGAAGGTCGCTGCGAAGGGGGAGTCGAAGGCGACGGTCGTCTCGAACGACGGGCTTCGCTTCGACCTGCGCGTCGTCCCTTCCGGGCTGTACGGAAATCTGCTGCAGCACTTCACCGGCTCGAAGCACCACAACGTCGCGCTGCGCGAGGACGCCGTCCGGCGGGGACTCTCGATCTCGGAAAACGGCATCAAGGAGGTCGAGTCCGGAGAGATCTTCAAGACCGGCAGCGAGGAGGAGGTCTACGAGTTCCTCGGCTACCAGTACATCCCGCCGGAGCTGCGCGAGAACCTCGGCGAGCTGGAGGCGGCGCGCGAAGGGGCGCTGCCGCAACTGGTCGAGCTCGTCGACCTTCGCGGGGATCTTCACTGCCACTCGACGTGGTCGTCGGACGGCAAGAACTCGATCGAGGAGATGGCAGAGGAGGCGAAGCGGCGCGGCTACTCGTTCCTGGCCATCACCGACCACTCGCACTACCTCCGCGAGGGGCGGCTGGAGGCGCAGGACCGCGAGATCGACGCGCTTCAGGAGCGGCTTGGCCGCTTCCGGCTGGTGAAAGGCATCGAGGTCAACATCCGCGCCGACGGCTCGCTCGACGTGGACGACGAGACACTCGCGAGGCGCGACTGGGTCGTCGCGTCGCTGCACACCGCGTTCGACAAGAACCCGACCGAGCGCGTGCTCGCCGCGATGGAGAACCCGAACGTCGACTGCATCGGCCATCTGACCGCACGCAAGATCAACCGGCGGGGGCCGGCCGACATCGATCTCTCGCGCGTGTTCGAGGCCGCGCTCGCGACCAAGACGTTCCTCGAGATCAACTCACAGCCGGACCGCCTCGACCTCCGCGACGCACATGCCCGCGCGGCCGGCGAGGCGGGCGTGCTCCTGGCGGTGAACAGCGACGCGCACTCCACCCGTGCGCTCGGGTACCCGGAGCTCGGGATCGGCCAGGCGAGGCGCGCGTGGCTGACGAAGGAGCAGATCCTCAACACGCGGACGTGGCCGCAGATCAAGAAACTGCTGGGGTGAGGCGTCGCTTGCGATGCCGTTATCAGGAGCCGCGGCTTTGCCGGGGCTCCGTCTGAAATGACCGGCCAGGAACGTTCGTCGGAGTCTGTGACGGTGGATTTCCGCAAGGATGGGGCGGCCGCGCTCGAGTGGGCGGCCTCGTACCTGGAGCGAGTGCAGGAGCTGCCGGTGCTCGCGCAGGTGGCGCCGGGCGAGATCCGGCAGGCGTTGCCGGAATCCCCGCCGGAGACGGGCGAGCCGTTCGCGGACGTTCTGCGCGACCTCGACGAGGTGCTGCTGCCGGGGATCACGCACTGGCAGCATCCCGGCTTCCTCGCGTACTTCGCGACGACGGGCTCGGAGCCGGGGATCCTCGCCGAGTTCCTCGCGGCGACATTGAACGTGACCCAGATCGTCTGGCGCGCCTCGCCGGCCGCCACCGAGCTCGAGGTGGTGACGATGGACTGGCTGGCCCAGTTGCTCGGGCTTCCGCGCGAGTGGCACGGCCACATCGAGGACACGGCCTCGACGTCGACTCTGGCGGCTCTCGCCGCCGCGCGGCAAGCGTTTCCCGGGCAAGTGATCCTGTGCTCGGAGCACGCGCACTCTTCGGTCGAGAAGGCGGCGAGGCTGCTCGGCCTGGCGGTGCAGAAGGTGCCTGTGGACTCGGAGTTCCGGATGCGGACGGACGACCTGCACGAGCTCTCCGCCGCGTGCGCGTTGGTCGCCACGGTGGGGACGACCTCGTCGACCTCCGTCGATCCGGTCGTCGAGCTGGCCGAGATCTGCGAGCGCGAGGACGTTTGGCTGCATGTCGACGCCGCGTATGCCGGCTCCGCGATGGTCTGCCCCGAGTTTCGGTGGGCGTGGGAGGGGATCGAGCGCGCCGACTCCGTAGTCGTCAATCCGCACAAGTGGCTGTTCACCCCGGTCGACTGCTCCGCTTTTTGGACCCGGCGGCCTGAGGATCTCCACGCGGCGATGACGGTCGTTCCCGAGTACCTCCGGACCGGCGACGAGGACGCGCTCAATCTGAGCGAGTACGGCCCGGCGCTGGGGCGGCGGTTCAGAGCGCTCAAGCTGTGGGCAGTGCTGCGCTGCTACGGGCGAGAAGGGTTGCAGGCGCGGATCCGCGAGGCGGTGCGGCTCGCGGAGCTGTTCGAGGGCTGGGTGCGAGACGAGCCCGGCTGGGAGGTGGTGGCGCCGCGGCCGTTCTCCGTCGTCTGCTTCCGGCGGGAGGCGCCGGACGACGAAAATGCGGCGATTCTCGAGCGCGTGAACGCGAGCGGCGAGGCGTTCCTCTCGCACACCGAGCTCGACGACCGGTACGTGCTTAGGCTGGCAATCGGCAACGCCCGGACGACCGAGGCCGACGTCCGCCGGGCGTGGGACGCGCTACGAAAGGAGGCCTGATGCTGATCGCGACGACGAACGAGATTCCGGGGCACGAAATCGAAGAGGTGTACGGGGAGGTATTCGGGCTCACGGTCCGCTCGCGCAACGCGTTCTCGCAAATCGGAGCGGGGTTCAAGTCGATGCTCGGCGGTGAGCTGAAGGGGATGACGAAGGCGCTCGCCGACAGCCGCCAGCAGGTGATCGACCGGATGGTCGAGGAAGCGGAGTCGAAGGGTGCGAACGCGGTCGTCGCCATGCGGTTCGACACGTCCGAGATGGGCGACACCTGGACGGAGATCTGCGCATACGGCACGGCCGTTCGAGTCCGGAAGGCGTGACGCAGGCAGTCGTCTTCGATCTCTGGGACACGCTCGTCGACTTCGACGCAGTCGCAGGACGGGCGTTCCAGGACGAGGTGGCGGCTCGGCTCGGGCGCGACCCGGACGAGTTCGCGGTTCTCTGGCGCGAGGGGAGGTCGGTCCGCGAGAGCGGGCCGTTGCGCGACTACGTGCTCGGGCTCGGCGCCGAGGATTCGGTCGCTGCCGAGGTTGTCGCCCTCCGGCACGAGTCGACCCGCGCGATGCTCAAGCCGCGCCCGGGTGCGGTCGAGACGTTGCAAGAGCTCCGCGAGCGGGGCTTGCGGGTCGGCTTGATCACGGTCTGCAGCGAGGACGTGCCCGAGATCTGGGACGAAACGCCGTTTTCCGGGCTGTTCGACAGCACCGTGTTCTCGTGCGCCGTCGGGCTGCGGAAGCCGGATCCGCGCATCTACCGGCTCGCGTGCGAGGAGCTCGAAGTCGAGCCCGCGGAAGCGGTGTTCGTCGGCGACGGCGCGAACGACGAGTTGGCCGGCGCGGAACGGGTCGGGATGCGCGCGATCCTGATCCATCGCGAAGGCCAGGAGCCGATGTGGGAGGAAGTTCGGGACTGGACGGGCCCGCGGATCACTGCGATCCCGCAGGTCCTGTCGCTTCTGGACGACTAGCGGCAATCTCCGCCGCGGCGGCATCGTGCAGGGCGACGCGGTAGCGCCAGAATGCGCGGCCGGTGGCGAGAAGCCGCTCGCGGAGCGGCCCATTCAGCTCCGGCAGCGTGCCCCATCGCGCCGCCTGGATCTCGTCGGTGTCCCGGGGCGCAAGCTGGCGGTCTGCCGTCGTCGCAAGGAAGACGTGTGTCCGCCACGGCACCTCGTGAGGCTCGTAGAGGAACCGCGCAGTCGCCGCGACGAGGTAGCGCTGCAGCTCCACGCGCAGGCCGGTTTCCTCGAGTGCCTCGCGCTGCACGCCGGCGACGAAGTCCTCGCCCTCCTTGACCCCGCCGCCGGGCGGTCGCCAGATCCCCCGCTCGAACGCATGCTTGCGGATCAATGCGAGCCTGTCGCCGTTGAAGATGAACAGCGTCACGTCGTGCATCCGGCGCGGGTTGTACGTCGCGAGCGAATGCTCACGCTCGGAGATCTCGCCCTCCCACTCCAGCGTCGCCGGCTCGCCGAAGCGTTCGCGCAAGGGGGCGAGAACGGCTTCGTCGACATGCACGAGCCCGATGGTACGGTCCGAAAACCATGCCCCGCGTTCGCCGGCTGCGCCGCGAGGCCCCGACGCTCGAACTGCTTGCCGCGACGCTGCCGGAGCTGAAGCTCGGCCTCTCCGAAGCAGCAGCCCGCACCGTCGCCTACGAGGTCTTCGAGAAGCTCGGCTTCGGCGCCGTTGCCATCACGGACACGAGTCGCGTGCTCGCCTTCGTCGGTGCCGGCGCCGACCATCACGTCGCGGGTGACACGCCGATTCGCCCGGTCTTCGAGGCGCTCGCCGCCGACGAGGCCCGCGTCGCCCCGCTCGCGCTGCGCGTCGCGTGCGGAAATCCGGCCTGCCCGCTCGGGGCCGCGGCGATCGTGCCGCTCCGGCTCAGCGACGGCCCGGTCGGCGCCCTCGTCGCCTACGCGACCGACGGCGCTCCGATCGCCGACGACGATGTCGAGCTGCTGACCTCGCTGGGCGACCAGCTCTCGACGCAGCTCCAGCTCTCCGAGCTCGCCGGCTCGGCGCACGCGGCGGCATCTGCCGAGCTGAAGGCGCTCCAAGCCGAGATCGAGCCGCATTTCCTCTTCAACTGCCTGAACACGATCGCGAGCTTCATCCGGACCGACCCCGATCGGGCGCGAGAGCTCGTGCTCGCCTTCGCGGACTACTGTCGCTGGACGCTGACGCGCCCGGGCGAGTTCGTGCCGCTCGATGAGGAGCTCAAGCATGTCCGCAGTTACCTCGCGCTCGAGCAGGCGCGCTTCGGCCCGCAGCTCGAGGTCGAGATCGACGCAACGCCACAGGCGCTCGAGGTGAAGCTGCCGCCGTTCCTCGTTCAGCCGCTCGTCGAGAACGCCGTCAAGCACGGCAAGACCGACCGGCCGCTCCGTCTCCTCATCCGGGCGCGCGTTCGTCGAGGGCGCCTGCGCGTGACCGTCCGCGACAACGGGCGTGGGATCGCACGCGAGGCACTCGAGCGCGTGCTGGAGCCGGGTGTCGGAGAGGGTGACGGCGCCGGACTCGGGCTCGCGAACGTCCACCGACGCCTGACCGCGTTCTACGGCGAAGGGGTGCGGCTGAAGTCCGGTGGGTTCGGCACTGTCGTCCGGCTGGAGGTCCCGGCGGCATGAGGCATCGCTTGCGATGCCGTTTTAGAGGCTGCGCCGACATGCGCGGCGCGGCCGCTCGACCCGATTTCTTCGTACAAGCGCGCTGCGAATCGTGGAGATGATCGGCACGTGATCCGCGTCCTGATCGTCGATGACGAGGCGCCGGCGCGTGGCGAGATGCGGTACCTGCTCGCCGCACACCCCGAGCTGGAGATCGTCGGCGAGGCGGCGACGGCCGCCGAAGCGCTGACGCTGGCGCAGAACGTCCGCTACGACGTGATCTTCCTCGATGTCGAGATGCCCGGCATGACCGGGCTCGAGGTCGCCCGGCTCGTGCTCGACCGCCGCGAGAGGCCGGCGGTCGTCTTCGTCACTGCCCACGAGCGCTACGCCGTCGACGCCTTTGCGGTCGAGGCCTTCGACTACGTGGTCAAGCCGGTCGAACCGGAGCGGCTCGCACGTGTGGTCTCGCGGCTTGCCCAGGCGCGCCGAGCGGAGCAGCCGCCCGTGGAGAAGATCCCGGTCGTCGGCGCGGGCGGCGCGAAGGCGCTGCTCGACTACGACGACGTTCACTGGATCGAGGCCGACGGCGACTACAGCCGCGTCCACACGTACGACCGCACCTACCTGGCGACGTCGTCGCTCCGCGAGCTCGAGGAGCTGCTTCCGAGTGGCCGCTTCGCGCGGATCCACCGCAGTCACGTCGTCAACCTCGCGAAGGTCGCCGCCGTTCGCCGCGCCGGTCCGGACCGCCTCCGGCTTGCGCTGGACGACGAGCAGCGCACCGAGCTCGACGTGGCCCGCCGCCAAACGCGAGCGCTCCGCGAGCGATTGCGGCTTTAGAGGCGGGCCAGAAGCCCTACGAGCTCTTGCGGGCTGTCGACGACGAGGTCGGCCGCCTCGACAAGCTCCGGCGGGCCTTCGGCCGATGCGACCGCGACACGCACCGCCAGCTCGAGGCCGTCGAGCCCGCGGAAGGCGTCGAGATCCGTCGTGTCGTCGCCCGCGTACAGCGCGCGCCCGAGGCCGCGCTCCTCGAG
>Ga0075421_100010369_pt1 | contig 11514 bp, 11 predicted proteins | sample SoiMetdeltSBSDD5_FD_75292 | JGI IMG/M metagenome (GOLD analysis project Ga0075421, IMG submission 75292) | Bulk soil microbial communities from a Populus tree surrounding site in Tennessee, USA - Soil MetaG P. deltoides SBSDD5 | ecosystem: Environmental > Terrestrial > Soil > Tree plantation...
AGCCGAAGAACGCGCTGGTGAAGCAGTACCAGCGCCTGTTCCTGATGGAAGGCGTCGAGCTGGAGCTGCGTTCCGCGGCCCTCGGCGCGGTGGCCAAGCGCGCCCTGGCGCGCAAGACCGGCGCGCGCGGCCTGCGCTCGATCCTGGAGAACGTGCTGCTCGACACGATGTACGAACTTCCGGCGCTGGAGAATGTCAGCAAGGTGGTGGTCGACGAGCAGATGATCTCGGCCGACGGCAAGCCGCTGCTGATCTACTCGGAACCGCAGAAAGTTGCCGGTTCTTCCGCGTAAGCGGAACGATTCCTTGCCTTTGCCGCGTTGCGGGGGGCACGCGTTGCGTGTACCCTCACCCCATTGATTTTGCTGCGGGAACCCGCACATGCCCGAGATGAACGAGACTCCTAGCGCCTCCCCCCAGTACCCGCTGCTGCCGCTGCGGGACGTGGTGGTGTTCCCGCACATGGTGATCCCGCTGTTCGTCGGGCGGCCCAAGTCCATCAAGGCGATGGAAATGGCGATGGAGGCGGGCAAGAACATCCTGCTGGTGGCGCAGAAGTCCGCGGCCAAGGACGACCCCGGCCCCGAGGACATGTACGAGATCGGCTGCGTCTCCAGCATCCTGCAGATGCTCAAGCTGCCCGACGGCACGGTGAAGGTGCTGGTCGAGGGCGGCGGCCGCGCGCGCATCCGCGACATCGTCGACCTGAAGTCGCACTGGGTGGCCGAAGCCGAGCCGATCCCGGCCGCCGGCACGCCGCCGGCGGAGATCGAGGCCATGCGCCGCGCGCTGCTCTCGGCCTTCGACCAGTACGTGAAGCTGAACAAGAAGATCCCGCCCGAGATCCTCACCTCGCTCTCCGGCATCGACGAGGCCGGGCGGCTGGCCGACACGGTGGCCGCGCACCTGCCGCTCAAGCTGGAGCAGAAGCAGCAGGTGCTGGAGATGTTCGACGTCAAGGCGCGCCTGGAGCACCTGCTGTCGCAGCTCGAGACCGAGATCGACATCCTGCAGGTGGAAAAGCGCATCCGCGGGCGCGTCAAGCGCCAGATGGAGAAGAGCCAGCGCGAGTATTACCTGAACGAGCAGGTGAAGGCGATCCAGAAGGAGCTCGGCGAGGGCGAGGAGGGCGCCGACCTGGAGGAGATGGAAAAGCGCATCAAGCGCGCGCACATGCACAAGGAGGCGCGCAAGAAGGCCGAGTCCGAGCTGAAGAAGCTGAAGCTCATGTCGCCGATGTCGGCGGAGGCCACCGTGGTGCGCAACTACATCGAGACGCTGGTCAACCTGCCGTGGAAGAAGAAGTCCAAGATCTCCAAGGACATCAAGGCCGCGCAGACGGTGCTGGACAAGGACCACTACGGCCTGGAGAAGGTGAAGGAGCGCATCGTCGAGTACCTGGCGGTGCAGACGCGCGTCGACAAGATGAAGGCGCCGATCCTGTGCCTGGTCGGGGCGCCCGGCGTGGGCAAGACCTCGCTCGGCCAGTCGATCGCCCGCGCCACCAACCGCAAGTTCGTGCGCATGTCGCTCGGCGGCGTGCGCGACGAGGCCGAGATCCGCGGCCACCGCCGCACCTACATCGGCTCGATGCCGGGCAAGATCCTGCAGAACATGAGCAAGGTCGGCGTGAAGAACCCGCTGTTCCTGCTCGACGAGGTGGACAAGCTCGGCATGGACTGGCGCGGCGACCCCTCGTCGGCGCTGCTCGAGGTGCTCGACCCGGAGCAGAACCACACCTTCACCGACCACTACATCGAGGTGGAGTACGACCTGTCGGAGGTGATGTTCGTCGCCACCGCCAACACCCTCAACATCCCGGCGCCGCTGCTCGACCGCATGGAGGTGATCCGCCTCTCGGGCTACACCGAGGACGAGAAGGTGAACATCGCCGTGCGCTACCTCCTGCCGCGCCAGATGACCAACACCGGGCTGAAGGAGGGCGAGCTGTCGGTGAGCGAGCCCGCGGTGCGCGACATCGTGCGCTATTTCACGCGCGAGGCCGGCGTGCGCAGCCTGGAGCGCGAGATCTCGAAGATCTGCCGCAAGGCGGTGAAGCAGCTGCTGACCGACAAGCAGGCGGCCGAGGGCAAGGCGCGGCGCATCACGGTGTCGCCGAAGAACCTCGACAAGTTCCTCGGCGTGCGCAAGTTCAGCTTCGGCATGGCGGAGAAGCAGAACCAGGTCGGGCAGGTGACCGGCCTCGCCTGGACCGAAGTGGGCGGCGAGCTGCTGACCATCGAGACCGTGACCATGCCGGGCAAGGGCAAGACCATCACCACCGGCAAGCTCGGCGAGGTGATGCAGGAGTCGATCCAGGCCGCGCTGTCGGTGGTGCGCAACCGCTCGCGCCGGCTCGGCGTGAAGGAGGACTTCTACCAGAAGAACGACATCCACATCCACCTGCCCGAGGGCGCGACGCCCAAGGACGGGCCGAGCGCCGGCATCGGCATCGCCACCGCGATGGTGTCGGTGCTGTCGGGCATCCCGGTGCGCGCCGACGTGGCGATGACCGGCGAGATCACGCTGCGCGGCGAGGTGCTGCCGATCGGCGGGCTGAAGGAAAAGCTGCTGGCGGCGCACCGCGGCGGCATCAAGACGGTGCTGATCCCGGATGAGAACGTGAAGGACCTGGCGGAGATCCCGGACAACGTCAAGAACCGGCTGGAGATCATCCCGGTGAAGTGGATCGACAAGGTGCTGGAGATCGCGCTGGAGCGCCAGCCCGAGGCGCTGCCCGAGCCGGTGGAGGCCGCGCCGCTGCCGCCGGTGGAGGAAAAGCCGGGCACCGCGACCGCCGTCAAGCACTGAAGGGCGCGCGCCGTGAACAAGTCGGAGCTGATCGAGCACATCGCGCAGCAGGCGGAGATCTCCAAGCTGGCGGCCGAGCGCGCGGTGGACGCGATGGTCGGCGCGGTGAAATCCAGCCTGCGCAAGGGGCAGATGGTGACCCTGGTCGGCTTCGGCACCTTCTACGCCGGCAAGCGCGCGGCGCGCACCGGGCGCAACCCGCGCACCGGGGCCGAGCTGACGATCGCCGCGGCGCGCGTGCCGAAATTCCGCGCTGGCAAGGCGCTCAAGGACGCAGTAAACTAGCGCCCCTTTTCGCGGGTGCTTAGCTCAGCTGGCAGAGCGTCGCTCTTACACGGCGAATGTCGGCGGTTCGATCCCGTCAGCACCCACCAGGGAACCACGTTCAGCAAGGAGCGGTAGTTCAGTTGGTTAGAATACCGGCCTGTCACGCCGGGGGTCGCGGGTTCGAGTCCCGTCCGCTCCGCCAACCATGTCCCTGAGTGCGCCCTGATGTTCGACTACATCCAGAAAAACAAGCGCCTCGCGCAGGTGGTGCTCGCCCTGCTGATGATCCCCTTCGCCTTCTTCGGGCTGGAGTCCTACACCGGCTCGATGGGGGCGCGCGACGACGTCGCCACGGTGGACGGCGTCGGCATCGCGCAGCGCGAGTTTGCCGAGGAGCTGCGCGAGCAGCAGGAGCGGCTGCGCGCGGCGTTCGGTCGCGGCGTCGACCCGGCCGCCTTCGACACCCCCGAGGCGCGCCGCGCGCTGCTCGAGCAGATGGTGTCGCGGCGCCTGGTGGCCGACGCGGCGCTGCGCGCGCACCTTGCGGTGAGCGACGAGACGCTGCGCGAGGCGATCGCCGGCATGCCCGCGTTCCAGTCCGACGGCGCCTTCTCCAAGGCGCAGTACGAGGCGCTGCTGCGCGCGCAGGGCATGACGCCGCAGACCTTCGAGGCGCGCATGCGCTACGACCTGTCGCTGGCGCAGCTGACGCGCGCCATCGCCGAGACGGCAATCGTGTCGCGCACCGTGACCGAGCGCAGCGGCGAGCTGCTGGAGCAGCGGCGCGAGGTGGCCGAGGCGCTGATCCCGGCGCAGGCCTATCTCGCCCAGGTCAAGGTCACCGAGGCGCAGGCGAAGGCGCATTACGACGCGAACCCGGCCGAGTTCCGCATCCCGGAGCGCGTGCGCGCCGAGTACCTGCTGCTGTCGGCCGAGGCGCTGGGCCGCCAGGCCGAGGTGCCCGAGAGCGAGCTCAAGGCGGCCTACGAGTCGCGCGCGGCGCAGTACCGGGTGGAAGAGCAGCGCCGCGCCAGCCACATCCTGGTGAAGACGAAGGCGGAGGCCGACAAGCTCGCCGCCGAGGCGCGCAAGAGCCCGGCGCGCTTCGCCGAGCTGGCGAAGCAGCACTCGCAGGACCCGGGCTCGGCCGCCAAGGGCGGGGACCTGGGACTGTTCGGCCGCGGCATGATGGTGCCCGCGTTCGAGCAGGCGGCGTTCCGCCAGAAGGAAGGCGAGATCGGCGACCCGGTGCAGAGCGACTTCGGCTGGCACGTGATCCGCGTCACGGGCGTGCAGCCGGCCAAGGCGCGCAGCTTCGCGGAGGTGCGCGCCGAGCTCGCCGCCGAACTGGGACGGCAGCTGGGCGCGCGGCGCTTCGCCGAGGCGGCGGAAGCCTTCAGCAACACGGTGTACGAGCAGTCCGACAGCCTGAAGCCGGCGGCCGAGCGCTTCAAGCTGCCGCTGCAGGCGAGCGGCTGGATCACGCGCACCCCCGCTCCCGAGGCGGGGGTGCTGGCCAACGCCAAGCTGCTCGGCGCGCTGTTCGCCGAGGATTCGATCAAGTCGCGGCGCAACACCGATGCCGTCGAGGTGGCGCCCAGCGTCCTGGTGGCGGCGCGCGTGCTGGAGCACCAGCCGCAGTCGCAGCGGAAATTCGAGGAGGTGCGCGCCGCGATCGAGCAGCGCCTGCGCGCCGCGGAGGCCGCCGGGCTGGCGCGCAAGGACGGCGAGGCGAGGCTCGCCGAGCTGCGCAAGGGCGGCGCCGTCGCGGGCCTGCAGTGGGGCGCGCCCAAGGCCGTGTCGCGCCGCAGCCCGCAGGCGGTTCCCGCCGGCGCCCTGCGCCAGATCATGTCCGCGGATCCGGCCAGGCTGCCCGCCCACGTCGGCGCCGAGCGCGGCACCGAGGGCTACGTGCTGTACCGCGTGACCCGGGTCCTCGAGCCGGCCGCGCGGACCGAGCCGCAGCGGACCGCCGACCTGGGGCGCGCCGCGCAGGCGGCGGGCGCGCAGCAGCTGGAGGCCTACGTCGCCAGCCTGCGCGCGAACGCCAAGGTGGAAGTGCACGCGGCGAACCTGGAGAAGAAGCCCTAGGCGCACGGTAGAATCGAAGCCGCCCGCGCGCGATCGGCGTGCGCGGGCAGAGCGCGGGGGGATGCATGTCGGGCAACGCGGATAATGGCGATGCGCGCGCATGAGGCTGCTGCTGCTGGCACTGTGCGTGGCGGGCCAGGCGTTTGCCGCCGAGCGGGACCTGCCGCTGTGGGAGCTGGGCGCGGGGGTCGGCGCTTTCGCCCTGCCGGATTACCGCGGCTCGGACGAGGGACGGGGCTACGCCCTGCCGGTGCCCTACCTGGTGTACCGCGGCAGGTTCCTCAAATCCGACCGCCATGGCATCCGCGGCACCCTGTTCGATTCGGACCGCATCGACCTGAACCTGAGCCTCGCCGCGTCGCTGCCGGTGAACAGCTCGCACAACACCGCACGCAGCGGCATGCCCGACCTGGAGCCCTCGCTGGAGCTGGGGCCCTCGCTCGAATTCGCCCTGTGGCGCGCGCCGGAACGGCGCGACCTTCTCGCGCTGCGCCTGCCGCTGCGCGCCGCGTTCACGCTGGAGAGCTCGCCGCGCGCCATCGGCTGGGTGGCGACGCCGCATCTCAACCTCGACCTCGGCGGGCGCGGCGCGCTGGCGGGCTGGAACTTCGGCCTGCTCGGCGGACCGATCTACGGCAGCCGGCGCCAGCACCAGTACTTCTACGGCGTGGCCCCGCAGTTCGCCACGCCGGAGCGCCCGGCCTACGAGGCGCCGGGCGGCTACGCCGGCTGGCAGTTCATCGCCGCGGCGAGCCGCCGCTATCCGCGCTACTGGGTCGGGGCGTTCCTGCGCGCCGACACCCTGCGCGGCGCGGTGTTCGAGGCGAGCCCGCTGCTCAGGCGCGAGCACTACGTCGCCGGCGGCGCCGCCATCGCCTGGCTGCTCGGCGAGTCGGAGCAGCGCGTGCGGGCCGAGGAATGAGCCGGTGAACGCGGCCCTGCGCGCGCTGCGCACGCTGTGGTCCTACGCGGTCCTGCTCTACGGCTTCGGCCTGCTCGGCCTCGGCGGCCTGGCCTGGAGCCTGCTCGCGGTGCCCCTGCGCCTGCTGCTCCCCGCGGAGCGCGGGCGCGTCATCGGCCGCCGGCTGATCTCGGCGGGCTTCCGCGCCTACCTCGGCGCGCTCGAGCTCTCGGGCGGGTTCCGCTTCGACCTGCAGGCGCTGCGCGGCCTGCGCGGGGAGGCGCCGCTGATCCTCGCGCCCAACCACCCGTCGCTGCTCGACGCGGTGATGCTGCTGTCGCGCGCGCCGCTGGCGGCCTGCATCCTGAAGGCGCCGCTGCTGGACAGCGTGTTCTTCGGCGCCGGGGCGCGCCTCGCCGACTACATCGCCAACGACGCGCCGCTCGACATGGTGCGCCGGGCGGTCGCCGAGCTGCGCCGCGGCGGGCAGCTGCTCATGTTCCCCGAGGGCACGCGCACCACGCGCACGCCGCTCAATCCGTTCCGCGGCGCGATTTCGCTCATCGCGCGCCAGGCCGGCGTGCCGGTGCAGACGGTGTTCATCGAGACCAATTCGGATTTCCTGTGCAAGGGCTGGTCGCTCGCCCGCCCGCCGGCGCTGCCGGTGTGTTACCGCGTACGGCTCGGGCGGCGCTTCGACCCGCCGCAGGACCTGCAGGGCTTCATGCACGAGCTGGAGCAGTACTTCGCCCGCGAGCTGCAGGCGAAGCCCGCCGCGCCGCCGCCGCCGCTGCCGGCGGACGTCGAATCGCGCCTGGCGTGAGCGCGGGCGCGGCCTCGCGCTCGCACCTGGTGGTGATCCCGAGCTACAACCCCGGGCCCCAGGTGGCCGAGACGGTGCGCGCGGCGCGCGCGCAGTGGGCGCCCGTCTGGGTGGTGGTCGACGGCAGCACCGACGGCAGCGGCGAACTGCTGCAGGGCATGGCCGCGGGGGACCCCGGCCTGCGCGTGCTGGCGCTCGCGCGCAACAGCGGCAAGGGCGCGGCGGTGCTGACGGCCCTCGAGCGCGCCGCCGCCGAGGGCTACAGCCACGTCCTCACCATGGACGCGGACGGCCAGCACCCGGCGGCCAGCATTCCCGAGTTCATGGCCGCGTCGCAGGGCGCGCCGCAGGCCATGGTGCTCGGCGTGCCGCGCTTCGATGCGAGCGCGCCGGCGCTGCGCGTGCGCGGGCGGCGCATCTCCAACTGGTGGGCCAACCTGGAGACCCTGTGGGCGGGCATCGGCGACTCGCTGTTCGGTTTCCGCGTCTACCCGGTGGCGCCGCTGCTGGCGGTGATGCGCGCCCAGCGCTGGATGCGGCGCTTCGATTTCGACCCGGAGGCGGCGGTGCGCCTGTGCTGGCGCGGCGTGCCGCCGCTCAACCTCGCCGCGCCGGTGCGCTACCTGCGCCCGGAGGAGGGCGGGGTGTCGCACTTCCGCTACTGGCGCGACAACGCGCTGCTCAGCTGGATGCACTTCCGGTTGATGCTGGGTTTCCTCGCGCGCCTGCCGCTGCTCGCGCTCAGAGCATCCCGCCGTTGATCGGGATCGCCTGCCCGGTGATGTAGCCGGCGCGCTCCGAGGCGAGGAAGGCCACCAGCTCGGCGACTTCCTCCGCGGTGCCGGCGCGCTGCAGCGGCACCAGCTGGCGGACGGTTTCCGCCGCGAAGGCGCCCGCGCTCATCGCGGTGTCGATGAGTCCCGGCGCGACGGCGTTCACCGTCACGCCGCGCTTGCCGACCTCGAGGGCGAGGGCGCGCGTGGCCGAAATGAGGGCGCCCTTGGCGGCGGCGTAGTTCACCTGGCCGCGGTTGCCGGCCTGCGCGCTCACCGAGGACATGTTGATCACGCGGCCCCAGCGGGTGCGGATCATCGGCAGCAGCAGCGGCTGCGTGACGTTGAAGAAGCCGTGCAGCGATACGTCGATCACGCGGTGCCATTGCTCCCCGCGCATGCCGGGGAACGCGGCGTCGTCGTGGATGCCGGCGTTGTTCACCAGGATCTGCACCGGGCCGCGCTCCAGCACCGCCTCCAGCGCCGCGCGCGCGGCCGGCGCGTCGCTGACGTCGAAGGCGAGCGCCTCGGCGCTGCCGCCCGCGCCCGCGATCTGCGCGGCGAGCGCGCGCGCCGCCTCCAGGTTGCGGTGGGCGTGCACCAGGACGTGGCGTCCCTCGGCCGCCAGGCGGCGGCAGATCGCCGCGCCGATGCCGCCGCTCCCGCCGGTGACCAGCGCGCGGATCGCGCTCATGCGAATTTCGCGTCCAGCACCACCGTGGCGCGCCCGCGCAGGAGCTCGCCGGCGTCGCAGGCCACGCTGAAGCCGTAGAGCACGTGGTCCGCCTCGCCGCTCAGGCGCTCGGCGCTCACGCGCAGCAGCCCCGCCACGTCGTCCAGGCGCTCGGCGAGCAGCTGCACCGAGCGCACGCTCGCCAGCACGCCCGGGCGCAGCGGCCCGCGCGAGAGCAGCGCGCCGTGCACCGCCATCGCCTGCGCGCCGTACTCGATGCCGCAGGCCGCGGGCAGCCGCGCGGCGACGCGCAGCGGGTTGGCCGCGTCGCGGTGGCTGCTGGCGCGGCACAGGACGCGCTTTTCGTCCCACTCCAGGACGCCGTCGAGCAGGCACATGGCGCCGCGGTGCGGCAGGTGCGCCGCGATCCAGTCCTGCCCTAGGCGCATGGCGTCACCGCCGCCTCGAGGCTCAGGCCTTCCTGGAACTCGAGCACGGCGCTGCCGCGCTCGGCGCGCGCCAGCAGGCCGAGCAGCGGCAGCGCGCGCGCCGCGGGCAGGGCGCGCCGCAGGGACTCCAGCGCCGGGTCGGCGAGCGCGGCCGGCGCCCGGTCGACGAGGGCGAGCTGCAGCTGCGCGCGCGCAGCGCCCGCGGCGGCAGGCGCGAGCACCAGCCCCAGGCCGAAGGCGTCGGGCAGGGGCCGCTTGGCGAGCAGCGGTTCCGGGTACGGCGCGTCGAAGGCGACCAGGAGCACCGCGGCGCCGCGCGCCTCGACCAGCGCCGCGGCTTCCAGCAGCCCGGCGCAGAAACTCGCGTCGTAGGCCGACAGGCTGGCCGAGGGCGCCATGCTGCGCGTCGCGATGCTCCAGTAGCCCGCGGGCGCGTTGTGCACCGAGTTGTGGAAGCGCGTGGGGGAAATCAGCCGCTCGCTGCCGGCGAGCTGCTCGCAGATCGCGTGGCAGGTGTCGCCGTCGGCGGCCGAGGAGGCGAACACCGTGGCGAGCGAATCGGCCTTGCGCCCGCTGTCGGCCAGGGCCGCGGCCCCCGCTGCCAGCGCGATGCGCACCGCGAGCCCGCTGCGCCGGCGCTCGTTCGGCGGCAGCAGCGCCGCCGCCGGCACCGCGGTCGGCGCGGCGGCATAGGGCGCCGCGCCGGCGAGCACCGCGCGCGCCGCCGCCCAGTCGGCGAATCCCGGCCCGATCAGCGCCACGCCCTCGACGGCGAGCGGCCTCACGCCAGTCCCAGCACCAGGCTGCAGTTGCTGCCGCCGAAGCCGAAGGAATTGCTCAGCGCGCGGCGCAGCGGCGCGCTGCGGCTCTCGAGCAGGTAGCGCGCCCGCAGCCTGGGGTCCACGCGCTCGGTGTTCGCGCCGCCGGGCATGAAGCCCTGGCGCAGGGCGAGCGCGGCGATCACCGCCTCGAGCGCGCCGGCGGCGCCCAGGGTGTGCCCGGTGGCGCCCTTGGTCGAGCTGCAGGCGGTGCCGGTGCCGAACACGGCGGTCACCGCCAGGTCCTCGGCGGCGTCGTTGCTCGGCGTGGCCGTGCCGTGCAGGTTGACGTAATCGATGTCGGCCGGGGCGAGGCCGGCGGCGGCGAGCGCCGCCTCGATCGCCAGGCGCGCGCCCAGGCCCTCCGGGTGCGGCGCCGACATGTGGTGCGCGTCGCTGGTCTCGCCCACGCCGAGCAGCAGCAGCTCGGCCCCGGCGCCGCGCGGCTCGAGCAGGGCGAAGGCGGCGCCCTCGCCGATCGACAGGCCGTCGCGCGCCTCGTCGTAGGGCCGGCAGGGCGCCGCCGAGAGCAGCTCGAGCGAATTGAAGCCGTACAGCGTGGTAAGGCACAGGCTGTCGACGCCGCCCACCACCGCGGCGTCGATCAGTCCGGCGCCGATCATGCGCGCCGCAGTGCCGAACACCTTGGCACTGGAGGAGCAGGCGGTCGACATGGTCCAGCCGGGACCGGCGAGGCCGAGCTGGCGGCGCACGAAGGAGGACACCGAGCCGGTGTTGTGCGTATGCGCGTAGTCGAAATCCGCCGGCAGGGCGCCGCTCGCCGGCTCGCGCCGCCGGTAGGCGAGCTCGGTCTGCAGGATGCCCGAGGTGCTGGTGCCGACGAACACGCCGATGCGCTGCGCGCCGAGGCGAGCAGCCGCCAGGCGCACCGCGTCGGCGAAGCCGTCCTGCTCCAGCGCCAGCGCCGCCAGGCGGTTGTTGCGGCAGTCGTAGGCGCGCAGCGCCGGGGCAAGGCGCACCTCGTCCACGCCCGCGACCTCGCCGACGCAGGCCTCGAGCGCCACGTCGTCGAAGCGGCAGCGCGCCAGGCCGCTCGCGCGCGCGCGCAGCGCGGCCGCGGTGGCCTCGAGGCCGCGCCCCAGGCAGCTGGTCAGGGTCGTGCGGGTGATTTGCAGTGGGCGCACAGCAGCACGTTGGCAAAGGGCGTGCCCCGGCTCATCGGCTCGGTCCGCACGCTGAATTCGAGCGCTTCGAGCGCCGAGCGCCATTGTGCCACGCTGCGGCAATGGAACCGCGTCGCGCCGTGGCCGCGCGCCAGGGCCACCGTCCAGTCCACCCAGCAGCTCATGCGGAACGGCAGCCCGGCCGCCGCGTCGCCCACGCGCAGCAGCAGCACGCCGCCGCGGCGCAGCGCTTGGCGCACCCGGCGCAGCACGTCGTCCTGCTCCTCCGGCGCCATGTAGTGCAGCACGTCGAGGATCACCACCGCGTCGGCATCGCCGAAGCCGGCGCGGCGGATGTCGCCGAGCTCCACGCCGCAGGCCGGGCCCAGCGCGCGGTGCGCGCGCGCCACGTCGCGCGCCATCAGCTCGATGCCGCGGTAGGCGGCAAGGCGGGGCGCGCCTGCCGCGGCGAGCAGGGCCGCCAGCAGCCCCTGGCCGCAGCCCAGGTCGAGCAGGCGCGCGCCCTCGGGGATCAGGCGCGCGCCGAGCAGGTGCGCGAACACCGGGTCGCCACGCAGCTTGCCGCGCGCGAAACCCTCGGCGAAACGGCCCGCGGCGCGGTACCGCGCGCTTGCCGCCGCGCTGAGGCGGGCGTAGTCGGGCGCGCCGCTCAAGCGAACGCGGCGCGCAGCGTGACCGGGCGCAGGCCGGCGGCGCGCGCCGCCTGCAGCACGCGCGGCAGGGCTTCGAGCACCACCGGCACGCCGGCGGCAGTGCGCGCGGC
>Ga0075421_100010370_pt1 | contig 11513 bp, 13 predicted proteins | sample SoiMetdeltSBSDD5_FD_75292 | JGI IMG/M metagenome (GOLD analysis project Ga0075421, IMG submission 75292) | Bulk soil microbial communities from a Populus tree surrounding site in Tennessee, USA - Soil MetaG P. deltoides SBSDD5 | ecosystem: Environmental > Terrestrial > Soil > Tree plantation...
TGGCTGGGCCCCCCGCCCTTCAAGGGCGACGCACCCTCCGAAGCCCTCCACGAGACCCTGCGCGAGCGGCTCGGCGCCGGCGCCGCGTTCTGGACCGACCTGCTCGTGGACCTCGGCGAGGTCGAGCCGGTCGAGCTCCAGGAGGCGCTCTGGGACCTGGTCTGGGCCGGGGAGGCGACCAACGACGCCTTCGCGCCGTTGCGGGCGCCGCGGCTGACGCTGGCGCGCCAGCAGCGCGCCGCCGGCCGCCGCTTCGCGCGGCGCAGGCGCCCCGGTGCCCCGCAGGTGCAGGGCCGGTGGTCGCTGACCGGTCCGCTGTTCGCCGACGCGCCCGCCCATGGCCCGCGCATGCGTGCCGTGGCGGAGCTGCTGCTGGAGCGCTACGGGATCGTGACGCGGGAGACCGTGCTCGCCGAGGGCATCCCGGGCGGTTTCGCCGGGCTCTACGGCGAGCTATCCAATCTGGAGACGCTCGGCACGGCACGGCGCGGCTACTTCGTCGAGGGCCTCGGCGGCGCCCAGTTCGCGCTGCCCGCCGCGATCGAGCGCCTGCGCACGATGCGCACGGACGAACCCGCCGGCGCGCTGGTGCTGGCCGCGACCGACCCGGCCAACCCGTTCGGGGCGACCCTGCCGTGGCCCAAGCGCGAGGAAGACCAGAACCGCCGCCCGGCCCGGGTGCCGGGCGCCTACGTGGTGACGATCGACGCCGAGCCGGTGCTCTACGTGGAGCGCGGCGGCAAGGGGCTGGTGCCACTGCGAGCCGTCGAGGAGAGCTGGCTGCGCGACGCGCTCGAGGCGCTGGCGGAGGCGGTCCGGCGCGGGCGCGTCCCGCGCCTGGGCATCGAGCGCTTCGACGGGGAGCCGGTCGTGGGCTCGGAGACCGGGGAGCTGCTGATCGAGCTGGGCTTCCGGCAGTCGCCACGGCGCCTCACGCTGAGCGCCTGACATGAGCGAGCTGAACCGCGCCTGGTGGGACGAGCGCGTGCCGCTCCACGTGGCCAGCGAGTTCTACGACGTCGACAGCTTCAAGGCGGGCGCGAACACGCTGCGGCCGTTCGAGCTCGAGGAGGTCGGCGACGTGTCGGGCCGCTCGCTGGTCCACCTCCAGTGCCACTTCGGGCTGGACACCCTGTCCTGGGCGCGGCTGGGGGCGAGCGTCACCGGGCTCGACTTCTCGGCCCCCGCCGTGGAGGCGGCCCGTTCGGTGGCCGCCGACACCCGGCTCGACGCGGAGTTCGTGGCCGCCTCGGTCTACGACGCCCCCGCGGCACTCGGCGGCAGGCGCTTCGACGTCGTCTACACGGGGCTCGGCGCGCTCAACTGGCTGCCCGACGTCCAGCGCTGGGCTGAGGTCGTCGCGCGGCTGGTCGCGCCGGGCGGCTTTCTCTACCTGAGCGAGTTCCACCCGATCGCGCACGTCTTCGGCGACGAGGACCTGGCGCTCGAGCACGACTACTTCCAGACCGAGTCGTTCGCATTCGACGACCCGGGGACCTACGCGGACCTCGAGGCGCACACCGAGCACAACCGCACGGAGGAGTGGGTGCACCCGCTCGGCGAGGTGGTCTCGGCGGTGATCGAGGCGGGCCTCGCGGTCGAGCTGCTGCACGAGCACGACCACACGCTCTTCCCGCGCTGGCCGTTCCTGGAGCAGGACGGCGATACGTACCGGTTCCCGGCCGGCAAGCCGCGGCTGCCGCTGATGTACTCGCTGCGCGCCCGCGCCCCCAAGTAGCGTTAGCGCGCCGTGCGCCTCGCCCTGGTCGCCCTCCTGCTGCTCGCCGCCGCTGCCGCCCCCGCCGCCGCGGCCCCCACCGTCATCTCCGGCGCCGACCCCGAGGCGTACGTGCTCGACCTGACCTACGACGCCAGCGGCGCCGGGACGCTGAGCGGCAGCGAGCGGATCGAGTTCGTCAACCGCGGGCCGGCGGCCCTGGATCGCGTCTGGCTGCGATTGTGGGCGAACGGCCCGGACCGCTGCCGGCCGCGTCACGTCGACGTGCGGATCGAGGCCCCCGCCCAGGCGGGCGCTGAGCGCGTGCGCTGCTCGGCGCGGGAGGTGCGGTTGGCGGCGCCGGTGGCGCCCGGCGCCTCCGCAGCCGTCTCGCTCACGTTCAGCGTGCGCGGGCGCAGGCCGAACGATCGCTTCGGCCACGCCAGGGGCGTCGCGCTGCTGGGCAACGTCGTGCCGGTGCTGGCCGTGGAGGACGACCGGGGGCTACGGCTGCCTCCCTACTCCGCCATCGGCGAGACCTTCTACTCGCTCTCGGCGCGCTGGAAGGCCACGCTGCGGCTGCCGGCCCGGCTGCGTGCGGCCACCACCGGCGCGGTTGTCTCGGACCGGGTCCGGGGCGCACAGCGCACGGTGCGGGTCGCTACGGCCCAGGCGCGCGACTTCGCGCTCGCGATCGGCCGGCTCGGCGTGACCGGCACGCGTGTGGATGGCGTTCGGATCCGGGTGTTCACGAACGGCGGACCGAGGGTGGTTCGAGGCGCTTCGCGCGACGCCCGCCGGGCCGTGACGACGTTCGGCCGGCGCTACGGCCGCTACGGCTCCTCCGAGCTGGATGTGGTCGTGGTGCCGTTCAAGTTCGGCGGAATGGAGTACCCAGAGCTCATATTCGCGTACCCATCCAGAGTCGCGATCGTCCATGAGATCGCCCACCAGTGGTGGTACGGCCTGGTCGGCGACGATCAGTCCCGCGAGCCCTGGCTCGACGAGAGCTTCGCGACGTACTCGCACGAGTGGCTCAATCCCAGCGTGAACATCTGCCAGCCCGACCGCCCCTACTCGCTCGTGAATCCGAAATGGCGCCGGATCCCGCTCGACTCGTCGATGGCGCTGTTCGACCGGCTCCCGGAGCCCGCCATCGGCGACGTCATCTACGCGGCCGGGTCGTGCGTGCTGCAGCGGTTGGAGCGGGACCTCGGGCGCGCCCGCATGACCGCCTTCTTCCGACTGCTCCAGACGCGCTTCCGCTTCGGCGTGATGCGGACCTCGGACGTGCTCGACGCCATCCGGGAGGTGGCGCCCGGCTTCGACGTGGCCGCGTGGACGAGGCTCGCCCACCTGTCAAATTGAGGTCATGCCCGAGGGCGACACGATCCTGTCCGCGGCGCGCCGGGTCGGCGAGGCGCTGGTCGGCAAGCCGATCGTCGAGATCGAGACCCCGCAGCCGCGCCACGCGCTGGACCGCTGGCCCGAGCGGCTCGGGGGGCGCGCGGTGCGCGCGGTCGACGCGCGCGGCAAGCACCTGTTCATCCGCTTCGAGGGCGACCTGACGCTGCACTCGCACCTGCGCATGACGGGCCAGTGGGGCGTCTACCGGCGCGGCGAGCGCTGGCGCCGCTCGCCCCGGCGCGCGTGGCTCGTGATCCGGACCGAGCAGCACGAGGTCGTGGAGTTCGACGGGCCCGTGCTGGAGCTGATGACCGACTCGCGCACGCGCTTCGACCGCCGCCTGGCCACGCTCGGCCCCGACGTGCTGGCCGGGGACTTCGACGAGCGCCGCTTTCTCGAGCTGCTGCGCGCCGATGACCAGACGCGCGGCATCGGCGACGCGCTGCTCGACCAGCGCAACGTGGCCGGGATCGGCAACATGTGGAAGGCGGAGGGGTGCTTCCTCGCCGGGGTCTCGCCATGGCGGCGCCTGCACGAGCTGGCCGACGACAAGGCCCTCGCCGTGGTGCGCGAGCTGCGCCCGCTGATGCAGGCGTCGGCCGAGGGCCGCCGGGCCCCGCACCGTTGGGTCTACGACCGCGCCGGGCTGCCCTGCCGGCGCTGCGACACGCCGATCCGCGCGCGCGGGCAGGGCGACGACAACCGCACGGCCTACTGGTGCCCCGCGTGCCAGGCCTGATCCGGGTCGGGCACAAGGGCGCCGACCACGTGGCGCCCGGCAACACGGTCGAGAGCTTCGAGGCCGCGCTGGAGCACGGCGTGGACATGATCGAGTTCGACGTGCTGCGCACCCGCGACGGCCGCCTCGTGCTGGCGCACGACTACGAGGATGCCGCGTCGCGCGACCCGCTCACGCTGGACGATGGGCTCGACCATTTCGCCGGCGCCGCCTACGCGGACGTCGAGTTGGACGTGGACATGAAGCTGCCCGGCTACGAGCGCGAGGTCGCCGAGGGGCTCGCCCGGCGCGGGCTGTCCGATCGCTCGCTGGTGTCGACGATGTACACGGAGAGCCTCGACGCGCTCGGCGAGCTCGCGCCGGGCCTGCGGCGCGGCTGGTCGGTGCCGAGGGTGCGGCGCGACTACACGCGCTCGGCGCTGGCGCTGCCCGCCTACGCGGTCGCCCGCGTCTGGCGTGCGCGACTGCCGGGCCAGGCCGCCGCCCGGATCCGCGCGGGCGGATGCGAGGCGGTGATGGCGCACCGGATCCTGGTCAGCGCGCGGCTGGTGCGCGCCGTGCACGGGGCGGGCGGTCAGGTCTACGTCTGGACGGTCGACGACGCCGATCGCATCCGCGCGCTGGAGGCGCTCGGCGTGGACGGCGTGATCACGAACGACCCTCGGCTGTTCGACTGACCCCGCGAGCTCCGACCAGGCGGAACAGGAGCCGCTGCACCGGCAGCGGCGGCATCAGCGGATAGGTCATCACGACCATGTCCTGGTGGCGGGCGAGCAGGCCGAGCGCCTCCACGAGCGCGCTCGGGGACGTGGGGAAGCCGCCGCGCGTCATCTTGCCCGCGCGCGCCATCGCGGCCGCGTCCTCGAGGAACTCCTGCAGGCTCGACGGCGGTGTCGCGTGGCAGACCGCGTGCGCGGGCTCGTCGCCGCGGTTGCGGTAGGCGTGGCGCACCCCCGGCGGGACGGTGGCGGTCTCACCCGGCCCGGCGGACGTCCACTTGCGGCCGGCGAGGAACTCCATCCGCCCGGACACGACCTCGAAGCGCTCCTCCATCGCCGGGTGGATGTGCGGCGGCACGCCGCCGCCCGGGTCCACCCACATCTCGACCTGAACCGCCTTGCCGTCCTTCGCGGGCTGGAAGCGGAGGCGCTGCTTCAGGACCGGATCCTCGACCACGCGCTGCTCCACGTCTGCCTCCTCATCTAACCTAGTGACCGTTAGGAAGTTACCTAGGGAGCGTTAGGTTGTCAACCCAGGAGCAGAAGCGCCGGCGCCTGACCGCGGCCGAGCGGCGCGACGTGATCGAGCGAGCGGCGACTGAGGTGTTCGCCGAGCGCGGGTACCAGGGGGCTTCGATCGACGAGATCGCGCGGCGGTCCGGCGTCAGCCCGCCGGTCGTCTACGACCACTTCTCGTCCAAGCTCGACCTGCACCGCCGGCTGCTCGAGCGCACGCGCGACGAGCTGCTCGAGATGTGGCGCTCGGAGCTGTCGCCCGATCAGCCCGCGGAGGTGCGCATCCCGCGCGCACTCGACGCGTGGGCGCGCTACGTGGAGAGCCACCCCTACGCCGCCCGGATGTACTTCCAGGAGCCGACCGGCGAGGCGGCGGCGCGCGCGGTGCACGAGCAGGTGCGGGCGCCGGCCCGTGCCGCCCTCGCCCAGATCCTCGCCCAGGAGCCGGGGGCCGAGAACATCGCCGGCCCCGACGATCGAGCGCTCGAGATGGCGGCGGAGGTCATGCGGGCCGGGCTCACCGGGCTGGCGATCTGGTGGATCGACCACCCCGAGGTCCCGCGTGAGCAGATCGTCGAGACCGCCGTCAACGCCCTCTGGGTCGGGTTCGAGCGGGTGCGCTCGGGGGAGCGCTGGACGGCCTAGGCGCCGATGGTGCAGGTGCCGGTCACGTGCGTCTCGGAGCGGTTGGTCTCACCGCTCCAGCGCAGCTCGGCGACGGCGCGCAGCTGGTACTGGTGACCGGGCGGCACGCTGATGCTGAAGGTCCAGCCAGCCTGGCTCCAGGTGTACTCGGCGGTCCCGGCGGACTGCCAGGGCGAGGTGGCCGCACCGCCGAGCGGCACCCAGCCGTTCGGCGACAGCCACTGCGCGGTGAAACGGACCGACAGGTCCGATGTCGTGCCGTCGCCGGCGAGCTGCGCCCGCGCTCCGAGCTGGGTGGCGTTGCAGACGTTTGCCTGGGCCCACGACGAGCTGAGCTGCTCGCCCGTCTGGGCATGAGCGACGCCGGTGCCAACCAGCACCGCGCAGATGGCAGCGAATGTCAGGGTCCTACGAGCCATCAGGGATGTTGTCGGTCTTCCCCTCCTCCCCCTTGAGCGCAGAGTATCGCTTCCCACGGTGACGAACTCCACGTACCGTCGTAATAAGGGAGTGAACGAGGCGCTCGCAGAGCGGATGCCGGTCGCAACGGGAACGGATACGGAGACGTTCGCCGCTCTCTACGAGCGGACCTTCCCGCGCGTGTACGCCTACGTGGCCTCGCTGCTGCGCGATCGCTCGGCGGCGGAGGATGTGACCGCGCAGGCGTTCGAGCGCGCCTACCGCAGGCGAGCGACCTACCGCACGCGGCGCGGCAGCCACGAGGCGTGGCTGTTCGGGATCGCCCGCAACGCCGCGCTCGACGAGCTGCGCCGGCGCAAGCGCCGCGCCCGCCTCGAGGCCGAGCCCGAGGACACGGGCGCGCTCGGCGCCGACGACCACGCCGACCTGGCGCTGCGCCGCGAGGCCGTGCGCGCCGCCATGACCGGTCTCGACGGACGCGAGCGGGATCTGATCGCGCTCAAGTTCTCGGCGGGGCTGTCCAACTCCGAGATCGCGAAGGTGCTCGACGTCTCCGAGACCGCTGTCGGCACCCGCCTGCACCGCATCCTGACCAAGCTGCGAAAGGCCTGCAATGACTGACGAGTCCGCCACGATCGAGCGCGACCTCGCCGCGGTGGAGACCGCGCTGGCCAGCGGCGCCGCGACCCACGAGGAGCCGCTGGCACGCGAGCTCCAGGAGCTGGCGCTGCAGCTGCGCGCCGACGCGCCGCGGCCCGAGCCCGCGTTCGCCGAGGAGCTGCACGGGCGGATGGAGGCCGGCTTTCCGTCGACGGCCGGCTCCGCTCGCGCCCGCGCCGAGGCGGCCCGGGCGCGCCAGCAGACGGCGCTGAAGCGCTTGTCGGCGCCCAGAGGGGGCCGCCGCTTCGCACGCAGCTACTTGCTGCCGATCGCGGGCGTCGGCGTCCCGTTGGCGCTGATCGTCGGCGTGATCTTCGCGGCGGGCGGCCCGTCGGGGCCGAGCGGCGGCGATGACGACGCGGGCGGCGGGGGCGGCGCCTCCGAACAGGCCGCTGGCGGAAGCGGCGGACGTGGCGAGCAGACCAAGGGCGAGACGCTCTCGGCCCTGCCGCGCGAGAGCGCCAGGGCCGGGGACAAGGCGGCCGCCGCACCGGACACGGCCGTCGTCCCGCTCGAGCCGGTCCCGCGCGACGGGAACTTCGCCCCCGGTCAGGCCAACCGCAAGATCGAGCGCTCCTTCTCGCTCGAGCTGGACGTGCCGCTCGACGACATGGCGCGCGTGGCCGATCAGGTCACCGCGGTCACCAACCGGCACGGCGGCTTCGTGCTCAGCTCCTCGGTCAACTCGGGGCGCGAGGGCGGCGGCGGCGACTTCTCGCTGCGCATCCCCAGCGATCGCCTGCGCCCGGCGCTGCGCGACCTGGCCGAGCTGGCTCCGGTGATCCGGCAGAGCCAGGAGGGCCGCGACGTAACGCGGCAGCACGTGACCGCGAAGGATCGGCTACAGGCCGCGCGCGCGGAGCGACGCAGCCTGCTGCGCCGGCTCGAGGAGGCCGCCACCGATCAGGAGGCGGAGGCGATCCGGCAGCAGCTCGACCTGGTGGCTGGCGAGATCAACGGCCTGCGAGCGCAGCTGCGCGACCTGAGGCTGCGGACCGACTACGCGGTGGTGAACGTGAGCCTGCTGGTGGCGGGCGATCACGACGACAACGGCGGCGTGGGCGGATCGTTCGACGACGCGCTCGACGACGCCGGCGGCCTGCTGGTCGGCTTCGCCGGAGTGCTGATCCGGATCATGGCGCTCGCCGTGCCGCTGGCCCTGGTCGCCCTGGCCGCCTGGCTGGGCACCCGCGGCCTGCGCCGCCGCCGGCGCGAGTCTGCGCTGGCCTAGGGGCCGGGCGGCCGAGCGCCCGGCGTGACGACGGCCTGAGCGGCGAGCGCGCAGCCGGCGCTGAGCGCCTCCGCGGGGGAGGCGCCGCGCAGGCGGGCGGCCAGCAGCCCGGCTGCGAAGGCGTCGCCGGCGCCGGTGGTGTCGAGCGGGCCGCTGCCTCCCGCCGCAGCCGCCACCACCACCGCGGGCACCCGCTCCTCATTGCGGCCGTCAGTCCACAGCGCCCCCTCCGCCCCGAGCTTGACGACGACCTCGGGGAAGCGAGCAGCCAAAGCGCGCGCCGCCTCCGCCGGATCGGCCAGGCCCGTCAGCGCGGCGGCCTCCTCCGCGTTCGGCAGCACCAGCCCCACCCCCTCGAGCAAGTCCAGGAACTCCGGCCCCAGCAGCGCCGCCGACGAGGGGTCGACCGACACGCTCATCCCCGCCGCGGCCGCCCGCGCGATCGCCTCCAGCGCCGCGGGTCGCGGCCCTGGGCGCACCAGCGAGTACCCCGTCACGTGCAGGTGGCCGCCGGCGGCGAGCACGTCCTCCGGCAGATCCTCCGGCGCCAGGAATGCGTTCGCCCCCGGATCCGGCACCATCGAGCGCTCCCCGCCGGGCCCCACCAGCACCACGCAGGTCCCGGTTGGATGCTCGCCGTCGAACGCCAATCGCACGTCCACCCCGGCCGAGCGCAGCTCCGCCGCCGCCGACACCCCGCGGACGTCGTCTCCAACCCGCGCGACCAGCACCGGCGGCGAGCCCGCGAACGCCAGCCACGCGGCCACGTTCGCCGCCGACCCACCCCCGCCGAACGACACCGACGCCTCCGAGTCGCTCCCCACCGCCACCGGTCCCGACAGGCGCGCCACCACGTCGAGCATCACGTCGCCCACGACCACGATCCGGCTCACGCCGCGGCCGCGATCTCGGCGGCCAGCCGAGCGTTGCGCACGACCAACCGGACGTTGGCGTCGAGGCTCGCACCACCCGTCTCCCGATGGAAGAAGTCCAGCAGGAACGGAGTCACCTCCTTGCCGCCGATCCGGGCCTCCGCCGCGGCGGCGAGCCCGGCGCCGAGCACACTGTCGTGCGTCGCCGGATCGAGCTGCTCCTCCACCGGCAGCGGGTTCGCCACCACGACCGCCCGGTCGTCGCTGCCGAGCCGGCGCCGCGCCGCGAGCACGGCGGCGACCTCGGCCGGCGTGTCGACCCGCCACGGCGCCGGGAACCCCGAATCGTGCAGGTAGAAGCCGGGGAAGCGGTCGGTGCCGTAGCCGAGCACGGTCACGCCGAGCGTCTCCAGGCGCTCCAGGGTCGCCCCCACGTCGAGGATCGACTTGACGCCCGAGCACACGACCGCGATCCCCACGCGCCCGAGCGTCTCCAGGTCGGCCGACTCGTCCCAGGTCTCGCGCGCCTCGCGGTGCACGCCACCCAGCCCGCCGGTGGCGAACAGCGAGATCCCCGCGCGCGCCGCCAGCCAGGCCGTGGACGCCACCGTCGTGGCCCCGTCGCCGCCGCGAGCCGCCACCACCGCCAGGTCGCGCACGCCGCACTTCGCCACGTCACCGCCCGCGATCGCCTCCAGCGCGTCCTCGTCGAGGCCGACCCGCGCCTCGCCCGCGACCACCGCGATCGTCGCCGGGGTGGCGCCCCCGTCGCGCACGGCCGCCTCCACTTCGTGCGCCACGTCCAGGTTGCGCGGCCGCGGCAGGCCGTGGCTGATCAGGGTGCTCTCGAGCGCCACGACCGGCCGGCCGGCCGCCACCGCCTCGGCCACTTCGGGAGCGATCCGCATCGGCGCAGCAGCGTATCGGCCTTGACTTAGAGCGCACTCGAAGGTCTACCGTGTCCGGCCGTGCCCACCCAGATCACGATCGCCGAGGCAGCCGAGCGCTGCGGGCTCAGCGCGCACACGCTGCGCTACTACGAGCGCATCGGCCTGATCCACCCGGTCGGACGCGGCCAGAACGGCCACCGCCGTTACGGACGCGACGACATCGAGTGGCTCGACTTCCTGATCAAGCTGCGCACGACCGACATGCCGATCCGCCAGATGGTCGAGTACGCCGAGCTGGTCCGCGAAGGCCCGCAGACGGCGTCCCGCCGGCGAGCCATGCTCGAGGCGCATCGCGAGGCACTCCGCGAGCGAATCGAGGAGCTGGAGGAGACCGCGGGCGTGATCGACCGCAAGATCGAGACCTACACAGAGATGGAGAGCAGCGCATGAAGCAGCGACAGCTCCGCGACCTGACCGTGTCCGCCATCGGGCTCGGCTGCATGGGGATGTCCGAGTTCTACGGCCCCAGCGACGAGGACGAGTCGATCGCGACCATCAACCGCGCGCTCGACCTGGGCGTGACCTTCCTCGACACCTCGGACATGTACGGCTCGGGCCACAACGAGCAGCTGGTCGCCAAGGCGATCGCCGGCCGGCGCGACGAGGTGCAGCTGGCCACCAAGTTCGCGATCCGCCGCGAGAACGGCCAGCGGCGCATCGACAACAGCCCGGAGTGGATCCGCGAGGCCTGCGAGGGCTCGCTGCGCCGCCTCGGCGTCGAGCGCATCGACCTCTACTACATGCACCGCCGCTCGCCGGAGGTCCCGATCGAGGAGAGCGTGGGCGCGATGGCCGAGCTGGTCGCCCAGGGCAAGGTGGCCCACATCGGCCTGAGCGAGGTCAACGCGGAGACGCTGCGCGCCGCCAACGCCGTGCACCCGATCGCCGCGCTGCAGAGCGAGTGGTCGCTGTTCACGCGCGAGCTCGAGCGCGAGATCGTCCCCGCGGCGCGCGAGCTGGGCGTGGGCCTCGTCCCCTACAGCCCGCTCGGCCGGGGCGAGCTGACCGGCTCGGTCGAGATGAGCGCGGACGACGACTTCCGGCGCAGCTCGCCGCGCTTCCAGGAGGGCAACCGCGAGCGCAACCTCGAGCGTGTCGAGCGGGCGCGGGAGATCGCCGAGGAGGTCGGCTGCTCGCCGGCCCAGCTCGCGCTGGCCTGGCTGCTCCACCAGGGCGACGACGTGGCCCCGATCCCCGGGACGCGTCGCCCGCACCGCGTCGAGGAGAACGCCGCGGCGGCCGACGTCGAGCTCAGTGGCGAGCAGCTGCGCGCGCTGGAGGAAGCCTTCCCGCCGGGCGCCACCGCCGGCGACCGCTACGCCGACATGGCCGCCGTGGAACTCTAAGCGGCATGGAATACATCGAGCTCGGCAAGAGCGGGCTGAACGTCTCGCGCATCTGCTTCGGCACCTGGCAGTTCGGCGGCGACTGGGGATCGGTGGAGCGCGACGACGCGATCGCCGCCGTCCGCGCCGCGCTCGACCAGGGCGTGACGTTCTTCGACACCGCGCAGGCCTACGGCTTCGGCGACTCCGAGGGGCTGCTAGGGGAGGCGCTCGGCGCCGACATCCACCGCGACGACGTAATCGTCGCCACCAAGGGCGGGCTGCGCCCGGTGGATGGCGGCGTCCAGCGCG
>Ga0075421_100010371_pt1 | contig 11513 bp, 10 predicted proteins | sample SoiMetdeltSBSDD5_FD_75292 | JGI IMG/M metagenome (GOLD analysis project Ga0075421, IMG submission 75292) | Bulk soil microbial communities from a Populus tree surrounding site in Tennessee, USA - Soil MetaG P. deltoides SBSDD5 | ecosystem: Environmental > Terrestrial > Soil > Tree plantation...
GAGTGGGAGCACGGGCCCTCGCTCCTCCGCCTCGCGATCGACGAGTACGCCCGTTCCTCGCCGGGGCGCCTGCGCCGTCCGCCTGCGGCCGATCCGGACTGGCAGGTGTTGGCACTCGATGACCCGCGGAGCCGCGACCTGCTCCGGCGTTTCCTTGGCGTGGGAGAGGAGGAAGTCCCATGACGAAGCGACCGTGGATCCGGGGCGTGGCCCGTGCGGTGCTCGTCGCGTGCGCTGCCGTCACGGGCGTCGGCGCGGCGGTCGCCGCGGACGAGGGCGCGGACCAAGTCGTCGCGATGGTTCGCCGCGTCTTCACGGCGCCGGAGGCAACGGCCCGCGTCACGATCGAGCGGAGCGATCCCTTCGGCGGATCGCCGGCGCGCGAGCAAGGGCGGATCTGGTTTCTTCCCGGCCGCGGCCTTCGCTATCGGTCCGGGGAGAAGGGCGGCCAGGATCTGGTGATCGACCGAGCCAAGGATTCCTTCCTGATGTACAGCTCGCAGGAAGAGATTCTCTACCGGGGCGCCTATGGCCGGGCGCCGGCGCGTTTGCGCCGCCTGATCGAGGAGCCCGAGGAGGCCCTCTCGAAGAAGCTCTCGCCGGTGGCCGAGCGTCGCGACGTTCGCGGCGCCGCGCGCGAGGGGCATCGCCTCCGCGCGGGCGCGCTGGGAGAGAAGGCCGGAAAGATGTCGCTCTGGATCTCGCGCGATCCAGGCTCGGGACTCCCGCGATTCGTCTCGCTCGCCTCCGACGTCGATACCGTGCTGGTCGAATTCCGGCAATGGAAGCTCCACTCGAAGGCCCGGCCCGCCGATCTCGTGTCGAGCGCGCCGCGCGGCGTGCGCGAGGAGCCGCTCGATCCGCGTGAGTTCCTCGAGCGAGCGGGGCCCGGAGGCAAGGCGCGCTGAGCCCAAGACCCCGCGGCGCGCACCAAATCCGTTGACCGGCCGCCGCGGCCGCTGCTAGTTTCGGCCGGTGACCACGGAAGGTCGCGCATCCCTTCGACTTAGTCTGGAAGCGTCACGACGCCCGTGATCGCCGGCTTCTACCAATTCGCCCCCGCGCGGGGGAGCCCCGAAGAGAACGCCCTCCGTATGGAGCAGGCGCTTCGATCGAGCCGCGCCGACCTCCTCGTTTGTCCCGAGCTCGCCACCACCGGATACCTCTTTTCGAGCCGCGAGGAGTTGGCGGAACGATCGGAACCCGTTCCTTCGGGACCCACGTGCGTTCGTCTGGCGAACGCGGCGCGCGAGACGGGCACGTCGATCGTATTCGGCATCGCCGAGAGCGCGGCGGAGGGCATCTTCAACAGCGCGGTCCTCCTCTCGCCGGACGGGACCGTGGTCTGCTATCGGAAGGCGCATCTCTTCGACACCGAGACGCTCGTCTTCGACCGCTCGCCGAAGAGCCCGCGGTTGGGCCTGGCCGGCGGCGTTCGGATCGGCCTCATGATCTGCTTCGACTGGCGATTCCCGGAGATGGCGCGCCTCCTCGCGCTCGAGGGCGCGGAGGTCATCGCGCATCCCTCCAATCTCGTGCACCCCTATTGCCAGGACGCGATGATCACCCGCTCGCTCGAGAATCGGGTCTTCTCGATCACGTCGAGCCGCACCGGCTCGGAGCAGGTGGGCCGTCTCGCGCTCACGTTCGCCGGGCGGAGCCAGATCGTGTCGCCGCGCGGAGAACGGCTGGCCGTGGCGGACGCGACGGAGGAGTGCGTGCGCACGGCGGAGATCGATCCCGCGCTGGCGCGGGACAAACGCGTCACGCCGAGGAACGACCTCTTCGAGGACCGGCGCGTCGAGCTCTACGCCCCCCTCACGACCGCGCCCTCGAAAACACCATGACCGGGGCGCTCACCGCATACATCGCCGTCGTCACCGCCCTGGGCGGGGCGCTCCTCGCGATCGCGTTTCCGTCGCTTCGGGACGTCGGTTGGATGCAGGTCGGCGCGTGGATCCTGGTGAGCCTCCTCGCCGAGAGTCTCTGGCTCTCGACGATCACCGGCAAGGCGATGGAGAGCATGGCGTCGACCGTCGACATCAGCCTCCTCATCCTGCTCGGGTTCAAACCCTCGATCTGGATCGTCGCCATCGCCTTCGCCCTGGCCAACGTCTTCTTCTCGCGCCGCGTCTGGTACAAGGCGATCTTCAACGCCGGACAGAACGTGATCGCCCTGACGGCGGCCGGCCTCGTGTACGAAGCGCTCGGGGGCGCGCCGCTCGTGTCGGCCGGTGGCCTCCGGGCCGTGAACGGTCTCACGCTCATCCTCCCGTGGACGGCGGCCATTTTCGTCTACTTCGTGGTGAACACGCTGCTCGTCTCGGGCGCGGTCGCGCTCTCCTCGGCGCGCCGGCTCATGGCCACGTGGCGGGAGGAGTACCTCTACAACAACTCGCTCCTCGGGTCGGCGGCGCTCTTCTTCCTGTCGCCCCTGATCGTCGTGTCGTATCTCGCGATCGGGTTCTTCGGCCTGATCTTCTTCTTCATTCCGCTCCTTCTGATCAAGGAAGCCGGCGCGAAGTACATCGCCCTCGAGAAGGCGAAGGACGAACTGATCTCCTCGGAGCGACTCGCGGCGAAGGGGGAGATGGCGGCGGAGGTCGCGCACGAGCTCAACAACTACCTCGCGGCGATTTCCGGACGATCGCAGCTCCTGCTCATGGGAGTTCGGAAGCAGTCGATCGAGAAGATCGAGGAGAGCGTTCGGATCATCGACGAGCAGGCCCGAAACATGGGCGTGCTGGTGAAGGGGCTCCTCGACTTCTCCCACAAGGGCGTCCGGAAGCAGCCGACCCGGCTCAACGACCTGGTGCGGCGCACCGTCGAGTTCGTCGTGCCGCAGAACAAATACGAGCGCGTGTCGTTCGATCTCGACCTGGGGACGGACGTGCCGGAGGTGAACCTCGACCCCGGCCAGATCCAGCAAGTGCTGCTCAATCTTTTCAGCAACGCCGCCGACGCCATGAACGCCCACGGCAAGGGAGATCCCCGGATCACCGTTCGAACCCGCGTCCGCGGCGACGACGTGGTGCTGAGCGTCGAGGACACCGGGCCCGGAATCCCGGCCGAGGTCATGCGGCGCATCTTCGAGCCCTCGTTCACGACGAAGCCCGAAGGGCACGGCTTCGGGCTCTCGACGTGCTATCGCATCGTGAAGAACCACGGGGGAAGGATCGAGGTCGAGAACGGATCGCGCGTCGGCGCCCGCTTCACGGTGACCGTGCCGATCGAGCGAAGACGGCTCGCCGCCTGACGGGCCGCCGCCGGGTCGGCGTCGTTATCGGTCGAACGCGGCGAGGAGGAGGATCCCGGCGACCGCTCCGGCCACGTCCGCGACCAGATCCTTCCGGCTCACGCCCCGCCCGAGCCGCCGCGGTTTGAGCGTCGCGTCGTAGAGCTCCTTCGCGATTCCGATTCCGACGGTGAGCGCGAGCGCGTCGGCACGATCCCGTCCCTCGACGCGCAGGGAGGACGCGATTGCGAGCGAGCCCGCGAAGTGGAGCTGCCGATCCGGCGCGGTCCAGGAGCCCTCGCGCTCGGAGGGAAGGAGGAAGGGTTCCGCCGGCGCCGGGCGCGGCGCGGCGTGCGCGGCCAATGCAACCGCCGCGAGGACGAAGATGTGGCGCAGGCAGCGTTGGCTCGGGGGGCTCGTGGGGCTCGGGGGGAACACGCGCCGAGCCTACGCGCGAGGTTCGGGGCCCGCAACCGTGAAACCTGCCGGCTGCCGGCGCGGAGCGCTTCGCCCGCTCGGCCCCGGCTCTGGTACCATCGTTGGATGAAGGCGCCGCCTCAGCCCCTCGCTCCCGCGCGCGTTCCGCCCCCCGTTCGGTCGCTCCTGACGACGCTCCGAGGAGCCGGCCGACAGGCCTACCTGGTCGGGGGCTGCGTGCGGGATCTCGTCCGCGGCGAGCCGGTCACCGACTGGGACGTCGGGACGAGCGCACGGCCGGAGGAAGTGCTCCGTCTCTTTCCAGGCGCGGTCCCGACGGGGCTCAAGCACGGGACGGTCACCGTCCTCCTCGGGAGCGGCCCCTCCGAGGTCACGACCTTCCGAGTCGAGGCCGGGTACTCCGACGCTCGCCGCCCGGACCGGGTCACCTTCACGGACGACCTCGAAGCGGACCTCGCGAGGCGAGACTTCACCGTGAACGCGATGGCGTGGGACCCGATCGCCGGACGCGAAGTCGATCCGTTCGGGGGACGGGCCGACGTCGGGGCACGCCTCCTTCGGGCGGTCGGCGATCCCAGGGTGCGCTTTCGGGAGGACGGCCTTCGCCCGATTCGTGCCGCGCGTTTCGCGGCCACGCTCGAGTTCGAGATCGAACCCGCGACGTTCGCCGCCCTTGGGGACGCTCGCGACCAGGTGGCGCGCGTGGCCGCCGAGCGGCTCCGCGACGAGCTGATGAAGATGCTCAAGGCGCGAAAGCCGTCATTGGGCTTCGAGGTGCTCCGGCATTCCGGCCTCCTTCCCGTCCTGCTTCCCGAGCTGGAGGGGTGCGTCGCGGTTCCCCAGAACCGCCATCACGCGTACGACGTCTACTTCCACACGCTCCACGTCACCGATGCGGCGCCCGCGGAGAAGCCGGTGGTGCGGCTCGCCGCGCTCTTCCACGACATAGGGAAGCCGATGACCCGCGCGGAGAAGGAGAACGGCGACGCGACCTTCTACAACCACGAGTTCGAGAGCGCGAGGCTCGCGGAAGAGGCGATGACGCGGCTCAAATTCAGCCGCGAGATGACGCAACGGGTGGTGCACCTCGTCCGCCACCACATGTTCGACTATCGCCCCGAATGGACCGACGCGACCGTGCGACGATTCGTCCGGAAGGTGGAGGCGGACAACGTCGCCGACCTGTTCGACCTTCGGATCGCGGACAACGTCGGGAACGGAACGAAGACCGGGTTCCCACACTATCTGGGCGAGCTGACGGACCGGATCGATGCGGTGATCGCCGCGGAGGAGGCGCTCTCGGTTCGCGATCTCAAGGTAGATGGCGCCGACGTGATGCGCGTCTTGAAGCTCCCGCCGGGTCCGGAGGTCGGAAAGATTCTCGAGCGATTGCTCGAGGAGGTCCTCGAGGAGCCGTCGCTCAACGAGCGCGGGAAGCTCCTCGCGCGAATGCGGGAGGCCTTCTCGATTGACACGCGGGGCTCCGAAGCCTAGACTCGCGAGCCTGTAATTGACGAGCCCCCAAGCGTTAGGAGCCACTTGACCGTACCCGGGCAGCACGCAGTGACGAGAAATCCCGACGAGCCGACGCTCGGCTCCCTCCGGGAGCCGATCACGGAGGCCTTCGAGCGGTTCGAGCATCGCCTCGACGAGGCCTTCCTCTGCGATGTCCACCTCGTGGGCGCCGTCGGGGCGCACCTGCACAAAGCGTTCGGGAAGCGCTTCCGCCCCACGCTCCTCCTCCTCGCCGCCCGCGGATTCGGACCGATCTCCGACGAGGCCGTGCTCGGCGCGGTGGTCGTGGAATTGATCCACACCGCGACCTTGATCCACGACGACTCCGTCGACAAGAGCCTGGTGCGTCGCGGGCTTCCGACCGTGAACAGCGCCTGGAACAACGACGTCGCCATCTTGATGGGCGACTATCTCTACTCGAAGGCCTTCTCGATTCTCGTGCGGAATCGGATGTACGACGCGATGGATCTCCTGGCCGACGCCACGCACCGGATGAGCCAGGGGGAGCTTCGCCAGATCGAGCAGAAGAACCGCCTCGACCTGACGGAGACGGAATACATGCGCGTGATCGAGGAGAAGACGGCCTGCCTCATGTCGGCGGGCTGCGAGCTCGGCGCCTTGACGGGCGGCGCCGACCCGGCCGCGCGGCAAGCGATGTTCCGCTACGGCCACGCCGTCGGGCTCGCGTTCCAGATCACCGACGACATCTTCGACTACCTCGGGACCGAGACCGTGATCGGGAAGGCGAAGGGAAGCGACCTGGACGGCGGCAAGATCACGCTCCCGCTGATCACGGCGCTCCAGAACGCACCCGAGGGCCCGCGGAAGGAAATGCGGGAGATGATCCGGAACCGCGAATTTCGAAACGGGCACTGGGGCGACGTCGTCCGATTCGTCACGGAGTACGGCGGCGTGTCCTACAGCGAGGCGCGCTCGGCCGAGCTCGCGCACCGCGCGGAGACCGAGCTCTCCCATGTTCGCGATCCGGAGGCGCGCGACGCCCTTGAGAAGTCCGTGCGCTACGCGGTGACGCGGCGTCGGTGAAGTCCAAGCCCAAGGACCATGAGACGACGCAGAGCCTGGCGCGCCTCGCCGCACGTCTGACGCTTACGAAGCGCGCGGAGGAGGTCATGATCCTCGACCTCCGGAAGCTCGACGGCGTTTGCGACTTCTTCGTTCTCGCGACGGGGCATTCGGAAGTTCAGGTGAAGGCCATCGCCGACGCCGTCGAGGACGGCCTCCGCGCCGAAGGGCAGCGGCCCTGGCACACGGAAGGCTACGAAGCCCGACGGTGGATCCTCCTCGACTACGTGGACGTCGTCGTCCACGTCTTTCATGCGCGCGCACGTGAGTACTACCTTCTCGACAAACTCTGGGGTGATGCGGGTCGCGAACTCGTGGCCGATTGAGGCCTACCTGACCGCGCGCCTGACGGCCGCGATCGCCCGTGCGGGGTTCACGCTGCCCGAGGGGCTTCGGGCGGACGTGGAAGCGCCGCGCGAACCGGGGCACGGCGACTGGGCCTCGGCGGTCGCGCTCTCCCTCGCGAAGTCGGCCCGTCGGCCGCCGCGCGACGTGGCCAACGCGATCGTCGCCGCCCTCGAAGTGGACCCGGGCGTGCTCGAGGCCGTGGAGCTGGCGGGTCCGGGCTTCATCAATTTCCGCCTCTCGGGGGAGTGGCTCCGGGAGACCGTGCGGCGTGTGCTGGACGCGCCGGACGAGTTCGGCGCATCCGATGCCGGCCAGGGAGAGCGGATCCTCGTCGAATACGTCAGCGCCAATCCCACCGGTCCGCTGAACATCGTGAACGCGCGCGCGGCGTCGTTCGGCGATGCGCTGATCCGAATCCTGAACGCGGCGGGGTATGCGGCCGACGGCGAGTTCTACGTGAACGACTGGGGGCTGCAGGCCGAGCTCTTCGGCGCCTCGGTTAGGACCCGGTTCGCCGAGTCGCACGGGCTTCCGGCGCCGCCGATCCCCGAGGAGGGGTACACGGGGGGCTACGTCGGCGACATCGTGGCCGCGATCGATCCCAAGGAGGGGACCGCGTGGCTCTCGCTTCCGGAGCGTGAGCAGCGGCTCGAGTTCGCCCGTCGGGCGATCGATCTCATGGTGGAGCGGCAGCGCGCGCAGCTCGAGGGCTTCGGCGTCCGGATGAAACGCTGGTATCGCGAGCGGGCGCTCCACGACGAGGGGTCCGTGTCGCGGATGCTCGAGCGGCTGGCCGGGGCGGGATTGATCGACGACCGGGAGGGGGCGCGCTGGTTTCGCTCCTCGCAATTCGGCGATCAAGAGGACCGGGTCATGGTCCGGTCGAACGGCCTTCCGACTTATTTCCTGCCTGACACCGCGTACCACGAGGACAAGTTCGCGCGCGGTTACCATCGCCTGATCGACCTCTGGGGCCCCGACCATCACGGCCACATCGTTCGAATGAAGGGCGTGCTCCAGGCGCTCGGCCACGATCCCGAGCGGTTCGAGGTGATCATCCTCCAGTGGGTGAAGCTCCTGCGCGGCGGCGAGGTCGTGAAGATGTCGAAGCGGTCCGGGGAGTTCGTCACGATGGAGGACCTGGTCGAGGAGGTGGGCGTCGACGCGGCGCGCTTCTTCTTCCTCATGCGGCGCGCCGAGAGCCCGCTCGACTTCGACTTGGAGCTGGCGGTGAAACGGTCCGAGGAGAACCCGGTCTACTACGTGCAGTATGCCCACGCGCGGATCTTCCACGTGCTCGAGTACGCCCGCGCGCAGGGCGTGGCGGATCCCGATCCTTCGTCGACTCGCTTCGATACGCTCTCGGAACCGGAAACCGAGGCGCTGCTTCGCGCCCTCGCGGGCTTCCCGTCGCTCGTGGCCGGCGCGGCCAAGGCCAGGGAGCCACACCGGATCCCAGTTTATCTCAAAGAGTTAGCGGCAAAGTTTCATGCGTTTTATCACCACCATCGCGTCGTGACCTCCGATGTGGAGCGGACAAACGCGCGGCTCCTCTTGACCCGCGCGACCGGCGCCGTCGTGAAGCGCGGCCTGGGGCTTCTCGGCGTCAGCGCTCCGGAGCGGATGTAGTCATGGCGATCGCGGTGGTGGGATCGCTTGGCCTCGACACGATCGAGACGCCGGCCGGGCGCGTGGAGGAGGTGCTGGGCGGCTCGGCGGCCTACTTCTCCCTCGCGGCGCGGCACTTCCTTCCGGTCCGGATCGTGGCCGTCGTCGGGTCGGACTTCCCGGCTTCGGCTCGGGCGGCGCTCGAACAGGAGGGACTCGACCTCACGGAGCTCGAGGTGAAGGAGGGCCGGACGTTCCGGTGGGAGGGCGTCTACAGCCGGGACATGAACACGCGGGAGACGATTCGGACCGAGCTCAACGTCTTCGAGACGTTCCGACCCGACCTCTCCGCCTCCACGAGGGCCCTTCGCCACGTCTTTCTCGCGAACATCGACCCGGTGCTCCAGCGGCAAGTGTTGTCGCAGCTCACGCGGCCCCACCTCGTCCTGGCCGACACGATGAACTATTGGATCACCACGAAGCGGGACGAGCTCTTGAAGACGCTCGCGAAAGTCCGGATCCTCCTGATCAACGAGGAGGAGGCGCGGCAGCTCACGGGAGAGGCGGTCACGCACAAGGCGGCCCGAGCGATTCTCACGATGGGTCCGGAGACGGTCGTGGTCAAGATGGGGGAGCACGGCGCGTTTCTCCAGGGACGAAACGCCTACTTCGTCTGCCCGGCGTTTCCCATCGAGACGGTGATCGATCCGACCGGGGCCGGCGACACGTTCGCGGGAGGCTTCATGGGCGCCCTCGCGCGAATGGGGCGCGTGACCGACATGAACCTCCGGCGCGCGACGATCTATGGGTGCGTCCTGGCCTCGTTCGCGGTCGAGGAATTCAGCGTCGGTGGTCTTCTGAACTTGAAGCGCGCCGAGGTCCTTCGAAGGGCGGCGGCGGTTCTGTCCATGACACGCGTCACGCTCGACGACACCGCGCGACTCCTCCGTTGACGCGACCCGAATCCGGATTCGTGGGATTCGTCGCCGTCGGGCCGCCGACGCCGGAGCAGGCCGATTCGCGGACGGACGCTTCACGACGATCGCGGCCGCTTCGACGGTTAGCGCTTTCGCCGCGACCCCTTCGCTGGCACACTCGTTGCGGTGGGATCGACCTCCCGCGCGGCGGGAATGCCCCGCGCGGAAGAATCGCATGCACGAACTGACGCCGCATCGCCTCCCTTCGTCGGCATCGCCGCGACCGAGCGCCACCGCCTCCCGGCTCGCTTGGTACGTCGTTCCCTCGTTTCTCGCTGCGCTCCCGATCTTGCTGGCGCTCTTCGGCACTCCCGAGGTCAAGCAGGGAACCGTCGATCCGTGGGGGATCGGCATCTGGTTCGTTCTGCTCCTCGTCGCCGAGGCGCTTCCCGTGCCGCTCCCCAAAGGGGGCACCGTCACGATCGCCTCGGTCCTGGACGTGGCGGCCATCCTTCTCTTCGGACCCTGGATCGCGGGCGCGCTCGATCTCTTGAGCACCATTCCCGCGCAGCTCGTGCTCCTTCGCCAGCGCCCGGGCGCGGCACTCCTAAATGCAGGGCTCTACGCGTCCACGACCATTCTCGCCGGCTCCGCCTATCTCGCCGCGGGCGGCGCCTTGGGCGCGCCGCGCGTCGCCGACTTCGGCCCGATCCTGATCGCGGGCGCGCTCTACTTCGCCCTCAACACCGGCTGGGTGAGCCTGGTGCTGGGGGCGCGCACGCGAGAACCGGCGCGAACCATCTGGCGCCAGCAATTTCGGGACGGCCTGCCGCAACATCTTCTCGCGATCGGATTCGGGCTCCTCTTCGCGCAGGTTCGCGTGGTGGCGGGCATTCCGGGCGTGCTCCTCCTCGTCGTGCCGCTCTTCCTCGCGCGGTACGCCCTCCGGCTCTACGCCGATCTCAGGGAGGATCTCGTGTCGTTCGTTCGGGCCCTGAGCGTGGCGCTCGACGCCGTCGACCCCTACACGCACGAACACTCCGTGCGCGTGGCCGACTATTCGGTCCGCGTGGCGCGGCACTTGGCGCTTCCCGAGTCGGAGGTGGAGACCATCCACTACGCCGCGCTCGTACACGACATCGGGAAGATCGCGCAGCGCCCCGACGTGATTCGAAAGCCGGGCCGGCTCGACGACGAGGAGCGACGCCTGATGATGCGGCACCCCGAGGCCGGCGCCCGGATCGTCGGCCAGATCCGATCGCTTCGCGACGCCGCCCTCATGGTGCGGACGCACCACTGGCGCCCTGACGGCACGGGATACCCGCCGGGTCTCACCGAGGCAGACGTGCCGCTCGGCGCGCGGATCATCCACGCCTGCGACGCGTTCGACGCCATGACCTCCGACCGGCCGTACCGCCGGGGCCTTCCCGTGACGCGCGCGCTGAGCGAGCTGGCGCGACACGCGGGCACGCAGTTCGACGAAGAGATCGTGGCGGCGCTCATGGAGCTTCACGACTCGGGCGCGCTCGGGGCCCCGGCCTCCGCTTCCGAGGAGGAAGCGACGGCGGAGGCGCGGGCGTGAGCCGGTACGAGGAGGCGGGCGTCAGCATCAAGCGCGGCGAGGAAGCCGTCGCCCGCATCAAGGCGCTTTGCCGTTCCACGTTCGGCCCGGCGGTCATGGGAGACGTCGGTCTCTTTGCGGGCGCGTTTCGAGTCCCGGGGGCGCCGGGTCAGGTGTTCCTCTCGAGCATCGACGGCGTCGGGACCAAGCTTCGGGTGGCGATTCTCGCCGATCGTCACGACACCGTCGGCTATGACCTCGTCTGCCATTCGGCGAACGACATCCTGGTCCACGGCGGCGTGCCCCTCTTCTTCCTCGACTACATCGCGATGGGCGCGCTCGATCCCGCGCGCGTCGAGCAGCTTGTCGTTGGGCTCGCGCGCGGCTGCCGCGAGGTGGGGTGTGCCTTGATCGGCGGCGAGACGGCCGAGATGCCGGGCCTCTACGCTCCGAACGACTACGACCTCGCGGGCGCCATCGTCGGCATCGTCGCCGAGCGTGACCTCGTGACCGGGGCCGGAATCGAGGCGGGGGACCAGATCCTCGGACTCCCTGCCGTCGGGCTCCACACGAACGGCTACTCGCTCGCGCGGAAAATCCTCTTCGACTCACTCGACTTGGGCCCCACGGATCTGGTTCCGGGCCTCGAGGCGACGGTGGCGGACGTGCTCCTGGCGCCGCATCCCTACTACGGTCCTGCCGTGCACGCGGCGCGCGCCGCCGGAGCCGTGCGCGGGATGGCGCACATCACCGGCGGAGGAATTCCCGGGAACCTGGTGCGCGTGCTCCCTGCGGGCGTGCGCGCGAC
>Ga0075421_100010372_pt1 | contig 11511 bp, 16 predicted proteins | sample SoiMetdeltSBSDD5_FD_75292 | JGI IMG/M metagenome (GOLD analysis project Ga0075421, IMG submission 75292) | Bulk soil microbial communities from a Populus tree surrounding site in Tennessee, USA - Soil MetaG P. deltoides SBSDD5 | ecosystem: Environmental > Terrestrial > Soil > Tree plantation...
TTCGGCCCGGTCCGCTTGGCCCCTGCCAATACCATCGACAGCGGCAAGGTCCGGCTGGGCGGCGAAAGCCCGAGCTTCGGCCCGGTCCGCTTGGCCCCTGCCAATACCATCGACAGCGGCAAGGTCCGGCTGGGCGGCGAAAGCCCGAGCTTCGGCCCGGTCCGCGCCAGCCTCCGCTGAGCAATATCGGACTCTGCGTAAATCATTGAGCTATAGGGGACCGGGGAGCGGCTTCAATCCTGGTCCCTTATTTCTTTCGCTGGTCCAGGACTAGAGAATCGCACAGCCGCCTCGGCGAAAAGATGGGGTCAAGCCGTGCACGATGACGAGACGCATGCCGTAGGTGTAGGCGAACTATGTAAACATGATCCTCCGATCGTGACGTTTTTCCGTTTTGTGCCTGAATGTCGGCTGCCTATGCGGGCCGATCGCGCGGCTGCAGGTACCATGCCGACGCGCGCGTTCCGTCATTGTGAGGCGATGACATCGGCGTCTGCTTTCGGTTGGTACGTTTTTCCGCCGATGACGTTCAGCTTAATGTGGGACGGTGGCTCCGAAATTTTCTGGACGTTTAAGGGAGAAGACGCCTGGTTCCCTCTCAGAAAAGTACAGTTTCCAACTTTCGCGGACTACTTCGATAAGACGGCACCTGCGGACGTCAAAAGCTTTTCTCCGTCTTTTCTTGCAGCTTTCAAGGAACCCGGCGTTGTCCAAATTTGGAGCGGACTTATCGCACGAACCGCCCCAGAATGGAGCCTGCTCGTACGCTCGCCCGCGAACTTGGCACGCAGTCAGGGGTACGAACATTACGAAGGCATCATTGAGACCGACAGATGGTTCGGACCGCTCTTTACCAACGTCCGTTTGACTCGGACCAACGTCCCCGTCGAGTTCAATGAAGAATATCCTTTTCTACAAATCCAACCTGTCCATCGCAGCACATATGGTACCACTTTGGACCGCTTTGAGGTTGTCCCCGAGCTTGGGCAACTGACCCCTGCCGACTGGATGGCTTTTCGGGCTACCGTCGTAAAGCCGAACGTCGACCCGCATCGCCTGCGCGGTCAGTATGCAGTGACCTCGAGGCGCCGCCGAAAACAGCCTATCCCGGCGGGCTGATCGACGGCAGAACGCCAGGACATAGCGCTCGTGGCCTTGCGGGCAGAGTTGCGTCAGAGCTTACATGAGTTGCGCAACGGCGTCTTAGACTTGCAGGGCCGAGCTGCCCACTTTCTACCCCTAGACAAAGAAGGTCGCAGAGTCTTAAGGCCGATCACTGCTCGACTTACGACCAAAGAATTTACGCGTGGTCGCCGAACCAGTTGGCCCCCTATTCTTTGCAGCGGCGGCTTCACACAACCTCGCGGGCGCAGTCGAGAAAGAGCTGCGCCACCGGGCTGATCGTCCGGTTTTTCAGGGTCATAATGCCAACTGGCCAAGGCGAAACAGCCAGTTCCACAGGCAAAACCCTGAGTGGCGGAAGATTTGTCCCAAACTTTAGCACCGACTCTGGAAGAGCCACCAAAAAAGGTCCTTTCGCGAGAAGATGCAGTAACAAATGGGGTGAACCGGTCGCCGCGCCCCGTAACGAAATCCCGCGCGCGCGGAAAGCTTCCCGAACAAGAAGGCCGGCAGAAGTATCAGATGATGGAAGGCCCCAAGGTTCATTCGCTAGTTCGGCTAAATCGACCTTGCGGCGAGTCTTCCAGCGGCTGTGCAATCCCGCCACCACAAAGAGGCGATCTTGATACAAGATTTGGGTTTGAATGTCACTTTCGATTTCGATTTTTGAGGCGAGCCGGCCGAGGACCAGATCGATCTTTCGCTCGCGCAATTCGCGATATTGATCGGCCAGCAGTCCCACATGCATCATATGAACAGTGATGCCCGGATACCGGCGACGAAGCCGTCCGAGCACGGTGGAGAGCAGCCCGGCGATAATGGGTTCATCGCCTCCGATGCTGATCTCGCCAAGTGTTGGGTCGCTGAGAAACTCGATATTCCTTACCCCTTGACGAAGGTCATCAAAAACTGCGGCTGCGCAGTGGAGCAGGGCGCGACCATAGGTGGTCGGCTCGACCCCTCGGTGGCTGCGATCGAGGAGACGCACGCCGAGTGCATCTTCTAGTTCCGCGATTCCCCTCGAAACTGCGGGCTGGGTGGTGTTGAGCCGCTGCGCCGCCCTGCCCATGCTGCCGGCCTGAACCACCGTCATGAGAACGTGGAGATCCTGCAGCTTGAGCCGTCGTCCAATGCGCTCCGAAAAGTCCATGGCTAGGGTCATCACAGAAATGATATGGCTGCATAAAATAATAGGATTATTACTTTATGGCATCATCAAATATCTACTTAGAAAAGGGTCCTGTAATCATGACATAGCTCGGACCAGAGAGGGAGAACACGGTGACTAGCAAACGCATTCTTGCTTTTTGGAGTCAGATTGACCTTCGTCGTAAGAAGCGCGGGCTGTCTTAGGCTCTCCCGTCCTATCTAACATTCCAACCCCGATCACAGCAATGCGGCCCAGCCTCAAGCTGGCGGCGATGAGCCGTCGCCGCGCTTTCCAGCGCGGCGCGCAGGTGGCAGGACTGAGCCGGACGCCGTCGGGTCACGCCTCATGAGGAGACGCTCGGAATGAAATGGAACGACCGTATCGGCCGTCGCCTCAAACTACACGACCTTCACGTTTTTCTGACCGTGGCGGAAATGGGCAGTATGGGGAAAGCCGCCGAGCGACTCGCGGTTTCTCAGCCTTCGGTATCAAAAGCCATTGCTGATATGGAGCGCACAATCGGTGTCCCTCTTCTGGTTCGCTTGCCACAAGGGGTGCAGACCACACCGTATGGTCGCGCGCTGATCAGACGCGGTATGGGAGCATTCGATGAGCTAAGGCGGGGGATAAAGGATATTGAGTTTCTGACTGACCCAACAGCCGGGGAGGTACGCGTCGGATGTCCCGAAGCGGTCGCGTCTGGATTGCTTTTAGGAGTCTTACCACGCTTTTGTGAACAACATCCCCGCGTGGTCGTAAACGTGCATGAAGCAAATAATATGTTGCAAGAATATCGGCTACTGCGCGATCGCAATGTGGATTTCTTGCTTGGCGGAGTAGCAAAGCCGCTCGGGGAACAGGATTTTGACATGGAGGTTCTGTACGAGGACCGCCCATTCATCGTGTCGGGACCAAAGAACCCCTGGGCGAATCGTCGCAAGATCGAGCTTGCGGAATTGGTCGACGAGCCTTGGGTGTTACCGCGTGAGAGTATTTTCAGTTCGCTTCTGGCAGACGCTTTTCAATCGAAGGGCTTGGCGTTTCCAACGAAGGGGGTGAGATCATATTCGGTCTGCGAGCGTATCAGTTTGCTCGCCACCGATGCTTTTATTGCGGCCGAGTCCGGCTCCGTGCTGCGATTCAATGCCCACCGGTTGAAGCTGAAAGTATTGCCGGTTGATTTGACCACTGGTTTCTTCCAAGTCGGAATCGTCACTTTGAAGAATCGAACGATTAGCCCGGTCGTACAGACGTTCCTCGATTACGTTCGCAAGGTCGCGAGCTCCCTGGCGCACGAGACCATCAGCCCCCCTTTCCTCATAGCGCGCGGGTGACCATCTCAAAATCCGTACGCCGCCGTATTATTCAGTACTGCTTGCGGCGCACATCCGCGGCGCTCGGGCAGCACAACTCGACGCAGCCCAAGATCCCGCGGGCCGTGCGGACGGCGAACGGTTGACGACCGACGTCATTGCGTTGTCCGGCCAATATAGCTCCTACGGCTATCGCACAGCTTTGCTGCGCCAGGCGACTGGTCGGTCAGCGACGGAAGGTTCGAGCGCATCTGGAAAACGGGAGGGGCTGAAGGTCCCCCACAAACAGCTCAAAACAAGAGCACCTTGGCTCTGATGGGTCATGTATCCGTCTGCGCCCGGAGCGACCCAGTCAAGTTGGTCCTACGACTTCGTCAGAGATCGCACCCGCGATGGCCGTAAGTTCCGCATGCTCAACATCATCGATGGGTGATACTCACTGAAAACCTGCTCACGCAAACTAGCGGTTGAGGCTCATTCCGAAACATAGGCATTGCGTACTCGTCGGCGAACTCATTACAGCGAGGATGAGGAATGATCTGCCGAGCACGACGCCAAGTAAGCGAGTTAGTTGTGTTCGCGCTCAATCCCGCTTCGTTCAGATCAACTGAGGAAGCACTAAGGGGTGCATCCTGGGAAAGAAAAAGCGCGCTCGCATACAAGGATACGCAGCCGGTGAAGCACTCAAGGTCGTTTATCCGGGGTAATAACGTGGCCACACTGTCCACGGATTGACGCCCCGCGGTAGTCTGCTCTCTTTGCCGACCCTCGATTAGTTTCAGCGCACCGCTAGGCCTGCGAATTTGTATGGTTCTCGCAACACTCGGAAATTTTTCAATTTGGATCACAGTTCAGGGCGAATTCTCGTTCGATGATACGAGTACTAAATAGCGTAAATAAATTAAGTTTGCCAACGTTAATTGCGATCGGTATCGGCGCATGCACAGTTATTGACGGAGCTCGATGTGCCAGGCGTCCTGGCTGACTTGTTTAACTTTCCTTTGCCTGAAGTCATTGGGTGTAAGATGTTCTAAATTGCAAAATAGACTTTAATTACGGCATATATCCGCTTCATGGAGAAACAACTCCTTCAGTGGGTATAGACTAATGAGTGTTATGGATGGGCCGACATCGGAATTGCTTAGGCGGCCACTAAACGCAATTGGCAACGCCACAGTCATCGAGCTACAGCGTGCCCCCCTCGATTCTTTTGAGCTCTTTATCAAGCGGACATTCGACATTTTCCTGGCTGGTACAACTTTGATTGCGCTGCTTCCCCTCTTGGCTATAGTTGCGATCACGATAAAACTCGACTCGCCGGGCCCTATCATATTTCGCCAGACGCGTCACGGACTCAACGGCAAGCCGTTCCAAATCCTGAAATTCCGAACCATGACCGTTTTGGAGGATGGTGAATCGGTTAAACAAGCCGAACGCTTCGACAAGCGTGTGACGCGGCTAGGCTCGTGGTTGCGCCGTACGAGTATCGATGAGTTGCCTCAATTGATTAATGTGCTCAATGGCGAGATGTCCATAGTCGGTCCGCGGCCACACGCGGTGGTTCATGACAACCACTTTGACAAAATCATCGCAAACTACGCACTTCGGCAACGCATGAAACCGGGCATTACTGGTTGCGCGCAGGTCAATGGATCTCGCGGAGAGACGCCGACCGTCGAGGCCATGCAGCAACGTGTAGAGCTCGACATATGGTATATCGACAACTGGAGCTTTTACCTCGATTTGGCGATCATGTTCCGCACGATTATCGAGATCGTGCGCGGTCGCAACGCATACTAGTGGACTTTTATCCGAAGGATTCCCAAATCATTTGAAGTAGGCAACAAGCTCTGGCCCATGAAAGCAGAGTTATTGTCAACGTCACGTCGGATAGTCGCCCTCTGTAACACAACATATTGGCACGCGTGATGTGCCCCCACAATCTCGCCAATGCCGACCGTGGTGGCCCGGAAGTCATGTACCTACCCATTCCGGAAGTCGAGGTCGCTGCTATGGACCTGGCAGGTGTAACGCAGAAAGCCGGTGGGCACCTCGTTCCGCACTTTTGGGGCTGCGGGGCGTATACAGAGATGCCATAGCCGAATGCGCAACGATGCGCGCATTGTGGAGTCTCGAACCCATGTGGATTCCATCATCCGTCCAGCAGAAAATCTCGATGGAGCGATTACCGGAGGGCACGCGCATCTACGCGATTGCAGATGCATGGCCGCGTTGATCTTCTCGACCAGTTATTCTGGCACATCGCTCTGGGACCGCGCGCGGCGTCGGCCACCAAGCGATTCAAGTGCTTCTCGGCGACTACATTGATCGGGGGGCGCTGCATCCCGGAAGGTACTTGCAATCGAACGCAACTGCACGCACCAGATGGTCTTCTTGAATGGCAATTCTGAGACCTTCGTGTTCGAATTTTTGGACAACCCGGCGGTCCTTGGGAGAATGGCGGCGGTTTGGCTGGAAACACTTCCTTCATATCAGCTCGAGCCCCGTTTTCAATCCCACTCCCCCGAGCAGATTGAGCTCGCGAACACGTTCGCTGACTTGCTACCTGAAAGTCATCTGCAGCTCCTCCGGGCGCTCAAGCCCTGGTTCATCTGTGGGGACTTCGAATGCGGGCGCGAACTCGCGCGTTCCCCTAACCAACCGGTTAGAAGAAGATCTGCTCGGATCCGAGACGATTTTCTGACAGCGGATGCATATTGCGGGAAACTCATCGTGCACGGATCAACCTGCTGTGGCGAGCCCGATATTTCGTTCAATCTAATCAATATCGATACTGGAACCTTCGCGAGATGACGATTGGCTAGCTTAATAATTGAGGGTTGCGAAATGCTATTTGTTGCTCATGACTAGATTGACGGTGCCTTTTCGTTTGGCTGCATGGATTTTTGTAGCGATCCTTGTCTTGATCACCGTCGCGCCACCGTCCGCGCGGCTGGACTCCGGCGTGCCACACCACCTCGAGCATTTTGCCAGTTTTTTCATCGCAGGCGCCCTTTGGTATATGGGCTACCCTCGCCGTCTCCTGCTCTGCCTCACTCTCGCAGTCCTCTTTGCGGGCGGGTTGGAATTACTTCAGATACTGGTGCCGGGCCGACATGCCCGGCTGATTGACTTCGTGGTAGATGCATTAGGCGCTTGCGCCGGAAGTGCAGCCGGCTTTGTCTTCTTACGCGCGCTCGTGGACGACGGCTTGGGAATTTGGAGGCTGCGCCGCGGCATTGGTTAGGTTTTCTTAAAGGCAGTGGCGGACTGATGGATCAGGCCTAAGATGCGCTTGCCGCGATAGTACACAGATCGGTGACCTTGAGCTGACTGCCTCGAATATTGCGACGCTGGTATAGCAGCCGCGGCGGGATTGGCGTGAGCGAGGAAGCATATACCCCGATCGGCTCGCGCGGAAACTGCGTGCTTTTGCCAACCAGCTTGACCTAGACGAAGTTCCGGTCCCGTCAAGGAAGACGCGGTTGTTATGAATGCGATCTTTCAGAAATATCTGTTGGAGGAACTGCTGGAGGAATTGCTCTTTATATCGTGCTGCCACTTGCAAGAGAACCAGAAGCCGAAGCCCCAGTGAGGGTGTTGGGCGACACAGGATTGCTTTGGTGATGAAAAGGATTTGCACATGTCTGTGATCGAAGTTCGGTTCAAACTGGGGACCAAGGCGCCCTGCGCTACAGTGTCTGGGACGACCGGGCGGCAACGTCGCTGGCCTGACGCTTCAGTCGCAGCCCAGAAAGGATCACGATGCAATACCTCGAACAAGAAATGAGTACCAACGATGTCTTGCATTAGCCTCATATCGCTCCAACTCGTAAAGATCTTCGCAATACGCAGAACAAAAGCAAAGGTGAACCCACCACCGGCCGTTCCACAAATTACGGAAACGCACACCTAATCCCAATTTTTCGTGGCATTGGGCGCACCTCTTCATAGCTGCTCCCCAAGTAGTTGGATGCCGCGTTTCAAGCGTGGCCAAGGGACGTGGTCGTTGGCGCACTCGTCACAGCAGAAGAAGAGGACGCGGATCTCTCCCCTTCTCTGCTCATCCTGGAGCTCGCGAGATTCGCTCGATTTGGCCGCAGTTCGCAGTATCTTGTGTGCCGCTCTCGGGAACAGATTCTGACCTTGCTTGTAAGAGGTCTGGCGGATGACAAGGTAGAACATGCAAGGGACGACGCAATTAAATTCGTTGCAGGTCTGGCCGGTGCTATCGCGTTCAATTAAGGTTGCGCCAGATTAAAGCTATTCCGAAGAAAGTTGCACCATTTAAAGTATTGGTATCTCCTTGCCTTAAATAGAGCCACGAGCATAATCTTACATCGACTCTCGGATCGCTTCCTCCCGCTCTGAGAGTTATCGAGCCCTGCCTCCGGTCGCTCACGGCTACCTAGGCGGGCTCCCGTTTCTGGCGCGCACATAGCCCTACAATTCTCGTGGCGGTCAGCTTGTGGGCCAGTTGAGCCGGGCGTCAAGGAAGAATGGCTCATGTAGGGGTCCAAAAAATCGCAACCATTTGTAGCTCTGCCGTTTTGGTTGCGGCGTGGGGATATTAGAAAGTCGTGCCCGATCTACCTGAGCCGCGGTGCTCACCGGAAGGTTACCATGAACAAGACGTCGATATCTCGATCAAAGGAGTATGGGTGTGCTGAGCCTGCAACTCGCACGTGAGCCTGCTTGGCAACCAAGGGGCGGTTCGAGACGTGGCTTCAACCGACTGGGTCTGTCATGCGGTATTCTGCAACACAGAACTCGGCAATCAGGGACTGCTTGAGCGCCTCGAAGCCGAGAATGCGCCGCTTAGAAGCAGTGTGGTAGATCTCGCGCTCCAGATTCAAGCATTGTGTCCTAAGCGCGCACGTATCCATGAACGCGCTCGGAGCTTGGTGGCGTCATCCCCTTTTTGCGTCTAGTGATGAAAGCGACGGTTCGGTCCTAGTGGCGTGCGTGATCGCTTGCCGTGATCTCAAGCGTCGGGCGCCGCTGCTCGGCTCTCTCCAGACCGGTTCACGCGACCGGTCAGATGAGCCATCTCCTTCATCCGTCCACGCGCGACGATGTTTTCCAGCGCCACCAAGAAAGAGCCGAGCCCACTCACGATAGCGAGACCGCTGGTTGCAGAAGCGGGAGCAACAAAAAGCATCAACGAGGCAAAGGAAAGCAGGCTGATGGCCAACGCCAAACGTTGCGCGCCAAAGCTGTGATCTAGACTGGGAGAAAGAGAAGCGCGAGCGGGGCAACGCCGAAACTTTGCAAAAATTGGCTCAAGTCTTCGATATGCTTAGCCATTACACGATCCTGCGGCTCGACGCGGCAAAACATTCAATTGTGGGATGGAGGCCCGGATTTGCAGCGCCCGGTGAAGGATACCAAGATTATCCTATAACGCATAGCTGTCACGATTGGCCCGCTCCTTGCGCGTGTGGTGTTGCGGCAGCGTTCGCGCAATATGAGAAGGCCCGTTCACTATGCCACAATGCGCTAGCTCGGCTGAGATGCCCCGCAGTGATCTTTAACCTATGGTCTGGTTACGTTTAGCCACCTGCACTCAGCCAGACTCGAGGCTGCCGGTCCTACCCATTTGTGCGAAAGATTCTCTATATCATCGATATCCGAATGCCTTGTGCGGGTGACGGTCTCTGCTCCCGCACGAACTGACGCGGACATAATCACGCTTGATCGTACGGACGAAGGCTTCGGCCAACATGCGGAAAACGCTGCAATTGCGCTCTGCACTTTGCGGCGGCCCGGCGAACATCGGGCGCGCTAAGGTAATTGCCCGCGATACCATTGGGTCTGAAAATGCTTGAGCACCGACGGTCTCCGTACTCGGCGAGATTCCCAAAATATGCCCTTGCAATTTTGAACTCGACGATAAAGGTCCCATCGTCCCTCGCACCCAAGCTCGCAAGACTGAACAGCGTTGTGTTGCCGATCACGCTTTTCGTCAACGGCGAACGCGCTATAGTAATGAGCGGAAGTAATGGGCGGACGCGCGGTTCTGCCAAACGCTTGATGACCGAATGATACATCCACGAGATTGATTCTCATCTTTTCCCTGTGGTTCGTGCTCGTGGGTGCTGCGAATGCTCAGCTATTCGAGTCTGACCTGCCGATCGAGGGCGAGGAACGACCTGCTGGCTTCACGTCGAACCCGGGCGCCAATGTCACGGCGCCACGCCGCGATCGCGGCGTTGAGTAACTCAATTTTGCCCGATCATGCAATTCGCGGCGGCCGACAACGGTTTGCCGATCGAGTTCTACGCTCGTCTCATTTGGCGGGAAAGCCGCCTCAGGCCAGATGCAATTGAACCCGTCACGCGCGTCGGCGGCCGCGGAGCGCTCTCTGCTCGATCCTTTCGATCGGACTCGGGCGCTGCTGAAATCGGCCGAGTTACTACGCCAGTTCCGCGCCCAATTCGGCAATTTCGGGCGGGCGGCTGCCGCCTACAAACGGGGTCCTCAACGCGTTCAAGACTGGCTTGCTGGAAAACGGACATTGCCGTCGGAGACGTTGGCTTATGTTCGCATCGTCTCCGATCACTCCGCTGAGGACTGGAAAAGGTAGAATGCGAACATTGGCAGGTCCACAATTCCCGGGGATACGCCGTGCGTTGAAATGACAAAGCTCGCAGCAAAGCCCGCATCTCAGACAACGACTGTGCAACATAAATCAACGGTCATTTGGGTCGTCCAGCTCATTGGTGATCGTTCAGAGACCAATGCGCTTGCTAGCTACAATCAGATCCGGAAGAAACATCAGGCCATACTTCTTATGAGCCTGTCGTCGTACCGACGACACTGTGGATAAGTACCGCGGCTATTTGGCATCGGGTCCGCATTGAGGCGAGCAGTCGCGCAGCTGCTGAAGCGTTATGCTCAAGATTGCGTGCGGCGGGTGGAAGCTGCCTCGTACGGCGAATCTGATGGCTGCGCTCCGGCGCATGGCTGTTCGTGTTCGACGATGTTCTCGCCGTCATCCCTCATATCGATGCGATGGGTGCGTTTCGATGATCCGGATGCTGATCGTTGGCTACGTGTTTGCGATCCGCTCGAAGCGGCGTACCTGCGCCGAGGTGCGGCCATAGGAGCGCCAGCCAGCGAACGCCGGAACTCTCTCTTGATTCAAAGAAAAGCCCTGGCTTCCTAAAAGGACGGGGCTTGAGTTTGACAGAGTGAAGAACGGTTAACGAATCGTAATGGGACCTAGACCTTTTCGGCAGTCCGGCCTGCATGTCTATCAAAGAGAACCGGATCAATCGAAGGCCTGCGGTCTGTGAGTAATAAGCTGCAAGCTCCTTGTACACCCAACTTAGATCGAGCATCGCATCGATCTGCCGGACCAAATGATCAGCAGACACCACTTTGTCGAGATCAAACGCGTAAAAGAATTAGCCCTGTCCACCTCTCGCCGCCCCATCATGGTCCGCTCCCACCGCTGTCATGCCCACGATCAGCAGTTTGCGGAAATATTGATCGCCCCTGTTCGTAATCCGACCGGGTTTGGCCTTACCGCCAGTCGAATGCTGGCGCCATTTTTCTCTGCCCCGATCCTCTCCGCCTCGCGCTTCACGGCCGGCGCGCGTCCGGGTTTTGAACTCCAGCCAGCGGGTAATGAACCTAACGCCTCTCTGATCCGACCAAGACGGAAAGGAGGGTCGATGATGCCCAAAAAATCCAGGTCAGGCGTGATTCTCTCTCTGGAGTGCTACCGCCGTGCTGCCGAGGCCCGGCGCATGGCCGACGGTGCTACCAAAGGGCCTGCGAAGGCGGATTTTCTCGCAATCGAACAACGCTGGTTGTCCCTGGCCCGCAGCTATGAGGTCGAAACGGTCAGGGCGGCGCCCCGCAGGGCTCCGCGATCCCAGCGCAAACAGCGAGGTTGTGGCTGAAACGGGCGGCGGTCAA
>Ga0075421_100010374_pt1 | contig 11510 bp, 12 predicted proteins | sample SoiMetdeltSBSDD5_FD_75292 | JGI IMG/M metagenome (GOLD analysis project Ga0075421, IMG submission 75292) | Bulk soil microbial communities from a Populus tree surrounding site in Tennessee, USA - Soil MetaG P. deltoides SBSDD5 | ecosystem: Environmental > Terrestrial > Soil > Tree plantation...
ATGGACGACATCTTTGAGCAGATTGCACTGGAATTGCGGCATCAATATTCGATTGGCTACAAGCCCGCGAATTTTACCGGCGACGGCAAATGGCGAAAGGTTAAGGTGAAGGTGACTCCACCGCGTGGCCTGCTGCGTTTGTTTGTTCGTTCAAAAGAAGGCTACTACGCCATCCGTGGCCAGAAGTGAAATCCGAGGGTTTGATACGAAACTGGATTTCAAAGCCAAGAGCACGAATTCAAAACTAAATACGCCTTTGGCGTAATTAGTTTCAAACTGGCGCGCTACCGGTGAAAGCGAACACAAGATGGGTTTAACTGTTTATTTGCTTCGTCACGGACAGACGGCACTGAGCCGTGAGGATGTCTTTTGTGGGTCCGGTTTAGATCCTGAATTAACGGCAGAGGGAGTCGAAATGGCCCAGGCATTCTTTAAGGCGTACCGTGACCTGGCGTGGCGCGCAGTTTATTCGAGTAGTTTGCGGCGAAGCATTACCACGGCTGAGCCTCTTTGCAAGGCGTTGCGAATGGACCTACAAGTACGCGCTGAGCTGAATGAGATTAGTTATGGAAAATGGGAGGGACTCACAAAGGAAAAGGTCGATCACGAGTATCATGATGACTACCTCAATTGGCTGGCCGATCCAGCCTGGCACGCACCAACGGGTGGAGAATTGGCCGTTGCGATTGCCCGGCGTGCTCTACGCGTTATCGAGGAGATCCAACAGCAGTTTGCCGATGGAAATGTTTTGGTCGTGTCTCACAAAGCGACAATACGAATCATCCTGTGTAGCTTACTAGGCATCGACGTCGGGCGTTTTCGTTACCGGTTTCTCTGTCCAGTCGGCTCCGTTAGCGTCGTGGAATTCACTTTCAATGGCCCAATGCTAAAAGCCTTAGCGGAGCGTTCTCATTTAAGTGAGCGCTTACGATCTTTGCGCGGGACTTAATCGCCTAACTGCTATTTAATCCTTATCAGAATCAATTTTGGGGACAGAAACTCACCTTGCGGCAATAAGAGCAGAGGTTCCGTCGCATAAGAACAAGTACACTGTGCTTGCAAAAAAACATCGAAATGCGGATTCTCTTTGTGGTTCGAGCCCTTTTTTGATCAACATTCTGACGGTTTAGTTTATTCTGCCAGCAGTTCATGAGGCGTGATGTACAGCGCCCGATATCATGCAGTCGCAGCGCTCCTTGTCGCTGTTCTATTTTTACCGGCGCTGATTTCCGGCGTAACGCAACAGCAGCGCGACTCGCTACCAGTTTCTACTCCTTCCAGGAGGCGCCCAAGCCCCTCGCCCACTGACGACGCGCCAAGTAGAGAGTTTACGTTCGTTCGGTTGGTGTACGACTCGCCCCACTCACCGTATCAATACACGTTCGGAGGCGCATGGAGAATTGATTTTCCAGAGGCCGACCAACACTTCGTGGAAGGCATTCGCGAATGGGCAGGCACTAACCTGCGCGTGTCGTCCAGCCCCGTACAACTGCGCGCGACGGACGAACGGATATTCCATTATCCGCTCGTCTACATCGTGGAGCCTGGACACATGGAGCTTTCCGACGAGGAAGCGGCATCCCTGCGCGAGTATCTACTGCGTGGTGGTTTTCTCTTTCTCGATGATTTTCACGGTGAGAGGGAGTGGCAGCACGCGCAGCAGCAGTTGAGAATGATACTGCCTGAGTACAAAATCAACGACCTGCCACTGTCACATTCGATCTTTCATAGTTATTTTGATCTGGACCAGGTGGTCCAGGTCCCTGGCTGGGCAGCCCTGATTCACGGAGTAACTTACGAGAGGGACGGCGTGACTCCGCATTACATGGGTGTGGAAAATGAGAACGGGAGGCTCATGGTTTTCATGACCCGCAACTGTGACTTAGGTGACGCCTGGGAGTGGATCAACGACCGGCGCTATCCGGCGCAACACGGTGTAATGGCCTATAAGATCGGCATGAACGTTGTCATTTACGCTATGAGCCACTAGTAGGCGAGCTATAGCGCTAATGCTTGACTGGAGTCTTATCGGATTGCCGGCGTGGTTTTGTCGTCGTAAGTCTCTAAAGGCACAACCTGCACCGCCGCGTCGCGTACCTCCGCAAGGAAACGGTTGATGATTGAGCCATGCAGCAAAATATCCCAACGCGACCGCGAGGTTTGGCCGAAGACGACTTGAGTAATGCCTTCCTGTCGTGCAAATTCGATTAGCGCATCGGCCACTCGTCTCGCTTTGAGCTTCACCACCGTTGCTCCGAGTTCCTCAGCAAATCGAATACTCTCCTGTAAGGCCGCATAATCTTCCGGCTTGATGCGTCCCACTTCCTCGCTGGGTGTTTCGACGTAAACCGCGTACCAGTCACTCGCCAGGCGACCGGCAATGCGCGATCCAATTCGTAGCAACTTCTTAGCGCTGCCGCGAGAGGCGATTGCCACCAGCACCTTGTCAGGTATTACTGCCTGTTCCAGCCCTTCACGTTCACGATATTCATGCGCTTTAACAGCCTGGTCAGTAGCCGCCTGACGGAGGGCGAGTTCGCGCAATGCCGACAGATTGCCTTTGCGAAAGAAGTTATTCAATGCCTGTTCAATCTTCACGACATCGTAAATCTTGCCCTGGCGCAGGCGAGTGCGAAGAGTATCGACGGAAACATCAATATTCACTACTTCATCCGCACGCTTTAGAAAATGATCGGGAATGGTCTCACGAACGCGCACACCAGTAGTTCGCGCGACCACATCATTGAGCGATTCCAAATGCTGAATGTTCACCGCGGTGATAACCGAGATGCCGGCTTCAAGTAATTCCAAAACGTCCTGATATCTCTTGCCGTTCTTTGAACCGGGAACATTCGTATGCGCTAATTCATCAACAATCGCAATCTCGGGATGCCGCTGGATAACCGTCTCCAAATCCATCTCTTCAAGCGTGACGCCCTGATATTCGACGCGCCGCTTTGGCAGACGTTCCAGATTGCCGATCATCTCCTTGGTCTCTTCGCGACCGTGCGTGTCGATGACAGCTATGACGATGTCGACTCCTTGCTTCTTCAATAGGTGCGCGTCCGCAAGCATTTGATAGGTCTTTCCGACACCCGGCGCAGCCCCGATATAGACGCGCAGTTTCGCCCGCTCGTCCTGATGAAGTTTGGCGAGCAGCGATTCGGCTGACCGACGTTTGCCGTTCTCGTTCATTGCTAGACCACTGCGCATCACGGGTTTATTGGCCGCATTCGATCCAAATCCAAATTCAACTTGACGACATGAACACGCGGCTCCCCTAAAAAACCGAATTGGCGGCCTTCGGTATGTGCCGCGACAATGTTGCGCACTTCAGCTTCAGTCATCCTGCGCTCACGCGCGACGCGTGGCACTTGAAACTCCGCTGCGGCCGGCGAGATATGGGGATCTAAGCCGGACCAGACGAGGTTATGGCGCGAGGCAGCCGCAAACATGGCCGAAGGTTCATTTCTCCTTACCTCAATTTCTCGCATGCGCGCACATATCCAATCGCAAGCACGAAAAAACCAGCAGTCAAACTAACAAAAATCAAATCAAGCATTGCCTCTCCTAAGTATTCGCTGCCTCTCGTCAATCAGGAGTCGTTGAACGGACCAGGCTCAACCGCTTCAGTCGTAACTCGCGTTCCTTTCGATGGCGCCGCAATGTGCGCCAAACGATGAACTGCGCGATGCACAGCGAGCTGAATAACTTCAAATCCTGCAACATCGTTTCCGTTGTCGTTTGTCTCAAACTTTTTCCCATTACTCGCATCACCATGTTCCTTGCTTTTGCCCGAGCCACCAGACCAGACCGAGCGTCGCGGTATTCTGTTCTTTCTTCAGCAGTCCGGTTTGTTCTGTCAGGAAGAAAGGTTGATTGGACCAATCGCGCCGGTACTCACCACGGAGAAGAAAACCATCCGCGAGTTTGTATTCGGCGGTGAAAGTTCCTTCTTTTAGAGCCTGCGTTACTCCGCTAAATAATCCGCCTGACGCGGATACTTTTTCGGCGAGGTATTCGAGCCGGCCACGCAACGCAAACTTCGGCGTCCACTGATAACTTGCATAGCCGGCGCCGCCCCAAACCGTCGCTGGAGCACTTTCCCGAAACACACGTCCCACTACGTAGTCACCCTCAACAGCGAACGCCCATTTGTCGTTCACGGCGAACGTGTAATAGGTATCGAGTACATGTAGTTGGCCCGAGGGAACCGGACGTATTACATCGGTCGAGAGTCCAGGCTGCGTCGGCAGCGTTGGGAGCGTTGGGTTGAGCACGGGATTGCGATCACGTTGCTCCTGGCCGAAGTAGTAGTTGATTTGACCGGACACCCGCTTACTTGGCGAGACAATAAGTGCGACGTGGTGTGACTTAAAACCATTGAAGTCTTCTGACTGCTGGACGCCGTTCACGAGGTGATACATCAACGTAATTTTGTCGTTGATTGGATACTTCGTGCGGAAGCCAAAGTGGTAGAACGGAAGAAAGTTGAAGTAATACGAGCGCGAGTAGTTGAAATTGTCTTTCGTGTAATTGGTCTCGTAACCAAGTGATCCGGCCCACTTGCCGAAGTCGACCGTCACACCTTTACCAACATCAACGACGTAAGTGCCGTAAGCCTGCCAAAGGTTCCGATACACCTGCGGCCGTGGTTCATTAGCCGCATTGCCTTGCACAGTTTCAGTAGCCTGGCCGTATTGCAGATCTAATCGGAAACCATATCGCTTGCTTTGCTCGAGATTAGGTGCATTTTCAATGACGACTGCCGCCTGATTCAGGCTGAAACTATTCGACATCACATCGTACGCGCGCAGGAGATTTACACCGCCAACGGGCCGGTTGAAGTTGTACCCGTAGTATCCGTCGAAGGTGACGTTGAATGTGGTGTCGCTTAAAAACTCGAGTGCGCTACCGTCAGCCTTACCTGTTTGAGCGAGCGGCCTGGTTTCAGGTTCCGCTGGAGCGGAAGCCACAGTGTCGATCGAAGATGGCGCTTTAGCGTTTAGTTTTGCTTCCAGCTCCGCAAGACGTCGTTCCAGCTTTTCAATTCTGTCGATCAGTAACGCTTCTCTCGAGCTTGCGCTCGTTGTCGTAGCAGGTGTCTCGATGTTGGCCGTTCTGTCAGTTGAAACTTGCGCGGTACCTGGACCAGTCAGGCAGAGAACGAAGGAAATCGTCAGGAGCATGGTTACTACTCTGCGGCCGTTCGTCGTATTGCGCATGACTGAAGGTTACGAAGAATTTCGTAAGGACGGTGTAAAGAGTGCATAAAGAGATCGTAAAGAATGAGACTGCGAAGGCAGCTAAGCTGATCCTGGTTCCGTAAAGAGTTTAAAGAAGAGAAGGGAGGAGATGAGAAGTTACGAGCCTGGATCGAAGCGGTAACCGATCCAGGGCTCCGTTACAATGTAACGTGGTGTCGCATCCGGTTCGATCTTCTTTCGCAGGTTCCCAACAAACACTCGCAGGTATTCGTTTTGTTCTACGTAGTTGCTGCCCCAGATGGCGGCGAGCAGTGTTCGGTGCGTGAGGACCTTTTCCGAGTGTTTGATAAAGTAAATCAGCAGATCAAACTCCTTCGGTGTCAGATGGACCTCCCTACCGCGTACCTTTACTTCACGAGATTCGAGATTGACGTGAAAGTCTCCAACGTCGAGTATGACCTGTGTCTCATCGCTGATGGGCGGCGCGTTGGCGCGACGCAGTGAGGCACGCACCCGCGCCAGCAATTCGTCGATTCCAAACGGCTTTGTGACAAAATCATCGGCGCCAATATCAAGGGCCTCTACTTTGGTTTTCTCCTCACCTTTTGCGGACAACACGATAATCGGGACCTGAGAGATCGCCCGTAAACGCCTGCAAAACTCGAGACCATCGACGTTCGGCATAGCGAGATCGGTGATCACGAGATCCGGATGCCACTCGCTGAAAGTTTCCAATCCGATCTCGCCATCGGAAGCCCCACGTACGTCGTAACCACGTGACTTGAGCCCTGTCCGCAGTACGCGTATCAATTGAGGCTCGTCATCCACCACCAAAATTCGTGCTCGATCATTCATGGTTCAGGAGTTCTTGTCCGTGGTTCGCGCCGTCGTCGTCCCCAATTGGTAATGTGAAAACAACACGCGCGCCCTTGCCGTTTCTACCGGATTCGATCCAAATCTTTCCTTCATGGGCTTCTACTATTCCCTTCGCGATTGCCAAACCCATACCTGTTCCTGACGGTTGATGCGTGGCAACATCGCCGTCGCGAGTTGCGCGAAAAAATTTATCAAACACGCGCTCCCGCATATCGCGGTCAATGCCTGTACCCTCATCCTCCACTGCCATAGTCACCATCCCGTCCGGACCACGCCGCGCGTAGATGATGATTGACGAGCCCGGTGGAGAATACTTCGCGGCATTATCAATAAGCGTATAAACCACTTCGCTCACTGCGTTTGCATCGACTCGCACGACCGGCAGTTCTTTTTCCGCAGCAATCTTTACGTGATGATTAGTGGTGAGAGATTTTGCCCGCGATAGAGCAGTTGAAATAATCTCGTCTACAGCGCCCCATCTTAGCCGCAGGCGCAGCTCACCCGCCTCAATGCGAGCGAGATCAATCAGATCGGTGATGAACCGGTTAAGCCTGTCGCTTTCCTGATCGATAACTTCCAACATGTCGAAACGTGATTCTGCATCCAGCTCTACTGGTTGACTTTCCGCTGTTTGTTCACGTGCTTCATCGATGAGCGTAGTGATCGACGCCTTGATTGCGGTCAGCGGCGTCCGCAAATCGTGTGTCACCGCATCAAGGAGTGCCGACTTCAGGCGCTCGCTTCGTTTAATTGCTTCGGCCTCGCTTTCGCGATCGAACGCAGCCTGTAACTGCGCATATAAACTCTCCACTTCGCGTTTGCGGCTTTCCGCTTCTTCGGCGCGTTGTTTTGCGTGTGCTGATAGCTGGCCGACAGCCAAGGCCGTGGTAAAGAACACGATCAACGCAACCCAATTCTCCCCATGGGAAACCGTGAGCGTGTAGAGCGGGGGAAGGAAGAAAAAGTTGAAGCAGAACATTCCCAGCACCGATGCGAGAAGTGCCGGTCGACTTCCCCAAAACAAGGCAACAAAGAGGACGACTAGCAGGAATGCCAGCGCGACCGTAGTTGAATTCACCCGATCTTGAAAGGGAGCCAGCACAGCAGTAATGAAAGCTGTACCTCCAACTGCGCCCACATAGCCAGCCCATCGCAAATTCAACACACGTAGTGGCATCCGGTCTATTGTAAGACCGTAGATACCTAAATTTCGATCTGTTCGCCCATCTCAACCACGCGATCCGGCGGTATACAGAAATAAGCCGTCGCGGTCGTCGCATTGTGTGAAATGACTGAGAATAGCTTTTCCCGCCAGAGTGCCATGCCCGGACGCTTTGAAGCGATGATTGTTTCGCGTCCCAGAAAATAAGTTGTGTCTTGTGGCACGTACGCAAATCCCGGCATGTGCAGGTTTTCTAAGACCTTTGGTATATCCGGATCTTCCATAAATCCGTAATACACCTTAAGCCGGTGAAATCCATTTCCGAGTGGTTCAACTTCTACTCGTTCCTCGGGAGCGACGAATGGGATCTGTTTTGTCTTGACGGTTAAAAACAGGACTCGTTCGTGCAGCACTTTATTGTGCTCAAGATTGTGCAGTAATGCAGGAGGCGTTCGGGAAGCATTCCCGTTCATAAAGATTGCGGTGCCCGGAACGCGCGTTGGCGGACGTCGCTCCATCTCCTGAAGGAATTCTTCGAGAGGCTTTGCTTCTGTCTGGATGCGCTCGTTTAGGATACGCCGTCCCTTCTTCCAGGTAGTCATTACGACGAATACCAAAGCGGCGAGCAGCAGTGGGAACCAGCCGCCTTGGGCCACCTTGATAATATTCGCACCGAAGAAAGCCAGGTCAATGATTATGAAGAACAGCGCCAGGGCGGCTGTTGGTACCAGGCTCCAACCCCAAAGCCGGCGCGCAACCACGTAGAATAAGATTGTGGTGATCACCATCGTCGAAGTCACGGCAACGCCATAGGCTGCCGCGAGGTTGCTCGACGAGCGAAACCCAACCACAATTACGATGCACCCTATCATTAACGCCCAGTTAACAGCCGGAATGTAGATCTGCCCGAATTCCCTGGTTGAAGTGTGATTGATTTTCAGGCGCGGGCTGAATCCCAGTTGCACAGCCTGCATAGTGAGCGAGAACGCTCCCGAGATGACCGCTTGCGACGCGATAACTGCTGCCGAAGTCGCCAAAACAATCATCGGGTACAAGGCCCATCCCGGAGCAAGACGATAAAACGGATTGTGAGCAGCCTCAGGATCTTCCAGTAACAGCGAGCCCTGGCCGAAGTAGTTAAGCAGGAGTGCCGGAAGTACTACGGTAAACCACACGAGTCGAATCGGCCGCGTGCCAAAGTGGCCCATGTCCGCATACAGCGCCTCGCCACCAGTGACGACTAAAAAGACTGAACCCAAAATCAGGAAACCATGCCACCCATTTCGCACGAAGAAATCCAGAGCGTGCAGGGGACTGATCGCAACCACCACATCCGGGTAGCGTACAATCTGCGCGAGGCCGAGAACGGCCAATGCCGCGAACCATATCAGCGTTATCGGACCAAAGACTCTGCCTACCTTCGCCGTTCCTTTACTCTGAAAAAGAAACAGCGCTACGAGGATGACAATTGTGATCGGCACTACATACGGACTAAAAACTGGTGTCGCGACAGTCAAACCTTCCATTGCGCCAAGCACTGAGATTGCCGGCGTAATTATTCCATCACCATACAAAAGGGCCGCACCGAAGATGCCGATAAAAATCAAAAACGCGTGTTCAGTCCGTCCGGATGGTCTAATCGGAGTGGCTAGCGCGGTGAGGGATAGAATGCCGCCCTCGCCGTGATTGTCCGCGCGGAGCACGAAGACAAGGTACTTAATCGAGATAACGATAATCAGCGACCAAAAGATCAGAGAGAGAACACCGAGTATGTTTGCAGGTGATGGAGCAATCGCGTGGGCTCCGTGGAAACACTCGCGCATCGCGTACAGTGGGCTCGTACCAATATCGCCATACACCACCCCGAGCGCTGCGAGTGAGAGCACGAAGAGATATCGTCCGCGCGGCGCGCGACGCACCATGTGGGTGGTTGCTGATGCTGTAGTGTGAATGTCAGTAACTGCCGATTCCGTTATGTTCGCCCGCGACACAGATCTTAACTCCGCTCAGGATCAATTATCGTCGCGACACAGAAACTGGAGGATGACCGTGATTCGGCCGTTAGTTATTTCGTAGACGACGCCCTGATGTGTAATCACGGTTAGAATGACACAGAAGTTATAAAGATTTTATAAAGACGTGCAGCCGTGTGGTTTTTGTGATTTATGTGGTCGAAGGGAATGCGTGATCCTACTAAGCTTTCAAAACCTCACCGGTAATGCAGCTAATCCTCTCAAGAAGATACTTGGTCTCCAGCGCAGGGAATGAGCAGGTACTGTTAAGCGCAAGTCAGGCGCGGTGTTATTTTGTCACCCGTTTGCCTGACGCGGCCTTAGTTAAGTTTCGCAATCGTTGTTCCTGTACGTCGACGGCAGTTTCGTCAGCGGATTCATGACGTTGATTTGTGCGAATTATTCGGCGGTGTGGAAACTCACGCATACACTGAGTTAAAGCGCGCTGCTCTGGCGACAATCAGCCCAGCTTCCCCAGGTTCTCCAATTCCACAAGCCCATTATTTCAGAGGCTCTTACAGGTGTTGTCGGCCTTTCGTTTAATGAGAAGAGGGCACAGTCGTTGCCTGTGTATGACGATGGAAGTGTGTGAAACGGAGAAATAGTATGCGAAAGAATATTGAACCTTTGTCGTGGCAATCTGATTTGGCAGCCTTCGCCAAACGAAACAACATGCGTCCTACGAGACTTGAAGTTCTTGGCCCAGGGCGGGAAGTCGAAACAGACTTCTGGCTCGAGGACGGATTGCTATTGGCAGGTATAGATCTTGATCCTGAGGGCGAGCGTGGTACTTCCGTGGAAATCATGCTTCAGGCGCCGCCCGCCTCGAGCAAAAACCACATGACGCACACCGTAGCCGGCGTGCAGCGATTGGTACTAGAGACGACCGGTGGTCATGATGGAGGCCTTGAAATAGAGGACGATGAAGGTAGCGTCACGATTATGCATTTCGAATCGGACAGGCCTGCCTAACGTCCAGGAAAGAGTAGTAGCAATGAGACTAATCTTAAGGCTGCTGTTAATTATTATCCCCTTGAGTATAAGTGCGACTGCTCAAACACAAACTTTCACACAGGAAGGTGTGGAGTACGTGTTGGATCTTCCTTCGCCTTCATGGCGAGCCGTCTCGCGTGTCGATGTTCATGAGCATCTTGAGTTTGTCAACGGGGATGATTACAGCAATGGATATCTGCGTCTCCGCAAGAAGGTAGTGACACCTGATACCACTTCGGAGGATCTATTTCGCGAAGCCGAGAAGTGGGAATTACAGAAGCTGCCCGGTTATGTGGTTTGTAGCGGAGGGAAGGGAACGGAGTTTAACGGACAATTAAAAGGCACAGTGTTTTCTTACGAGTTTGTTAATCAGGGGAGAAACATGGATGGCCGCATCTACTTTCTTCGGTTGGATAACCGTACCTTCTATCTCCTCTACTTCACGGTAGCCAGCGAAAAGTTCCCGAGCCTGCGAGCCCAGATGGATTCGATTGCCCGGAGCTTCCGGTTGAAGCGAGCTACTCCATGACGCTGCTTAAAACTGAATCTGGATATCGCCATTCTCAACTGGGAGCATTGTTAGAGGTTGCGTATCGTGGCAATTCGTTCCGAAAAATGGGGGCAGCACGAACGGTGGCGACACAGTGTCAGCGCGAGAAGTGGGCGCCAACGCACCATCAGTCGCAACAAAGATGACCGTTTCCAATTTCGGAAGCGCGGGATCGTTACTGTGTAAAACCGTGCCGCTCATAACGGCGAAGGCCGTGTCGACGATAGCACCAACGCTTAGACAATTAATCCGCACAGCTATCTGCGTCTGAGCAGTCAAATTTTCAAACTGCGCCCGTCCTCTCGTATGGCCGTTTTTGTTAGCTATGGCTTCAAAAGAGAATCTCCAGAATTCAATTCGGTCACCGCTTTGACTTGGGAATCTGAACTGGCCGGCGCCAAAAGCTGAAGGGCCATGCTCGGGCACAATCGCCGCTGACGTTGAGCTTGTAGCAACTATAGCTGTAAGGATCATGATGACCAGCAGTGGGAATGTAGCTCTTCTCATAGTGTTATTCCTTCTTGAAGGGTTGAGGAATCGATACCGGTGATCTATCTAATCGAACCGAACGAGTCTAACACAGACACATCTGTAAGAGAGGAACTCCACTCTTTCCCCTCACTCTCTCGAATGTTAAAATTCAACACTGATGACCGCAACGGAACCAAAGACGGAAGAGCAGGAGGTCTTCCTCAAACACATCCAGAAGA
>Ga0075421_100010375_pt1 | contig 11510 bp, 5 predicted proteins | sample SoiMetdeltSBSDD5_FD_75292 | JGI IMG/M metagenome (GOLD analysis project Ga0075421, IMG submission 75292) | Bulk soil microbial communities from a Populus tree surrounding site in Tennessee, USA - Soil MetaG P. deltoides SBSDD5 | ecosystem: Environmental > Terrestrial > Soil > Tree plantation...
ACCACCGGTGCAGGCGCCTTGGCCAGCTTCTCCTGCGAGTACTCGATGCCCCACGCGTCGGCGCCGAGCGCTTGCAAGGCCTGGACGTAGTCACCCGCGCCGCATCCGCAGTCGAGGAACCGGCGACCCCGCACGTCGGCGTAGTGCTGAATGACACCCAGCCGCTTCGCCAGATTGAGCGGCGTGGCGGTGTCGCCCCCCGCGGGGGCGATATGGGGATAAGGCTTGTAGTGTCCGGCTTCGGCCGGGCTGGACGAACCGTGTACGTTGGCGAGAGTAGTCATGGTGTGCACACCACTCGGGCGTCGGCCCAGTCGGCGTGATCGTAGGCGTAATCATCCCACCCGTAATGGACGAACAGCCATAGTTCGTTCCCGCCGCTCACATCGACCTGGACATTCGCGGCCGGCGTCGATCCGTTCATGACCGGACTCATGTACCGGATTTGGCCGTCCACGTAAACCTGGAAGATCACGCTGCCATTCGGGCCGACTTCGTCGTCGACGCCGATCACCGAGGAGAAGGTGCTGCACCGGCCGTTCAGCTGGAACCGCAACTGAGAGTCGGCGTGAACACCGAGACCCTTGGTATAGGTGACACCACCGATCGTGATCGTCTGGCCGTCGTTGGCGCCAATCTCGCCATTGCTGCGATCGCGCTCAGGTGGTCCCCATCCGTTGATTTCACCGGTCCACGACATGTCGCTCATATAAGTGGTCGTGTTGCTCGGCCCGCCGCCGCCGAAGTTGGCCGTCAGCGTCGTGTTGCTGGCGCCAATCGTGATGTTGTGTTGCTGGGCGCCACCATCGGACCACGAAGAGAATGGCAGACCGCCTTGCGGTGACGGTGCGGAGATGGTCTGCGTCGACCCGACGATGCTCGTCACGGTGAACGGCGTCGTGCGGCTGACGCCCCCATAGACGACCTGAAGTCCGGCCGGCGACGTGTTGAATGTCACCTGCGACGTCTGCGGATTCAGCGTCCGTGTCGTCGTTCCGGTGGCACCGCCGCTGTCGGTGGCCCATAGCGTGATCTCGAAGAAGCTGTTGTCACCGTGATCGGGTACGGTGAAGCTGCCGCTCGCCCCGACGGTGTGCAGGAACGGATGCGTGTGGCAGTTGCTGCCCGGGCAGTGAAACAGCGTCACGGTCCATTCGAGGCTTCCCGGCGGAAGCGCACCGCTTTCGGTATCCGTCGCCGAGCCAGATAGGCTGACGACATCGCCAACCCTGAACAGCGTTCCAGCGGCGGGCGAGGTGATGGTCGGCGTCGGCGGATTGTTGACGGTTCCGCACAGGAATCGCGCCGCGCCCCAGTCGGCGTGGTCGAATGCGATGCCGTCGCCGCCATCGGTGACGACCAGGCGCAGCTGGCTTTGACCGGCGAGTGCGACCGCCACTGAAACGGTCGGACTGTTGCCGGTGAGTACTCCGCTCTGGAACAGCAACGAACTGTCGGCCCAGACCTGGAACTGCACGGTGCCTTGCCCGCCAACCTCGTCGTCGACGCCAATTGCGGCGAAGAACTGCGAGCAGCTTGACGGGATGGCGTAGACGACTTCCGCACCCGCGTGGGCGCCGAGTCCCTTCGCGTAGGTGACGCCGTTGAGAACCAGCGGCCCACCATCGGCCGTGCCCGACTCGCCATTGCTCCGATCGCGTTCGACCGGTCCCCAGCCGTTGGTCATGGACGTCCAGAACAGATCGCTGAGATACGCGACGGGGGCTGGCCCGCCTCCGCCGGTCGTCGTGATGAAGGTGAAATCACTCGAGACAGCCAGGTTTCCGGCGGCGTCCCGGCTCTTCACGCGGTAGTGGTACAACGTGCCCTGCGACAAACCCGACAACGCGACCTGGTGCGACGTCGTCCGTGTGGTGTTCAGCGGCGAGTTGAAACCGTATCGAGGATCGGGGCCGTACTCGACTTGCGTGTCGGCCGGCTCGTTCGTCTGCCACGTGATCGTGGCGGTCGTGCTCGTCACGCTGCTGGAAGCAATGTCCGAGAGCTGCGGCGGTGGATCGACCGAGCTGGCATTGCGAAGAACCGTGACGTCGTTTGAATGCCAGTTGGCCGTGACGACGTCGAGGTCGCCGTCGCCGTCGAAATCGCCGGTCGCAACCGCGAACGGCGTCGTGCCGGCCGTGTAAGTCTGCGCGGCCGCGAACGAGCCACCACCGGCGTTGAGCAGCAGGCTGATGGTGTCGCCGCCAGGATTGCAGCACGTTGGATAGTTGCCCGCCGTGTTCGCCGACAGCAGATCGGCAAGCCCGTCGCCGTCGATATCGGCAATGGCGACGCCTTTCGGCGCCGAGCCGGTTGGGTAGTTCGTCGCGGGCATGAACGTGCCGTCAGGCCGTCCACGCAGCACGCTGATCGTGCTGGAGCCGTCGTTGGCGACTGCCAGATCGGCGCGGCCATCGCCGTCCACGTCTCCGGCGCGGATCGAGTGCGGTCCGGATCCCACCTGGTATGTCACGTGGGGATCGAACGTGCCGTCGCCGCGGCCGATGAGGACGCTGACGCTCGCACTGTCATGATTGGCGACCGCGGCGTCGAGCCGGCCGTCGCCATTGAAATCGCGCGCGACGATGGAATGCGGCGCGGCGCCGACGGTGTAGTTGACCATCGGCGCAAAGGTGCCGTTGCCGTTGCCGCGAAGGAAGCTGACGACGCTGCCGCCCCAACATGCCACGAGCAAGTCGGGAACCGTGTCGTTGGTGAAGTTGCCAATCACCGCCTCGTGCGTGCCGGTACAGGCCGGATAGCTCGCGGCCGCGGCGAATCCGCCGCTGCCGTTGCCCAGGAGGACACTGACACTGGCGCCATTCTGGTTGGCACTGACGAGATCGAGCCTGCCATCGCCATTGAGGTCGCCGACCGCGACGTTCTTCGGCGCGGGCCCGGTCGTGAAGTCGGTCCGCGTGCCGAACGTGCCGTTCCCGTTGCCGAGCCAGACGCTGGCCGCGTTGCTGCCGGCATTGGCCGCGACCAGATCGAGACGACCGTCGTTGTTCAGGTCGGCCACGGTGACGCCATGGGTGTTGACGAGCGCAGGCAGGCTCACCGCGGGTGCGAACTGGTTGCCCGCCGAGCCGCCGCAGGTCAGCTTCACGTCCGCCCAGTCGGCGTGATCGAATGCCGGACCATCGCCGCCGTCGGTCACGATCAGCGCGAGCTCGCGTATGCCGTGCAGCGGCACCGACACCGGTGCGCCAGGCGACGAGCCGGTCAGCAGGCCGCTGTTGTAGATCTGCGTGCCGTCTCCCCACAGGCTGAAGACGACGCTGCCATTGCCGCCTACTTCGTCGTCGAGACCGACGACGGCGGTGAACGCCGTGCACACGGCGTCGAGTTGATAACGGATCTCCGAGTAGGCGTGCACGCCCAGGCCCTTGACGTAGGTGGTGCCGGCGATCGTGAGCGTCTGGCCATCTCCAGCGCCGGCTTCACCATTGCTCCGATCCCGTTCGACCGGTCCCCACCCATTGACGGCGTTGATCCAATTGATATCGCTGACGAACCGCGTCTCGGAGCTGCCGAGATACCGGATGCGGCGCACGTCGCCGGTATTGATGCCGATGTAGTACAGGTTGCCGTCGCCGAACATCTGGATCTCGACCGGCCCGGGAAGATCGGAGCCGAACATCGTCGGACCCGACACGAGATTGTTCGAGCTATCGACGGTCAGGAACTGAATCCATCCGCGAGCGTAGTCGCCGAAGAAGTAGGCGCCCCGGTATTCCTGCGGGTAGTTGGTGCCGGTGTAGAACGGACCACCGACGATGGCTGCCGACACTTCGTCGTGGGCGTACGACGTGAGCGGCATCTGCACGGCCGCTGGTCCTGTCGCGTAGAGCGACTGACAACCCGGAAGGCCCTCGTAGCCGCTCTGATGGCCGAGACCTTCGTAGCACGGCCAGCCCATGTTCGCGCCGCGGATGGCGACATTCACTTCTTCGAATGCCGACCAGCCCACGTCGCCGACAAAGACCTGGTTGGTCCCGGGCTGCAGCGCCATCCTGAATGGATTGCGCAGGCCGCGCGCCCAGATCTTCGACTGGACGTTCGAGGCGTTGCCCGTCCAGAACGGGTTGGTGGAGATGCCGGCGCCCGTCGTCGTGATGTGCAGCACTTTTCCGGCGAGCGACGTCAGACTCTGCGCACGCAGTGCCAGGTCGTCGACGAACGCGAAGCTGGCGCCATCGCCGGTGGTCACATACATCGTGTTGTCGGACGCGAATCGAATCGTGCCGCCGTTGTGTGACGGGCTGTCAGCGGGAATGCAGTCGGCGCCCGCGGGAAACCCTCCACATGACGGTCCGCTCAGCGTTCCGAGCAGCACCACTTCGCTCGAGAGGCTGGCGGTGTCGCCGACGGCGGTGACTCGAGTCAGACGGGACGTCTTCGGACCGCTGTAGTCGTTGGCGTCGTTTTCGAAGACGTAATAGAAGTAGACAAACCCGTTGCTCGCGAAGTTCGGATCGGCGGCGATGCCGAGCAGGCCGCGATCCCAGTAGTCGTTGACACGAGCCGTCAGGTCGATGAACGGCGCCGGCTGCATGACGCCGTTCTTGATCAGACGTACGACTCCGCCCTTCTGGGCGATCAGCAAGCGGCCGTCAGGCAGTGTCGCGAGCCCAATCGGCAAGTCGAGATTGGACGCGACGATGTCCTCGATGAAGTTGGGCGGCAGTGACTGCGCAGCCGCGAGATTCGTGAATGCCGCGAGTACGGCGCCAAAGATCCAGGCCGTGAAGCGATATTGCATGTGGAAAGGGGACCAGGGTTCACAGGGTTGGATTGGACTCGTCGGCCCACAGGCAGCCGCGTTTCGTGCTTTGCGCGTCTTGCTGATTTCCGATGATCTCCGGGAAATCAACAGCATCCGCGTGTCCGGGATTGACCGCTGCCAAACCCGCCAGCGCAAGTTCCGCCGCCACCGGGCGGCCGCTCGGAGTCGTCACGCGAAACAGCCGCAAGTGCTGCTTTTCGTCAAGGAGTGGCAGGCGGCGTTCCTCGTCGAGCACGGCGCCTGACGACAACATCTCGCGAAGAGCCGCCGACGCCGCGCGGCCGCACGGTGTGTTGCCTTGCGGCACCCTGATGCCCGCAATACGAACGCCGACGCGAGCACCGCGAATGTAGACCTCCAGCGTGTCCGCCTCGATCACGCGCACCGGGCCCGTGATCGTGATCGGACCGGGCCCGCGCGGCGGCGCCTGTGCCGCGAGCGGACCCAGAGATGACAGCGCAAGTGAGACGATCCCAAGGGTACGAATTGCAGTATTCATGGTGTGTTCATGGTGTGCAGGTAATTCGCGCGTCGCCCCAATCGGCGTGATCGAAGGCGTAGTCGTCCCATCCGTAGTGAACGAAGAGCCCGAGCTCGTTCCCGCCGCTCACATTCACCGAAATGTCCCAGGGGAAACTGGACCCGGTCAGCGTTGGGCTCATGAACCGCAGCTCGCCGTCCACGTACACCTGGAAGATCACGCTGCCGTTCGCGCCGACCTCGTCATCGACGCCAATCACCGCCGAGAATGTCGTGCACTGACCATTGAGCTGCCAGCGCACCTGCGAGTCGGCGTGGACGCCGATGCCTTTGGAAAAGGTGTTGCCGTTGAGTGTGATCGTCCCGCCGTCGGCGCCGCCCAACTCGCCATTGCTGCGATCGCGCTCCGCAGGTCCCCATCCGTTGATCATCGAGGTCCACGGGATGTCGCTGAGATAGCGGACCACCTGACCGCCGCCGCCGCCGTTCCTGAGGATCGTCACGTCGTTGGAGTGCCAGTTGGCGGTCGCCACGTCCAGATCTCCGTCACCATCGAGATCCCCAGCCCACACGCCGAACGGCGTGGTGCCCACGGTGTAGGGCTGTGCCGCACCAAACTTTGCCTCCGGGCCAGGCCACACATCGACGATGTCGAGCAGCAGACCGATCGTGTCGCCGCCCGGATTGCAGCACACGGGATAGTTGCCGGCCGTGTTGGCGGACAGCAGATCGGCCTTCCCGTCGCCGTTGATATCGCCGATGGCGACACCTTTCGGCGCCACCCCGGTCGGATACCGCCTCATCGCGGCGAACGTGCCGTTTGCGTTTCCGCGCAGCACGCTGATCGAATCGGACGCATCGTTGGCCACGACCAGATCGAGAACGGCATCGCTGTCCAGGTAACCGGCCCGGATCGAGTGCGGACCATTGCCGACCGCGTACGTCGCGTGCGGATTGAACGTGCCGTTGCCGAGGCCGATCAGCACGCTGACGTTCGCCGAATCGTGGTTGGCGACCGCCGCATCGAGACGTCCATCGTCGTTGAAATCGCCCGCGACGACGGAGTGCGGTGCCGCGCCGACCGTGACCGGGACTGCGGACGCGAATGTCCCGTTGCCGTTGCCGCGCAGGAGGCTGACGACGCTGCCGCCCCAGCAGGCGACGATCAGGTCGTCGACGCCGTCGCTCGTGAAGTCGCCGACGGCGGTTTCGTGTGCGCCGGCACACGCCTGGTAGTTGACCGCGCCGCCGTAGCCGAAGTTGCCGGTCGGGTTGGCGAGCAGGACGCTGACGCTCGCTCCACCCTGGTTGGAGGTGACGAGATCGAGCCGTCCATCGCGATTGAAATCGCCGACGGCCGCACTCTTTGGCTCTGGACCGGTCGCGAAGTCCATACGTGTGCCAAACGTCGCGTCGCCGTTGCCAAGCCAGACACTCACCGCGTTGCCGCCAGCGTTGGCGACGAGGAGATCCAGCCGTCCATCGCCGTTCAAATCGACCATCCTCACGCTGTGCGGGTTGGCCAGCGCTGGCAGACCGACAGGAGGAGCGAACTGATTCGGCGGCGCGCCGGTACACGTGAGCGTGGCATTGGCCCAGTCCGCGTGGTCGAATTGCGCGTTGTCTGCCGTGGTGACGAACAGACTGAGCGACCTGATCCCGTTCAGGTTCACTGACACTGGCAATCCCGGCGATGAGCCGGTCAGCAGGCCGCTGCTGAAAAGCAGTGTGGTCTCGTTACCGTAGATTGAAAAGAAGACGCTGCCGCGGTCGCCCACTTCATCATCCACGCCGACGACCGCGTTGAACTGCGTACATGTGTTGAAGAGGGCCACGTGGATCTGCCCGTTGGCGTGCATGCCAATGCCTTTGGCGTACTGTACGCCGCCGACGGACAATGCCTGGCCGTCGGCGGCGCCGAGCTCGCCGTTGCTGCGATTGCGTTCGATCGGTCCCCAGCCGTTGAACTGCGCTTCCCAGTCCATGTCGCTGAGATAGCGCGTCACTTGCGCGCCGGCCGATGTTGCCGCGGGCCCTACAAACCACAGTGCGATCGACACGATTCCGAGCAGGCGGAACCTTGCAAGTCGTCTCGTCATGGAGTGACTCCGGTCTGGGGGCGTGGTGCGCCCGTGGGGTGGTTCCGTACCCGTGGTGGTTGTGTAACTGGTCTTACGGCGTGCAGGTCACTCGCGCGTTGGCCCAATCGGCGTGATCGAAGGCGTAGTCGTCCCACCCGTAGTGGACGAAGAGGGCGAGCTCGTTCCCGCCGCTGACGTCGACCTGAATGCTCTGTGCTGGTGTCGACCCGGTCATGGTGCCGCTCATGTAGCGAAGGACGCCGTCCACATACACCTGGAAGATCACGCTGCCATTGGCGCCGACCTCGTCATCCACGCCGATCACCGCAGAGAACGCGCTGCAGCGGCCGTTCAACTGCCAGAACAGCTGTGAGTCGGCGTGGACGCCGAGGCCTTTGGGATAGGCGACGCCATCGAGTGTGATCGCGCCGCCGTCGCCGGCGCCAGACTCGCCGTTGCTGCGATCGCGTTCCGCCGGTCCCCACCCGTTGATGCCCTCGGTGAACGGCAGGTCGCTGAGGAAGCCACCGGGCTGACCGCCGCCGCCGTTCCGGAGGATCGTCACATCGTTGGAGTGCCAGTTGGCGGTGGCCACGTCGGCATCGCCGTCGCCATCGAGGTCGGCGACCGACAGGGCAAACGGCGTCAGACCGACGGTGAAGGACTGTGGAGCTGCGAAGGCGCCGCCGGTATTCAGCAGCACGCTGATCGTGTCGCCGCCTGGGTTGCAGCACACGGGATAGTTGCCGGCGGTATTGGCCGACAGCAGATCGAGGAGTCCGTCCCCGTTGATGTCGCCGATGCCGACGCCCTTCGGCGCCAATCCCGTCGGATAGTTCACGGCGTCGGCGAAGGGGCCGCCGGCGAGTCCGAGCAAGACACTGATCGAGTTCGAGGCGTCGTTGGCAACCACCAGATCCCATCGGCCATCGCCGTTGAGGTCGGCGGTCCGAATCGAATGAGGACCGTTACCCACTGCTTTCGTCTGTACGAGAAGCCAGCCTATCGAGGGGCAGCCAGAGGTGGACATTACGCATTGGACCGCCACGTCGACGCTGGAAGAATCGTGGTTGGCGAATGCGACATCGAGACGTCCGTCACCGGTGAAGTCGGCGGCGACCACCGAGTGCGGCGCCTCACCGACAAAGCCGCCGGGACCGAACTGGAACGTGCCATCTCCGCTGCCCCTCAGCAGGACAACGTTGTTGCACCCCCAGCTGGCGACGAGCAGATCGACATTGCCATCGAAGGCAGGGTTGAAATCACCGATGGCAACGTCGTGTGCCCCAGCACATGCCGCGTAGTCCGCGGCAGGCCCGAACCCGAAGTCGCCGGTCGCGTTGGCCAGCAGCACACTGACACTCGCCCCAGCCTGATTGGCGGTCACGAGATCGAGCCGTCCGTCGCCGTTGAGATCGCCGATTGCGACGTTCTTCGGCTCCGCACCCACCGCGAAGTCCATGCGTGCGCCGAAGGTTGCGTCGCCGTTGCCCAGCCACACACTCACGGCGCTGCTGCCGGCGTTCGCGGCGACGAGATCGAAACGGCCATCGCCGTTCAGGTCGGCTATTTTCACGTCGTGCGTGTTGACCAATGCCGGAAGACTGACCGGAGGAGCGAACTGACTCGACGGCGAGCCGCTGCACGTCACGCTCGCATTCGCCCAGTCCGCGTGATCGAATGCCGCGCCGTCTCCTGCATCGGTGACGGCAAGCGTCAGCTCACTGAAACCATTCACAGCCACGGACACCGTGGCCGCAGGTGAGGCGCCGGTCACGACGCCACTGTTGTAGAGCGGCGTTCCATCGCCGTACAGGAAGAAGACCACGCTTCCGTTCGCACCTACTTCATCGTCCAGACCCACGACGGCATTGAACGTGGTGCACGTGCCGCCGAGCGATACGTGGATCTCCGAGTAGGCGTGGACGCCAACGCCTTTGACGTATGTCGCGCCGCCGATCGTCAACGCCTGACCATCCGCGGCGCCTGCCTCACCGTTGCTGCGATCGCGTTCGGCAGGACCCCATCCGTTGATCTCCGAGGCCCAGGCCACGTCACTCACAAAGCGAGAGACCTGCGCGTGGGCGAATGGTGCGGCTGGCCCCACGAACCACATCAGGATGGACAGGACGACGAGTAGACGGAGTGCTGCAGGTCGCATGCGCATGGGACTCTCCTGATCGTTCAGGACGCGACGGCGGCGGAGGCGTGCTCCGCAGCGAGGGCGTAAGCGTCCAGCAGCTGTTGGTAGTTACGGTGGGGGGTGTACTTGGCGTCGTACTCGGCCCGCGCGCGGTGGCCCATGGCGCGGATGGAGGGTTCGTCGCCGAGCACTTCGTCGAGCACGGTGGCCAGATGCTCGGCATTGCCTGGTTGAAACAACCGGCCGGTCTCTCGATCGCGGATCACTTCGGCGGCCGCGCCGAGGTTGCTGGCGACGACGGGCAGTCCCGTGGCGAACGCTTCGACGATCGTCATGGGGAAGCCCTCGTAGAGGACGGAGGGGAAGACCAGCAGCGCCGCTTGCTGCATCAACCGCAGGAGCTCGTCGTGGGGCTGCCACGGGATCCATTCAACGCCCGGCGGGCTCGTCGTCTGCAGCGTGGCCATCGGCCCGAGACCGACGACTTTGAGCCGGAAGTGCGGCCGCCGCGCAATGACGTGATGCCACGCCTGGATCAGCGTTTCGATGCCCTTCTCCCGATCCAGCCGGCCGACGAACAACACGTCGCGTCCGCCGTGATCGCCCACGCCGGGATCCGCGGTGGAGTTTGGCTTGACGACGATCTTGTGCGGAGGGATCCCGCCGTCGATGAACTTGCGGCGCGCGAATTCGGTGAGCGCGATGTACACATCGACGGCATGCGTCCACGTGCCGATGGCACGGTGCACGGCAGTCATGCCGGCCACGGTCAGCGTGGCCGCGCGGTCGCCGCGATAGCAGCCATGCAGGACCGAAGGCCAGGCCATCGATCGTCCGAGGCACTCCTCGCAGGTATGGCCGCCGCGATAGAAGGCGGCGTTGGGACAGAGCAGGCGATAGTTGTGCAGCGTCTGCACGACGGGCACGTGCCGGCGGCGCGCGGCATAGTACGCAGCGGGCGAGATCAGCGGAAACGTGTTGTGAAAATGCGCGAGCTGGCTGCCGGACGTCGTCAGCGCGTCGTCGATCTTGCGGCGCGCGGCGGTGTTCCAGAACGTCGCCCTGATCAGACCGGGCTTGCTCATGTCGTTGATGGCGTCGTTGTGCAGCCGGAATTCGTGCACGTCGTGACCGCGCGACTTGAGCAGCGCCGTTTCGACGCGGACGACTTCGTCCTCGCCTCCCGGCTTCTGATACTGGTTGTGGACTAGAAGGACTGAGGGCTGAGACACAGTGCTGTGGCGATCCGATCGGCGACGCAGTCGGGCGTCAATTCGAGAACACGCTGCCGGGCGCGTGTTCCCATGTGCTGTCTCGTGTCGGCGCTGGCTCGCAGCGAGCGGTCGAGCGCGTCGAAGACGCTCCGCTCGTTCTCGGGGACGAACGTCCAGCCGGTCGCATCGTCGGTGACCAGTTCCTCGACGGCCTGACTGTGGCGGCTGCCGAGCACTGGCAGCCCGGCGGCCATCGCTTCGTTGATCACCACACCCCATTCGTCGGCAAGCGTGGGAAGAACGAACACGTCGGCGGCGGAGTAGAGCGCGGGCAGCCGATCGTAGGCGACCGCATTCAGAACCCTGACGGTCAGGTGCCCGCCTCCATCGAAAGCTTCGAGCTGCGGCCTGAGCGGGCCGTCACCGGCGATGTCGAACTCGACACGGCAGTCGGGGTTGGCGGCCGCCCACCGGCGAAGAACGGTCAGGAATGGGAGAAGGCCCTTACGCTCGACGAACATTCCGGCAAACACCAGCCGGATCGTCCGAGCCGCCGCCGGCTCTCGGCTCGCCGTCTGGAACGACGCGACATCGGTGGTTTGCGGCAGCAGCGTGATTCGCTCGCTGGGAAAACCAAGCTTGGTGAGATATCGGGCGCCGCTGGCGCCGTTGACGAGCACCGCATCGGCGTAGCGAAGGAGGCGAGGCCTGATCAGCGAGCGCAGCAGTCCTCGGCTGCTTTCGGTGCGTTCGGAGAGCGTCGCCCAGACCACGAGCCGAACGTCGTGATGCTGTCGCTT
>Ga0075421_100010376_pt1 | contig 11510 bp, 12 predicted proteins | sample SoiMetdeltSBSDD5_FD_75292 | JGI IMG/M metagenome (GOLD analysis project Ga0075421, IMG submission 75292) | Bulk soil microbial communities from a Populus tree surrounding site in Tennessee, USA - Soil MetaG P. deltoides SBSDD5 | ecosystem: Environmental > Terrestrial > Soil > Tree plantation...
CGGCTCTGCTCATGCGATATCTTCTTCACCACGAAAGGCCTTTCCTGTGGGCTGCGTTGGCGCGCAAAACCCAAGCAGGATAAGGCCTTTCCCTATCGGACACCAGAAACAGTCACCGACACGCTTACATCAGGGCTAGTCCGAAGTTGATTGATCTTCATGGGAACCCCTAGGGATGCTGGGAGCTCGCTGCTTTCTAGATCTTTTTGGTGTCAACGCTCACAGTCCGCATCACGCGCAGCGCTAGCGCGAAGATCCGGGCGCCGAGTCCGGAAGGACCGAGGACGACGCACTTCTCCCGCATGAGCGGACGTTTCACCAGGCTACGAATACAGATCTACTTGTCCGCCCGGCGGTTCCGTGCTGGCGGGTGCGCGCCGTGATCTATTCAGCATCTGCAACTACATGGTGATCGAACGTTCTGACACCGGCGGCACGGTGCGATGTTAGGCCTGCCTAAAGTCAGCCGGATCATCCAGTCGAGCTGGACGCCTTGCCGGGTCTGGTGACACGGCCGAGCCGGTGCGTGGTCATCGGGACCACCGATCCGGGGTCGTGCAGCGGTTCGGCGAGCGTCGGCGCCAGCTCCATGATCTCGGCGAGCGGCATCGGCTTGGCAAACAGGTGGCCTTGCCCAGCTGTGCAACCCAGCTCCCACAGCATCTTTCGCTGGTTCGCCCACTCCACGCCCTCGGCCACGGTGAGCAGGCCGAGGCCCCGCGCCAGTTCAACGGTCAACTTGATGACTGCCGCCGACTTGGGCGTATGCTCCATCTCCGCGACGAAGGACCGGTCAATCTTGATTTCTTGAACGGGTACCCGAGAAAGCACCGAAAGGGACGAAAAGCCAGTGCCGAAGTCGTTGAGTGCGATGATGCACCCCAGATCGCGTAGGTCGGCCAATACCTTGTCCACCACATCGAGCTGGCTCAGGTTGCGTGACTCGGTCAGTTCCAGGATCAGGTCAGCGCCATCGAGCCCGTGGTCGCTCAGACGGGCCGCGACACGCAGCGGCAGCTGCCGGTCCAGCAGACTGCGCGGGCTGAGCTTTAGCGCGACGGACCACGGTTTGCCGTGCCTGCGCCAGAGCTTCGCCGCCTCGAGCGCCTGGTCCAATGCCGCGTCAATGAATGCGGTCAGCAGACCCGATCTTTCGATGGGCTCGAACAAGCTGCCCGGGTCGACCGTACCTTGATCGGGATGGTGCCACCGCGCCAGCGCCTCGACCGCGATCGTCTCCGCCGACAACAGGTCGACGATCGGCTGGAATTCGAGCGTGAACTCCTTCTCCGCAGCGACCAGTGCCGGCGAGCCACCGACCACTGGCCCGGCGTGGTCGGCGGTGTCGCTCTCCGGCTCGTACGCGGTCACCGCGCTGTTGGTCCGCTTCGCCTGGTACATCGCGATGTCGGCACGGCGCAGCAGCTCCACGAACCCACCGATGTTGGGTGCGATCGCCACGCCCGCGCTGGCCGACACGGTCAGCGGCACGCCGTCGACCTCGACCGGCTCGCGCAGCACCGACATCAGGGCGGTCGCGTGGTGCAGGGCCAGCGTCGGGGCGGACAGCGACTTGTAGAGCACCGCGAACTCGTCCCCGCCGAGCCTGGTCACCAGCGCCTCAGGGCCGGCGGCGGCGGTAAGCCGCTGCGCGATCGCCACGAGCACCTGGTCCCCGGCGGAGTGGCCGAGCGCGTCGTTGATGTCCTTGAAGTGGTTGAGGTCCAGCAGGAGCAGGGCCGGTACTCCGGGCGTGCCCTCGCGGGCGTCGATGGCGGCCGCGCCCTCGATCGCCAGCATGCGCCGGTTAGGCAGGCCGGTGAGCGGATCGTGGGTGGCGTCGTGCGCGTGCTTGCCGGCCAGCTGCACCAGCTGCGTGTACGACGCGGCGTTGCGGATCGCCGTGCACAGGGCGCCGGCGAACGCGCGCAGCGTGAAGTGCTCCCGTTCGGAAAGGCGCACCGGTGCCCGGAACCGCAGCCGCAGCTCGCCGATGCGGGCTCCGTCGGAGTCGGCGATCAGCGGCACGATCGCCGTCATGGTCGGGTCGTAGCCCTTGCGATCGGGTGGTCCAAAGTAGATGATCTCGTCGGCGTTGCCCCGGATCAGCAGGAACGGCTCCTCAAGCCAGGTCTCGACCTCCACCTGGTCGACGGAAAACAGCGAGGCACCGTTGCGCACCGCGGTCTGAAGCACGTGATCCATCTGGATGACGCTGAAGGCGTCGGTCGCCTCGGCAAGCTTCTGCCACGCCTGGCGTTCGGCCCGGGCCCGCAGCCAGCCCTGCTGGGTCAGTTGCAGGCTCAGCACGATCGCCGGGACAGCGATCAGTAGCTCGGGCCGTTGCTGGAGCACCACGATGGCGAGGGCGGCGACGAAGAACCGGACGAAGATGAAGCCCCAGCGGATATCCAGGTTGTGCTGGAACAGTTCCTTGACCGGTACCCGGGCGGCGCGCGAGATTACCGGTAGCGATACCAGCTCGTCGGTGATGGCGATGGCGAAGAAGGCGGCGGCGTAGGGCAGTATGTCGAGCGGATGTGCGATGGTCGGAGCGCCCAGCAACGCGATGACCAGAGTTCCGGCGCCCGCGCTGATCGTCTCCTTGCCCGCGGCGAACACCACGCGCAGCGGCGGGCGGCGCTGGATCATCCTGCTAACGACCGCTGCGACGCAGATGGTCGGCACGGCCAGCGGCGGCGGCAGGAACACCACGCCGATGAGGAAGGAGACGTCGCCCCAGCTTGAGCCGAAGACGGTGGAGCGCAAGCGCACGCTGATCTGCGTCAGGCTGGCGATCACGCACATCAGCGCGACGACGATGATCTTCCAGACCGGAGTCGCGTCGAGGTGCTCCTTGCGGACCAGGGTCAGGGCGGTGACCAGGACGAGCAGCGCTGTAACGGCGACGAGACCGACAAGCCGCGATAAGGCTCGATCGGTCTCCGCCTCGACACTAGTTGGCGTATCAACGATTTCTTTCGAGTGGGACGACGCCTGTGCCGCCGAATGCACTCTCGCAGCGTCCTTTTTGACCGATGCCACATACAAGTCTGGGTTAGCTGGTTTCTCCCAGCTTCCGGCCAGGGAGTCGACCAAACGCCACCAGAAACTCGTGCCCGGCCTGTCCGCGAGTCGCTGATGAAGTGGCTGGGTCCAGTCGCCAGCCAAAGCATCGGCTATCCGTCCACGAAACGACCTAAGGGGCGCCATCGTGCCCCCCATCGCTCCTGAAGTACTCGGCGAAGAGCGCCTTCATCATTACCCGTGCGATCCGCGCTCCATTTTGTACAACAGTTGGCGCCGCGAGACCGATGCCAAAAAGAACGATCGGCTGATCGGACCATCCCACCACGTGTTGGCTCGCGACAACTCCGGCCAGCACCGATGCGCAAGTGATCCTGATGGTCAGGGCGACGACTAAGGGTACGCGTTCCGATGGCTCGTTCCACGGCCAGCGCTTGGAGGTCCACATGACGGCACCGATTCTGGAGCCATCGGCCACGGCGGCGCCGAGCGCACCCAGGAGCAGACCAGTCCACCAGAGGGTCATCTGGCGACCCACATGTCCAGCATGGCTAGACAATGCCATCAATATGTATGGCTAGTCGATACCCGCGATACGGAACCAGGCCAGTGTCGGTAACCGGTCACTATGAGGCTGGCAGCTCGTCGCCGAATTATGGGCCATGATCGCATCAATGTCCGCGACGGACCGTGCGCCTGGGCCTTGTGATGGAGGGGCAATCCGTTAGCGGTTCCCCAATTGAGTGCGGAGTCGGGCCGTGCGGGAAGGCAGTCAGTTACCGCAATCCTCGTTGTTTTGCTGGACTGAGAGATGCTGTCTCCGGCTACCGGGCTGAGCGTATGCCAGGCACATGTGATTGCCGTCGTCCACCGAAGCTCATACGGGCGTCTGGAACTGTTGCCGCCCTTGACAGGAAGCTGAGCGACTGCACCAGTTCCAGCGCGTCGCGGTCATGCGCGCTCTCTCTAAGCGCGGCGGGCAAGGGCGGTTACTCAACCGGCGGCCCAATCATGATGCCAGGGGCCAACTTTCGCTGATGACCACCACGGCACCATGATCAGCGGATCGGTTCCCATGTTTGACGGGACCCGCCGGGGGCACAACTAAGTATACGAAGCTGGCTCAAGTTTACGCTGCCAGCAGGCCCTACGCCCGCGATCCGGACGTTCCCCATCCGCCATGGCCTCCAGATTTCCCCAGCTCAAGCGGGTCCATCCTTGCGCAGGTTCGTGCCCTACCCCCCACCTCAATCGCCCCGAGTCGCCGGCTCACGACAACGCGCCGTAGACCACGCGGCGGCCGTCCTCCCTGCTGTACGGATAACCCCGGAGATTGAGAACGCTTACCATACTGGCCAAATGAGAATGCCCAGCTCACTCGTCGAACGACGACTCGGTCCACAGCCCGGCTGTCCATTGAGCGATCCGCATACGGACACATCACCGTGGTTTCGGGCTGCGCTGGTTGCGGTTTCAGTCCGAGGCAGTCGATGGAGGGAGGAAGTAGACAGGCGTCAACACCACGACAGACCCCAGCGCGACCAGCGCGTCGTTGTCGACCGCCGCTTTCGCTTGCTCTGCAAGCAGTTCGCGGAAACCTGCGCTCGGCTGGAGGAGCACCCGCCGGGGCGGATCCGAGACCGGATCGCTTAGCCGAGGGCTTGCAGGATGGCCATGGTGTTCTGATACTCCCGCCATCGGGTGATCTTGCCGTGCTGGACTGTCAGGACGCTGATGAAGGCGGCTGTGGACTGTTGGTTCGTCTTCGTGGACGTGCCGGTCAGCTCGTACTCGACGATGATCGTGTTTGGATCCGTGGTGTCGTGGATGGCAATCGTGCGGCACCCATCGAAGCGGACTGGGAATGCGGCCCGCTGTGGGTTGGCAAAGTCAAGGAACTGTTGCTTGCCTTCGAATCTGTTCTGATGCCCAGGTGCGGCGAATGGTGTCTCGATGATCACGTCGTCGGCGAAGTCGTCGCCGGTCAGAGGCGCGGGGTGGCCGAGCCACTGCTGCTGCATCCGATGAAATACCTCGTGCGGTGTGGCGTCCATGGTGCTTCTCTCCCTAAGATGAGTGACGACTCATGAACTGACGATAGTGAGTGGTGACTCATCTTGTCTAGTGGAGGGACGCGGCCGATGCGCGCGGATGCGCAACGTAACCGCGCCCGGATCCTGGAGGCGGCGGAGGCGGTGTTCGCCGAGGGTGGGCTGAATGCGTCAACGGAAGAGGTCGCACTGCGGGCGGGCGTGGCGATCGGTACCGTGTTCCGGCATTTTCCGACCAAGGCTGACCTGCTGCGCGCTCTCATGAAGCGGTTGTTGCAGCAGCTCACCGATGACGCGGCGCACCTTGTGGCGCACGGAGATCCGCAAACTGCGCTGTTCGAGTTCTTCGCGTTGCTGGTGGAGCAGACTGCGGCAAATCGCACGGTGGTGGGTCTGCTTGCCGCCGAAGGGATGCACGTGCCCATCACCAGCCCGCTCGGGACGCTTACCGATGCCGTGCGGGAACTGTTGCTACGCGGGCAGGGCGTCGGCGCGATCCGCGCCGAGGTCCGCCTCGACGAGGTAATGGCGCTATTGGTCAGTGCATGTCAAGGCGCCCTGCAGGGTGGCTGGGAAACGGACCTGCGCCGACGGACCCTCAACATCGTGTTCGCCGGCTTGGGTACACCCGTCTTAGGGGCCGCGCCGGCCTCGCCCGCGCCTTCCCGGGCCGGCCGTTCCGCCCGCCGGTGATCTGGGCGCTTGAGCGCACCTAAGTAGTTCTGATCGTTAGTTCGTCGGGGGTTCCAATCTGACACGAGGTGGTGGCCGTCCGAAGAAGGCCCGCCTTATGAGAACAAGGAGCCGATCATCCAATCTGGATCGTCGTCCTGCGATCGATGCCCTCGGCGACCCCTCATCGGACATCGCGAACGCGCTCATCGCGGCTTCCGCGCGTCCGTTCTTCGAAGGACAGGCCCAGCCTGCTTTTCGTCGAGCCGTAATCCGCCGCGAGTTCGATGACGGAGGGCCGGCGACCCCTCATCGAGCCAAAGCCGCCTCTCGAAGTTAGCCGCAGCCAGCGGCAAGTGCGACAGCTGCTCGTCTACCCACACTCGCCACGGCTCGTACTCGGCTCGACCGCGATGTCGTAGGTCAACGGACGCCGTGACCGGCCAAGACGCTCATACTTGCGGCGAGGCAGTAGCGGCTGTTGGCTACCGTGCCGAGCATGCGGGAGGAAGGGTTAGATCCATTCGTTCGCCAGGAGGCCGAATGGCGGTTGATGGAACTCAACGCCGCTGGCGGCCAGCTCCAACCCGGCCTGAGCACAGCGCCGCCCACCCAAGCATGGTCCACGCTGGCTGAGCCCGGGCAAGCTGAAGCCGCCGACGCTGACACAGGCGGTGACGAACCGGACGGCGACGAGCTGGGCGGTGACGAGCTAGACGGTGAGGTTCTCAACCCGGATGACGAGCCGCTGTGGAACTTGCTCCCGTCCCCGCAGGGCCTCGACCCCAACAGGTACGGGGGGCGTACCTCGATCGCATTCGAGTACCCGCGGGGCTTGGAGGCGAACATGTTCTGGGAGGGTGCCTGGGTCGAACCTGTCATGATCCGTATTGACGGGAGCACGGGGCTGACGCTGGCCACACCGTCCATTCACGACGATGACGAGCGCGTGTTGTTTCTCTCCAACGATCAGGGTATACACGTCGCTAAAAGCGTCGAGGGCCTGATCGACCTTGCCCGCCAGATCGGCCCGTGGCAGGACCTGGCGTCGCGGATCAGGCCTGAGTACGTCGTGGTGTTGCCGCAGTACATGTTCGACGTCAGCGAGGCGATCGTGTACTACTCGGACGACTCCGACGACTGGAATCCGTCGCTGCTGACCGGTGTCTACAACTTCGCCTACGAAATGGCGCTCCATCTGGCGATCGATGAGGTCGTCGAGGCTTGGCGCCCGACTCGGCGCTTTACACGCTTTATGGCCTTGTGCGCCAACTTGACGCCGGGGGAGCGATGACCCAAAGGAGTGCGCGGCAGGGCATCGACAGGTTCGACCTCGTGGATGTGTACGACGCGTGGTGCGACATCCATGACATCCTGGCCAACCACATCCAGTGGCATCCATAAGAGGTCAGCCGGGTTTGACGGCTCGGGTGGCGAAGTAGCCCGGCATCCACTCCGACGTGGCATCGTTGTGATGCGGCGATTCATCGACGCGCAGCGCCGCCCGCCTGTCCGCTGGGCGTTCCCTTGGGGGAACCGGATCATCGCTCGCTCCGCTCGCGTGATCACTTTCTGACCGGTGCGGGTTCCGATCTGAGACCACGCAGCTGGCTGTCCGGAAAGATGCTTTATTTGACACGGCGACGGCCTCGATCATCGGGGCGAGATCAGCCGTACCCACGCCTCGGTACGCGACCCCCCAATGGACAACCGATCGTGATGTCGGCAGACCATAGCGGCACGGAGCGCGTCAGCGATGTCGCCTCGGCCGGCGAAGCCAGGGCTGCCCGCGGCGGTGCCGCCGCGGGCATCGAGTGGCTCTTGGTTGATGCGTAGCCAGGCGTTGCCGAGTGGACGGGGTGTGGCCGTTTTACGGCGAGCTTTCACCGTCTGTCGTGGCCGAAGGGCGAAAGGCTCGTTCACACTGAGGGTGTGCTCGATGAAGGGAGGCCGGTCATGCCGGAAGGTGTCGAACTGATCATGCGGTTTCACCCCGTGGGCGGCGAACACGTCACGGTGGTGAGCACGGATTTCCCTGGGGAAAGGGAGGCGATGGAGGAAGTCGCCCGGGCGCTGGATGAACGGCGCAGTCTGGTGCTGACCAATGCGAGGTACAACCGTGATGTCCGTGTTGACGGCGTGGTGATCAACCTTGCCAACATTGTGTCTGTGCAAGTGTCGCGCAAAGACAGCACGGACAGCGGGCAATACCTGTGATAGTCAAGGTTCTGCAAGCAAGGGCTGCTGCCGATGGTCCTTTCTGAGCGAGGCCTGCGACGTCCATTCTTGCGGGGCTGGTTGCGGCGGACCCGGCTCGACGGCGCCTGGTGGCCGCGGCCAGCTGGTTCCTTCTGGGGCTGCGGGCGTGACCATGGCGATGGATCTCCGTTTCGGCGGACGTTAAGGCAGGCCAGGTCCAAAAGAGAGTCTAGTGTTGTCATGCCCATCGAGCATGGTGTCGCCAGTTCGAAATGCGTCCATTGATCGTGGTCGGCCAGCGGTCCGGTCCAGAATGAGGCCTGGCCGGCTGGCGGGACTTTCCTTTCCATCAATTCGAGCGCGTGGCGACGTTCACCGCCGCGTCTATGGGCGACGGCTGCGATCCACATTGGTATGTCGTGCTGTGTGGTGCCGCAGCGCACGTCGGAGGCGCACATCCACCACACCTCGCAGAAGGTGGCACGCCCGACAGCATCGATTGCATGAGATTCTCCCTCCGGACACCTGGATTCCAGGCGCACCAACGGGTCCCGGGGGATTTGCAATACCATAAAGTCAATGGCCAGTCGAAGCTGAAACGCGGCAGTCGATGACTGGTTTAGTACCAAGGTTGTCGCACTTACAGGCACCCTTCGCATGACCCAGCGCACCATCGAACACCCACGCTACGGTCATCTGGTGCTCCAGAAGGTCAGACAGGCAATCTGCGGGTGTTTGGATCATGGCGCGTCGGCCGGCAATCTAGCGGCGGTTATTGAAGCGAGGCCATCGCATGGGTTGGCGCCGTCGTTGGGGGCGTCTGGGCGAGATTGCGTCAACCGCTGTTGTTGTGACCGGACGGTCGAGTGATGGGCGCATACCCTGGCCTGCGGAATGGTCGCTGGTGCGGTTGTCGATGCCGGGGTCGCGTTGGCGATGCGGGTGGTGGGGTTGGTCGGCTGGTCTTGGTCAGCGTTGAGGTTGCTGGCCGCCGCCGCGCCGGCGGGGGCGTCGTCTCGTGTCGAGTCCGGCGACGAGGGTGTTGAGGCCGGCTGCGAACCGTTCGTCGCGGTTGTTGAGCCAGACGTGTTCGCCGAGGGCGACCAGGGTGGGGAAGCGGTCGGTCGGCAATGACCGCAGGAACGCGTGGAGCTTTTTTCTGCTCGCGGCGTCTTGAACGCGCTGCTCGTTGACGGAGGCGGGGCTGCTTAGGGCGAAGCCGAGGGTGTAGTCGTAAACCAGGGCGAAGGCCAGGCCGGTTTCCCGTTCGGGTAGGCCGGCCGCGTGCACCGCTGCGAGGAACGCCTCGGCCAGGGTAAGGGAGGCAGGGCCGAGGGGATCGCGGGTTTTGAGCAGTCCGGCGATGCCGGGGTGGTTCTCAAGGACCGTGCGTAGCCGGTGCGCGAGCACCTTGACCCGCTCGGTCCAGGCGAGGCGGTGATCGACCTGGCAGTCGACCTCGGCCAGCACCCCGTCGAGGACGAGGTCGTGGAGTTGCTCCTTGTTGCGCACGTGGCGATACAGCGCCCCGGTAACCACTCCTAGACGTGTGGCAAGGGCGCGCATGCTCAACGCGTCCACGCCGTCAGCACCGATGACCGTGAGGGCCTCGGCCACGACCTGTTCGCGGGTCAGCGAGCGGCGACGGTTCTCTTTGCCGGCGGGAGGGACGAACCACAGCGCCTGCGAGCCCGCATCGTCAACGGCTGCCTGTCGTTGCTGGGCCACGTTCGCCTCCGGACGTTTGACTGTGAACGGCGTTCACTATATAGTGAACAGTGTAGCTCGGAAGCGAATGTCGTTCACTTAGCCGTTTTCTTGCCGGGTCGCCGGGCCGCCGGTCCGGCCAGATGCAAGGGAGGACGACATGAACGTTGTTACCGGCTGGGACGTGTTCGAAGACATGCGCGATGCGCAGGATGAACTGCTGCGACTGAACCGGCTGCGGGCACAGGGGCAAGGTCTGCTCGGCCAGTATTACGGTGCAGGCATTGCCAAAGCGGCGTGGGCGCCGGCCCTCGACATCACCGAACGCAAGGACGCCTACCTGGTGGCCGTTGAGCTCCCCGGCGTCGGGATCGACGACCTGGAGATCACATTCCAGGACGGCCTGCTCACGATCCAAGGCGAACGGCACGACGCGCACAACTCGTCCGAGGAAAAGGTGCATCGAATCGAACGCCGCTACGGCCCCTTCCTTCGCTCGATCACTCTGCCCAGCCATGTCATGGCGGATGCGATCGAGGCCTCGGCCCACAACGGCGTGCTGCAAATCCTGGTACCCAAGGCGGCGGAAGTACAGGCTAAACGCATCCACGTACGCGCCAGCCAGAAACACGCCGACCCGGCACCGGCCCTCGAAGGCAACACCAGCAACTAACAACGCACCAGGGAAACAAGACGTCTCCCGCCGCCACCGCCGGACAAACGGTGACGGCGGCAGACGCTTCCAGCGCCAGCGAGATGACATAGCTCAGCCTTTGGCGGGGCTCGATCGAAAACGACCGTCTGCCATCGCCCTCCGCAAGGCCGACGCCGGATGATCATAGCGTTGAGCGGCAGACAGCCTGCCATTCTCCTCCTCAACGGTTTCCGCTGAAGGTTCCCTTGCGGGAACCGGATCATCGCTCGCTCCGCTCGCGTGATCGTTTTCTCGGTGCGGGGTCCATTTCGGACACTGTCAAGGCTGTCCGGAAAGGCTCCGTTCTGAAGGGCGACCGCATCGATCGTTGACGTCAAGATCGGCAACGCGAACGCCTCAGCCACCGACCCGCGTTGAGACGCTGTGGGATCACCAGTTGGATAGCGGAGTAGGTTTTCTGCCGCTCGGGATCCTTTGCGCGGCACAAGACATGGCGCTCGCCTCCAAAACCGGCGCGGCGCTTCGGCGGCTCCCGCCGGTTTCCTTGCGCACCAAGGGGTTTAGAAAGTAGCGAACCACGGTTAGTCTGGCACCTGAGGCGGTGATCGCGTAGATCTCATCCTGCCCGTTCCGCTCAACGGCGGCGGCCCGGGTGGATTACTGACCCAGGCCGCCGTGACGCACTCCTATCGACGATCAATGCTGACAATAGAGCGTGTACCTCACCTGCCACCGGGGATCGCTTGCACTGGGCCCGAACTCGATGATGGAGACCGTGGGGCACTCCTGGATCGTGTAGCCGGCGCTTGCCATGGCGGCCAATGCTCGAATCTGAGCTACGCGATATGCCTCTGACTCCGTGCGGCCAAATCCGATGCCGGTGAATGACTCGAGTTCGGCCTGTACGGCCGTCACCTCAGGTGCAGAGTCGCCAGGCCCGGCAGCCCAGGCCGCAGTAACGGGCCCAAGCAGCCCTGCTGCGACCAGGCCTGCGGCCAAAGCGCCGTGGCAGATAATCCGCTTGCTGACTTTCATCATCGCTACCTCCAGCTGCCTCGTCGTCGAACCTGGGTTGCACTGTCCCGCAGTACAGCTGAGTCGGCGCTGATGCGGCTGAAGAGCACTTCAGAAACCGTGCGTCGAACCCGTGCGGCGTCATGTCGTTGCGCGGGTACCTCTGTCTCGATACGAGTGGGTGG
>Ga0075421_100010377_pt1 | contig 11509 bp, 13 predicted proteins | sample SoiMetdeltSBSDD5_FD_75292 | JGI IMG/M metagenome (GOLD analysis project Ga0075421, IMG submission 75292) | Bulk soil microbial communities from a Populus tree surrounding site in Tennessee, USA - Soil MetaG P. deltoides SBSDD5 | ecosystem: Environmental > Terrestrial > Soil > Tree plantation...
GCGTGCTCCGTGAGCGGATGCCCCTGAGCGTCAAACCAATTGCCCTTGATGCCGATGGTCTCAACGACCAGCGCGTCACCCTCCCACCGGCATCGGTGGTTCCTCAGGAGTGCCCGTGGCGATATTGAGAAATCCCACAGGAGCGGGCTCGACACAATCAATCGTCGCCCTGGTGCAAGGCCGCCTCTCCACGTCCCAGACCCCAGAAAGGTCGGGTGTCGTCGACCGCGACACAGGCAATCATCCCGGCGGTGGCGATGAACCGTCCTGTGAGCATTCGCGCCCCCTTGTTCCGGATGTTACATCTCCGCGCCATTATTCAGGGATGTTAGCAATTGGCGGCAGCACTGCATCAATCCCCTGCGTGACTGGCCAGCCGTGCGCTGCGTGCGGCGATCAGACGGAAGTGCAGGGGTTTCCCGGTCTAAGCTCGGTCGTTAACTATTACCTGTGCAAGAAGTGCGGTCATATCTGGGCGGTTTACAAGACCGATCCAGCGATCATCGACCACTTCTGGCCAGTGCAGAAACCGAACGTGAACATGTAGGATTCGTCCGACGAGAGGGCTTGTGTCAGGCAAGCCACGTGGGACTATTCATCCTCCTGTTTGACACTCGGTCAACCATGAAGCGCACGATTCAGGTCGTCATCGCGGTGGTCGTCGCCCTGCTCAGTCCGGCCGAATGCGTCGCAGACCGAATCTGTTGGTTGTTGATGTAACGCCATCCGTGAGCACCCACGAAAGTGAATCGTGAGTGCTGAGGAACCAGATCGCGGAGGGCAGCAGTAGACTAACCCCGTGATTCGGCTTTATCACGGTGGACTTCTGGATCACTCAGCCGGTTCGCTGTGGGCAACGCCTGACGCGGACTACGCTGCCGCCTTCGCCCAGATGTGGGAGGGTGCGCTGTGGATGCTCACGCTGGATGTGAGCGAGGACGAGGTCCTGGACCTGACGGACTGCGGTCTTGATGTCGCCGCAGTCGTCACAGACCTGACCTTCGCTGGGATTTCCGCTCGAGTCCACGCAGATGATAAACGCCATCCGCAGAAGGTGCTGCGTCGAGTCCCAAACGGCTCGATCAGGGCCGCTGGTTATCGGGTGGTTCGTGTCCGGGATTGGATCGATTGGGGCGCTGGTGAGCGTCACGCCGAGTCAGTGCTGATCGCTGACTTGACTGCTATCTGCGACCGTGAGGTTCTGACGCTCCCTGATCGAAATTTTCAATTTCCTGATGGCCGTCACGCAACAAAGCCGGGAGCGGGACTTGTGTGCCGCATTGCAACGAATCGCGGGGCGACATTGTGACGCTCAACGAAAATCACATCACGTTCAGATGTGATGGGTGTGGGTATCGTTGGAGCTCTGGAAAACCCGGGAGCGCCGAAGAGTGAGTGAGGCAGCGGAATGCTGAAACAGGGATTCCTGTTCGGCGTGGGGCTGATCGGGGCGCTGGTTGTGGCGTTCGTGGGCTACAACGTAGGCGTTGCCGTAATTGGAGGCGTTCAAACCGGCCGAAACGAATACAACCAGAGCGAAGCTGTCAAGCCTACGTTGCAAGGGCTCCGAAGCGTCGTCATTGGGCGCAAATACGACTGCCTCGACACCGCCACAAACTCGATGAAAGAGCTTTCGGTTGGACGTTGGCGACTAAACTGTCCGGCCGAGAGCTACGTCATTACGCTTAACACGAGATGGCGATGTCGTCAGTGTGCGCCGGCTTTTTCCCGATTGAGTCCATCCAGCTAGGAGAGAATTCCATTGGCGTAAACTCCTGCTTTCGTGGCACGCACACGAATCGGAAGGAGTTCGGGATCGGGAAGCTTCGCGTCCTCGATGACGGCTTCGCACGCGCCAAAAATGGGCTGTTCACCGATTTGAGTACAGCGATTTGAGATGACACCCAAACCGCCGGCGCGGACCGCCGGTGGAGTGTGCGGTCTGGCCGACGGCCTGGGACGGCCGAACATTCTTGCGACGAGAACAGGCCCTTGGTTCTCGATCGGCAGCGGAGGTCAGGGCGACCGGGACTCAACGCACCAGCACCGCTGCCGGCGCATGCTTGAGAAGATCCGTCCGCGCGTCAGCAGTGATCTCGACCGGCGGGGTGCCGTACGCGAAATACGTGGGCGGCAGTTCGAGCCTGTACATCGAGACGCCGATTGGCAGGTTCGCCTGCGTCCATGTGCGCGTCTCCCAGTCCGGCTCCAGAATCAGGTAGCCGCGCAAACTTCGCTGAAGACGAACCGTCAGCAGAAGGCCAAGCGGATGAAAAGCCGAGCTGAAACCTGTAGTCTTTTCTCGAACCAGATGTTTCCAGCGCGTGGGATGTTGCTGCCACAACACAAACGCGCACAAGAGGTTTTGAGATGCCACGCATTCCGTGGACGGCGATACTGACACATGGACCTGCGATTGTTGCTGCCGCGAAGCAGTTACTCGCCACGGCTGGGACCTCCAACACGAGCGCCACTCAAAATCTCGAGGCGCGGCTCCAACAACTAGAAAAGACATCGATGGAATCGGCTCGGTTGCTTGAGGACATCGCGCAGCAGATTCAGGCGCTCACAATCGCACAAGCGCAAACGGCGCGAAGGGCTCAGATTGCCGTCGCCGTGGGCGCAGCGGCAGTAGTGATGGCCATTGGAGTGGGGATTCTGGCTTTCGTCCGGTAATCAGCTTCCCCCAGCTGGCTAACGAGACCGTGTGCTTCACGCGTGCCATGACGCTGCATCGACACGTGGCTTGTCAGAAGTAATCCGTCCGGCCGTTCCTATTGCTCGGCCCGCCCGGTGAATCCGCGTTTGTTGCGATTCGCGCCAGCACCACGGTTACCATCACTGCCGATAGCGCGGCGATGCCCTGAAAGAACCTGCCGAGAGAGTGAAGCTGCGACTGGACACTCAAACGATGTTGCATTGGTCCTGCTCCCGATGCGCGTATGTATCGGCGCTCCCGAACGGAGCAGTAGTAGCTGCGAGAGTCGACTTGCACAGCATTTTCTTGGCGGACGGCCGACGTAGCAGATTAATCTGTGACACCGACACATCCTACTTTCGAAGAGGGCCACTGGTTCATGTGTCGCGTAAGGTCGCGATTTCCGAAGTTGGAACTGTCGGAATCCGACAGACGCGCACGCGATGCTTAAGGTAAAACGCTTTTCACTCCGCTGGATACCCTGCGAGCGGCCGCGACCAGCACGGGGTGCGTTTGCCTATGACACTTCGATGCGCAGACTGCAGCTTACCAATCGAACAAGACCCGTGGTGGTATGACCCGTCCGCGCTCACGATGAACGCCGATCCTCAGGTTACGCAGCCGACCGCAGTCACCTCTCAACAGCCGTATCCGCCGACATCTGTATCAGGGCCTTTCCATAAGGCGTGCTTAGTAAAGCGAATGGGCCACAACCTCGATTCTGCGGCGTGGTCTTAGTTCACCCCCGCCGCCGACATGCCGATAAACCGAGCCTTCGGTTACGTGGCGGAAGTCACACAGGAAAGACGTGACCGCAGCGCCGGCACACACACCAGAAGCCTGATAGACCCGTTCCGAGCGCCCGCACGTCGCCCATTCCGCAACGAAGACACTTCACAGGCCGAGGCAAGTCGAATCGACGTCGCCCCCCACGCGGGACGCTGCGTCTATCTCCCTCCGCGGAACGACGCCGCTCAATCTCCGGCCAAGTCGCGTCGTGGTTCATCTCACTCGCACGACCGTCGCAGACGCTAAAGGCGTCCTCACAACGACGGCATGTGTGAGCGTTGATGCAAGATGTCTGCGCCCCACAATGGCGCACGATTGCACATGGCCGAAGATTAATGTCCGACTCGATACAGATATCCGTCTGGATGCGGCTGTGCCGCCTATCCGCGCGGTTACCTGGCCCGGCGGGGTTGGCGCTCGGCATCGTCTGCGCGCAGGACCTGAACGAAGGCGCCCATTAACGCAAAATCGTAGGCTCTCACTCAGTTCGTGTTTGGTCGCGGCACCACTCGCCCGTGCTCGTCCACCACCACCAGTTCGATGGCATCACCTGGCACACCTGACTGCTCCATCTCGGTGGCGACACTATCAAGTGCGGCGAACGCCTCAGCGACAGTCTTGTGCTCGCTCTGAACGGTGCCCTGTCGCCCCTTGTCTGGCCCCCACGGCTGCACCACCCGAAACTTCATAGCGGGCTGCGCAATCTTCTTCTTGGCGGTGTGGCGATCCGTCTTGTCTTGCGTCCAAACGTGTCCGCACGTGTCGCAAGCATAGAACTCGACCGGCAACTCGGCTGGGCTTTCGAGTAACCGGCCAGCCCTTTGGCAATTCGTGCAAACTGCGCGTGTCATGCGGAACGCCAGACTATCGAGCAAGGGTCGTGCTATCTGGAATGGATGATGAGACTGCCGATGACGCGCGGAGTGCACCAATACTTCAACGCGGAGGCTGACTTTACTTGCCCGCGACGATGCTGGCCGGCGTTCGTGCGCGGAGCCCTGAATCGGATTGACGGAGCAGTTCTCGATCCGCTCTCGCCTGAAGCGTTCCGCAGCTGATCCCGCAGCGTGGCCGGATGCGGAGCGTCCGTACGGACACCCCGCGCCGGATTGAGAACGCGCCCTTCACCTAGATCGCATCAGTTCGCGAAGCAGTAGAAGTATCCGTTTCCGCCCGTGGCGATCAGATTCTGCTGCGAACAGCCCTTCGAACTGTGCGCGGCGTTCCACGAGTTCGGCGCCGCCCCGCCGCCCTGCTTGTTGTGATGGCCAACCATCGCCCCGCCGCTCGACTCGGCGCTGGTCCAGTTGCCGCATGGCGCATCACCGGTCTGCAAGGTTCCGTCTGCCTGCGAGCCGGTGAGGATGTCGTGCTGGTTACCCGGGACAGGCGCGCCTTTCTCGGTCAGCGATGTTTCGCCGCCGAGATTGTTGGCGTCGGAATGAAGATCAGCCACCGACTTGGCGACCACCACACCCTTCGAATTCATCCATGGCCCTTTACCGATGCGATCGCGCGCGTTCACCGCCGGTTGCCCGGCTGCGGGCGCGGCGCTCAAATACGCGCGCCACGTGCGGTTGCCCGCTCCGGCAGCCGCCGCGAGCGTTTGACAGTGCTTATCGGCGCCGGCGAGTCCACCGAGATTCGCCCCGTTGCCAGGTCCGGCGCTCGTGATGAAAAAACTCGTCTGATTCTGCTGCGCAGAGACGCCCAAAGATGCGACGGCCGCAACCACAGCTATCCCGATTGCGCCTGAAATCAAATTCGTCATGAGAAGCTCTCCTATTTGAATCGCCGGCGATCATAGCGCGCCGCATGCGGGTTGGGCGCAAGACCGGGAATACAAAGGCCGTCGGGCCGATTGGAGCTGAGATATCATCCGGTTCGCGGAACAGCCGTGAGCACGTAACATGCGCCACGCTCTTGTGACGGCGGTCTGCGCAAGTCTTGCTTGCGCCGCGTCGGCGCGTGTGGAGAGCCAGTCTCCGAACCGGCCTGCTGAAGGCGACGCTCATCGCGACAACGTTCGCAAGATCGCGGAAAGCCTGAAGCCCGGCGATCGTGCAGACCCCGACCCGCTCATACCGAACGGTTGGCGGCCGACGAAGACAGTATGGGGAGATCCCGACATCGAGGGCGTCTACACCAACATCGATGAGTGGGGCGTTCCGTTCGAACGGCCCGCGGAGTTCGAGGGTCGGCAACTCGAGAGCATCACGTCTGCCGAGTTGGCCCGACTTCGCGTGGAAAGACGCGACGCATTTCTCGAACGTCTGGCCACCGGTGAGCCTGCAGAGCCCGGCACGATCGGCTGGTACGACAACTTGAACACGACAGCCAGCCGCGCCTGGCTGATCGTTGACCCGCCGGACGGCCGCATCCCCGCATTTACTGTTGCAGGCCAAGCGCGAGCAAAAGCGGACGCGGATAGGCAGTCACGCCCACGCGGGACGGATTCTTATGCGGATCAAGGCACCTACGCTCGATGCATCTCGCGTGGCTTTCCCGGCTCAATGATTCCGGAGGCCTATGGGAACGCATACGAGATTCATCAAAGCCCTCAGTATGTTGCCATTCGCTACGAGCAGATTCACGAGACCCGCGTGATTCCCCTCGACGGACGTCCCCACGTGGGCAGTGCGGTGCAGAGTTACATGGGTGATGCGCGCGGACGCTGGGACGGAAATACCCTCATCGTCGAAACCACCAACTTCAAGGAACACCTGACGTTCTATCCGGGAGCGCTGCGAGTGGCATTTCGGGGCGCGGAGTCATCGACGCTGCGCCTGATTGAACGCTTCACGGCCCTGAGTCCGCGCAAAGTACGCTGGTCGGTCACCGTCGATGATGCAACCACTTGGACGAGACCTTGGACGTTTGCGATGAATCTGACCAGGGCGGATAGAAGCCAGCAGCCCTACGAATACGCCTGTCACGAAGGCAATTACGGCCTGAGAAACATCCTCGGCACCGCACGGGCGCTGGAAGAGCGGGAACGGCGATAGATGCAGACGACCCGCAGTTGGTGCTTCTTGCCGAGGACACGCCCCTGGGGCACGCGGCTCGCCGGGCCTTTCGAGGGAATTGGGTTCTTAAACCTCCAGTCCCTGGTGTTCAGTCTTCCAATAGCCGCGATGCACCTCGCGTGCCTCGTCGAGCAACAGCGGTCCGACAACGGTCACCGCCTCCGCCCCACGCGCGAAAAGTTCGGTGCAGGGAATCAGGAAGTTTCCACTGGCGAATGCAGCGAGCTCCTCGCTGGAGAGCGCGTAGACGACGGCGCGAATTCCTGACCAATAGATCTTCCCGGTGCACATCGCGCACGGCTCGCAACTCGTGTAGAGAACACTGCGACGAATCTGATCGGGCGACAGTTGTTGGATCGCCTTGGCCACGAGATTCGTCTCTGCGTGAGCCGTCGGATCGCGGTCCGTCGTCACCGTGTTCTCAGCGGTGAGGACGACGTCGCCATCGACTACGAGGAGTGACCCGAACGGATGATTGCCGGCAATTCTCGCCTGGCGAGCCAATTCGATCGTCTGCCTGACGAAGCGATCGTGAGTATTCATAGATATCGACCCTCGACACCCTAATTCTCACTTGATCGCCACCGCGATTACAGCGGGCTGCATCGATGGAAGCAGACGCAAAATAAAAAGGGACGGCGTCACAACGCAAGTTTAGCGAACGCGCTAGAGGCCACACTCGGCAGCGTATTGTCGCCCTGCTGCGGCGCAGCGTGCGTCTCGGGTAACACACGCCGCACGAGCACACCATCCTCATCGCCGTGCAGCGCAGCCAGGGTCGACTGCTCGAACGAGAGGAGAGTGTTCAGCCGGATCTCGTCACGCTGCTCGTGCACTTCTGACGTGCGAGCGTCCTCTGCCTGCAGAACCTCCCGCCGGCGTCTGGTCGCGTCCAACGCCGCGACAGTGGCCATCAGCTTCTCTTGAACCAGCGCGATTTCATCACGCTCCGCTGCCAATACCGCCTCTAGGCGTTCCTGCAACTCGCTGCGCATCGTTTCCGACGCGCGAAGAGAAATGGCCTGCTCCTTCAGCCGTTCGTCACGTTCGGCAATCACGTCGCCCAAAGCCGCCAGGGCCGTGGCGTGTTCTGCGGACAAGCGATCGATCGTGGCTCGAGACTCGCGGCGAGTATCTTCGATGGCACGCGTGGCTTCGCTCAGCTCGGCACTGAGCCGCTTGACAAATTCGTCCGCCGTCGCGCGTGCCTGTACCAGGCGCTCGCACTCGTTCCGCATTTCCGCCAGCCCATTTTCGTGTTCGAGTCGTTCGCCGGCCAGTCGCCCCTCGAAGTATGCCTCTCGCTCGAGTCCCTGAGCGCGAAGGACGGCGGCCTCTTCGCGGAACCAACGCTCGGCGTCGAGCGCGGCTGACCGGGTCTCATCAAGCGCCGCCTCCAGGCTCTGGCGTGAGTCGATCTCCTTCACGAGCCTGAGCTCGAGATCGGCCTGGCGGTTTGCCGCCGCGCTGCGCTCGCGGGCTGCGGATTCCCTCGCGTCTGCAGTTTCTTGCAGGGCGTCTGACAGCTTGCCCTCGATAATGTGGCGAGCGCCTTCGGCATGGGCCAGTTGCGAGGACAGGTCGGCCTCGCGCTGCGTTAAACGCGCCACGTCGGCGACGGCGGATCCGTGATCGTGGCGCGACTGGGTCAAGGCGAGTTCGGCTTTGTTCAGCCGCCCTGTCAGCTCGTCGCATTCCGATGCCGTGCGCGACAACTCGCGATCGGACTGTGCTTTGTGCTCAGCGAGCTCGCGTGCCGCGGTGGCCAGCGCTGCGTCGTGCCTTTGCCGCGCCTCGCGCAACTTGGCGTCCGCGTCCGCAACTGCCTGTTCGAGAGTCGATCGCATCGCGCGCTCGTGGTCGATCTCTCCGGCGAGCTCCGACTCACGCTGCCCGGCCCGCATGATCGCGCGTGAGGCATCGATCACTTTACGATCGAGGTTGTCGCGAACAATCTCGAGCTCAGCGACCTGTACCGACAGCTCTCCCTCGTGCTGCCGCAGTCGCGCGATGTCGGCAGCAGCAAGTTGGCTCTCGTGCCGCGCATGGTCGAGTGCCGCCTCGGTCTCGATCAATCGCTCTTCGAGCCTGTTGCGATCCGCCGTCGTCCGCGATAGCTCACGCTCGACATGTGACTGACGCTCGGCGAGGTCGGCCGCGCGCGCGCGGGTGTGTTCCAACGCGCGGGTTTGTGCGGCCGCGTCCGCCAGCGCCGATGCATGTCGTTTATCAGCTTCTTCGAGGGCGCTCGCGGCTTCTGCCAGCATCTCTTCGACGGTTGTGCGCTTGTCTCGTTCGAGTGCAATCTCGAGCCGGTACTCGCGTTCCTGCTGGGTCAACTGCTCTGTTGCCGCGACTTCATGTGCCATGAGGGCGTTCGCCATCGCCGCCGCATGGCGTTCTCGCGCTTCCTGAAGTGCAGCTGTGACGTTCGCGAGCTTCTGCTCGGAATCGACGAGAGCCGTGCGATCGACCTGTACGCGCATATCGTCCTCGGTCCGGTCTGGCGTGACCTGTAAGACTTGCTGGGGCTCCGTATCGTCGCTCGCCGCTGGCGCTGCCGGCTGAGATCCTCGTACGCGGCTGACTGCGGAAGTGACAGCGACGGGCAGATCGCGAAGAAATGTCTGGCCGGTCGTCACGTAGCCGTCAGGTGGTGGCCCCAGTGATTCGAACTTTGGCCGGGCGCCTTCCGCGACGAGGACGACAATGGCCGGGCGGATTTGGAGGCTCCGTAAATCCTTCAGAGACGGAGGCCAGTTTCCCGCGTGGACCTGAGCATCGATGACGAGGGCGGCGACGTCCCGGTTCTCGTGCAGGTATTTCTCGCATTGATCGAGGTTCAGCGCCCAGGTGAGCGTGACTTTCCGTGCAATGCCACGCAAAGCTGTGGCCACAGCCTGGGCGTTACGCCGTTCCTTGCCGATATAAAGAATCTTCATGCACTCTGGCGAAGTTGCGGAACGCTGCGTGAACTCGGTATCGGCCGGAACGCGATCACACTACACTCAGCAGTTTGCAAACTCTGTCGAATAGCGCTGTGACGGTACGTCGAGCGAAAAAAAAAGGGACGGGGCCTACCCCGTCCCGCGCCGACTAAAAAGGGACGGGCATGACCCCGTCCCTTACTAACACCCGAATTGATTTCGGGCTTAGCGTCGTTGCGTCGCCTCGAAAATCGACGCTGCGCCGCCGCCGATCGCCGCACCAATCAGCGCGCCCTTCTTGCCTCCGACGATGCCACCGACACCGGCGCCTCCTGCTGCGGAGCCACCGATAACCATCGCGGTCTTACCCCACGAGCGCTCGGAACGCACTTCCTCGTCGCTGTAAACCTGGCGACTCGGCGCGGGAGCTGCACTTGTTACTGTTCGCCGCGGCGCGGGCGCCGAGGCGCGTCGCGTGTTGCTGACGCGTGTGACGGCTGGCGCCGAAGACACCGCGGCAGGCCGCAGTGCAGTCGTTGTGCTCGCCGGCACGAACTGCCCGTCCAGTGTCTGGACCAACGCCGGGTTCTGGTTGAATGCGTTCACCGGTGTGTTCGCACCCACCGTGTACATCACCACACCTGAAACCAACGCTGCTGTTATTCCTGTCGCGATTGAGTTCATCTCTCTCCCCCTGTCATGAGCCCTTTCGAGCTCGTGCCAGAGAAGGGTCCAAGCGCCATGCCAGATCGCAGCAGACGATAAGTCGCAGAATCAACAGTTTTTCGGCGTCATCGCGACAGAAACCTGGCAGCCGCGCTGTCCTCTGCGGGGCTCATCCTGAAGGCGCCGGACCGCCGCGCGGTAAAGGCAACTGGAGTGTGTCGGTGGCAGGTAGGAGTTGATTAAGAGCGTTCGCGAAGCCCGAGGCGCGTAGCGAGATGATGCAGGTTGCTGCGGTGCATGCCTAGTTCGCGCGCCGCAGCGGCCCAGTTGCCGTTGTGGCGCGCGATAGTCTCGGTGACGACTCGACGCTCGAACTCCGTGACCTGATCTCGAAACGAGGCGGCCGTGTTAGACGCGGAAAGCCGATGCGATTCCGGGTCGACCGGCCGTTTGCCACTCGACGCGGGCGTCAGATCGAGATGCGCAGGCGAAATCGTCACGATCTCTTGAGCGAGTGTGCTTCCGGACGTTGTCGCAGCCGCGCGCAGAACGGCGCGGGCGATGACGTTTTCCAACTCGCGAACATTGCCCGGCCACTCGCTTTCGGCGAGCCGCGCCTTCGCTACGGGGTCGAGGCGCGCGCCCGCCACGCCGATCCTCCGCGCCGATGTGTCGGCAAAGTGCGACGCGAGGAGCGGGATGTCGTCGCGGCGCTCGCGCAGGGAGGGGACACGAAGCGGAAACACGGCAAGACGATGATAGAGATCGGCGCGAAAGCGCCCCTGGCGGACTTCTTCCTCGAGGTTGCGGTTGGTCGCAGCGATCACGCGGACATTGACTTTGTGGATCCGATCGCTCCCGATCCGCTGGATCTCGCCCTGTTGCAAGGCGCGGAGAAGTTTCGGCTGCAGCTCGAGAGGAAGCTCTCCGATCTCATCGAGGAAAAGCGTCCCCTCGTCAGCCACTTCGAACTTGCCGGGCCGATCCTTGGTCGCCCCCGTAAACGCGCCGGCGACGTGACCGAATAGTTCACTCTCAGCGATGCTGATGGGCAGCGCCGCGCAATTGACGTGAATCAACGCTTCCTCTGCGCGCGGCGATGAGCTGTGAATCTGTCGCGCGACGAGCTCCTTGCCGGTGCCGGTCTCGCCGGTAATCAGCACAGCGAGGTCTGATTTCGCCACGAGGCCGATCTCATGACGAAGCCTCGTGATGGCCTGGCTCGTGCCGAGAATCGCGCCGCTGGTTTGTGATGCGCTTCGCTGCAATTCCCTGGCGACCTGAACACGATGATCGGCGCGCCGCTCGAGTGCGTCGATGAGAGCCGTGGTCCGCAGGGCGGCGCCGGCAAGCGCGCCCAGAATCGCAATCACCTGCGGGTCGAGTGCATCGAAGCGATGTGA